>Ga0209343_10000344_pt1 | contig 65031 bp, 61 predicted proteins | sample RifCSPlowO2_02_FD_184026 | JGI IMG/M metagenome (GOLD analysis project Ga0209343, IMG submission 184026) | Groundwater microbial communities from Rifle, Colorado - Rifle CSP2_plank lowO2_0.2 (SPAdes) (version 2) | ecosystem: Environmental > Aquatic > Deep subsurface > Groundwater | place...
TAGAATGTCCTCCATTGCGGCCTCCCTTTTTGTATAGGGTACAAAAAGGTGACATTTCTATTTGCCGCAAATGTGACATTACTAAAAAATTTCTACAATAATTCAACAATTAGTTGACAATTATGATAGAGTCTGCTAAAGTAAATTAAGGCTGCCTATCGTCTGCCATAGCAATTATTGGAATTATGCCGCTTCTTGCAGGGCTTCTTCCTCAAGAGAGGTTCTCACCGCTGGTAACATAGGGTAAAATTATTTTCTATTTTTATTTCCCTTCCAAGCTTCCCCGGGCAGTTTTGCAATCAATGAATCATGAATATGCTTGTAAGCGATTTCAAAATCATATTGAATGCCCGGTCTAATCAAAGAACTGATATCCGAGAGAAAAACAGCTGAGCGCATTTTTTCAAGCATGTTTGATTCAAATTGAGCGCGTGTAATCCGCAGTCCTTCATATTTCAAATATTTCATAAAACAATCGATCAATTTTTGATGATTAAGTTGCGGAAACTGCTTTAGCACATGATCTAAATCAAAGAGATCTCGCCCTTTTTTACGTTGATACAACGCTCGTAATTTAGTTCCCATTAATTCTTCAAGCTCGTAGGTTTGTAGGCTGACAGTGCCACGAACCCATGGACTTTCCACGGAGAAGGACCTCTGTTTCAATCCCAGAACAGTAAAATGTTCGCGCGTATTGATTTCTATTTTTAAGCGTAGAGGTTCAATTGGAGTAATTTCTGAATCGAATTTATAGGTTAATGTATTGCTTTCTTTAGATTTGTCCCATCTTGGAATCCCAAGCCAGCTGTCTAGTTTTTTTCGAATTTTATCGAGCACTTTGCCAATAGGCTCGCTTTGTATCTGTACAAGATCAATATCTTCCGAATAGCGTACTGGAATTTTTAAAAATAGTTTTTGTAGGGCGGTCCCTCCCCGAAACGCAAGTCTTTCCCGTAAGGAAGGTTCATCAAAAATTTCCATGATGGCTCTTGAAATCGCTAAATCTTGCTCTACCTGAGCATCGCTCGCCCATGGAGCTAAAGCCCGCCAAGCCGTGATATGGGCTCTTGGAATCACTGATCAACCTCTACTTGTTCATTAATAATCAATTTCCAGCGAAGGTCTTTCTGAATTGCCTTTGAATTGCGTTCTGGCCTAAGGGGTACCAGCGGCGCGTTTTTTTTAATCAACCAGCGCGCCAGAGGTTCTGATATTTTTTTTGTTGAACCAAATTGTTCCAGAAGATACCCTAACCGCTGAACAACCGATAATTCGTGTTCCATATCCGCTGCCGAAACAATTAGTTGCGGGTCTATGCGATCGGAAAGCTCCTTTAAAACCATCGCTACATTTCCAAGTCCACCAATACGTTTTGCATAGCGAACAAGATCCAAAGCAGTTGCTTCTGGAGTTGAAACGCGCATACTGCCTGTTTCCGTTTTTACTTCTAAAATAGGTGTTTTATCGAGATGAGATTTTAAATAGAAATGAATTTTATTGCGCCCAGCAATCGCTGGTCTCATAGGGGACTCTGTAATGACCTGGAATTCCTGAGGCTGTTGATGCGCGGCGCCGTGGAGAGCGGCAGCAGAAAGAAGCCCCACATAATAGGGATGTTGCCTAAACTTCATCAGCCCATCAATGAACCATGAAGCAGGCGGAGATCCAGCATTTCTGTATTCTAATGGGACGATAATATAGAAGCCTCTACGGGGAATAACAATTCGACTTTTTGCAACCAGTCTTAATAAAGCATTTTTAAATGCAGTTTTTGAGATTTTAAGCGCGACGATTGCTTCTTCCCTAGAAAAGGCATATTGCCCATTCGATTGAAGAGTATCCACCCATCCTGCTAAACTCATTCTTTTATGCATTACATGCAAAAGATAACATAAATAGCTACTTATTGCAATATTTACTTTTTGACCCGTGGGTATTATTGCGAGGTTTGGAATTGTTCGAGGGAGCGGATGTTTTTGATTAGTTCATTGGTATTGAAATCTTCCAGCCTGCGTCCTTTAATCAGGATGTGATCCCCATGCTTTTCAATGACGTTGTTCGCATCGAAACCTTTCAAGTTCGCGATTCGAGCGCCGAGCGCTCCGTTTACGCGCAGGTTGACTCCCACATCTAGTATTTCAAATATCATCGCGTTCCTAGAATGTAAAAGATGGCTCCACAAAGAAGTTTGGGATTGAGCCGCGATAATCCACTCTGATGCGTTTTTTAAATTTTCGTCTCTGGTCTTCAATGCCGCATAATCTTCGGGCTTGTTGACAATCACGTTTGCTTTGATTTCCAGCTCTATCTCCGCTTTCTCCACATATTTTCTATTCCCGTTGAACACGATCGCATAGGTGAGAGCGCGGCTCCATCCAACTGACGATTTAATTTCTTTCAGGGCAGACTTAACTAACAGCATCATATTGTTGAATCCTTTTTCATCGCCAATGAATTCATCGAGATGGATTAGGATCACCTTTTTTTCATTAATTTCATCTGCCATCCGCAGAGCGCGGCGTTGATTTTTGGTAAGGATTGAAGGAGAGAGGGCATTGAGTTTAAATTTTGCAATGGCATTCTTTACAGAATTAAAGCCGGAACTGAAAGATTGCCTGAACACTGCAATTGGCGCGGACGCCAAAGGAAAAGCCATCTGCGCTTGAGACGCGGTGATTTGAGAGATATTTGTCTGCATTTCCGGAGTTAATTTTTCCTTTGCCATGCTTGCTTGTAACGTGGGAATTAAAAGCGAGGCTCTTAACGCAAAAGGTTCAGCTAAACTTCTAAAGACAGAAACCGCGGAATCGGTTCTACTCTTAATGTTTCCTTTCCAGACTTCGAGAGAATGCGGCAGGGAAACCCACGCGCTCCAGAGGAAGTGAGAGATCATCGCTAATTGGATGGGAAGTTCTTGATTTGGATGTGATGACTGCCATGCGCCCATGCTAAAATAAGAAGCCGCAATATAAACAAGATTGAAAAGAATCGTTCCAAACAAACGAGAATCAAACGAAGGGCGCAGTTCCCTAGCTATTTCTGCTTTCCATCCCATCCACCCAATTTGATCTTGAACAAGCCAGCGCAAGAAAGGGTGCAGGAATAAAAAGATAGGGCCGCTCCAGAGAATGCCCGCCATTAAACTTATAGCTGGGTTCCAGCCCAAAGCATTTAAGAGAAGCGGCAGCAATACGAGACCTCCCTCCCTAAAAACTTTTTCTTCCCACACCATCGCGCCAAAAATATTGTAAGCTTTTCTAAATTCGTTAAGAGTCAATGCCAAGCCGCCCAGTTCCGCTCTTTGAAACACCCTTACCAAAGCCAGAAGCAGTGGATCTAAAAGAGATGCGGCTTTTGTTCTTTCCAAATTTGTTTCAACAGGCCCAATTTGCAAGAAATCCGTAATGTCCCCGGGCGGCAAAATTCCGGAGCCAAATAATTTATGTTCCGCTACTTTCGCAATGGTTTCCGCAATATCTTCTGGTCTGTTTGGCTCGATTTTTACAAAATGTTGGCCGGGCTCGTTAAAGGCTTCCACATCCGCCGCGCCTTGCCCAATGCCGATCGCGATCACATCAATCCCAGCTTCCCGGTATTCTTGTAAAAGGGCTTTAAACGCTGGCGTTAACTGGCCGCTGGAAATAGAATTGCCGTCTGCCCCATCGGTAAAGATCACCAAATATTTTATTTTGGCTTGAATAGCTTCAGGAGATCGTTGGAAATCTCTTAATTTTTGCTTCATGGACGTAAGAATATTGGTGCCGCCTCCGCCAATCTGGTTCGCCATTGCAACCAGCCTTTTAGAGATTTCGCCTTCTGTCATTCTCTCTCCCATTTTTACAACGGTGGAAGCTCCTTCCGTAAAGTATGAAAGGTCGTAGTGGAAATGTTGGGGAAGCGCTTCTCTTAACCTCCATGAATTGGTACCAATAGATGCCACGGCAAACCCAATCTGTTCTTTAACATTGCTCATGCTGCCGCTAAAATCAAGCAAAACAGAAACCGCGGTGGTTTGGATTTTGTGAACCTTCTTTTTTTGCACAAACTGCTTTGGCTTCTTTAACATGAACGCTACAGGATCAATTTCCAGCCCCTTTCTCATCGCTTTTTTCATGGTGACAATTTTGGATTGAAGCGCCTTAAACATCCGTCTAAATATGAATTCAGTGTCTCCCCGGCCTTTAAGAAAGAGAGCGGACAATTCATCATTCAACTCCACATCTTCCACAAGTTTTTTATTGAACTTTTCTAACTCGTTCTGGATGCGCTCGTTTTCGCTTTGGGCCCAATCTTGATCGTTTTGATCTCCGCTGTCCGTGCTGCCGCCGCCGCCACCACCGCCATCGCCTCTGCCTGATGAAGCGCGGTTAGAGACTTGGGGTTTAATGCCTTGCTGTTTCATGGCTTGTTGCATTCTTTTGGCAAATTGATTACCAACCTCTCTATATTTTTGTGGTTTGGGAAAATCGTCCGCTACTCTTGGGCCGTGCATTTCGTGGGCAAGAGGAGCTAAATTCATGTTCATGGGGTCGCCGCCGCCGCCCAAATCCACCCGAATCCAGCCCACGCCCGGAACATTGATCTCCGCATAGGCATGCACATCGGTCTCCACATAATTTGTTTCCATGCCTATGGCCATCGCTGTCCTTGCAAACGCGTGTGCCCTGTGTCTGCACACACCGCACTTGGAATGAACCACATCTAAATAGATCGAACCCTTATCCTCGGAAATTCCATTCTCTTCCAATGAAAAATCCCTAAAATAGCCAATAATCTTATAGAGAACCGCTCTAAAATTTGTTTCCGATCCGTTTAATCCAATGAGACCCAACGCCTCTTTCACTTCTTCCGGAATTTGAGCCGCATACTCAAAAGAGAGTGTATTGGAAACTTTGTGGCCGAAGTAAGTTGCTGGAACTGCTACGCGGTAGCGAACCTCAACAAACCCAACACTGCCGGCGGGAACGGCCCGCACATAATAGTTTTCCGCGCTGTCTTTAGCAGTTTCTAACTGGACATTCAACCGGTTCCCATCTTCATCAAAAGCGGCCAACTCCAAAATTGTTTGGCCCGCTCCCGCGGAAGGAAGAATGTGCCAGCCCCCATCTGAGAGATCGGCCCTATAAGTCCCTACGAAGAGGTCGCGGGTTCGATTCATTTCCTTTAAAACCGCCTTGAGCTCGTTTTGAGAATAGGCAGGAATTTCGATCGCATCAAGTGAATCATCCTTCACAAACATCTCTCCGCTATTTTCATCGAACCGGTTAAAGGATTTGTGCCGCGTGTGCGGAAAAAGCTCAGGCTCAAATATTCCACGAGCTAAAGGTTTGGGCATTTGATCAAGCGGTGTAAAAGGCATCTCTTTTATCTCTTCATTGGGGTCAAAAGTTTCCATCCCCTTTCTCATCATTCGGTCCGAACCGGCTCGGTTTCTTACGGATACATCCCCTTCCCTAACGATCACTTTCTTTTGCGGTTCAGATGCTGGCGTTTCTTCTTCTGGAGCCGCCATCGCTTTCTCATCTTCCAAACCGGTCCAGACTCCATAGAATCCCTCAATAATTTTGGCGCGATCCTTTTGGTCTGGCAGGTTCATCCAGACAAGAATCATCTGGTTCAAAATTCTCTGTTCAATCTCAGATCTTCCGGAAAAGGTGGAAGGGTTATATGTGAAGACAATCTGGACTCCATCTCCAATTTGGAATGGCGGCTCTTCCGGAAAAATAGGGTGCACCCACTTTTCTCCTAAGATCACAGGCAGCAAACTCCACAAAATCTTGGGGCTGATGTTAGCTTCGTCAATAACAATCACCACATTTCCCTCTTTTAAATACCGGTAAAGCTCTTTCTCCCGCTTTCGAATTTCTCCATCTTCTGTTTGTTCAATGTCAATGGTTAAGTCCGTGTATTCGCTGCCCCCATGGGATTGGTATTTGTAAAATTTTCTGCCAGTAATTTCCGCAAAGTGGTTGGCAATAGTGGTTTTAAGAGAGCCCGGAAGCCCAGCAAATCCTACAGCCCTGCCAATTTGGGAGGCTCTGGCTAGCGCTTCCAAAGCTTTCTTGGCCTCTTGGTTATAGCGCACACGGGCGTGCTTGCTGACCGCAAGCGGAGATTTTGCGGAATCAGCGCTTTTTAAAAATATGCCGCCGATTTTTGTCAAGATTCCTTCAGAATTAAAATGAAATTTTCTATTGACTACAGGCAGCCGCTTTGCTTTTAAAATAATTTTTAAAATTTTTTCTAAACGTTCAAGGTCAGAAATTTCTGAATGGAGGGTTTTAGAGTTCAGCCGCGCGCCCAAAAGCCTTAAGGATTCCTGCGTAAAGATTTCTTGAATGAAGCCGCGGTAATCTTTCCAAATCTTTTTTTGTTCAATTTCTAAACCCGGCGGCGCTTGCGCTGGATGCAGTCTTGGATCATACCCGGTTTGCGCCATCCTTTCCAAAAGGTTTTGCCATTCCGGCATCTCCTCTTTAGCCAGTTGGATCCCTTCCGCGATCATAAAGAAGAGTTCCGCGCCGAATTTATATTGAGTCCTATTGTCCCACCGCTTGTTTTCTTCTATCTCGAGGATTGCCCGATACAGTTGAGTTAAATAAAAGGATTCCAAAGGATCCAGCTCATACACTTTTCTTAATACCTGCTCAAAATCGCTCTTTTCTGTTTCGTGCGTTTCCAAAGAATCGCTCCCCACCCCAATTTTGATCCAGCGGTTAAAGAAAGCGCTGGAGAAATCTCCTGTAGAATCAGAGGCGATCTCAGATATAAAATGGAGATGGGGCGGCTTATAAAACCTTTCGGTTTTTCCTTCATCCACTTCGATGTCTATATAACCATCTTCCAGAAACCCGTTTAAAGCGGTGCGAATTTCTTCGTTCCATTGGTCAATGTTTCGAATCCAAACCACAACAGGCGTTTGATGCTCTGATTTTAGCTCGGCAAGTTCGGACTCTGTTGCTAAATGGCTTAATATGGCGCCGCGCACAAAGCCAGATCGTTTTGCCTTGCCCGGTTTTTTATTTAAGATGGGGAAAAGACCTCCCAAAATCTCTAGTTCTGTATGTTCGGGCGCAGCGTCAATCGGAATAATTTTTGCGTGGATAGACGCCGCGGCGGAATGAAGCATGTCGGAAGATCTAGCCCCATGCTGAGAAATATAAAGAACGGGCTCTCCTTGATTAAACATCGCTTCTGTCATATAAGCAGTCCATGCCTCCGCTTGTGTGGCAGAGCCGCCAAAACGCTCCAACACTTCCGCATCCAATCTCTTTTTAAAATTAAGTACTCTATCCACGTCCATACCCAATACAATCGAAGAATCCATCCCCATAATTTCATCAATAGTATAACCTATTAATCCTAATTGGCGTATTTTGTTCGACATATCCTCATCATCATGCAATAAAATAGTTTCTAAGGATAACCCATCAGTCTGCATATCTGTTCTGGCAAAATTCTTTTGAATGGCTTTAAATACCTTTTCTCTCTCCTGAGAAGATGGGAACATCGCCTCATACACAATTCTCATGGATTTATAGAGAGCATATTGGCTTTCTTCTTTATCCGGGGTTTTAACCTGTTTTCTAATCTGCGCTGCAATTCTTCGGATTTCCCGTTTGGAAATGTAGTGACGGTCCCGGTCATCCCTGCCTAAATCTTTTCCAATTCTCGGCTTTAATTCCAAATGAAATTTCACCAGAATGTCGGCTAAAAGAGTTTTGTCCTCAGGAGATATGGGCGTTTTGCTTCCCAAGAAATGAATAAATAATCTTTTCAGCGTCTCTTCCGATTCATCTTCATCCACATGAATGAAATGCAGATTGGAGGCGATTTCGCTCTTTAATATGGAACGGCCTTGGGTATCTTCCGGCGAATTATTGGTAATGATTAAGTGAAAATCTTCATGCACATCCAGTTCAATCACCCGTCCCGGAAATTCTTCCAGATAGACTTTTTTATCTCCATGCACAATGGAACTTAGCCAGCTCATCAGTTCCCTGCCCTCATCCCCAATCGCTCCTTCATCCACCACAAATAGTCCGCCGTTTACAATATAGTCCAATAATGGATGGCGAAATCGTTTGATTCCGTCTTTTATGTAAGGCTTGCTGGTAAGGATAATCTGGCCGGAACTATTTTCCCGGTATCCGCCGATCCAGTCAGAAATCTCCCGCTCGCCGTGCATTTGGAATTTATGCCTTGGCAACCCCAAAAGCAATGCCGCTTCCATGGCAATGCTGGTTTTGCCCGCGCCCGCTTTCCCTTCCAAATCCACATGCCAGCCGTCTTCAAATGCCTTTAAGATCGAATCTTCCACCTCCTCCAGAATTTCTGTTTCCATGAGCAAATCTTCTTCATCCAAAGGAACGTTCCCTCTTTTATATGGATTTCTGATATCTCCTATGTTTAGGGGAGTCATTTCCGCCCGACCCGTCGGGTAAACTCCAGCAGGAATCCAGTTCTTCATTAATGTATGTCGTGTTGGATACAGATTTCCCCTAAAATTTAAATATACCTTCCCCACGCGATCCACCATAAAATAATAAGGTTTATCCCCATATCGCGGTTGGAATAAGATGTTTTCCAGATTTGTTGTCTGAATTTGTTGAGCTTCTTCCAACGGTTCCAGTTTTTCTACATTATCCGGCAGATTTCTCAATGGAACTGGATCGCCGGTTTCAAGGTTAAGCGCTGTGGATTCGTCTTGAACCATAAAGAGAGTGGGTTCATAGACTCTCACCTTGTTGTCACCACTTCCCGAGACCATTCTTGATCCATCCGCGCTCATGGCGACTGAAAAGACCGCATGCACAGCCTCTGAAAGAGTCTGTTTTAGAATCCAATTCCCATTTTCTAGTTCATAGACTCTTGCCTTGTTGTCATCACTTCCCGATACCATTCTTGATCCATCCGCGCTCATGGCGACTGAATTGACCATACCTCCAGCATCAGAAAGAGTCTGTTTTAGAATCCAATTTCCATTTTCTAGTTCATAGACTCTTGCCTTGTGGTCAAGACTTCCCGAGACCATCCTTGATCCATCCGCGCTCATGGCGACTGAAAGGACCGAACTTCCAGCATCCACAAGAGTCTGTTTTAGAATCCAATTCCCATTTTCTAGTTCATAGACTCTTGCCTTGTTGTCCCCACTTCCCGCGACCATTCTTGATCCATCCGCGCTCATGGCGACTGAATTGACCACACTTCTAGCATCAGAAAGAGTCTCTTTTAGAATCCAATTCCCATTTTTTAGTTCATAGACTCTTGCCTTGTTGTCATGACTTCCCGCGACCATTCTTGATCCATCCGCGCTCATGGCGACTGACCTGACCAGACCTTCAGCATCAGAAAGAGTCTCTTTTAGAATCCAATTCCCATTTTTTAGTTCATAGACTCTTGCCTTGTTGTCATAACTTCCCGAGACCATCCGATTTCCATCTGCGCTTATGGCGACTGACCAGACCATATTTCCAGCCTCTGAAAGAGTCTGTTTTAGAATCCACATTCCATTTTCTAGTTCATAGACTCTCACCTTGTTGTCATAACTTCCCGCGACCATCCTTGATCCATCCGCGCTCATGGCGACTGACAGGACCGAACCTTTAGCATCTGAAAAAGTCTGCTTTACAAAGAATGATTTAAATAGCTCTGTGATATTGAGCTGTTGTTTAGATATAGAGCTCCACCTCCATGCTGCGGAGAAATCTTTAGCAACTTGTCCGATCTTTTGCGCCGCAGCAACCGTATTCTCCCAAATGCCCTGGATGTTCGCGTTGAGGTAATCTACCTGCGCTTGAGCCAGGGCCCGAGCAGCAGAAACCGGCGACAGAGTTCTGTTGGAATAAGGCAGCTCTTCTGCAATGTTAGAGAAATTTGTTTCTTCCGGCTGTTCCTCAAGAATCTCCGCAAGCTCATGTTTTTCCAACGGTTCCAGTTTTTCTACATTATCCGGTATCTGTCTCAATGGAACTGGATCGCCGGTTTCTAAGTTAAGCGCTGTGGATTCGTCTTGAACCATAAAGAGCGTGGATTCATAGACTCTCGCCTTGTGGTCATGACTTCCCGAGACCATCCAATTTCCATCCGCGCTTATGGCGACTGAATAGACCACACTTCCAGCATCTGAAAGAGTCTGTTTTAGAATCCAATTTCCATTTTCTAGTTCATAGACTCTCGCCTTTTTGTCACTACTTCCCGAGACCATCTGATTTCCATCCGCGCTCATGGAGACTGACAAGACCCCACCTTCAGCATCTGAAAGAGTCTGTTTTAGAATCCAATTTCCATTTTCTAGGTTATAGACTCTTGCCTTGTGGTCCTCACTTCCCGAGACCATCCGATTTCCATCCGCGCTCATGGCGACTGAATAGACCACACTTCCAGCATCTGAAAGAGTCTGTTTTAGAATCCAATTTCCATTTTCTAGGTTATAGACTCTTGCCTTGTGGTCATGACTTCCCGAGATCATTCTTGATCCATCCGCGTTCATGGCGACTGACCAGACCTCATTTCCAGCATCTGAAAGAGTCTGTTTTAGAATCCAATTTCCATTTTCTAGTTCATAGACTCTTGCCTTGTGGTCTTTACTTCCCAAGACCATTCTTGATCCATCCGCGTTCATGGCGACTGACCTGACCGCATGCACAGCATCCACAAGAGTCTGTTTTAGAATCCAATTTCCATTTTCTAGTTCATAGACTCTCACCTTGTTGTCAAGACTTCCTGAGACCATCCGTAATCCATCCGCGCTCATGGCGACTGAACTGACCACATTTCCAGCCTCTGAAAGAGTTTGTTTTAGAATCCAATTTCCATTTTCTAGTTCATAAACTCTCACCTTGTTGTCAAGACTTCCTGAGACCATCCGTAATCCATCCGCGCTCATGGCAACTGATCTGACCGAATTTCCAGCATCAGAAAGAATCTGCTTTAAGTGTATTGCTTTAAATAAGTTTGTGATATTGAGCTGTTGTTTAGATATTGCGCTCCACCTCCATGCTGCGGAGAAATCTTTGGCAACTTGTCCGATCCTTTGCGCCGCAGCAACTGTATTCTCCCAAATGCCCTGGATGTTCGCATTGAGATAATCCACTTGCGCTTGAGCCAGGGCTCTGGCAGGGGAAACAGACAGTGGTTCCTCAAGAATCTCAGCGAGCCTCGTTTCTTCCGACGCTTCCTCAAGAATATCCGCAAGCTCAGGTTTTTTCGGCAGTTCTAGTTTTTCCACATTATCCGGTATCTGTCTCAATGGAAGTGGATCCCCGTTTTCTAAGTTAAGCGCAGTGGATTTGTCTTGAACCATAAAGAGAGTGGGTTCATAGACTCTCACCTTCATGTCCCCACTTCCCGAGATCATTCTTGATCCATTCGCGCTCAAGGCGACTGAATTGACCCCATTTCCAGCCTCTGAAAGAGTCTGTTTTAGATTCCAATTCCCATTTTCTAGTTGATAGACTCTCACCTTTTTGTCATTACTTCCCGAGCCCGAGACTATCCTTGATCCATCCGCGCTCATGGCGACTGAATAGACCGCATTTCCAGCCTCTGAAAGAGTCTGTTTTAGATTCCAATTCCCATTTTTTAGTTCATAGACTCTTGCCTTTTTGTCCTCACTTCCCGCGACCATTCTTGATCCATCCGCGCTCATGGCGACTGAAAAGACCAAACCTCCAGCATCCAGAAGAGTCTGTTTTAGAATCCAATTCCCATTTTCTAGTTGATAGACTCTTGCCTTGTTGTCACCACTTCCCGCGACCATTCTTGATCCATCTGCGCTCATGGCGACTGAATTGACCACACTTCTAGCATCAGAAAGAATCTGTTTTAGAATCCAATTCCCATTTTTTAGTTCATAGACTCTTGCCTTGTTGTCACCACTTCCCGCGACCATTCTTGATCCATCCGGACTCATGACAACTGAAAAGACCGAACTTCCAGCATCAGAAAGAGTCTCTTTTAGAATCCAATTCCCATTTTCTAGTTCATAGACTCTCGCCTTGTAGTCATAACTTCCCGCGACCATCCGTTTTCCATCTGCGCTCATTGCAACTGAATAGACCGAACCTCCAGCATCAGAAAGAGTCTCTTTTAGAATCCAATTCCCATTTTCTAGTTCATAGACTCTTGCCTTGTGGTCATCGCTTCCCGCGACCATTCTTGATCCATCCGCGCTCATGGCGACTGAATTGACCCCATTTCCAGCATCAGAAAGAGTCTCTTTTACAAAGAATGATTTAAATATGTCCGTGATATTGAGCTGTTGTTTAGATATCGCGCTCCACTTCCATGCTGCAGAAAAACTCTTGGCAACTTGTCCGATCCTTTGCGCCGCAGCAACCGTATTCTCCCAAATGCCCTGAATGTTCGCATTGAGATAATCTACCTGTGCTTGAGCCAGGGCTCTGGCAGGGGAAACCAACGGCTGTTCCTCAAGAATCTCCGCGAGCCTCGTTTCTTCCGACGCTTCCTCAAGAATCTCCGCAAGCTCAGGTTTTTCCAACGGTTCCAGTTTTTCCACATTATCCGGTATCTGTCTCAATGGAACTGGATCGCCGGTTTCTAAGTTAAGCGCAGTGGATTCGTCTTGAACCATAAAGAGAGTGGGTTCATAGACTCTCACCTTCATGTCCCCACTTCCTGAGACCATTCTTGATCCATCCGCGCTTATGGCAACTGAAGCGACCACACTTCTAACTTCTGAAAGAGTCTGTTTTAGATACCAATTTCCATTTTCTAGTTTATAGACTCTCGCTTTGTTGTCTTTACTTCCCGAGACCATCCGATTTCCATCCGCGCTTATGGCAACTGAAGCGACCACACTTCCAGAATCTGAAAGAGTCTGTTTTAGATACCAATTCCCATTTTCTAGTTCATAGACTCTTGCCTTGTGGTCAAGACTTCCCGAGACCATTCTTGATCCATCCGCACTCATGGCGACAGACATGACCGAACTTCCAGCATCCACAAGAGTCTGTTTTAGAATCCAATTCCCATTTTCTAGTTCATAGACTCTTGCCTTGTTGTCATCACTTCCCGAGACCATCCTTGATCCATCCGCACTCATGGCGACTGAATTGACCACACTTCCAGCATCCACAAGAGTCTGTTTTAGAATCCAATTCCCATTTTCTAGTTCATAGACTCTCGCCTTGGTGTCATAACTTCCCGAGCCCGAGACTATCCTTGATCCATCCGCGCTCATGGCAACTGAATTGACCACATTTCCAGCATTTGAAAGAGTCTGTTTTAGAATCCAATTCCCATTTTCTAGTTCATAGACTCTCGTCTTTTTGTCCCAACTTCCCGAGACCATTCTTGATCCATCCGCGCTCATGGCAACTGAATTGACCCTATTTCTAGCATTTGAAAGAGTCTGTTTTAGAATCCAATTTCCATTTTCTAGTTCATAGACTCTCATCTTTTTGTCCCAACTTCCCGAGACCATTCTTGATCCATCCGCGCTCATGGCGACTGAATTGACCCTATTTCCAGCATCAGAAAGAGTCTCTTTTACAAAGAATAATTTAAATAGATCTGTGATATTGAGCTGTTGTTTAGATATAGAGCTCCACCTCCATGCTGCGGAGAAATCTTTGGCAACTTGTCCGATCCTTTGCGCCGCAGCAACCGTATTCTCCCAAATGCCATGGATGTTCGCGTTGAGGTAATCTACCTGCGCTTGAGCCAGGGCTCTGGCAGGGGAAACCAACGGCTGTTCCTCAAGAATCTCAGCGAGCCTCGTTTCTTCCGGCAGTTCCTCAAGAATATCCGCAAGCTCATGTTTTTCCAACGGTTCCAGTTTTTCCACATTATCCGGTATCTGTCTCAATGGAACTGGATCGCCGCTTTCTAAGTTAAGTGCAGTGGATTCGTCTTGAACCATAAAGAGCGTGGGTTCATAGACTCTCGCCTTTTTGTCAAGACTTCCCGAGATCATCTGTTTTCCATCCGCGCTCATGGCAACTGATCTGACCCCACCTCCAGCATCCACAAGAGTCTCTTTTAGATTCCAATTTTCATTTTCTAGTTCATAGAGTCTTGCCTTGTGGTCATCGCTTCCAGCGACCATTTTTGATCCATCCGCGCTCAAGGCGACTGAACTGATCGCATGCACAGCCTCTGAAAGAGTTTGCTTTAGAATCCAATTCCCATTTTCTAGTTGATAGACTCTCGCCTTTTTGTCCCAACTTCCCGAGACCATTCTTGATCCATCCGCGCTCAAGGCGACTGACCAGACCGAACCTCCAGTTTCTGAAAGAGTCTGCTTTAGAATCCATATTCCATTTTCTAGTTCATAGACTCTTGTCTTGTGGTCATCGCTTCCCGCGACCATTCTTGATCCATCCGCGCTCAAGGCGACTGACCAGACCCCACCATTTCCAGCCTCTGAAAGAGTCTGTTTTAGAATCCAATTCCCATTTTCTAGTTCATAGACTCTTACCTTGTTGTCTTTACTTCCCGCGACCATTTTTGATCCATCCGCGCTCATGGCGACTGAATTGACCCCACCTCCAGCCTCTGAAAGAGTCTCTTTTAGAATCCATTTCTCATTTTCTAGTTCATAGACTCTCACCTTGTTGTCCCAACTTCCCGCGACCATCTGTTTTCCATCCGCGCTCAAGGCGACTGAATTGACCCCATTTCCAGCATCTGAAAGAGTCTGTTTTAGAATCCAATTTCCATTTTCTAGTTCATAGACTCTTGCCTTGTGGTCATCACTTCCCGCGACCATCTGTTTTCCATCCGCGCTCAAGGCGACTGAATTGACCCCATCTCCAGCTTCTGAAAGAGTCTGTTTTAAGTGTATTGCTTTAAATAGGTTTGTGATATTGAGCTGTTGTTTAGATATAGAGCTCCACCTCCATGCTGCGGAGAAATCTTTGGCAACTTGTCCGATCCTTTGCGCCGCGGCAACCGTATTCTCCCAAATGCCATGGATGTTCGCGTTGAGGTAATCCACCTGCGCTTGAGCAAGGGCTCTGGCTGGGGATGGAGTGAGTATTCTTTTGGTTGTTGCAATTTGCGGCCGAGATTTTTTCTTCTCTTCCTTCCATGAATCCACACTTTTATAGGTCTCTTTAAATGCCCAGAAGTTTTTCTTATCCTCTCTTTCGCTCTTTTTAAACGCAAGCAGAAAAACCTCGTTAAAAACTTCTTCCGAAAGATCATAAAGTAAATCAGATGTCAGTTCTCCTTTTGGAACACGGTTGATCCTCTTAACGTAACGTTGGATAAACCGCGCGAAACGGCGGTTGGACAGTTTGGAACTATTGGCGTTTTCATAGGAGAGGATTCTTTGATACTTTTCATAAACGTTTAGAATGAGAGAGTTCAAGTTGTTACTTATCCGTCGCGGAACACCTTTTTGGATAAGGGCTGGCGCAACGTTTTTCTGGAATAGATCGGCTAAGTAAGAATTTCCCTGATCGTAACTCATAAACACATAGCGGGACTGCTCGGCCGGAGACCATGTAAGCTCCGAGCGGCTTACTAAAACAATGTGCGCGTTTTGAGGAAGTGTAAGTTTTGTATCCCGCCCTTTCAGGTAGAGTTTCCGATCCTGCAAAATTTCGTTTAGTGCCACCGCCTCTTCTGGTTTTAGGTTGTGGGCATTTTCTAAGATATAGACGATCTCTTGATCCGGATGGGCTACCGCTTCTTGAATAAGTCTTCCCATCACTCCATGTCCAAATTCAGTTCCATCTCCTTCCTGGTTCGGAACTACCCCGCCTTCCAGCATGTGACGGTCTGTTTGGTTTGTGATGGGAATAATCTTTAAGATTACATTAGGATGATCGGCCTTGAACGTTTTAATTTCCGGGCGCAGATCTGTTTGGGCTCCCACCCGAATATGAACAGGCCTGCTTTTATCCAAAGATTGGTCTTTTAAAAGCCGGCTAAACCCAATCGGTTCCTGAGACGCCTGATTCCAAATGGAAGGAAACTTTTTTTCCAAGAGTTCTGCAACTATTTCTCGATCCTCTGGTTTGGAAAGACGATAAACAAGATGAGTTTTGACCGCCTGCCCCACCGCTTTTTCCCAGTTGGTTTCGCCATTTTGCAAAGCATACTGAATATCTTCCGCCATCCGTTTGAGCTCTCTGACAGAGAAAAGCGCTTTTTCCCCTTTGCCAAACTCTTCTTTGATATACCCTTTTACGATCCTCCAATAAAGTTCGCTTAAACTCTTGGAGAGCTGTTTTCTTAAATTTTGATCTTCAATCCCTTTTGCTTTGATAACTTCGTCTATCCGCCAATCGTGTCTCAAGAAAAGGATGAGATACCTTTGGATCTTTGCCTTTTCCAGTTTCTCTTTTGCCCCATCGCCGGAGACAAATTCTCCCACTTGAAGTGAAGGCACATACTCTTTAAAGATATCTGGAAAACTGCCGCGGGCGGCATATTTGTTTTCTGGGTTGGTGTCAACTACGATTAAAGTTCTAGGATGGATTTTGATCACCGGCACCTCTTCCCCTTCTGGCGCTGGCACCTCTGTTAAACGGATGATTTTATAGCCTTTGATGTCCGGCTTCGCCTCCGCAATCTGCTGGAGCCACCATGCGAGCTTTACATTGTCATTGATGTCGAGCAGAGTGTTCAGTTCGCTTAATGCTACTACTCCTCCATTTTCCAGTCTTTCTTTAAACGTGGTCTCACCGTTAAAACGGAAAAGATTATTCTTATCTTGCTCAAAACCGCCGATCCAGTCGGAAAGTTCAGTTCCTTCGCTGACAGGGTTGCTGATGAAATCGCTTCTCCTTAGAGCGGCATAACCTCCGGCAGTAAAGGTTTTACCCAACCCTGTGGGCCCTTCGATGCGCAAGATGCTTTGGCCAGACTGAACCACGGATTCCATGGCGGCCAACATGCGAACCGTTTCATAATCCAACACCAATCCGGTTTGCCTGTAGATTTCATCGTGCAAATTTTCTTGGGTAAGGTCTTTGAACTTCTTGGGGTCCAGCTCTATTTTGATGTTCGGACTAAGCGCCAAATATTTTTTCTTCCCTTCAACTTCAAGGCTCACAAAATTTAAATAATCCTCTTCCTTGATTGAATCAATCCCTTCGACGGCAGGCGGTGTGAAATCGGTTTGCGCAGGAGCTTTCTTCACGATCACGCGGTCATAAAAGGAGCTGTCTTCAATGTTTGCGCCAAAGCGTTTGGTCATCATGATTTGGAAGTTTTCTGGAAGCAAAACAGTTCCCAACTCGGTGTGAGTCAGCTCCCCTATTCTTAAAATCTCCTGCAGTTGAACCCTTACTTCCGCATCCATCGCCTCGATGTTTTTTAGAAGGAGGATATGTTTTTTTGGTTGCCGCCCTTCCAGTTTCGCTTGATCCAACTCTTTTTGCGCTTTCCTTACCGCTCTCACTAGCTCTCCCAAACCATAGACTAGACGGTCTTTGCCTTTTTTTGGAACTTTGTGTCCGATCAACTGCCTTTCTTCAGTAAAGGGATTGCCATAGAGAATAGAAAGTTCCGAGCCAGCTGCCTGCGCGATTTCTTGGATGGTTGCCGTTAACTTTTTGTCGCTGCCCGGCTCCTGGTTAAAGAGAACAGGATCATTGGTTGTAAACGCCCGCGCCACCATCTCTGCAAAGGGTCCGCTCTTTTTTCCAATCAAATCTTCGTAGTAGTGCTGTTCAGCAGCGCGGCGGGCAAGCTCTAAAGATTTTTTGCCATGACCTTGTTCCCTATACTTTTGGGTCCATTCAAGCACAAATTTTGAGAACCTCTCTTGAGTCCTCAAAGACGCAATATGGATTGCCGCCATAGGCTCGGAGGAGATCACATTCCTGTCATAGGATTCTTGCTCTTGGGTTAGTTTTTGGAAATCTGTGTAAGACAACCCAAGGGCAGCCAACACCTCTTTGTTTTTCTGCTTCACGCTCTCCGGAAGCAAAATGGAAGCGAGCGGCCAGCCAAATATAGTGGCAGCCGCGTTATAAACCACATGCAGTTCCATTGCAGGAAAAACAGATGCCCAGCCCAAATGCTGGATGAGTCCCGGAATAAAGAAGACGCTTCCCAATGCAAGTCCCACTAAACCTACTGCCAGCTTTTCTTTGGACTGCAGGTAGGGGTGAGATTTTGCAAACCAAATCACCTGAACAATGTTGACCGCCATCGCAGCGGGCAAAGACCATGGGCTATGCCAAACCATCAACACCGCTAAAACAGGAATTTGGAAAACGATTTCCCATCGCACCCCAATGGCTTTATAGATTTTTTGGAGCGCATTTTTTAATGCTGCTTGAACTTGAAATTGATTGGATGAAGCGAGTTTCTTAGCCGCTTCTTCTACCTTTTTTGCGGTTGGGTTCTCTTTAAAAACAATGAGAGCTTTTCCGCTGGAACTCATTCCAACTGTTTCCGGAATAATTTCTGAAAGCGGCCCCAACAAATTTTTTAGTTCTTCAATATTTGAATCAGAGGATAATTCGAAAGGACCCTCTTTTAATAAAAAGAGGGTTAATTTTTTAGGGTCTTCTTCGGTCTTTGCAAGGTTGTACGCAGGTCCAATTTTAAGATAGGCAAGAAAGTTGACAAGCGCGTGCGGCATGTTGGAGCGTCCATTCCAAAAAATGCCGGACTCGCGCCTTAATTTATTTTGAGCTTCGTTGGCAAACGACCGTATGGCATGGGACTTTGCCTGTGCTTGTTCGACTCGCGTTTCCCGAACAAACTGTATAACAAAGCAATGTCTAGATTGATTGGTTTGCGCCGCGCCCAAAAGAAATAGATCCTCTCCTTTGATCAGCGGACCGGCAAAAAGAATTTTATCTTTAACCGCCGCGATCACGCTGCTAATTTCTTGTTTAAGGTTCGAGTCCTGGCGGCTTAGCTGCTCTAAGTTCTGAATATATCTTTCATTCTGGGATTTTATTCTTTCGGCTTGGGCAATCGGAGGAATAACTGTGGAAAATAAAAAAGCAGCCGCTACAACTAAAGCGACGCTTTGTTTGAAAAATCGGATTCTCTTATTATCTTTAAAGTTCATCATAAATCGCTGCGGGTTACGCGTACCTAAAGTATGGGATGAAAACTTACAACTTTTCTTAAACTTTTTGTAACAAATTTGTAACAGAAATGTAACAGAATTTTACCCTTTCTTAATATTAATACTATTCTGCTAAATTTTTCTTAAACTTTTGTAACAAATTTTTTCCCGCTTTTTTGGAATTTTATACCGCTGCCAACAGCTGCCAACAAAAACTTGACAAAAGATGATATTTAATGTAAGCTACTGGTAAAATATGAAAAAAGATACTAAGAAGGAATTTTCTTTGCAAGCCATACCAGAAGTGATGGATATACAGACTTTAGCTCTATATTTAGGCATGGGTAAATCGAAAATTTATGCTTTAATCCGCATGAAAAAAATTCCTGCCAGCCGCATTGGCCGGCAATACAGATTTTCAAAATCAGTGGTTGATGAATGGTTAAAAGAAAAATTAATTACACGGCATGAAGAAAGTCAGATGTCATTTTCTTTAAATCCAATAGAAAAAAATCATCCGAATGAGCCGATTGTCTAAACCAGAAACTCCTTTCACAGGATCCGTTCAAAATCATCCCGCATTAAAAATTTTAAGACCGCCTAATCCTCCGGTGACTGTTCAACAATGGAGTGATTGGCAATGGCACTTAAAAAACCAGATCAACACAGTAGCGGAACTAGAAAAATGGCTTAGCCCAACAGTGGAGGAGAAAAGAGCTATTTATTTTTCTCAGGAGAAATTTCATTTTTCTTTTACTCCTTACTGGGCATCCTTAATGGACCCTTCTGACTTTTTGTGTCCCATCCGCAGGCAGGCGATCCCTTTAGATGAAGAATTTAGAACTTCTGTTTATGAACCCCGGGATTTTATCAGCGATGGAGTGAAGGTTGCCCAAGGACGGCTTACGCATCTTTACCCGGACAGGGCTATTCTCTCACTTCACTCCGCGTGTGTTCTCTATTGCAGGTTTTGTCCGCAAAGAAAGATTGTTCCGAGAGAAAGCAAAACTCATTTTTTTTCTTTCTCTAACTCTCAGGATCGCTCCATCCTAAATGAGAAAGAGTGGAGTGAAATTAGAGAATATCTTAACTCTCATCCTCAGATACAAGAGCTTATTTTAAGCGGGGGAGAGCCTTTTTTATTGAACGATGAAGTTCTGCATCAAATTTTTTTTAATATTAAAGCGATTCCTTCCATAAAAAATTTGCGCATTGAAACTAGAATACTTTCTGTTTTACCGCAAAGGATTACTTCAGAATGCATTCAGATGTTAAAAGAATTTCAGCCGCTTTATCTTATTTTGCATGTGAATCATCCTAGAGAAATTAGCCCGGAATTTCAAGACGCTTGCGCAAAGCTGGCGGATTCAGGCATCCCTTTAGCTTCCCAAACAGTTCTTTTAAAAGATTTAAATGATAAAGTTGCTACCCTTTCTTATCTTTTTTCTTTTCTTTTTAATTTACGCGTTCGGCCGTACCGTTTGGTTCAACTTCTCCCATTTCAGGGAACAGAGCATTTTCGCACCACGATTTCCGGAGGTTTAAAGATTATTGAGAATCTACGAGGGAGGATCACAGGTCTTTCTCTTCCTGAATATGTTGTGGATACTGCAGGCGGAAAAATCTCTTTGCGGTATGAATCCATTTTGTCTAGAAATAAAAAAAGAGTTCTTTTAAAAAATTGCGAAGGCAAAGTATTTGTTTATCCTGAAAAGATTTTTTCTTTTTCCTCTTGACCTTTCAGAGGAGGATGAACTATAATAAGCCAATCGTCGGGAAGTGCAATCTAAACCTAGCAGCTTCCGTCTCATTTTTTTTAAGGGAGTGTGGGTTAAATTAGGGAGGTAAGAGCACAATGGCTCAGAAAGTAGAAAAAACAGGCGTAAAGCGGGAAGAAGGTTATTTATACTATATTGATAAGCAGGGAGATGTTTCTCGGGCAAAGATGGCTCGCGGCGGTAAAAAAGGCGGGAAACCAGAGAAAGTAAAGAAAGTAGGGATAAAGAAGGAAAAAGGATATCTTTATTTCTTGGATAAACAAGGGGATGTTGCCAGAGCAAAGATGGCTCGGAAATAAACTTTTTAGTTTGTAGTTTTTATTAGAAAAAAGAGGCTTCCTCCCTTAAAATCTCAAATTTTCAGTTGGATTGTAAGGTTCGATACTCCAACTGAAATATTTGGGTTAGAATTTTAATTTAAGGGATGAAGCTTTTCTTTTAGAAAAGTGTTGTTTATTTTTTTGACAAAAATTTTAGGGAATCATATAATATAAGCCTACCTATTGCTATTTCGACTTAATACCCAAAAGTGTGAAAAAAGGTAAATTGTTTGTTATTTCTGCTCCATCCGGAGGCGGCAAGTCCACAATCACTCGGGAACTTATTAAAAAAGCGCCGGGTTTAAGTTTTTCCATTTCAGTCACAACTCGAAAGCCTAGGCCCGGAGAAAGAAATGGCAAAGATTATTTTTTTGTAACTGAAAAAGAGTTTGAGAAGATAAAAAAAGAAAAAGGCTTTTTGGAATTTGCCAATGTGCATGGCTATTGCTACGGCACTCCCAAAAAGTTTATAGAGGATCATTTAAAAAAGGGCAAAGACATTTTATTGGATATTGATATTCAAGGCGGGAAACAGATAAAAAAAATTTATCCTGAATCCATCTTGGTATTTATTGTGCCCCCATCTTTTAAAGTGCTTGAGGCGCGTTTGCGCGAAAGAGGCAAGGACGATGAGGCCTCCATACAAAAAAGGTTGAAAAGGGCTAAAGAGGAAATAAAGGAAGCATCTTTATACGATTATTTGATTGTGAATGATCAGTTGTCGTCCGCGGTAGAAAGAGCAAGAGAGATATTGATTGCAGAACATTCTGGTTAAAAGAGGGTGGTAAATATGGAAAAAGAAGAGAGTTCAAAAAGTTCTGAATCTGGAACAAAGAAAAAGAATTCGTTAAATTTGGAAAGTTTAAGCAAGCTTGTGGTGGATAGCCCTTTTAATCGCTATGATCTGGTTTTGCTCTCAAGGCGCTGGGCTTATGAATTAAAATCTAAAGATGGGGAAACCCGCTCATTGCAAGAATTGCTTCAAGTGGCGATAAGAGATATTGTCACAAGTTCTGTCAATCATAAAATGGTTCGGGAATTGCCTCCTTTTCGTGGATTTAAAAAGCAAAAAAATGCTCAGGAAGAATTGCTAAAGGCATTGCATCAAATTCCTTCAGAATCTTCTAAAAAGAATTAAATCTAAAACTTAACTTCCTTTTAGGACAGGTGAGATGAAAAAGAAAATCCTTAAATCCCAAAGACAAAACCTTAAAGGACGGGTTATCCTTTTGGGGCTTACAGGGAGTATTGCAATTTATAAATCTTGCGAGTTGCTGCGCCAATTAAAAGAAGAGGGCGCTGAGGTTTATTGTTTAATGAGTTTTGGAGCGCAAAAATTTATTAGCCCGCTCACCTTTAGCGCTTTAAGCGGGAACCCGGTAGCTCTGGAAGTATGGGATCCCAATCTTTGGAAGATGGCGCATTTAGAGCTGGCAGATAAAGCCGATCTTTATATTATTGCTCCAGCCAGCACAAACTGTTTGGCTAAATTGTCTTGCGGATTATGCGACGACATCATCACAGCAACCGCTTCTGCTACCAGAGCTCCCATCTTGCTGGCCCCTGCCATGCACGAAGGAATGTGGAAAAATCCAAGCACCCAAGTCAATGTAAAAAAGTTAAAAGCTTTTGGTTATACTTTTGTTGGCCCTGAATATGGAGAACTTTTAAGAGGGACAAAAGGGTGGGGACGTTTAGCAGAACCAAGCGAGATTGTTCAAGCAGCTCTTAAACTAATTTTAAAGTCTTGAAAAAAAGGTCACAATTTCATTTTTCTAAAGAGTCCTTATTTTTTTATTCCCCTTTTCAATTAAAAAAAATTTTTAAAAATAAAAAAGTTTTAATTACTTTAGGCCCCACCCGAGAATATTTAGATCCTGTCCGATATATTTCCAATAGTTCCAGCGGTAAAATGGGATTAGCTTTGGCTAAAGCCTTTAAAAATGTTGGAGCCATTCCTACCATAGTCTTTGGCCCTGGGGTTTGGGTTCCTCCAAATTTAAAATCAGTGGCTGTGGTTTCCGCGCTTAATATGCTGGCAGAAACTAAGAAACTATTTTCTGATTGCGATATTTTTATTTGCGCTGCTGCCATTGCAGATTATCGGCCTCTTAAAATTCTTAAAACAAAGATTGTTAGAGACAGCCATCCTTTACAAATAAAATTGATCCCAAATCCAGACATTCTAGCAACAGTCACAGCTCTTAAAGAACATCAGTTTTGCGTGGGTTTTGCTCTGGAAGATTTTCCATATTCAAAGCCTCCTGCTCTAAAGGTATTAAAAAGAGCAAGGATGAAGATGATTAAAAAAAGATGTGATTTAATGGTTTTAAACAGCGCCCGTTCCATGGAAGGAGAGGATATAGACGCTACCCTACTTTCTTCTAAAGCGCGATTTAAGTTTTTAGGATCCATCTCAAAAGAGCTTTGCGCTAAAAGAATCTGTCAAGCGATCGCTCAAAGCCTTGAGCTTTAGCCTGAATAATTCAGGGTTAGCCCAAATGATTCCGGCTAGTATCAGTTAAATGTGGGTTGATGTTGCGCTTCCTTTACCTTTAGAAAATCTTTTTACCTATAAAGTTCCTGAAAAATTTTGTAAAGAGATTGGCCTTGGCAAGATCGTTACTGTGCCACTGGGCAATCGTTTCTCAAGAGGAGTTGTGGTCAAAGAGGTTCAGGAGCTTCCTCCCAAACTAGAAAATTCAAACATAAAAGAGGTCCATGAGATTTTATCTTTAGATTCAGCCATATCTAAGATCTATTTAGATTTAACTTTTTGGATTAAGGAACAATATGCTTGCAGCTGGGGAGAAGCTCTCACTCTGATTCCATCTTTCAATATTGAGAAGAGAGGTTTGAGTCGAAAAAAAAGTACAACGCTTGCAGAGACACTTGTAGAAGATGTTTTGGGAAAAGAGCCGCGCCTATCTTTAACAGAGGAACAGAATTCCGCTTTAGAACCTATCCAGCAGGCAATCATGAATGGAATTCATGAAAATTTTTTACTTTTTGGAGTTACAGCTTCTGGGAAAACAGAAATTTATTTGCGCGCGATCTCAAAGGCTTTAGCTCAAGGAAAATCCGCAATATTTTTGGTTCCGGAAATTTCGCTTTGTTCAGCTTTTTGGGACATTTTAAGAAAGAGGTTTGGCGAACAGGTAGGGTTGTGGCATTCCCAGATGTCTTTCAATGAAAGAAATAGAATTTTAAAAGAGATTAAAGAAAAAAAAATTAATATTTTGCTTGGAGCCCGTTCCGCTTTATTTGTGCCCATGGAACGTTTGGGGCTTATCATTTTAGATGAGGAACATGATTTTTCTTACAAACAAGAGGAAAAGCCCAGGTACCACGCAAGAGAAGCTGCTTTAAAACTTGGGGAACTCATTCAAGGAGTTGTTATTTTAGGCAGCGCAACACCCTCTTTAGAAAGTTTTTATAGAGCTTTGAAAAAAGAGTTTCATCTTTTAGAGCTGACTAAAAGGGTTCCATCCAGTAGAGTGCCTCAACTTTATTTGGCAGATAGAAGAACGCATTCTAAAAACCTTGCAATTTTTTCGCCAGAACTTCTGCAAGCTATTTCCAAAGCGATCTTGCGCAGAGAACAGGTGATTTTAGCTTTAAATAGAAGAGGTTTTTCTACTTTTTTGCTTTGTGTTCTTTGCGGCTTTGTTTGGAAGTGTTCCAATTGTAATCTGGCTTTTGTGTTTCATCGGGAGGAGGGCGAGGAAGAAGGACGATTAAGATGCCATTATTGTTTTGAAGAAAAGCCCATGCCCAAAGTTTGTTTTAATTGCACAGGAGAATCTCTTTTTTTAGGAGGGTTTGGGACTCAGAAAATAGTTCAGGAATTAAAAAAGAATTTTTCTTTTGCCAGAATTTTGCGGTTGGATCGAGATACGGCCAGAAAAAAGAAAGTTTCTTTGGAAACCTATAAAACTTTTAAGGAAGAATCAGCGGATATTTTAGTGGGCACTCAAATGGTGGTTCAGGGTTTTGATTTTCCTGGGGTGCGCTTGGTTGGAATTGTGGATGCGGATACCGCTTTACACCATCCTGATTTTCGCGCGAGTGAACGAACTTTTCAGTGGATCATCCAAGCCTCGGGCAGAGCTGGACGTAACCCAGAGGGAGGAGAGGTCATTGTTCAAACTGCTTTGCCGGATCATTACACGTTACAAACAGCGATTTCTCAAAACTACAGAGCTTTTTATGAAAAAGAGATAGAATTTAGAAAATCTCTTTTTTATCCTCCATTTTCAAAGTTGGTTCTTTTTAGGATTCAAAGTTCTAAAAAAAAGGATTTAGTGATTGCTGAAGCTGAGAGGTTAAAGGAACTTTTAGTTCCATTTAAAGGAGAGGAGTTCCAAATTTTAGGTCCAGGCCCCTCTTCCAGAGAGATCTTGCGTAAACAAAACCGTTGGCAGATTTTAGTGAAGTGTGGGAATAAGGAATCTTTACAGAAGGTTATAAAAGCCGGGCAATCTTTTCAGACAAAATCTGGAATAAAAATAGTGATTGACGTTGACCCTTATGATGTTTTGTAAATTTTCCTCCAGTAACCTAATGAATGATCTTTCAAAAAACAGTTTTCTTGGTTTTTCAGTGAAATGAGGCAGCATGTCGGTGCGAAAACTCTTTCTTGATCTCACGATTAATAAAGATTTTTATCAGAGATTGATAGGAAATATCTTTCTTATGAGCTAATATTTTTAATCTATCAATTAAGGAAACAGGTAATCTAAGTGGAATAGCTCTTGAAGTTAATTTTAGATTTGGAAATTTACCGCGCGCTACTGTAGATTTATCAATATAGTCAAGAGAATTAGTTTTCGACCAAAACTTAAATTCTTCCGCCTCATCTTTAAATTTAACTGGACTTTTTAGCTTCTTGTTCATAAAACCTCCTTTCTTTTCTATTCATATCTCGAGCTGAAATAACCCTAATCATTTCTTGTCTTATTGTAAATACTACAAAGAGAGATCGTCCCACATTGCTCTGACCATAAGCGAGTTGCCTCTCCTCCCGATAGAGTATCTTACTTTTGTCCACCTCTGCTAGGATCAACGGCTCATTGAGAAATACTTCCTCACATTCTGAAAATCTTACTTTATGTTTTTTCCAGTTTTTTTCTATATTATGATTATCCCATTCAAACTGATATGAAGAAAAATTCTTTTCCATAAGTGTATAATTAAATTATACAGTTTCTTTAAGCCTAAAATCAAACCTTGCTGATTTTTATAAAAAAATTACACCATTTTTTATGAAAAAATGTTGCAGTTTGGTTACAAAAAGTTCTGGAAAAGTTTTATGTAAGAGAGGAAGGAATAATTGGAATTACAATACCGCCTTTAGAATCATCTAAAATAAAATCAAGCGCTTCTACGACTCCAAATAGTTTGCCTGCTACTAAAAGATGCGCCCATGTTGGGGAGCATCCTCTGATTTGAACTTTTTTATTTTTATAGGCTGCCACATCCCAATTTTTTAGCTTTTCTTGCACAACTTGCAGAGAGGCTTTTGGAGGGAAAAGATCATTTAAATCAATAATTATTTTTTCTTTTATTTCCATACTATTTTAGTGTTAAGTCAATTCATTTAATTAGGTAACTTTATTTTTAGGGCGCTACTATTAGATGGCTTAAGTCCGGTGGTTTTGGCTAAACGCTAAAGGATTCGCCGCAGGAGCAAGAGACTGTGGCATTAGGATTTTTTACTTTAAAGCCGGACTTGGCTAAACTTTGTTCATAATCTAGTTCTGAACCAGCAATATAAAGCAGGGTGCGCGGGTCCACGACAACTTTCACCCCATGTTCTTCAAAGGTTTTATCAGTTGGAGCAATCGCGTCTGCAAAGCCAAACTGATAACTTAAACCAGAACAGCCTCCTCCCACAACCTGAATTCTTAAAGCCGCGCTCTCTTTGCCGGATTTTGCAGCGATCTGTTTTACTTTATTAGCGGCATTTTCACTAATTGCAAGAAGCATGAGATTGTTTAATTTAGATCTCTACAGAATGGCCGCATCCGCAGGATTTTTTTACGTTTGGATTTTGGATGGAAAAACCTTCTCCGCCAAAGTCCTCTTTATAGTCAATAACGCTTCCTTTTAATGCTAAAGCGCTTTGCGGATCTAGCAGGACATTGAGTCCCTCAAAAGAAAGTTCCTGATCCCCTTCTTTTTTTGTGTCAAAAGTGAACCCATATTGATATCCGGAACATCCGCCTGCTTCTAAAAATATGCGGAAACTTTTTCCTTCATTTTGCGGGTCTTGAGACGCGATCTCTTTTACTTTGGAAACTGTGTTTGGAGTAAGCGTAATAATCGTTTCTTTTTGATCTTCTTGTTGTAAGTTCATTTATTTTTTCCCCCTTTGCTACTATTTCTTGAAAGCAGTTCTTTTTCTTCATGGATCTGGCTTTGCTGTTTGACCTCTTCTAATAATTGTTCTTTTCCTGATTTTTTATAATAGTCAGCGATCGCAGCTCTAAAAGCATCCTCTGCCAGCACAGAACAATGCATCTTAATGGCAGGCAGTCCTCCTAAGGCTTTGGCAACATCTTCATTTTTAAGGAGCAAAGCTTCTTTCACAGGTTTACCTTTAATTAATTCTGTGGCGATAGAGCTGGTGGCAATGGCTGTGGTGCAGCCGAATGTTTTAAATGTGGCCTGGGAAATAACCTCCTGACCATTCAGTGATTCTATTTTAATATAAAAACGGACAATATCTCCGCAGGAAGGATGACCTACCGTACCCACTCCATCCGCATTAGGAATTTCACCCACATTCCTAGGATTAATAAAGTGATCCACAATTTTTGGATTATAGGGGTTCATTAATTTTGTTTGGAATTATTTTTATTCGACAATTCTTAAAATAAGTATACCTATAGTTGACTTTTTTGTCAAGTATTCGAATTGCGCAGATAATTTTTTTGTAAAAGAAGGATTTTATTTGCTATAATTTGTCTCCATTTGTAATTATAATAATTTTTCATTTTAGGAAAAAGAGTTTAAAATAAAAGAGTAAGGAGGAATTGAGCAAATGAGCAAGCCTAAATTTGAGCGTACGAAGCCGCATGTGAACGTAGGGACCATAGGGCATGTGGATCATGGGAAGACGACATTAACAGGCGCGATATTGAAGGTATTAAGTAAGTTAGGGAAAGCCAAAGAGATGTCGTACGCGGAGATAGCAAAGGGCGGAGTGGTGAGAGACGCGTCCAAGATATTGACAGTAGCGGTATCGCATGTGGAGTATGAAACAGATAAGAGACATTATGCGCATGTGGATTGTCCTGGTCATGCGGATTATATAAAGAACATGATTACCGGAGCAGCGCAGATGGATGGAGCGATATTGGTGGTGAGCGCGGCAGATGGGCCGATGCCGCAGACCAGAGAGCATGTGTTGTTAGCCAGGCAGGTGAATGTGCCGAATTTAGTGGTATTTTTAAACAAGTGCGATGTAGTGGAAGATGCGGAGTTATTGGATTTAGTGGAGTTAGAGGTAAGAGAGCTATTGACCAAGTATGAGTTTGCCGGGGATAAGGTGCCCATAGTAAGAGGTAGCGCATTAAAGGCGATTAGTTGTGGATGCGCGAAGAAGGAATGCGCAAGTTGCGGTCCAATATTGGAGTTAGTGGCAAAGGTAGATGAGACCATACCCTTACCGCAGAGGGATGTTGACAAAGCATTTTTGATGTCAGTAGAGGATGTATTTTCAATTACAGGGCGAGGGACAGTGGCAACAGGGAGAGTGGAGAGAGGGAAGGTGAAGGTAGGGGACAATGTGGAATTGGTAGGGATCAAGGCAACGCAGAAGACAGTGATTACAGGGATAGAGATGTTCAGGAAGTTATTGGATGAGGCGATAGCCGGTGACAATATTGGAGCGTTGTTAAGAGGGATAGAGAAGAACCAGATAGAGAGGGGACAGGTGATAGCCAGTCCTGGGACTATTTTGCCGCACAAGAAATTTAAAGGGCAGGTTTATATATTGAGTAAGGAAGAGGGCGGGCGTCACACGCCATTTTTTAAAGGGTATCGTCCGCAATTTTATTTTAGGACAACGGATGTGACAGGATCCGTGACATTAAAGCCTGGGGTAGAGATGGTGATGCCTGGAGACAATGTGGAGATGGATGTAGAGTTAATAACGCCAGTGGCGATGGAGAAGCAGTTAAGGTTTGCGATTCGTGAAGGCGGACACACTGTAGGCGCAGGTGTGGTAACCGAAATTTTGGAATAGTTGCCCATAAAAAATAGAGCGGCGCTAAATAAAAAATAGGTAAAAATTATGGCAGAACAAAAAGTAGCTTCAGAACAGAAAGTAAGAATTCGTTTAAGAGCGTATGATCACAGGATGCTAGATGATTCTTTAGCAAAGATTGTGGACACGGTTCGGCGTTCCGGAGCTTCTATTTCAGGGCCTGTGCTTTTACCTGTGCAAATTAAAAAATATACGGTTCTTCGATCTCCGCACACGGATAAAAAATCCAGAGATCAGTTTGAAGTGCGGGTGCATAAAAGGTTAGTTGACATTGTGGATCCAAGCCCTAAGACCATTGAAGAATTAATGAAGTTGGATTTGCCCGCAGGGGTAGAGGTGGAGATTAAAACATGAGTGAAACTCAAACAGTTTCTTTTGAACCAAAAAATGAGGTTCAGGATCAAACTCAAATTCAAAATTTTGATCCAGCAAGTTTTCCTTTAAAGACATTGTTAGGGATTAAAGCTGGCATGACTCAAATTTATTCTGAATCAGGAGTGGCGATCCCTGTATCTGTTATCGCCGCAGGCTCTTCCATGATTACGCGTATAAAAACTCCCTCTAAAGATGGTTATAGCGGAGTTCAGTTAGGGGTGGGGGAATGTAAAGAAAAGAATTTGACAAAATCTTATTTGGGACAATTTAAAAAAAATAGTTTGGTTGCTTTGCGATGGTTAAAAGAGTTTAAAGTTAATGAGAATGAATTGGAAAAATTTAAAATGGGTCAGAAAGTTCCTGTAGAGATTTTTTCTGCCGGAGATTATGTGGATATTTCCGGGATTTCCAAGGGAAAAGGGTTTGCCGGAGCCATGAAGCGGCACAATTTTCATGGTTTGCCAGCATCGCACGGAGCTTCAGATAAGGAGCGTTCTCGAGGATCCAGCGGTGGAGGTTCTGGGCAGCCGCAAAGAGTATTTAAGGGAACAAAAATGGCGGGACGCATGGGTTGCGATTGGGTAACCACTCAAAAAATTGAAGTGGTAAAAGCGGATAAAGAAAATCAGCTGCTTTTAGTAAAAGGTTCAGTGCCAGGACCTATTGGCAATTTCGTAGTGGTAAAACAGACTTCTAAAAATTTAAAACATAAACGCGCTTTAGTTGTTTCCGCAAAAGGCGCTAAGAAAGCGGCTCCTAAAAAAGCAGCTCCTAAAGCGTCGGCAAAAGGATAAGAAGCATGGAAATCAGCGTGATTGATTCTGAAGGTAAAGTAAAGGGTAAGCGTGAGCTTAACAACCCTCTTTTTTCCGCTCCTTTAAAAAATAGTTTTGTTTTGCATGAAGTGGTGAGAGCCTATCTTGCGAATCAAAGAAAAGGAACGCACTCTACTTTAACCAGAACAGAAGTTTCCGGAGGCGGTAAAAAACCTTGGAAACAAAAGCACACAGGTCGGGCTAGGTCCGGCTCTACCCGCTCCCCTTTATGGAGAGGCGGAGGCATTATTTTTGGGCCAAAAATGAGAAGTTATAGAATTGATTTGCCCAAACATAAGGTTGAGCTTGCTCTTTCAGAAGCTTTAAGCAGTAAGGCAAACTCTGGAGAACTTTTGGTTTCTGAAAAACCAATTTTAGAAAAACCTAAAACTAAATTGTTGTGCGCCTGGCTAAAAAATAGAGGGCTAGGAGATCATACCCTTTTAGTATTGAATCAAAAAGATGAAGATTTAAGTTTAGCGGCAAGAAACTTAAAGAATTTTAAATGGATTTTATGGAATCATCTTCATCCTTATCATGTATTGCAAGCAAAAAAAATAGTTTTCACAGAAGAGGTATTCAATGGCATTAAATGAGTGGAACATTCTAAAACAGCCTCTTTTAACTGAAAGATCTTCTCATTTGAAAGAGCAAAATAATCAGTATGTTTTTAAAGTGGATCCTCTTGCGAATAAATGGCAAATTAAAGATGCTGTGCAAAAAATATTTAAGGTGAACGTAAGAAAAGTGCGCACCATGAATTTTGACGGAAAATTGCGCCGTTTGTCTCAAGGCCGTCCGCAAGGCAGAAGAATTGCTTGGAAAAAAGCGATTATCACCTTGCAGGAGGGACAAAAAATTAACATAGAAGCCGAGTCTTGAGAATAGGAAAATTATGCCGATAAAAAGTTTTAATCCTTATACCCCTTCCCGCAGATTTATTACTGTGGAAGATTTTTCTGATCTAACTAAAAAAGAGCCGGAAAAATCTTTAATTCTGACAATCCCTAAAAAAGGAGGGCGTAACAATACCGGGCAAGTGATGGTGCGCCATCAAGGCGGGGGCCATAAAAGGCAAATTAGGATTGTGGATTTTAAAAGAGATAAGAGGAATGTTCCGGGTAAAGTGATCGCCATAGAATATGATCCTAACCGAAGCTCTCGGTTAGCTTTAATTCAATATGCGGATGGGGAAAAAAGATACATAATTCAGCCTGAAGATTTGAAAGTTGGAGATAGCATTTTAGCAGGAGCTGAGGCAGAAATAAAAAATGGGAATGCGTTAGCTTTATCCGGAATACCAGTTGGAACTTTTGTGCACAATATTGAACTTTTTCCTGGACGGGGAGCGCAGCTTGTGCGCTCTGCGGGAGGAGCAGCCCAGCTCATGGCAAAAGAAGGGGAGTATGCTACTTTAAAAATGCCTTCAGGAGAAATTAGAAAAATTTCCGTGCGTTCTTATGCGACCATAGGAAGGGTAGGGAATGCAGACCATGAAAATGTTACTTTAGGCAATGCGGGCCGTTCCAGACATATGGGAATTCGTCCCACGGTGCGAGGCACTGCCATGAATACAGTGGACCATCCTCATGGCGGAGGGCGAGGCAAATCTAAAGGGAATAAGCACCCGCAGTCCCCTTGGGGACAGCCTGCTAAGGGTTATAAAACAAGAAGCTCTAAAGTTTGGGATTGGCTGATTATTTCTCGAAGAAAAAAAGGCAGCACAGAACAGGTGGTGGTGAGCTAAAATGTCTAGATCAACTAAAAAAGGTCCTTATGTGGATGAAAAATTGCTTAAAAAAATTACAAGATTAAATCAAGCTTCTGAAAAAAAAGTAGTTAAGACCTGGGCCAGGGCTTCTACCATACCTCCAGATTTTGTGGGGCACACGTTAGCGGTTCATAATGGCAGAAAATTTATTCCGGTTTATGTCACAGAACAGATGGTGGGTCACCATCTAGGTGAATTTTCTCCAACAAGGTTCTTTAAAGGCCATGGCCAAGCTCATACCAAAGAAGCCGGGGAGCTTACATAACATGCAAGCGGTTGCTCGGCTTCAATTTGTTCGCACTGCTCCTAGAAAACTGAACCAGATTTTAACTTTGGTTCGGAGAAAAAAAGTTTTGGATGCGTTAAGAGAATTAAAATTTTTACCTAAAAGAGGAGCGATTATTGTGGCTAAAACCATAAAAAGCGCTGCATCCAATGCTGGGGACAAGGAGCTTAAAAATTTAAATTTAAGAGTAGCTTCTGCTTGGGTAGGCCAAGGTCCGGTTTTAAAAAGAATGAGAGCCCATGCCATGGGCAGAGGCGCAACCTATAAAAGAAAAACTTGCCATTTAACGATAGTGGTTTCTGATGGCAATGGAAAAGTAAAAGAGGAGATTTAAAGGAGTTTAAACTTGGGACAAAAAGTTCACGCAAAAGGTATTCGGTTAGGCTATACTGCAGATTGGGACTCTAAATGGTTTTCTAAAAGAGATGCTCCCGCGTTGATTGAAGAAGATCAAACCATTCGCAGATATTTAAAAGAAAAATTACGTTTAGCCGCGGTCTCTAAAATTGTGATTGAACGCGCTGGAAAATATTTAAAAATTAATATTTATACTGCGCGGCCTGGAATTGTGATTGGTAAAAAAGGCCAGGATATTGAAAATATTATTAAAGATATTGAAAGAATCACGAACCTTAAAGGTTCTGTGAATGTAAGTGTTTTAGAAATTCAACGTCCGGAAGTAGATGCGCAGCTGGTGGCAGAAGCGATCGCTTTTCAGTTAGAGAGAAATATTGGATACCGCAGGGCCATGAAAAAAGCAATGGAACGTTCCATGCAGGGAGGAGCTCAAGGCATTAAAGTGATGGTGGGCGGCCGTTTAGGCGGAGCAGAAATTGCCCGCAGAGAATGGTTAAGAGAAGGGAGAGTGCCTTTGCAAACTTTCCGAGCAGAGATAGATTATGGTTTTATTGAAGCCCACACTAAGATGGGACGCATTGGAGTGAAGGTATGGATTTTTAAGAAAGAGCATTATAAGAAAAGCGAAAGAGAAATTAGGGATGAAGCAGCTAAACTAATTGAGAAAGAACGTTTAGAAGAATTAAGTAAGCAGGCAGAAGAAGGAAAAATTAACGTGGAACCCATCATTCCAATAGAAGAGGAACCAGAAACACCGGAAATTGCGGGCGATTTAGAAGAAGGGGTAAAGGAATAATTTTTTATGTTGATGCCAACTAGGGTTAAATATCGTAAATCTCAAAGAGGCCGGTTAAAAGGGAATTCAAAAGCTGGAAATGATATTGCCTTTGGACAATATGGTTTAAAAGCCATGGACAATGCCTGGATTACAGCGCGTCAGATTGAGGCTACTCGAGTGGCTTTAACTCGTTTTATTAAAAAAGGCGGAAAACTGTGGGTAAGAATATTTCCAGATAAACCAATCTCAAAAAAACCTGCTGAAACCCGCATGGGAAAAGGAAAAGGAGCTCCGGAATTTTGGGTAGCGCCGGTTAAAAGAGGAAGGATCATGTTTGAGTTAGAGGGCGTCACTGTGGATGTAGCTAAAGAAGCGATGAGGCTTGCATCCCATAAACTACCCATACCAACCATTTTTGTGCAAAGGGAAGCTGCTTAAAATGAAAGCGCAAGAACAAGCGAATATTCGCGAATTGCCAATTCCGGATTTAAAGCTGCAATTAAAAGATTGTGAAGAAAAACTTTTTAATTTAAAATTTAAAAATTCCATAAGCCGGTTAAAAAATGGTTTAGAAATTAGAGAGCTTAGGAAGCATAAAGCTCGTTTGATAACATGGTTAAGACAAAAAGAGATTGCAGAAACGAAAAAGGCGGTGCCGGTTTGATTAAAGAAAAAGTAGGGATTGTAGTTTCAGATAAAATGGCTAAAACCCGGGTGGTGCGGGTAGAACGTTTGGTGCGGCATGGTAAATATCAAAAGATTTTAAAAATCAGGAAAAAATTTTATGCGCATGATGAAAAGAATGAATCTAAAGAGGGACAAAAAGTGCGCATTCAGGAGACAAGGCCAACCTCCAGTTTAAAAAGATGGAAGGTTGTTCAAATTTACGTTTAAAGAAAATTAATTTATGATTCAAGAACGAACGATATTAAAAGTAGCGGATAATTCTGGAGCAAGGATTGTGCGTTGTTTCCGTATTTTAGGCGGAACCCGCAGACACTACGCCTCTTTAGGGGATATTATTATCTGTTCTGTTCAGGATGCTTTGCCTACAGCCGCCATAAAAAAAGGGGATGTAGTTAGGGCTGTTGTGGTGCGTACGGTAAAAGAGTTTCATCGCACGGATGGCTCTTATGTTCGGTTCGATGATAATGCAGCCTGCATTGTGGATGATAAAGGAGAACCTCGCGGAACCAGAATTTTTGGACCAGTGGCAAGGGAATTAAGAGATAAAAATTATCTTAAAATTATCTCTTTAGCTCCAGAAGTAGTATAAAGGGGTGTTTTTAAAAAAAATATATGTGGTTAAAAAAGAAAGATAATGTTTTAGTTTTAAGCGGAAAAGACAAGGGCAAGAAAGGCGAGATCTTAAAGAAAACTGGAGATTCCAAGTTTCTTGTGGCTAAAATTAACATGGTTAAAAAACACCAGCGTTCAACGGGTCAAGAGGTGGGCGGCATCATTCAAAAAGAATTGCCTGTTAACCAATCAAAACTTGCGTTGATTTGCCCGCAATGCGACAGCCCAACCAGAGTCAAGATCTCTTTTTTAGATAATGGAGAGAAGAGCCGGGTTTGCAGAAAATGTTCAGCAAGGATTGAGTAACTTATGCAAAAGAGAGAAGCTGAAAACGTTCGTCCAAGACTAAAAGAATATTATAAAACCGCTGTGATCCCTAAATTGATGGAACAGTTTGGTTATGATAATCCCATGTCTTGTCCTCGTTTAGAGAAAATTGTGGTGAATGTGGGATTGTCGCAAGCCAGGGAAGATATTAAAGTGGTGGATTTGGCAGCGGATGAAATATCCCGCATCACAGGACAGAAAGCTCAAATTAGAAGAGCAAAAAAATCAATTTCTAATTTTAAATTAAGGCAAGGCATGCCCATTGGAGTTAAGGTGACCATGAGACGGGACCGGATGTATGAATTTTTTGACAGATTAGTTTCCATTGCTGTGCCCAGAATTAGAGATTTTAGAGGTTTTGACGCGGGAGCTTTTGATGGTCATGGCAATTATAATTTAGGATTAAAGGAACAACAGATTTTTTTAGAGATTGATTTAGAAAAGGCGGATAAGGTAAGAGGGATGAATATCTCCATTGATACTTCAGCTAAAAATGATAATGAAGCAAAAGCGCTTTTAGAGTCTCTAGGATTACCTTTTAGAAAAATTAAAGAGCAGCAGCCTTCTAAAAAAGAACAGATTAAAAAATAAGGCGGAGGAATTTAAATGGCAACGATTGCCTGGATGGCAAAAATGAGAAAACCACAAAAATATGCAACGCGCTTTAGAAACCGTTGCAGTCAGTGCGGAAGGCCAAGGGGTTTTTATCAGGATTTTGGACTTTGCAGGATTTGTTTTAGAAACCTGGCTTTAAAAGGCGAGATTCCAGGCGTTAGAAAGTCGAGCTGGTAAAAGATATGGATCCATTAGCTAATTTTTTTACTTCTTTAAGAAATGCCAGCAGAAAAGGGTTGGAAAAAGTGGATGTGCCTTTTTCTAAAATTAAAATAGCGGTTGCTAGAGTGTTGAAAGAAGAGGGATATATTCAGAATTATCGTTTATTGGAGGAAGACCGCGTCCCATTCTTGCGGGTTCAAATGAAATATTCTGATAAAAAAGAGCCTGTGATTAACGGCATAAAAAGAGTTTCCAGGCCTGGTTTAAGGATTTATGATCACTATAGAAGTTTAAAGAAAGTGGATGGAGGAATGGGGGTTGCGATCCTTTCCACCTCTAAAGGGATTTTGGCTAATAGAAAAGCGAGGCAGATGAAAGTTGGCGGGGAAATTATTTGTCATGTGTGGTAAAGTTTAAATGAGCAGAATCGGAAAAAAATTAATTAATATACCGGATAAGGTTTCAGTGCAAGTCCAGGATGCTTCCATAGAAGTGAAAGGTCCCCTAGGCGTTTTAGCTAAAAAAATCCCTCAAGGGATTACCGTGGAGGTTAAAGGAAAAGAAATTCATGTTTTAGACTCTGCTGCTTTACCCCAAAGCCATGCGCTGCATGGGTTGATGCGCACTTTAATTGCCAACATGGTTCAAGGCGTGGTTCAGCCTTGGAAAAAGGATTTAGAAATTCAGGGCGTTGGGTACCGAGCCGCTAAAAATGGGCAAATTCTTAATTTGCAGGTTGGTTATTCACATCCTGTAAATTTTAAAATCCCTGATATTGTTCAATTTAATGTGGATGCGAAACAGACCCAAATATCTTTTAGCTCTCCGGATAAAGAAATTTTAGGAAACCTGACAGCCAAAATCCGCTCTATAAGGAAACCTGAGCCTTACAAAGGAAAGGGAATTCGTTATGTGGGAGAAAGAGTTACTCGTAAGGCTGGTAAAGCCGCAGGCGCGGTAGGATCTGCCGGCGGAGGAGGAGCCAAGAAATGAGCGTAGGTTCTTTAGAACGTTATCTTTTTAGAAAAGAAAGAATTAGAAAAAAAATTTTTGGAACAAAGGAACGTCCTCGCCTTTCAGTTTACAGGAGTTTAAACCATATTTACGCGCAAATTATTGATGACAGCGCAGGAAAAACTCTTGTTGCCAGCTCCTCTTTAGACTCTTCAATTAAAAAAGAGTTGAAAGCTGGAGGGAATAGCAAAGCAGCTGCAATGGTTGGCAAATCCATTGCGGAAAAAGCTGTTAAATTGGAAATTAAAAAAGTGGTGTTTGATCGAGGTGGGAGAATTTTCCATGGCAGAGTAAAAGCGCTGGCGGATGGGGCTAGACTTGGGGGGCTTGAATTTTAATGAGAATTGATTCGTCACAACTAACTTTAACTGAAAATGTCATTACTGTAAACAGGGTGGCTAAAGTGGTAAAAGGTGGAAAACGTTTTTCTTTTAATTCCATTGTGGTTGTAGGAGATGGGGCAAGACATGTGGGAGTTGCTATAGGAAAAGCTAAAGAGGTTCAGGCTGCGATTGCCAAAGCAGCTGCTCGGGCTAGAAAAGAGTTAATTGAGGTGCCTCTAGTGGGCACAACTATTCCTCATGAAGTGATTGGCCGGTTTGGAGCTGGAAAATTGTTGATGAAGCCTGCCGCGCCTGGAACTGGAGTGGTTGCTGGAGGTTGTGTGCGGGCCGTGCTAGAAGCTGTAGGCATTAAGGATATTTTAACAAAATCTTTAGGATCTTCTAATACTTTTAATTTAGTGTATGCTACCATGGAGGCATTAAGAAATTTGCGTTCAAAAGAAAGCGTAGCCAAATTAAGAAACAAAGAATTAGCTGAGGTATAAACACATGTTTTCACTTTCTAACTTACACCCAAGTCCCGGCTCTCACCACCGCAGAAAAATTGTGGGAAGAGGGGTGGGCTCTGGACACGGACGCCATGCCACTAGAGGCATGAAAGGGCAGCGTTCTAGGAGAGGAGATTCTAAAATGGTGGGTTTTGAAGGGGGACAAATGCCTCTTTTGCGCAGAATTCCAAAACAAGGGTTTACTCCTCCTTTTAAAGAGAAACTTGAGATTGTGAACATTGCTGCGCTAGAGGAGAATTTTGAAAATAATAGCGCGGTCTCTCCTCAAACGCTTTTAGAAAAAGGTTTAATCCGAACCAATCTTCCTTTAAAAATTTTAGGGAGCGGTGAACTTAAAAAATCTCTTAAAGTTTCTGCTCAACATTTTTCCCAAAATGCTAGAGTCAAGATTAAAGAAGCCGGAGGGGAAGTTCAAGTTCTTTTGAATGCCCAAAAGAGCAAGTAAGCTTCCAGTTGCCAAAGAGGGTTTTCCCTTTATCCTTGGTTTTTGTATTGCTGGTTTCATCTTTGTTTTAATTCCATTCGTTTTTTTTCGCTTCCTTAGTTTATCTTCTTTTTTACTCGCCACATTTTGCATCTACTTTTTTAGAGATCCGGAAAGGGAAGTTCCGCAAGATTCAACCATACTTTTATCTCCGGGAGACGGAAAGGTGCTGGAAGTTTCTGAGGAGAGTTCCCCTTACTTTGAAGGAAAAGCAAAAGTAATAAAAATATTTCTTTCCATTTTTGACGTGCACATTCAGCGCGCTCCCATGGCAGGAAAAATTTTAAGGATTGATTATCAGAAAGGAAAATTTTTAGACGCGAGAAACCCAAGAGCAGCTTATGAAAATGAAAACAATGTTATTGTAATTCAAACTAAAAAAAGTAAAATGGTAGTTAAACAAATAGCAGGTCTTATTGCCCGCAGGATCGCCTGCTGGGTTCAAATGGGTGAAGAAATTGAGGCTGGGCAAAAACTTGGGCTGATTCGGTTTGGATCCCAAGTGAATTTAATTTTACCCATGGATGTGGAAGTTTGTGTTTCCCCGGGAGAACGCTTAATCGGGGGAGTGAGTGTTGTAGCGCTGCATAAATGAATGATAGAATAGTAAAAATTTTAATAAAACCATGAAACCAGGAATTTATCTTTTGCCCAGCGTGCTGACCGCAGCCAATATGGCGCTTGGCTTTTATTCCATTACCGCTTCCATAAAAGAGAATTGGTATGAAGCTGCCTGGTGCACATTAGCCGCAATTTTTATAGATATTTTTGACGGGCGGGTAGCGCGTTGGACTAAAACAACCTCTAAATTTGGCGTTGAGTTCGATTCTTTTTCAGACTGGGTTTCTTTTGGAATAGCTCCTGCAGTGATGATGTACATGCTGGTTTTAAAAGATCATGGCAGAATTGGTTTTGCCATTGCCTTGCTTTATGTGATTTGCGGAGCTTTGCGTTTGGCTCGATTTAACATTAAATCCTTATTTGATAAAGATCAAACGCCTTATTTTATAGGGCTGCCAATCCCTGCTGCAGGGGGGATTTTAGCCTCTTTTGTAGTGCTTTATGACATATGGGCGGAAGGCAAAAAAGCAAGAACCATTAAACTTGTGATGAGCCAAGTCCCGGCTTTTTTTCATCTTTTGCCAGCCATTGTTTTCGTTTTAAGCATCTTGATGATTTCTGAATTAAGATACTCTTCTTTTAAAAAAAGCAATATGATGAAGGTGCGCACTCTGCGCACTTTTTTAATCACACTTTTGGTCTGTTTAATGATTTATATTTATCCTCAAAACACAATTTTTATTTTATTTGTGAGTTATATCTGTTCTGGGGTGATTGAATATTTTTGGAGAATCTCTCTTAAAAGACAACCCAAAAGGGATTTAGAAATTGAGGTCCCTGATGGCAAATCTTGGGAGATCAAAAGAAAAGCTTAAAGTTTGTAACTAAAACTAATGAAAGAAAAAATATTTATTTTTGACACCACGTTACGAGATGGAGAACAATCTCCTGGCTGCAGCATGGATGCAAAAGAGAAACTTGAGATTGCTCATCAGCTGGCTCGCTTAGGGGTGGACATTATTGAGGCTGGTTTTCCAATCTCTTCTCCGGGTGATTTTGAAGCTGTAAAGAAAATAGCGGAAACTGTGGGCAGAGAAAAAAAAGGAACAGAGTTTCCTCAAATTTGCGGCCTATCCAGAGCGATTAAAAATGATATTGATGTTTGTTGGAATGCGGTCAAGGGAGCTAAGAACGGAAGGATTCATACTTTCCTTGCCACCTCAGACATTCATATGAAATATAAATTAAAAATGACAAGGACCCAAGTTTTAGAGCGGGCATATGAGATGGTAAAACATGCGCGCAAATATACGGATAACGTTGAATTTTCTCCGGAAGATGCGGTGCGGTCTGATTTAGATTTTTTAGTGCAGGTGGTTACTGCGGTAATAGACGCGGGAGCCACCACTGTCAATATTCCAGACACTGTGGGTTATGCCATCCCACTAGAATTCGGCGAGCTCATTAAGAATCTTTTTGAAAGAGTTCCTAATATTAAAAAAACAGTTTTGTCTGTTCATTGCCACAATGATTTGGGTTTAAGCGTTTCTAATTCTTTGTCCGCAGTCTTGAATGGCGCTCGGCAAATTGAATGCACCATCAATGGTTTGGGAGAACGGGCCGGGAACGCTTCTTTAGAAGAAATTGTCATGATTTTAAAGACAAGATCAAATATTTTTAATGTGGAAACAAATATCAATACCAGCGAGATACATCGTACCAGCCGTTTGGTGAGTCAGGTGACGGGAATGGTGGTGCAGCCCAACAAAGCAGTGGTGGGGGCTAATGCTTTTGCTCATTCTTCAGGCATTCATCAGGATGGAATGATTAAACATCGAGACACCTATGAGATTATGAATCCAGAAGATGTGGGCATAGAAGAAAGCACGCTTTTATTAACTGCGCGTTCTGGAAGAAATGGATTGAATAACCGTTTAAAACATTTGGGTTTTGAACTTTCTAGCAAAGAGATGGACCTTTTATTTGAAAAATTTAAAATTTTGGCTGACAAGAAAAAGTATGTTTTTGACGATGATTTAATTGCGCTTCTTACTGAAGGTAAAGCTGAAACCCGGGAATCTTATGTTTTGGAATATTTAAATACTTCTTCTGGCACAGGAACTATTCCCACGGCCACAGTGCGTTTAAGGATGGGGGATAAAATTTTTCAAGAAGCTGCGTGCGGGGATGGACCTGTGGACGCGTCTTATAAAGCGATTGATAAAATTACAGGCAAGAGCGTAAAATTGGAAGATTACTCTTTAAGGGCGATCTCTAGCGGCAAAGATGCTTTAGGAGAAGTCACAGTTCGCTTAGACCAAGCCGGGCAGAAAATGATTGGCCGCGGCACTTCCACAGATATTATTGAAGCCAGCGCAAAAGCCTATTTGTCCGCGGTGAATCGCCTGCTTTCTTCCAAAAAAACAACTTTCCAAAAAAAGAGTCAAGAACAATTGTAAATTTTATGAACCTTAAACAAAACGGGTTTAAATTTTTCTTTTTTTTAATCCCTTTTTTTTTGTTTCAGAATTTTCTTTTTGCTTTAGAAGTTGCGCCTCTTATTAATTTACGGCTGCTTGGAGGCCAATATGTTTTTGAAAGCCAGGAATCTAATGTCTCTGGAAATATTCATGCGCTCCTATCCCCGGCAATCTCTTTTAATAAACAGTGGTCTTTGATTCCCTCTATTTCAAGCAGTTGGAGAGGCATAAAATCTGTGCAGGAATTAGTTGGCGGTGGAACGCTTTTTCAGCAAACCCAAGACCATGCAGCCAATTTAAAAGGAATTTTTCGTTACAATAAAGAATGGCAATTTAAAGCAGGCGGAGGATATAGAATTCAGCTGCTAAAAGAAACTAAAGATGAGGATTGGGGTGACGGGCTTTTTGATTTTCGCAAAGCATCTGCCAATTTAGAGGCGGAGAATCAAGGTTTAGAGAGTTTCACCTATCGTTTAGGGTATGATTTTTATTCCATTGATTTTAATAATTTTTCTTCTTTAGAATCTCAAAAAAGAGAATTGGGCAGAGAAAATGTTGCGGCTAAAACCTTAAATACCAATAATCACGCTGGTTTTATTACTCTGAACGCTCCTTTTACTTTTATAAATGAGAAAGAAGGAAAAGCGGAAGTTTCTTATTATTTTACAGCTCGTAATTTTACAGATCAAAAGATTGTGCGCTTAAGCGGGGAGTTGTCCGGGGATTTAAGAAAAGATCAGAGCCACATGCTGAGAGCTGAAGTTTTTTTCCCACTTTTCGCTTTAGAGCGAGTAAAAGTCCTGATGGAGGTTAAAGGCGCTTACAGTTTTCTTGATTCTAATCAGAATAACTATGACGCTAAAAAGACTCAATTTAATTCAAATTATTATTCTTACAGGGATATTTCGAATTCAACAAATTTTAATTTTCTTGTGGGAAGTCTTCCTTACATTTTTAGCTCTGGTTTTAGTTATGTAAGAAGAAATTATTCAGACAGGCCGGTTCAGGATTTAAATGGGAATTATGGTTCTGGAACAGTTCATCTAAATGAATATTACGCGAATTTTTCTTTTACAATGCCGCTTAACAAATTTTTTAAATTTCAGCTGCTTTCAAATTTTGGCTGGTCTAGATCTAACATGAAATATGAAAAGACCTATCGCTATAATTACCATACTTTTACTTATCTTGCAGGCATCCTTTACGAATATTGAACCCGAATATTATTAGAAAATGAGAATCGGTAAAAAATTAGTCATTTTCTAATGGAACGTACAGATCATATCAATCTAATTTCGTGAATTTAACAGACATTGAAAATCTTCTTAAAGCCAACAGGATACTCTCCTCTACCTTAGAAATTGACAAACTCCTAAAAGTGGTTTTGGAACTGGCCGCGGAAGTGGTGCGCGCTGAGACCGGCTCTCTTCTTATTTTGGATGAAAAGACCAATGAATTAGTTTTTGACGTTGCTTTAGGCGATGCGGGCCAAACCTTAAAAACTATTCGTTTGAAATTAGGCGAAGGAATCGCCGGTTGGGTGGCAAAAGAAAATAAGCCTTTGATTGTGAATGATCCTGCCAATGACCCTCGCTGGACTAGGCGAGCTGACGATAAAACAAAATTTATTACTCGAAGCATTCTTTGCGTGCCCATGGTGCATCAGGGAAAACTTTTAGGAGTGGTTCAGGCCATCAATCGTAAAGATTCTTCTGGCTTTTCAGAGGAAGATAGAATTGTTTTAGAGGCGTTCGCATCCCAGGCAGGAGTGGCTCTGCAAAACGCTAGGTTATTTTCTTCTTTGAAACAGGAAAAAGAAAAAGTGGAAACGATATTTTCTGAGATGTCAGAGGGAGCTTTGCTCACAGAGGATAAAGGAAATTTGCTTTTATGCAACCCGTCTGGCTCTAGGTTGTTGGCGATTAACGAGGAAGAAGAAAAAAATAATATTTGGGAAATTTTTAAAAATTTTTCCATTGCCCCTCCTTTGACTCAATTTATCAAAAGTGAGTCTAGCCTTATTACTTTTGAAGCGGCCAGAAAAGGAGGAAAGAGTCTGATCCTTTCTGGTTTAATGAAAAAAATTATTTCAGAAAAAAAAGAATTAATTGGTTATTTAACGATTCTTAGGGACGTCACTTTAGAAAAGAAAGAAGAAAAACTAAAAAGGGATTTTCTTTCTTTAATGTCACACAAGCTAAAAACTCCCTTAGTGGCGATCACAGGATATACCCCCATGCTTTTAGAAGATGAGGAGCTTCCTAAACTTCAACCATACTTTAAGAAAGCGATTGAAGCGATTCATAATCAAGGGGTTCATTTAAAGCAGCTCGTGGAAAAACTGATTTTATTTTCTTTGATTGAGGCAGAAGAATTAAAATTAAATAAAAGGCAAAGCGAAGTAAAAAAGATCATCCTAGAAGTTATGAATGGAATGAAAACAGTTCTGGAGGAGAAGAAAATTAATCTGGTTTTGGATGAATCTTTAGATAAAATTCCAACCCTGTCGCTGGATCAGGAAAAGTTTAAAGAAGTGATTAAATGTCTGATGGAGAATGCGATTAAATTTAACCCAAAAAATGAAAAGAACATCACACTTTCTGGAACGTTCAATGGTTTGGAGATTTGTCTTTCTATTAGAGACAATGGTACTGGAATCCCCAGTGAAGAGTTTGATAAAATTTTTCAAAAGTTTTATCAGATTGAAGAATCTTTTACCGGACAAGTGGAAGGAGCAGGCTTAGGCTTAAGTTTAGTCAAGCGTTTGGTGGAGGTGCATGGAGGGCGGGTGGAGGTAGAATCTAAGATGGGGGAGGGAAGCGCTTTTATCATACATTTACCCCTGCCTGATTCTAAAAATTTAAAATGATGGATTGGAAAATTTTAGAACCTGTATTAGTTTTTGGAGACTATAGTGAAGTTTATGCGGAAGAGTCTTACGGCCAGGTCATTAGTTTTGAAGATGGAAAAACTGATGAGATTGAGAGCGGGCAATCCAATGGTCTTGGTTTAAGATATGTGGAAGGGGAAGAAACCCGTTTTGGTCATGTGGATGGCTGTGATCAGGAGCCGATCTTTAGATTAAAGCAAGAATTGTCACAAGGTTTAAAGACCATTCAACAGATAAAGTTACCTTCTCAACTAATCCCTTTGCGCCACAAAATTTTAAAAAATCCCCTTGAAATTTCTTTGGATAAAAAAATAGAAATTCTTCAAAGAGCAGACCATGCTGCCCATTTAGTTAAGGGGAATGAAAACATTCGTCAGGTCTCTTTAACCTTGGGAGAGCGCGTTAAAAAAATATTCTTTTTTTCGCAAGAAGGGGGTTTCCTCTCTTCTTTCTCTGAAGAAAGAGTTTATACAGTATTTGCAGTCACGGTAGTGGCATCAAAAGATCATACTTTGCAGACAGCTACAGAGGTGATAGGAGCTCTTTCTGGATTTGAAATTTTTGACAGGACGGACCCATCGGAAGTTGCAGTGAGAGCTGCGGAACGAGCCATACAAAAACTACTGGCGCCGTCTGCTCCAACAGCTGAGATGCCGGTGATCTTAGAAGCCCAAGCCGGCGGCACCATGATCCATGAAGCGATTGGCCATTCTTTGGAAGCGGATGGAATTCAAAAAGGGATTTCTCCTGTTTATGCTGGAAAAATCGGCGCTCAGGTTGCGAATGAAAAGATTACAGTTTATGACGATCCAACCCTGAGCTCTTTCCGGGGTTCATTCTTATATGATGATGAAGGGACAAAATCTGAAAAAACCATTTTAGTGGAAAAAGGAATTCTAAAAAATTATCTTTATGACCGTTTTTCCGCCAGAAAAGAAAAGATTAAGTCCAATGGACATGGCAGAAGAGAATCTTACGCGCATAAACCAATTCCAAGAATGTCTAATACTTTTATTGGTTCTGGACCAGATGATCCTAAACTTATTTTAGCTTCAGTTCAAAATGGGCTTTTAGTGCGCCGCATGGGCGGCGGTCAGGTGAACCCTGTAACAGGAGATTTTGTTTTTGAGGTAGAGGAAGGTTATTTATTGGAGAATGGCAAAATAAAGAGTCTGGTTAGAGGCGCATCTCTCTTAGGTAATGGTCCTGAAGTGCTAAAGACCATTGATTTGGTAGGGAATGATATGGGGTTTGGTGTGGGAACTTGCGGGAAAGATGGGCAAGGCGTGCCGGTTTCTGACGGCCAGCCCACCATAAGAATTCCAAAACTTCTAATTGGGGGACAGTAAAAATTGGGTTTAAAATGAGCAATTCACTGCTCACCTTAAATGATGATATGATGAAGAATTTCTATAAAGGTAAAAAGGTACTTATCACTGGCGGCTTAGGATTTCTGGGAAGTAATTTGGCTCATCAGTTGGTAAAATTTGGCGCGAAGGTTACTCTCCTAGATTGTCTTTTAAAATCTCATGGCGGCAATCCTTTTAATATCCATGGAATTAAGAAGGAAGTTGAATGGGTTAAAGGGGATATACGTAATTTTTCTCTTGTTCAGAAACTGATTAAAGGAAAAGAGTTACTTTTTAACATTGCAGCCCAAACCAGCCATACAGACAGCATTGTCCATCCTTTTTTAGATGTGGAGATCAATACAAAAGGGCAAATTAATATTTTAGAGTCCGCAAAAGCCCATAATCCTTTTTTAAAAATTGTTTATTGTTCCACCCGCGCGGTTTATGGCGTTTCTAAAAAAAAAGTTTTGGATGAAGAAATTTTGCCAAATCCCATGGATATCTATTCTGCGGATAAACTTGCGGGAGAAAATTATCATCGTATTTACGCAAAAGTTTTTGGATTAGATACTATCATTTTAAGATGCGCCAATGGCTATGGACCCAGGGCCCAAATGCTTCAGCCTTCTTTTGGGATTTTAAATTGGTTTATTCGTTTAGCGTTGGACAATCAGGAGATTAAAATTTTTGGAGATGGAAAACAGGTAAGGGATTATGTTTATGTTTCGGATATTGCGCAGGCGTTTTTAAACGCAGGTAAAGTTAAGCAAGGAGAAGGCAATATTTACAATGTAGGGTGTGGAAAAGGAATCCCTTTGATTGAAATTGTAAAAAAGATTGTGCAAATTGCTGGATCTGGAAAAATTGTTTATGTGCCATGGCCAGAAACAAATAAAAAAATTGATGTGGGGGATTTTACCGCAAATATTGATAAAATTAAAAAGGAAATTGGCTGGCGCGCAAGAGTTCCATTAGAAGAGGGGCTATCACAAACCATTCAGTTTTATAAAGAGAACAAAAAATATTATTGGTGACTAAAAGTTTAAATAATTGGCAATGAAACTTTTATTTCACCTTTCAATAAAGCGAAGTCTAGGGGGTTTTACTTAATCGGGGTAATAGGAGGTCATATGAAAGCTGTACTTTATAGTATAATCACAACTTTTTTATTTATGGGAACAGGATGTTATCAAACAGTTAATAAAGGAGAGAAACTTATGGTCATTTTTGAAACAACAATGGGGAATATTAGTTGCAGGCTTTTTGAAAAAGAAGCTCCGATCACAGTGAAAAATTTTATTGGCTTGGCAGAAGGTAATATTGAGTGGGCGGATCCAAAGACCGGGGAAAAAGTAAAAAAGAGATTTTATGATGGTTTAATTTTTCATCGGGTGATTCCGAATTTTATGATTCAAGGAGGCTGCCCTATTGGCAATGGCACTGGCGGGCCAGGATACCAATTCCAGGATGAGATTGTTCCAGCCATTACATTTGATCGTCCCGGAAAACTTGCCATGGCTAATGCCGGACCTGGAACCAATGGATCACAATTTTTTATCACTCATATTCCTACTCCTTGGTTAAATGGGCATCACACTATTTTTGGGGAAGTGGTGGAGGGGCAGGATGTGGTGGTGGCTATTGGCAATGTTCAAAAAGAGATGGGAGATAAGCCTTTAACCCCGGTGATTCTTAAAAAAGTAATAATTAGAAAAGAAAAATGAAAAAAAAATGGCTCTCTTTTTCGTCTAACCTCTCTTCAAAAAACTTGAGGCTGTTCTCTCAACCAATTGAATGTTTAGGGTTGATAGGTTTTATTTTATTTTTTGCTTCATTTTCATTTGCTGAGACTGTAGAAAAAGAGAGTTGGAAGCCGCAGATTTTTATTTATCAGCCGCCTGCTCCTACTATTAGCACCAGTCCTGTTTTTAAAAGCGTGGATCCGCAAATTATTCAGAAGATTATTGATTTGTTGGAAGAGCCTAATTTAGGAAAGTTAGAGGATTTAGAAGAAAACCCTACCCTTAAAGAAATTAATTCTTTTGTAACCCCTCAGGGGTTTGAGTTGAAAAATCGTTATACCCGTTTAGGCGTGGTTCTTTCTGAATCCTTAGGATGGGAAGAGGTTAAACATATTCGCGTGATCAGCGAACAGAATTTAAAACAGCGTTTAACCACAGTGGCTCGCTGGGATCATTCTCCGAACGTGCGTTCCATTGCTTTAATAGCTTTGGCTTCCTTAAAAGATAAAAATGATTTAGTTTATTTTAAGGAAGCGCTTTGGTCTAGAAATATCGGCATCCGTTTTGCTACAGTTGAAGCTTTAGTAAAGTGGAACCTTCCAGAATCCATCGAGGTTTTACAAGAGATCTCAAATAGGGATGAGTCTAAATTAATACGAGTTTTTGCGCAAGGCAGTTTAGCTCTTTTGGGTGATCCCAGGGGAAAAGAGTCCTTGCGCAAAAATTTAGAGGATAGAGATTGGCTGATCAGAACCTTTTCCGCAAAGTTTATAGGAGAGGTTGGCACAGAAGAAGATTATGAGCTTTTGCTGGACCAACTGAATCGGGAGCAGACCGCAACTCCCAATGAGTTTGTGATTACAGAGATTTCCATTGCTGCTTTAAAACTTTTTCCTCAAAAGATAGAAAAAGAAAAGCTTGAGCGGGAAAGGAAAGCTCTTGAGAAAAAAAAGAAAAAAGCAGGAGTCATCCTAAAGCAGAATGAACCTGAAGTAAAGAAAGAGCCGCTCTTAAAAAAAAGAACTTATTTTGAGCTAGACCCTTTGATTGTTACAGCTCCCCGCTTAAGGATTCCTCAGACAGAATTGGTGGATTCAAGAATTAATTTTCAACTTTTAAAAATTGTGCAGGAAAAAGAGGACTTTAGAGTCACTCAAGAAATGATTGACCAATCCACTGCCTATAGGGATTTAAATGAGCTGGTGACCCCAAACGGCATTCGTTTAAAAGCCCGATATACAGTATTAGGATTTCTTTTAACAGAAGGGCTTGCAGGCACAAAAGATTTTCAATTAAAAAATGAGTTAACTCGGATTGCCCGAGAAGGGAAAAATCCAGATGTGCGTTCTTTTGGCTTGATCGCATTAGCCTATTCTAAGGATAGAAGTCACCTGGGCCTTTTTCAAAACGCTTTAAGGAGCGAGCATGTGGCAGATCGTTTTGCGGCGGTAGAGGCTATGGAAATTTGGGGTTATGAGGAAGCAATTTCTATTCTTGTAGGGGTTACAAAATTAGACACGTCCCCTTTTGTGCGGGTTTTTGCCGCAGGAGCGATTTTAAGAATGGGGGATCTTTTAGGGAAGGATTTTCTTATTCGTTCTTTGGATGAGGAGGATTGGGTGAGTAAGGCGATGGCGATGCGTTATCTGGGCGAGTTAGGAGGTGCCCAAGAATATCCTAAGCTATTGTCTTATTTTGGATCAGACCAAAAAAAGTTTGTGCAGGCTGAGATGTGTTCCAGCTTGCTCCGCCTTCACTCAAAAAGATTTAAAGAAGAAGGGGAATAACTGATAGAGGCATAACCAACTGATTCTTTGGTCTAAAAGCATGAGACAAAGCGTTTTGTTGGAGAATAAATTTTTTAGAAAGGGTGGTGGAAAATGATTACGTTATTTAAAGGCATGGCTTTAACTGGAGGGGAGTGGGTCATTTATCTTTTGGGAATCTGCTCAATTCTTGCTGTGGCTGTGATGGTTGAACGAGCCATACTTTTTTCTAAGGAAAAAAAGGAATTTAAAAAAGTAGAAGAAGAGTTTTTAAAAGTTATGCAAAGCCTGAATTTTAGTCAAATTTCTCAAACCTTTCAAAATTTTACAGGCCTTTCAGGAAGGATCTTACGCACTGGACTTTTGCAAAGCCAAAGAGGAGCTCATGCGGTAGAAGAAGAGATTCTTTCAGTGACTTCTAAAGAAAAACAGAGATTAGAAAAAAGAATGATTATACTAGGAACCTTAGGCAACAACGCTATTTATATTGGTCTTTTTGGAACTGTGTTAGGAGTGATCAAAGCGTTTCATGATCTTAGTGAAAACGGCAATTCAGGTCCGGAAGTGGTGATGCAAGGGCTTTCTGAAGCGCTGATAGCAACTGCTGTGGGACTCTTAGTGGCTCTTCCCTGCGTGGTGGCTTATAACATTTTGCAAAAACAGATTAAAGATTTACTTTTAGATACTGAATCTTTAGCCAGGCTGCTTTTAGCTAAACTTAAATCTTAACGTTTTTTAGATGAATATTTCTCAAACAGACGAAGAAGCTATAACCGCAATCAATATTGCGCCATTGGTGGATGTGGTGCTTGTGCTTTTAATTATTTTTATGGCCACCGCTCCTTTGATTCATAGGAGATCAGTGAATGTGAATGTGCCTAAAGCCGCGTATGCAGAGCAAAAAGCCACTACTTCTTTAAACCTTGCTTTTACGGAAAAAAGAGAGCTTTATTTAGGAGAAGATAAAATTTCTCATCACGATTTAAAATTTCAGCTTTCCAGCATGCTGCGGGCTGATCCCGGATTACATATCGCTCTTTTAGCGGATCAAACCATCCCTTATGGGGAAGTGGTTGAAATTCTTGATCTTATCAGAGGCTCTGGCGTGAAAAAAATAGCTTTGGAAGTTCGTTCAAAAAAAGTTGAGTAGCTCAACTAGTGTGAATGAAGAGGCTCTTTTTAAAAAAGCTCTTATTTTTTCCGTTCTATTTCACTCTCTTTTTTTGGCAAGCATTCATTTAAGGAATATTTTTTTTGGAGAGGGAACAGAGCCTCAAACCCTGGAAATAGATCTTACCAAACCTTTTCATGTTGGCGGCAATCCTTTATTAAAACCTGGCGGCGGAACAACTTTACAAATTCCAAAAGTAGAGGGAAAACCAGCTGTATCTGAAGTTTTTAGTGAAAAAAAACAGAGCCCTAAGGAGTGGCTTTTGTCTGGCACTGACGCAAAGGAAACTGAAAAAAGAGAAATGGAAAGCGGCCCAAATGTTGAAAAAGTTCCAGGCAGTTCACAGGAAGGTGAAGGAGAAGGTTTTTATGGAACTGGAGGGGGACAAGGCGGGGGTGAAGGACAGGGGGGTGGAATTCCATTATCTCGTTTCCCAAAATTGTTAAACAGAAGAGAAATTTTAAAGTTACTGAAGAAACATTATCCTCCTCAAGAACGGCAATTAGGAACAGAAGGAGCAGTGGTTGTGGATCTTCATTTAAGCGCAGAAGGGATGGTTTTGGGAATGGAGGTGATTGAATCTGCTGGACTTTCTTTTGATGAAGTGGCAAGAAAAGTTTCCTTAAAAATGCGTTTTTCTCCAGCCATGTTACAGGACAAACCCATAGCTGTAAAAATCCGTCAAAGCATTATCTTCCAATTAGAGGACTAACATTTTAGTCTTGGTTCATATAACTAACTGAGTAAGTGATTAGGTTGAGTGAACTATGAATCCATTAGATAAGAAAATGGATCCCATCTGTGGGATGAGGGGAAAAATTCAAGCCCATGGAGAATGGTTTTGTTCTATTCATTGTGTGCGTAAGTTTGAACAGGAAAAAAATCTTCCTCCATTAAAGGAAGAAATTCTTTGCGCTGCGGGAAAAAAATCGTTTTATTCTTACCCGCTTTTTTGGGTAGGTTTAGCGATTATTTTTATTTTAGTTTTATCTCAATTTGTATTCTACTTATCAGATTTTCCTCATCACTTTTGGATCTATTTTAAAAAAATATGGTTTCCTTTAGTTCTTGGTTTTCTTATCGGTGGTTTTATAGAAGTTTATATTCCAAGAAGCTATATTTCTAAATCTCTGGCTGGTTCAAGCTTTAAGACAATCCTGCGAGCAGTTTTTCTTGGGTTTATTTTTAGCGGCTGTTCTCATGGTTGTTTAGCGATTGCTCTTGAGCTATATAAGAAAGGCGCTTCTCCTTCCGCAGTCATATCCTTTCTCTTAGCAAGTCCATGGGCGAATATCTCCATTACCCTTTTACTTTTTAGTTTTTTTGGAACTAAGGGAATCCTGATACTTCTAGGAGCTTTTGTGGTTTCACTCTTTACAGGTTTTCTTTTTGCTTTTTTAAGCGACAAAGGAATGGTTGAAAAAAATCCGCATAGTTTAGATTTTTTAGATCAGTTTTCCATAAAAAATGATATTCAATCTCGTTGGGAAAACTATCATTTTCAAGCAACTGTTTTTATAAAACAAGATCTCCCTAAAATTTTTATAGGAGCGTTCAATTTGTCTCAGATGGTTTTATGGTGGGTTTTGCTGGGAATGACTTTTGCTTCTTTAGCTGGGGCTCTTATCCCCATAACCTTTTTTCAAAACTGGATGGGCAAAGATTTTTTAGGGATGGGGGTCACCTTAGGTTTTGCAACAATTCTTGAGGTTTGTTCTGAAGGCACCGCTCCCCTTGCTTTTGAAATTTATCGTCAAACCCATGCTTTTGGCAATACTTTCTTATTTTTAATGGCTGGGGTCATTACAGATTATACGGAAATTGGTCTTTTATGGACTAACATTGGTTGGAGAACAGCGCTTTTTCTTCCCATCATAGCTGTCCCAGCCACATTTTTGATCGCTACTTTATTTAATTATTTTTGAATTATTTTGGATATTAGGGTTGATACTCTATTTTTTATCCGGAGCAAAATAATTTTTAGAAAAGCGAGTTACTATACCTGATAAAATAGTCAGGTTTCTTAGCTTGACAAACCATGATGGTCTGCTATAATTATTATCATGCCTAACAATCTAACCATTCGTGTAGGAGGGGATACCGGCACAACGACCGGTGTTATTTCTACTGGGGAAATGATTACTCTTGCCTTAGCGCGTTCTCAATATGATGTGTTTACCTTTAGAACCAACCCTGCGGAAATCAAAGGCGGTCAAGCGATGTTTCAGGTGCGGATGGGCAACCATCCAGTGCTTTCTCAAGGAACCAATCTGGATGTTCTGATCGCGTACGATGAGGAATGTCTTAAAATGCATGGGAAAGATTTAAAATCAGAAGGACTTTTAATTTTTGATGCGGATGTTTTTATGGCGGACGATATGTATAAAGCGCAAGCTTATGGAGTGCCATTTATCTCTTTAGCTCAAAAGGATGCTGGCAATAAAAAAGCTAAAAATGTGGTTGCCATGGGGGTTGTTTCTGAAATTTTAGGCCTTCCCTTAGATTCAGTCAAGCAAGTGGTTAAAGAACAGTTTAAACATAAGCCTGAAAATGTAATTGAAGCTAATTTAAAAGCTTTGGAATCAGGCTGGTCCTGGGCTTTAAAAAATAGCGTGCTTAAGGATTTTGCTGTAAAGCCAAGAGAGTTAAAAGCTACGAAGCTGGTGATGTCTGGCAATGAAGCGATGGCTGCAGGAGCTATCCATGCGGGCTGTCGTTATTATGCTGGTTATCCTATTACGCCTGCTTCTGAAATTTTAGAATTTATGCAAAAACAGCTGCCAAAATTTGACGGGGTGGCGATTCAAACTGAGGATGAGATTGCTGCTGTGATCTCTTGTATTGGAGCTTCATTTGCAGGGGCTAAAGCAATGACAGCAACCAGCGGCCCTGGTTTTTCCTTAATGTTAGAAGCTTTAGGACTTTCTTCCATGACAGAAACTCCGATTGTAATTATAGATTGCCAGCGCGGCGGCCCCTCTACAGGTCTTCCTACAAAAACAGAACAATCTGATTTAATGCAAGCGGTTTTTGGCGGGCATGGAGAAGCTCCCAGAGTGGTGATGGCTCCAGCAAATGTAAAAGATTGTTTTTTTGGAATTATTAAAGCATTTAATATTGCGGAAAAATATCAGATCCCTGTCATCATGCTTTCCGACCAGTCTCTTTCCCAAAGAACACAAACCTATACAAGACCAAAATTAAATACCATTCCAGTATGGGATAGAATCAAGGCGAATGGCAGCAACGCTGGCGAATATTTAAGATATCAAATTACAGATAATGGAGTTTCACCTGTGGCTCTTCCAGGCAAAGATTCTTCAACTTATGTGGCGACTGGATTAGAACATAATGAACATGGAGATCCTACTTATACGCCTGCGAACCATTTTAGAATGACTACTAAAAGACATAAGAAATTAGAGTACATTGCAAAAGAAAAAGGATTTACACGCCGTTTTGGAGATGAACAGGCTAAAGTGGGAATTCTTTCCTGGGGTTCTACAGAAGGGCCTATTGAAGAGGCGATTCGCAAGGCAAATCAGCTGGGGTATGAAGTAGCTGCTTTGCAAGTTAAAATGTTGCATCCTCTACCTGATGAAGAGATTCGCAATTTTTTAAGTTCTGTTCAGCAGGTGATCGTACCTGAACTGAATTTTACTGGACAGTTCAATCAGATTATTCGAGCAAAATATTTAATCCCAACGATTCGTTTAAACAAATGCGCAGGCATGCCTTTTACCCCGGAAGAGATCCTAAATAAAATTGAGGAAGTTATTACTAAAACTTAAAAATCATGGCTAATATAAATACGCATGTGCAATCAGTTGCTGATATTAAAAGTAAGGTAAATCCTGTCTGGTGTCCTGGCTGTGGGGATTTTGGGGTGCTTTCTGCTATTTATAGAGCTTGCCTTACAATGGATTTAGATTTAAAAAATACCGTGATTGTTTCAGGCATTGGCTGTTCAGGCAGACTTCCTATTTTTACTAAATGTTATGGTTTTCATGGAGTGCATGGAAGAGTTTTGCCTACAGCTACTGGCATAAAATTAGCCAATCCAAATTTGGAAGTGATTGCAGTGGGTGGAGATGGAGATGGTTTAGCTATAGGCGGAGGTCATTTTCCTCATGCGGCTAGACGTAATGTTGACATGACTTATATTATGATGGATAACTCCACTTATGGATTAACTAAAGGACAAGGTTCTCCCACCACTTCTCCGGATTTTCATTTAAAGGCTCTGCCTTATGGAGTACAAGAAGAAAATCTAAATCCTGTTGCCTTATCCTTAGCCTATGATGTTTCTTTTGTTGCCCGAGCTTTTTCTGGGGCCATTGATCAAATGACTGATCTATTTATTAAGGCAATAAAACACAAAGGTTTTTCTTTTGTGCATTCCATAAGCCCTTGTACTGTTTTTAATGATACCTATAAATATTACCGGGAAAGGATTGTCAATATTCCAGAGGAGCATGATGTTCATAATAAAAAATCCGCTTTAGATCTTTGGCAAGTAAAAGGAAAAGTTTATCTGGGCGTGTTTTTTGAATCTGGCAGAGAAGATCTTGGCTCCACTTTAAAGAATCTCTCACAGTCTGTGCAAAGCAAATCCGGCAAAGGCTCTATAGATAAATTGTTTGACCAGTTCATTTAAAATCCCCTAGGTTTCCTTTCTTTCCTACTAAGGTTGATCTTGAGCGCAAAACTTGAGTATAATTAATAAATTATGGCAGAAGTATTAAATACGAATAATTCAATGGCTGAGCTTAAAAATTCAAAAACACTTACTCCCTCTCACTCTGGTTTAGAAGATATGGTTGCCACAGAATCTTCTATCTGTTTTATTGATGGCCCGCGTTCCCGCCTTATTTATAGAGGATATTCCATCAATGATTTAGCCAATCAAACTATCTTTGAAGAGATTATTTATCTTCTTTTATTTAAGAAGCTGCCGAATTCTCAGGAACTTAAAGCATTCTCTCAACAGTTAGCGCAGGAAAGAAAATGTCCGGAAAAATTTATCGAAAGAATGAATTCCATCCCAAAGACAATTCATCCCATGACTGTTTTAAGAACCATGGTTTCAGCTTTAGCTTTTTTTGATCCAGACGCAGATCAAGTGAATTTTGATTCAAATTTAAAAAAGAGCATTAAGAGCATTGCGCAAATCCCCACCATTATTGCCGCTTGGGATAGGATTCGGAATGGAAAAACACCAGTTGAACCGGATCAAAATCTTACCCATTCTGAGAATTTTCTTTATATGTTATCCGGGAAAAAGCCGGAACCATTGAGCGCTGAAGCCTTTAATTTATATCTTGTATTGCTTGCAGATCATGAGCTCAATGCTTCTACTTTTGCTTTGAGGGTAACAGCCTCCACTCTTTCAGATTATTATTCAGGGATCACCACAGCGATCGGAGCTTTAAAAGGGCCATTGCATGGCGGAGCGAACGAACAGGTTTTAAAGATGCTTTTAGAGGTTGGTGCGGTTTCTAATGTGGGAACGTATCTTGAAACCGCATTTAAGGAAAAGAAAAAAGTTATGGGTTTTGGACATAGGGTTTATAAAGCGCTGGACCCAAGATCCCCGCTTTTAAAAGAGATGGCAGAAAAAGTATGTAAAAAAACAGGAAACGAAAAACTTTTTGAGATCTCTAAAAAAATTGAAGGGATTGTAACCCAAGCCAAGAAACTGCCTTCTAATGTGGATTTCTATTCTGCAACCCTGCTCTATTGCGTAGGGATACCCATAGATTTGTTTACCCCAATGTTTGTGATGAGCCGTATTGCTGGCTGGAGCGCTCACTACTTAGAGCAGATCGGGGACAACCGTTTGATTCGGCCTCGGGCTGAATATCGAGGAGCTTTAGACCTTCCTTTTATTTCTATAGAAAATAGATGATCTCTTATGTAAAGTCTAAAGGGTATGACTTTACAATTTTTTCCCAATGGTCATCGCCGTAAAAGAGCATTAGGACTTAGATATTAGTAACGTTCTATAATGTTTGCGCAAAGAAAAGTTTTTATTTTTGTTTTTCTTTATTTAACTCTTTTCCCGCCTTATTTAATAAGCACATTAAAAAGCTCAACTCGTTCAGTCGTCATTCTGGAAAAATTGAATATTCCGGTAACTTCAAAGATTAAGAACATTAAAGTTTGGATGCCTATCCCAGCCCAAGATTTTTATCAAAGCACTAAAATCTTAAAAATAGAATCTGATCTTCCTTATAAAATAAGCGAGGAGCTTAATTATAAAAATAGATTTTTATTTTTTGAAAATAGGGAACCTGTGGAAACTGGAATTTTTAATATTAAGGTGAGTTATCAAGTTTTAAGAAAAGAACAAACTCCAAGGACCTCAAAAAATAAATCCAACAATTTTGAAAAAAATGAAAAGGGTTCAATTCTGAAATTTTTGGAACCTAGAGGATTGGAAATGGCCGATGATGAAATTAAAAGAATTGCAGAGGAGAATACCAAAGGAATTAATGACCCTTTAGAAAAAGCAAGAGCCATTTACCAGTATGTTCTTAAGTTTATGAAATACGATAAATCTGGCGCCGGGTGGGGAAGGGGTGACGCAGTTTATGCCTGCAAAGTAGGTAAAGGCAACTGCACTGATTTCCATTCCTTATTTATTTCTTTAGCTAGAGCGGTTCATATTCCGGCAAGGTTTCGCATGGGGGTCCCTTTGCCAAAGGAAAGCGAGGGTGATCTTTCCAGCGCTTATCATTGTTGGGCAGAATTTTATAATGATGAGCTTGGATGGATACCGGTAGATATTTCTGAAGCCTGGAAGAATTCCAATAAAGCAAACTATTTTTTTGGCAATTTAGACTCAGACCGTATTTTACTTACCACCGGCAGAGAAATCGTTCTTGAACCAAAACAGAATGGGCCGGCTCTTAATTTTATTTCTCAACCCTATGTGGAAATTGACGGCAACCCTACTTCGGACTATGCTCTAGCCAGGATTTATAAAAAACATTCTTAAATCCAAATAATTTTTTATAAGTGCTTTTATCTTAGAAATGGTTTTTTAAGCATGAACTACATATCGAGAAGTAAAAAAGAGATGGCTGTGAAGGCATGAGCAGCCTTTAACGAAATTAGAGGAGGAGAGAACTTGTATGAATAAGCGAAGCGCATTGATGGTCTTTAGTCTATTATTGGCAGTTGGGGCGCTCCCTATAAGAGCAGCAGAACATCCACACGAACATCCAACAGGAGCTGAACACCCGACTCCTCAAACCCAATCTTCTGATGTGAAGAAAGAACATCCTGATCAGGCAAAAGAGCGCCCACAGTCAGAGGGAAAGTCAGGAGATGCGGCAGCTAAAGAACACCCCAAAGAAAAAAAAGAACATCCTAAAGAGCATCCTAAAAAAGGAGTTAAAGAAAAAGCGTTTCAGGATCAGTATGAGAAAGTTGTAAAAGATTATTTAGATCAGGCATCATCTAAAACAGGCGGGGTCTATACCATTAAAGATGAGGTTGCGAATAAAGAATGGAATCTTAAATTGACTAAAGTTCATAAATCTAAAATTTGCATGTTACAGGCGAATAAAGTTTGTTTTGCCTGCGCTGATTTTCAAGAAGTGAATGGAAAATCAAAGTTAGATTTAGACTTTTATGCGGATAAGGCGGAAGATGGAACGATTGCCATTAATAAAGTATTAATCCATAAAGTCAATGGAAAACCCAGATTCACTTATGACAGCCAAAACAACATGGTTCCAGTAAAATAGAAAAAGTTTGTACTCCAGAACCAACATTAAATACCTTAAATTCGATGTTGGTTCTGGAGTTTTAAATGCTCATTTATGAAGATGTCGAGCAAACAAGAAAGGATATGGATCATCTCTCTTTTTTTACAGCTTTTATAGCTGGGATAGTTTCTTTTTTATCCCCTTGCGTGTTGCCTCTAATCCCAGGATATATCTCTTTTGTTTCTGGTTTGTCTTTAGAGGAGATTTCCAAGGGGGCTGAACAATCTTTTCTGGTTAAAAAAGTTGGTTTTGGAACTTTAGCTTTTGTCGCTGGATTTTCTTTGGTTTTTACTCTCTTGGGCGCATCTGCAAGTTTAGCTGGACAATGGCTCTCGCGATATCTAACTATTATTAGTAAAATTGCCGGAGTTGTAATCATTTTTTTTGGCCTGCACACCATGGGATTATTAAAACTGCGCTGGCTTTTTTATGAAAAAAGATTCCAACTTTCTAAAATTCCAATAGGCTTATTAGGCTCTTTTGTCATGGGTCTTGCCTTTGCCTTTGGCTGGACTCCTTGCATTGGCCCAATCTTGGCTGGGATCCTTGCTTTAGCCGCAACTCAAAGCACTGTGGTTCAGGGAACTCTATTATTACTAATTTATTCTCTTGGATTAGGGATCCCTTTTATTTTAGCTGGATTTGGAATGAATTATTTTTTGAGATTTTTTAATCGTTACAAGCGGTTCATTCGTTTAGGGGAAATATTTTCAGGACTTTTATTGGTATTTATTGGCGGGCTTATCTTTAGCAATCGTCTGACTGCTATTTTAAAATATCTTCCCAGTTGGTTTTATAGTTTTTCTCTTTGAACTCATATTTTATTGAAGGATGAGCCCCAGTGTGAGGAAACCTACGCTATTTATTTGGCGTTTGGCGTCTGATTTTTACCAATGAAAATAGGTGTGGTTATAATTTTCCTTAGCCTCACTTTTTTTTTGGAGTTTCTTTTTCCCTTATTTCAAGCGCGTTCAAAACGGATGCGGCATGCCTTAATCAATCTTACATTTGGAGTTTTTAATGCTTTTTTGGTTGGTTTTTTATTTTCCAGTCTTACGGTTTTTATTAGTCAATGGTCAGAGCTAAACCATTTTGGATTGTTGCATTGGATGAACGCGTCCCCTCTTTTTTCCGGCTGCATCGCTTTTATTTTATTTGATGTTTGGATGTATGTTTGGCATAGAATCAATCATCGGGTTCCATTTTTTTGGGCTTTTCACCGCATGCACCATACAGACTTAAGCGTAGATTCTACCACAGCCTTTAGGTTTCATACGGGAGAAATTGTTTTATCTTCTCTAATGCGATTGGCTGTTATTCCTTTAATAGGGATCAATCTTAATGTTCTTATGCTTTATGAAATTTGTCTTCAGCCCATTATTATTTTGCACCATAGCAATCTTAAAATCCCTGAAAACTGGGATAGAGCTTTTCGTTTTTTAATTGTTACGCCTAACATGCACAGGGTGCATCATTCTCAAATAAGGGAAGAGACTAATTCAAATTATGCCAGCATATTTTCACTCTGGGATCGTCTAGGCAAAACATTCCAAAAGAGGTCTGAATTTAAAACTTTGGTATTTGGTTTGCCTGAATTTACTTTAAAGTCTTCTCAAAGTTTTTTTGGGATGGTAAAGACTCCATTTTTTTCATAGAAAAAATGGATTTTCAACTTGTTATTTTCATTAAAGCGCCAGTTCCGGGGAAAGTTAAGACCAGACTGGTTCCTCCTTTAACTTTTGAGCAAGCGGCAGGCGCTTATAAAGGTTGGGCACAAGATTTATATAAAAGGTTTTCTTCTTTAAAATCTTTGAAAGTTCAGATCGCTTATAAGCCTCATGCAGATTTCCCTACTCCAGAATGGTTAAACCCTAAAAAATTACTTTTCGGTGGTCTTCTGGAGGAAATCCCATTTTTTTTGCAAAAAGGGAAAAATTTGGGAGAAAGATTAAACCATGCTTTTAACCATACTTTTAAGGAGGGATCAAAAGCAGCAGTTATCATTGGTTCAGATTCTCCTGGTCTTCCCTTAGCTTATATTAAAGAGGCATTCCATGCTTTAAATAAAGCTGATTTAGTCCTAGGCCCTAGTTTGGATGGGGGATATTATTTAGTTGCTTTAAAACATGGGGTGGAAAGTCTTAAATTATTTAAAAATGTTATTTGGTCTAGTTCCTTTGTATTAGAAAAAACGCTTGAGAATGCAAAGAAATTGAATTTAAAAGTTCATCTTTTGCCTGAATATTTTGACATAGATGAACCTAATGATTTGCAGTTTCTTAATTTATAATATTTGATTGAGTAGAAAAGAGCAAGAAATTTTCAATATTCGGGTTCAAGGATCTAGGTAGAAAATAGGTTAATCTCTTATGGAACTTCATTTAATATCGCTCATCATCCCTGTATTTAATGAAGAGAGTTTGATTGAAGAAGAGATCAAAGTTCTTCGGCAAGTTTCCACCCTACTTCCCATTGAAATTATTGTTGTGGATGGAGGCAGTTCTGATGGCACAGTGGAAATTGCGGAAAGAACTGCGGATCGTCTTATTTCTTCTCCTTTAAAAAATAGGAGCTCTCAGATGCGTTTAGGCGCAGAAGCGGCAAAGGGAGAGCTTTTAATTTTTCTGCATGCGGATACTAGACTGCCTTTGGATTGGCAAAAAGCAGTTATAAGCTGTTTTGAATCTAAAGGTCAAAAAGTTGTGGCTGGAGCGTTTAAGTTAAAATTTAATTCTGATAGCTCTATCTATAAATTGATCGCTTTTTTGGCAAATTGTAGAACTCAAATCACTGGTGTGCCTCAAGGGGATCAGGCGTTATTTGTGAGCAGCCAAGCTTATAAAGAATCCGGAGGATTCCCTCAAGTTCCATTAATGGAAGAATATCTTTTTATTCCGAATTTAAGAAAGTTGGGTTCTATTAAAATATTGAATCAGGAAATTTTGTCTTCTGTACGGAGATATGTAAAAAATGGGCCATTTCGTAATTCATTTAAGAATTCATTTTTGGTCTTATTATTTTATCTTGGAGTTTCGCCGAAAAGATTGGCAACTTGGTATAATTAATGCCTTAAACCGAGATTATGCATTAGGAAATGGAATTTTACAAAAAATATGGGTCATCTTTCGTCACAAAAAAGTTCGACCGTACTCATAACTAAATGGAGAGAGTATGAATAAAGATAACTGTCTTGAGCTTCCAAAAGAAGAAGAGATGTTTTTACATGGTCATGAAAAGGCTTATCTTCAAGGATTAAAAACTTTGGAGCGAATCGGCTTTGCCAAAAAATTATGGGCTAAAGATCCTGCGCTTTGGAAGAATGAGCCGCAGCATCAAAAGATCATAAAAAATTCTTTAGGCTGGCTTTTTGTTGCAGATAAGGTTTTAGAGAATTTGGATGAACTGCTTAATTTTACAGAAGAGGTTAAAAAAGATGGAGTTGAACAACTCCTTTTATTGGGAATGGGGGGGTCTAGCCTAGCTCCAGAGCTTTTCCGTTTAAGTTTGCCTGTTAAACCAGGTTTTCCTAAATTGTATGTTTTAGACAGCACAGATCCAGACTGGATCAGTGAGGTTGAGACTTCTTTAAGATTAGATAAAACGCTTTTTATTTTTGCCAGTAAATCAGGAACTACCATTGAGCCTTTAAGTTTTTTCAATTATTTCTATAACAGAGTTAAAGAAAATGGAAATCAGTTTGTGGCAATTACTGATCAAGGCACGTTCCTAGAGAATTTAGCCAAAGAAAAAGGCTTTAGGAAAATTTTTTTAAACCCTGGAGATATTGGAGGACGTTTCTCCGCTCTCTCTTATTTTGGCATGGTTCCAGCAGCTTTAAGCGGGATGAACGTAAAAGAGCTTTTAAAGAGCGCAAAGAAAATGGGTTCGCTTTGCGCGGCACATGTGCCTTTAAAAGAGAATCCAGCTGTAAGGCTAGGACTATTTTTAGGAGAGCTGGCTAAACTTTCTTTAGATAAAGTGACCTTGGCTTTACCTCAAGAGCTGGAAGCATTTGGTTTGTGGATAGAACAGTTGATAGCGGAAAGCAGCGGTAAAGAAGGTAAAGGGATTGTGCCAATTGCGGGAGAATCATTCACTGCCAATAAAAATTATACAGAAGATCGTTGTTTCGTAGCGATTCATTATAAAAATAAAGGGGAAATTACCGAATTAGAAAGTTTTCTAAAAAATATAGAGAAAAAATTTCCTTTATTAAAGATCGTTCTAAATCAGCCAGAGGATTTGGGAGGGGAATTAATTCGTTGGGAAATAGCTACTGCGGCAGCCTGCGCTCTTTTAGGAGTAAACGCATTTGATCAGCCGGATGTTCAATCCGCAAAAGATATGACTGGAACCATTTTAAAAGAATTAGAAAGCAAAGGCTCATTGCCTAGATTTTTAAGTCACTATGAGGATGAATTTTTTAAAATCACCTTTAGCGATGTTTCTCTTCAAAATATAGAGTTAAACCAAAAGAATTGTTCAGGATTAATAAAAGATTTTTTTGCGCAAATAAATCCGAATGATTATATTGGGCTTTTGGCTTATCTGCCTTTTAAACTCAGCTTACATGATGAGCTTCAAGATTTAAGAAATTCTTTAAGAGATCAAACTAAAGCAGCTACTTTATTTGGCTATGGTCCTAGATATTTACACTCCACTGGACAGCTGCATAAAGGGGGAGCGAATACAGGAGTTTTTTTAATTTTGACTCAAGAACCAAATAAAGAATTGCCTATTCCAGGAAAAAAATATTCATTTAAAGATTTAGAAATGGCGCAAGCTTTAGGGGACTTTCAAGCTCTAAATAGTAAAGGAAGAAGATGCCTTTATATCCATTTAAAGAAAGATGCGCTGGTTTCAATACAAAAACTTAAAACTTATATTATTCCTTAACTCAAAATATCTACTTATGATGAGTTTGTTGAATTATTGTTTCGTCATTCCCCGGTCAAGCCGGGGAATGACGAGCACATGCGAATATTTTAACAGACTTAAGGATAGCTTATGCCTTTTAAAATAATACAATTTTTCCATCTGGGGTAAAATTTTTGCGCCCATAGCTCAGTTGGATAGAGCGTTCCGCTTCGAACGGAAAGGCCGTAGGTTCGACTCCTACTGGGCGCACCAAAATCTGACTTTTTTCAAATTGACCGACTTTTTGGTTGGCGGCGCAAAGCGCCGTCCACTGATTTTGTGGGGGGAATGCAATGCTTTTCGGCGCGCTGACGCGCGCCTCTCTGCCCGCCAAGACGAGGTTCGAGCCAAAGATTTCTTTGGCAGTAACCTTTTTCGCAAAAAGGTTACTCTCCCGTGCGATTTCAGGCAGGCTTCCTGCCTCTTTTATCCATTCCGCCATCGGTTCGAGCCAGCCAGTCCGCTTTTGTTCAATCCGCGCCATTTGCTCCTCCAGCGACTTCTTTTCGGAAAGGAGTTTTGCTTTCTCGGTTCGGTAGATTTCGCGGTCAATATCTTGCTCTAAATATCCATCGAGAAGTCGCTGGAGCTTCGTTTGTATGGCGCGGGTTCTCTCTTGGCTTTCCTGAACAAAAGCGGTTGAGGATTGGGCGGCTTCGATTTTCTCTTTTTCAAGCATGACGTTAAGTTCCGCCGCCCAATCCGGTCTCAAAGAAAATTTTTGAATAAGAGATGATAACTGGCGATCCAGTTCCTCTTGGCGAATACAAGGTTCGGGACATTTGAGTTTTGATTTCTTGGTGCAGTGGTAATAGACATACTCGTGCACATTGCCGTTCTTTTGCTTTTTCACCTTGTATTCGCCAGTTATCATCATTCCGCATGAGGCGCAGGAAAGGAGGCCGCAAAATGGTTGTGGTTCGTTTTTCTGCTTGTGGTGCGGACGACCTCTCTGTTTCAATACTTCCTGCGCCTTATCAAAAATTTTCTTGGAGACGACTGGCTGGTGCTTGCCCTCGTGGATTTCTCCACCATAGCGAAAGTGTCCGTAGTAGAACGGATTGGAAAGGATAAAAGTAATTCTGTCTCGGTGGAGTCGCTTGCCGTTCCGAGAATGGATACCGGATTGCGCCAAAAAGTTTGAGATGTCTTCAAGGCGACTTCCATTTTTCGCGTACATCTCAAACGCTTTACGAATGAGTGAGGCGCGCTTCTTGTCCACAACAACAGTTTTTGTCCGCACATCGTTGATATATCCCACTGGCGCAAGGCCGGGATATTCTCCGCGCCTCACTTTTTGGCGCAATCCTCGTTTGGTGTTCTCGGCAAGCGAATCCACATAGTATTTGCTTTGCCCAAAGGCGATATTGAGCATGAACTTTCCTTGCGAGGTATTTTCACACCAGAACTGTGGAAATTTCAGGTCTGCAAGTCCACCGCCGTCAAGCAGGTAGATAATTTTTCCACCATCAACAGAATTGCGCGCCAATCTATCGGGATGCCAAGCAAGAATTCCGTTTGCATCGCCGTGTTCAATACGCGAAATCATTTTGTTAAAAATCGGACGACCGATAATCTTGGCGGATTGTTTTTCAATAAACTCCTCGGCGATATGCAAACCCTCTTGTTTGGCAAAAGCGCGCAATTCTGTGATCTGCGCTTCGATAGACAAAACCTGCTTGTCTTCCACATCGGTGGACTTGCGGGCGTAGAGAAAATATTTGTTGTTATTGTTCATGCTCATACAATTATTGGGCAAAGCAAATCCGAGACAGAATTAAAATCGCACGAGAGGCGAACCTCGTCTTGGCGGGCAGAGAGGCGCGCGTCAGCGCGCCGAAAAGCATTGCATTCCCCCCACAAAA
>Ga0209343_10000345_pt1 | contig 64816 bp, 67 predicted proteins | sample RifCSPlowO2_02_FD_184026 | JGI IMG/M metagenome (GOLD analysis project Ga0209343, IMG submission 184026) | Groundwater microbial communities from Rifle, Colorado - Rifle CSP2_plank lowO2_0.2 (SPAdes) (version 2) | ecosystem: Environmental > Aquatic > Deep subsurface > Groundwater | place...
AGAGAGGGAAACGCCTGGCTCCATTCCGAACCCAGAAGCTAAGCCTCTCATCGCTGATAATACTGCATCTGTCAGGTGTGGAAATGTAGGTCGCTGCCTAGTTGATCATTTCTTATTTACTTACTCTGTTTTTTTATTCCTTTTACAAATTAAACAATCACACAATTAAAATCCAATACAACTAAAATCAAAATAATAACTTTATTAAATTAGCTATATCTATTAATTTAGTTTACAATAGATATAATTTTTACAATAATAACTAAAGGTCGTTTATGAAATATATATTTGCTCTGCTCACATCTCTACTTTTTTTTAGCGGATGTTCCACAACAACTTACACAAAACAGATTTCTAACGGTTTAATAGACAATAATGAAATAATTATCAATGCAAGAGACGGAAGTTTTAAACTCAAAGGCGAGTTTACTCCTCCGTTTAAGAGCACTGCACATTATCATTCTCTAAACATTAGTGGCGAGAAGCTTATCAAAGGTTATCAGCGTGCTTTAGATTTTGGTGCAAAACATGTTCTTGTTAAAGTTCCATCACAACAAAAAGAGCTCTATGGAGTACTTGCTTTAGATGATGTAGATGAGCGAGGTTATGGACCTGGAACTCAATCGTATAAGATTATTATTCCAGAGCCATATACAACAGCTGCAAAAGATGGAAAAATCTCTGTTGTTTATGAGTACTACAATATAAAAAATGATGCGCTGTTTGACAATAGCAATATTAAAAAATATTCGTGGATTTTGTGGTTAAGCGATGAGGATATATTTAAGTGAAGATAATTTTTTCTTTAACAGCATTAATAGCCTCGCTTAGCGCTTTTGAACTTATACATATATCAAATTCTGTTGAACTTGACAGCTTAAAAGAGCTTCAAGATAAATACAAAAAGGATATAGTGATAAGTGATAGCCGTGCCTATATAGTTCCAAGCGAATGTCTGCTTGTAAGGCACTTTGGCGGACTTAGTCAGAATAGAGTTAATATTGTAGGGCAAGAGTTACAAAGCGGTTATCTTAGTATTACGCAGGAAGTTTTTGAAGCAAAAGATTTTCAAACAATAAAAAAAGAGATAGAAAAACAAAAAATCAGCGATGGTGTAGAAGCAAAAGTAGCTAAAGCATTTTTAGATGATAAAGATGGGCATCTTTTTGGCGGGCTTAGTCAAGGCGCTATTGATTTGAGAGCACAAAAAGAGGTTGTAAAAGAGAGAAGTAAAGAGAAAGCACAGGAGAGTTACAAACATCCTTCTTGTAAACTTTTGGATGACGGCTCTGGATATATGCTTTTTGATGCCAAAGATGCAAAACTCTATAAAAGTGATGAAATAAAACCTCTGCAAACCTCTACAATACTATTTAACTAATAAACTTCTTGCATAACCTAAATCCTGAATGACCAAAGGAAATACCCTCGCGGTACAAGTTCAGGATGACTACTTGGAATCTAACTACGCAATTTACATGCAAATATCGATAGCTGCGTAATAATTATGTTACATAACTACACGATATAATATTTTTATCACAATTTTCATTTTTGAGCAAATGTATAACATATATAACAGCAGCAGTAATGAAGTATAGATAAAAGTTATAAAAAGTGCTAAATAACTCTTTTTTATAGAGAGTTATAATTTTATTTATATATACAGCTTATATTTATAGTAATTTAAATATTTTTATTAAGTTTAATTTAGGCTTATTTACTTTTCGTTTAAGATTGAGTTAAAAATTACTCGCCTATAATGCTTCTATTCTAAAATACTCGTAGGAGAGAAAATGAAAAGAACAATTAAATTAGCAGTAGTAGCTGCATTAGCTTTAGGCGCAACATCTGCATTCGCAACAAATGGTGCAACAATGATTGGTTACGGTGCTAAATCATTTGGTATGGGTGGAACTGGTATCGGTGTGGGTCACGGTGCTGAGTCAGCTCTTGCTAACCCTGCAATGATTACAACAATAAAAGGCAAAAATGAGGTTTCATTTGGCGGAACAGTTTTTATGCCTGATATTGAGACAACAAACGACCTAACTGGTGTTGGTGGAGCATCTGGAACAGGGGAAAGCAAATCTGATTTTTTTGTTATTCCTTCAGTATCTCTAGCAAGCAAAGTTAATGATAACTTTTACTGGGGTATCGGTATGTGGGGTACTGGCGGTCTAGGTGTTGATTTTCGTAATGATTCAAACGAAGATATGATGAAAATGGTCACAGCTTTACAGACTATGCAGTTTGGTGTACCTTTAGCATATACAAATAGTGGTTTTACAGTAGCTGCTACACCGATTGTTCAGTATAGTTCTTTAGATATTAACTATCAAATGCCTGCGGCATTTGGTGGCACTGAAGTTGGCTCTGGTGTTGCTCAAGATGTAGCTGTTGGTTATAACTTAGGTTTAGCTTATGTGACAAATGGTTTAACTCTTGGTGCTGTTTATAAATCTAAAATAAAGTTTGATATTCAAAATGTGTTAGATAGTGCTATTGGTGCGATGACTAATTTAGGGCAAGCACCTGCTTATTCACAGGATGAAATGGCAACTCCGGCTGAATATGGTGTAGGTATAAGTTATACAACTGCTGGGCATACTTTAGCGATTGACTATAAAAATATTGCTTGGTCAGATGCTGAAGTTTATCAAGATTTTGGCTGGGAAGATCAAGATGTATTTGCGATTGGTTATGAGTACAAAACTGATAAATGGGCGGCGCGTGCAGGTTATCAATATGCAAAAGGTGCTGTTCAAGATAATTCAGGAAAAGGTTTGTATTTAGACACAAATAATCCAGGCTTAACTAACACATTTAACTTATTAGGTTTTCCTGGTACTCAAGAATCACACATAACTCTTGGTGGTACTTATGCATTCAACGAAACAATTTCTCTTGATGTTGCGGCAGTGTTTGGTTTAGAAAACAAAGAGACATTCACAAACTTTGGTGGTGCCGATATAACAAATAAGCACTCTGAGCAGGGCTATAGCGTTCAACTTAACTACGCGTTCTAGAAATTTCTTTCTACACATGGTAGTGTCGCTTTTTTTCGCGGCACTATCTTTTCAAAAACAACTCAAACCTAAAATTTCAGATAAATTACAGAATTGTATGATATAATATTTCAGATTTTTTGTGATGAAAATATCACAAATCTAACTTAAGCAAAAAGGAACAATATGTTAAGCAGATTGATAAAAACTACTGTTTTATTGGCACTGACTTCAACCATGGCATTTGGTTATCAGGCTATTAGAATGAATGTGTCAGAAGGAGAGTATGCGGAGAGAAATAAAGCTTTCAATACAATCTTAGAAGTTGATTTGGAAGATGCAGGATTTACTCCAAAGGATATCCATGCCGGAATAGAGTACTACTATAAACTTTTTTATGGTACAGAACTGCTTAAAGACGGCAAGCCAAATCCTCAGTTCAAAAAAGATTATGTCGGCAATCTAGATAATCTTGGTTTTATAACAATTTCTAATGAAGCGTGGATGTTGCCACTGCTTTTAAAAGAGCCGTCACTTGGTGGTTTTGCTCCGCTTAACTATCTTATTTACAAGAAAAAAAGTGAAAACAAGACTTTCGTTGGTACTTTAACTCCTGAAGCGATGCTTGATATTACAAAAGTTAAAGATTTAGAAGTAAGAAAAACATTTACCGAATATATCAATGCTTTATCAGAAGCAACGGACAAAGGTATGGGTGGAAAAGTTGAGTATACTGAAATAGACAAGCTTCCTAAAAAAACAATGGTAGAGTTTGAGGTTCCTTTTAATAGAGGCAGCGATGTGTTGGATGCAAAATTTAACTTTATGGATAAATTTGAAAAGGCATTTGAAGCCAAAGAGTATATCATAGCAGGTAAAAGAGATTTTGCTGAGTATTGGGCTGATAATGGTCTAGAAAATAATAGATATGATGCTTACTGGGTTTACTCACTTTGTCATTTTACATTTTCATACACAGTGTTTAATGTTTGGCAGCATCCTGAACTAGGAGTATCTGCTCCATGTTCTATGTATATGTACCTAGACAAGGACAGCAATGTTCTGAAAGTGGGTATGCCGAGTGTTGAAAACTGGATAACATTTGGAAAAATTACAGATCCAAAGCAGATTGAGTTTATCAGAGAGATGGATGAGAAGATTAAAGCAATCATGATTAGTTTAGGAGCAAAAGAGATATGAAAAAATTATTAACATTAGTTTTTAGTGTAGCTGTGCTTAGTTTTTGCGGTTGTGCAGAAAAAGGCGCTCAAGTGCAAGCTGCTGGCGGTGTTGCTGAACCAACGGGGGATGTAAGTACATATCTTCGTGGCGCATATATTAGTGCAAGTGATGCAGAGGCAAAGCTTAAGGCTGCCGGGTTTGAAGTTTTATCAACTTTTGAGAGTGTTAAAGACGGTAAGACAATAGCTTTTACTTGTCCAACACTAAAAGCTGAGGGAGCAAAACCAAACCGTGCGAATGTTGCTGTAATGAGATTGTTTGTAGATGAACAAGATAAAGTAATTGCTATAACAAATCCGGTTTATTTCGGAAAAGCATATATGCAAAAAGAGTATAACCATGCTCTTTTTTCAAAAGTAAAAGCAAAGATTGAAAGCGCATTCCCATCTCTTAAAGATTCTGAAGACAAAATGTCATTTAGTAATTTAGCAGGTTTTCATTTTATGATTGGTATGCCATATTATGAAGATGTTGAAGTTCTTGGAGAAGGCACTACAGCCGAATTGATTGCAAAAGCAAAAAATTATAAAAAAGGCGCAGATGTAGCATTTGAGCTAAAACTTTCTGATGATACAACTCTACTTGGCTATGCTCTTGGTGGCGGTACAAAAAGATTTGTAAGTAAAATAGGTCGTCAAAATGCGGGTTTAATGCCTTACCCAATTGTTATCAGCGGCGGCAAAGCTACAATGGTTAAGGCTGAATATTATATAGCATTAAGTTATCCGCTTCTTACAATGATGGAATTTGGCGGTATAGCGTCTGTTCCCGGAGATATTATTAAAGATTTGAACAAACCTTTTAAATAATACATCTTTTATAAAAGCCCTGTTTAATACAGAGCTTTTATACCATAACAGCTTCTCTTTTTCCCTCTTTAATTTCACCAATCAAGTAACCATCAGTTTTAGAAAGAACAGTGTTAACATCTTCATCTTTTACAACTAAAATCATACCGACACCCATGTTAAATGCTCTATGCATTTCACTCTCTTGAACATGCTTAGAAATCAGTTCAAAAATAGGTAGAATTTTTATGGCATCTTTTTTAATTTCTGCTCTTAAATTTTCCGGAAGAACACGAGGCAGGTTTTCAACAATTCCGCCGCCGGTTATGTGGGCAAGTGCTACTATTTGATTTTTTAACTCTTTGAAAGTTTTTACATAAATCTTTGTTGGCTCAAGCAGAGTTTCTATTAGAGGTTTACCGTTAAACTCATCGCTAAATTTCATACCCATTTTTTCAAACAGTACTTTTCTCGCAAGTGAAAAACCGTTTGAGTGAAGTCCAGAGCTTGGAAGAGCGATAAGCTTATGACCGGCTCTTACCAATGCAACTCTATCCATTTCACTCTTTTCAGCAACGCCAACAGCGAAACCTGCAAGGTCATAATCATCGTGTGAGTACATTCCCGGCATCTCAGCAGTTTCTCCGCCAATAAGTGCACATTCAGCTTGTATGCACCCCTCTGCGATACCTGCAATAACACTTGTTGCAGTTTTAACATCAAGTTTCCCGGTTGCATAGTAGTCAAGAAAGAATGATGGAGTGCCAAAGTTGCAGATTAAATCGTTTACGCACATTGCAACAAGGTCTATGCCAACCGTGTTGTGTATGCCTGAGTCAATAGCAAGTTTTAGTTTTGTACCAACACCATCAGTCGCCGCAAGCATTACAGGTTCATTAAAACCTTTTGGCAATTCAAATGCTCCGGCAAATGAGCCAATGCCGCCAATAACGCCAGAAATCTTTGTTGATTTTACTAATGGTTTAATGTTTTCAACGAAACTATTGCCAGCGTCTATGTCGACACCGGCATCTTTGTAGCTAATTTGGCTCATTTGGGAGGCTCCAATAAAAAATTATTGAATTATATCTAATGGGAGTTGAGATTTTAGTTAATTTAGAACTCTATTAGTTAAACATATCCGCATATAAAGCAGTTGCCCAATCATAAATAGAGCTCGCGTTCACTATGCCGTCTTTCTCCCAATCTTCACTGCTAGTTGTGTTTGAAAAATCAAATGTTTCACTTTTTGCATCGTATGAATATTGTGTATAGATGTAGATAGCTTTCTCTGGCGCAATCGACACGGCAGAAAAACAAGTTGTGGTTGGCGGTTCCCATTTTATTTTTTGCGTTTTGTTTATTTTTTGCGCAATCAAAGATGCAACAAAGCGCCCTTCAGAGTTTGAAGTATTTCCAGATTTTGAAAACCCCATTGGTCTTGAATCACCGGTAATGAAAATATTTTTTGCACCGATAGCCTCATATGTTAAAGGGTTTATATTTGCCTCTAGCTTATTTTTGGCATCTTTTGCCAATCCGACTCTTTCCAAAATTTTAGCACCTCTTACATGAGGATAAAAAGATGCATCTTCAAACTCATATTGGTCAAATTCTGTGTGAACTATCTTGTTGTCTAAATCAATTTTTGTTATTGGCGAACTTGGAATATACTCTATGTAATCGGCATATAATTCGCTAAAAGCAGATTGAAAACCTTTTTCTTTAATTGTGATGGTATTGTTTTCATCAAGCAAAATTACTTTAGCATTTAGCTTTTTTTGTTTGAAGTAGTCTGCTATAACACAAGCTCTTTCATACGGGGCCGGAAGACATCTGTAGTTTCCTGATGGCACGGTAAGTATAAAGTTGCCGCCTTTAAAGTTTAAAACTTTATTTCTAAGTGTAATATGTTCAGATCCTGGAATAAATCCTGCGGGATACTCTTGTCTAAGTCTGTTTTCAAAGGCTATATCTTTTGTCCAGCGAGAGTAGTCATAGTCTATTCCCGGTGCAAAAACTAAATAATCATATTTAATATCACCATCACTGGTTTTTAAGATTTGATTTTTTTTATCTAGGTCAACAGCGGTGGCATGAAAATAGGTGTAGTTGTTTTTTCTAGCAGCTTGAAGATAATCATGCGTTAAATATTCAAGTTCTATTTTATCCACTATCCACAAGTTGCTGAGCGGACATGAAGTAAATTCATGTCTTTGTTCAACTAAAATCACATCTGCAGTCGGAGCGAATGCCTTTGTGTATTTTGCGATTGACAGCCCAGACCACCCTCCGCCTACAACAACAACTCTAGGATTTGTTGTGTCCGGTAAAGGTGCTTTATGGTTGCTAGTTGATTTTTTGTCATTAGAGCCAGAGTATCCGTTCAAAGCGGAAGCCGCAACACTCAAACCTGACAATGCCAGAACATCTCTTCTTGTAATAGCCATATAAAAATTCCTAATACTAAAATTTTGTGATTATATTATCATCTTATGACTTACCAATAGCTTATTTGGCATAGATTAACTAGTATCAATTAGAACTTAAATTTATACAACATATTGGCTTTTTAAAGCTTTTTAATTCAAATATGCTAAAATCGCAGTAAAATAAGTTAGGAATTATAAAAATGAGAGATTTTATCTATACAGAAATGATGGTACATGTACCAATGTGTACATCTAAAGAAGCAGAAAATGTTTTAATAGTAAGTGATAACGCAGAGTTGCTGAGTGCAGAGGTTGCAAAACATACTCAAGCAAATTTAAAAATTATCGGGTGTTCTTTAAATGAAATCAGTGCTTTGGGTGATGCTGGCTTTGATGTAGTAATCTCTGAGATGCCGAGTGATAGAGCATTTTTCTCACAGATAAACCGTGTTTTAAAAAGTGATGGACAGTTTGTAACAACTCATTCCTCTTTGGACGATGTTGGAGCGAATAAAAATTTAATGACAATTTTGGCAAATTATTTTAAAATTATTATGCCATACAACATAGGCAATGGCGCCACTGCGCTTCTGGCTTCAAAAGAGTATCATCCGACTGCGGATATTAACCTTCAAAGAGCCGATATGCTTGATGGACTTCGTTACTACAACTGTGATGTTCATCCGGCTGCATTTGCTATGGGAAACTATATCCGCAAAGAGTATTTGGGGATTATAAGAAACTAATGGCTTTTGCTTATGCCATTGCATTAACCGGAGGAATTGCTACCGGTAAGAGTACGGTAGCTTCGCTTTTGGCACTAAATGGCATGAGGGTTATAGATGCTGATGCCATTTCTCATGAAATTTTGGATGCTTCGCGTGAGTGGGTTAGAGAGAATTTCGGTGATGAGTTTGTCGAAGGCGCAAAAGTAAATCGTGCAAAATTAGGGCAAATTATTTTTTCAAATAGCGAGGCAAAAAAAAAGCTAGAGGCATTTTTACACCCAAAAATAAGAGCCGAGATAGAGCAAAGAAGCATAAAGCAGGATGCTTTTAAGTTCCCATATCTAATAGATATTCCGCTTTTTTTTGAAAACGGAGCATATGATATAAAAGAGAGTGTTGTTGTTTACACTCCAAAAAATATTCAATTAGAGAGGTTTATGAAAAGAAACGGCTACTCAAAAGAGGAGTCACTTAGACGCATGGAGTCTCAGATGGACATAGAAGAGAAGAGAAAAAGAGCAACTTGGGTAATAGACAATAGTAAAGATTTAAAACATCTCCAACGAGAATGTGAAGAGTTTGTTGAGAAGATTAAAGCCAAATATTTGGAGGCAAAATGACGATTTCAAAATATAGCGCAAATGGAAATGATTTTGTAATTTTTCATACTTTTGTTAAAAAAGAGAGAGGTGTTCTCTCAAAAAAACTTTGCCACAGACAAGATGGAGTCGGAGCCGATGGTTTGATTGTTTTAGTACCGCATGAAAAACATGACTTCGAATGGCAGTTTTATAACTCGGACGGTAGCGAAGCTGAGATGTGCGGAAATGGAAGCCGTGCATGTGCTCATTACGCGTTTGCTAACGAGCTCGCTCCTAAAAAAATGAGTTTTTTAACTTTAGCCGGTGTTATAAATGCTGAGGTTGATGGAAATATGGTGCAAAGCGAGCTTACCCCTCCAAAAATTTTGGATAAAGAGATAGAGCATAACGGTAAAAAGTGGTGGAAATTAGATACCGGCGTTCCTCATCTAGTTTATTTAACAGATAATATTGAAGAGTTTGATATAGATGAAGCTAGAGAGCTAAGATATAAATATAATGCAAATGTAAATATAGCTTTTGTAGATGGAAAAAATTTAAGAGTCAGAACTTATGAGCGCGGTGTTGAGGGAGAAACTTTGGCATGCGGAACGGGAATGGCAGCATCTTTTTACAGAGCTTTGGAAGAAAATCTTGTAGGAAAGAGCATAGAGGTTTATCCAAAAAGCGGCGAAACGCTATATCTCGGCATGAATGATAGAACTATAACTTTTAAGGGTGAAGTTAAGAGAGTTTTTATTACAGAATTTCGCGGTTAATTTCTGGGCTAGCCCAGAAAAAGAATAGTTAAAGACCTGCGGCTTCAACTATTCTAGATTGATGATCAGCGATAAGCGGCTCTATGATTTCATCCATAAGCCCGCCGTGCATAATTTCAGCCAATCTATAAAGCGTTAAGCCGATTCTATGGTCGGAGATACGATTTTGTGGGTAATTATATGTTCTAATTCTTCCACTTCTATCTCCACTCCCAACTTGTGCAGAACGGTTTGCACTATCTTTAGCAAGTGCTTCTTGCATCTCTAGGTCATAAAGTCTAGCTTTTAAAACTTTCATGGCTTTTTCTTTGTTTTTGTGCTGAGATTTTTGATCTTGATTAGTCACCACCAAACCGGTAGGCAAGTGGGTAATTCTAACAGCAGAGTCTGTTGTATTTACGCTCTGCCCGCCACAACCTGATGAACGCATAACATCGATTTTAAGGTCATTTTCATTTATCTGAATCTCAACATCATCAACTTCTGGCATAACTGCAACAGTAATTGCTGAAGTGTGCACACGACCTTGAGATTCTGTTGCTGGAACACGCTGAACACGGTGAATACCGCCTTCATACTTCAATCTGCTATAAACCTGATCACCTTTTATAAGTGCAATAACCTCTTTATATCCGCCTGCATCAGAAGGTGATGTGCTTAAAAGCTCAACATTCCATCCTTTAAGATCTGCATAGCGGGTGTAAGCTTCAAAAAGATTTCCAACAAATATAGCTGCTTCATCTCCACCGGCTCCGGCACGAAGCTCAACAATGATATTTCTATCGTCATTCGGGTCTTTTGGGAGAAGTAGAAGTTTTATATCATCTTTTAGAACCGGAATTCTTGATTCAAGCTCTTTGAGTTCCTCTTTTGCCATTTCAGCCATCTCTGGATCATAAAGCATCTCTTTTGTATCGTTGATTTGGGCAATTATAGATTTATACTCTTGCGCTTTTTCTACAATATCTTCAAGGGAGGATCTCTCTTTTGAGAGAGCTGTCATTCTTTTAATGTCGGAGGTTATGTCGGGTGAACTTAGCATTTCGCCAAGTTCATTATAACGATTGATAAACGGGGTGAGTTTATCGGCTAACATTTATACTGTTAACCTTATATAGCGTTTACAGCTCTGTGCAGACGGCTAATTTTTCTTGCAGCAGTCTCTTTTTTTAAGATACCTTTGCTAACAAATTTTTGAATTTGTTTGTTTGCTACCGTCATTGCTGATGCAGCCTCTTCTTTGTTCCCTGCGTCTACCGCAGAACGAACGCCCTTTACAATGTTTTTAAGACGAGTTCTGTAAAAACGATTTCGTTCGCTACGAACGATTGTTTGGCGAATTCTCTTAACTGATGACTTGTGATTTGCCATGCATGAGTCCTTCTCATAAAATTTAGTCCAGAATATTAGCTTAAAAATAATTAAAATTAAGTTAAAGCCAAGGTAAATCATAATAATTTCAATATTATTGATTAAATATGTTAAAATACAGGACTTTAAATTTTGGAAAAAAACATGAAATTATTTGGAACTGATGGAGTTAGAGGTGAGGCCGGTACTTTTTTAACAGCCGGGCTTGCTATGAAGTTGGCAATGGCTGCCGGAATTTATTTTAAAGCTCACTCTAAAACAAATAAAATTTTAATTGGAAAAGATACGCGCCGAAGCGGTTATATGATTGAAAATGCGATAGTAAGCGGACTTACTGCCATTGGATATGATGTTGTTCAAATCGGTCCAATGCCAACTCCTGCAATCGCTTATATTACTGAAAATATGCGTTGTGATGCAGGGATAATGATAAGTGCTTCACACAACTCTTATGAAGATAATGGAATAAAGTTTTTTGATAGTTGCGGGGATAAACTGCCTCATAGTGTCGAAGAAGAGATAGAGAAAATTTATTATAATGAAGAGAAGCTTCAAGAGGCGCAAACAACTGGAAAAAATATAGGAAAAGCAAAAAGAATTGATGATGTTATAGGTCGTTATATAGTTCAGCTGAAAAATTCATTTCCCAGAGATATCTCTCTTAAAAATATGCGCATAGTTCTAGATACGGCAAATGGAGCGGGATATATAGTCGGTCCAACGGTTTTAGAAGAGCTTGGTGCGGAAGTTATAGTTTTACACAACAAGCCAGATGGGTTCAATATTAACGATAACTGCGGTGCACTTCATACAAAGGATCTTTGTGAGGGTGTAATAAAATATAGAGCAGATTTAGGAATTGCACTTGATGGAGATGCTGATAGACTTGTAGTAGTTGATGAAAAGGGTGTGGTGGTAGATGGAGACCAACTCCTCGGCGCTCTTGGGGCATATATGAATGAGAGAGGTGCTTTGAAGGGTGGGGGCATCGTTTCAACCGTTATGAGTAATAAGGGGTTGGATGATTTTATGAACGAAAAAGGGTTGAAACTGTTTCGTTCAGATGTAGGCGATAAAAATGTTTTAGAGATGATGAAGAGAGAGAAGATAAATTTTGGCGGTGAGCAGAGCGGACATGTAATTATAAGCGATTTTGCAAAAACAGGCGATGGTCTAGTTTCTGCACTTCAAGTACTCTCACTTTTAATAAAAACAGGACAAAAAGCTTCAAAAGCACTTCGTCCATTTGCGCTATACCCTCAAAAACTGGTAAACATAAATGTCAAAATTAAAAAACCTCTGAGTGAAATAGAGGGACTTGAGAGCAAACTCAAAGAGCTTGACAAAAATGGTGTTCATCATCTAGTTCGTTACTCCGGAACAGAAAATAAACTTAGAATTTTGCTAGAGTGTAAAGATGCAAAAAAAATGAACTTACATATGGATGATATGGTAGAGTTTTTTCAAAAAGCTTTAAATGCATAATAAAACTATTCGTATTTTAATAATACTGTTTTTTACAACAGCGGGCATCTTTATAATAGATCAAAATATCAAGTCGCTTTTTGTGGATGGTTGGAGATATTATACTGATTGTATTGATCTGATTTTGGTTTATAACAAAGGTGTGGCATTTTCAATGTTGGCTTTTTTGGATGAATCACTGAAATACATTCAATTAGTCCTTATTCTAGGCGTATTTGGTTATATAGTTTATCTAAAACAGATTTGCTATGCTCTTCCGGCAGGCTTAATGCTCGGCGGAGCATTTTCTAACATATATGATAGATTTATTCATGGCGGAGTTGTGGATATGGTCTATTGGCACTGCGGGTTTGATTTTGCCGTATTTAATTTTGCTGATGTGATGATAGATGTTGCGGTTGTTTGGATTTTGATACTGAATTTTAAGCCGAAATTTTGTAAAAATTAAGTCTAAAGATAGATAAAAGCAGATTTAAGGTAATATTGCCAAAAATTGTAGTTAAAAACTCAGATAAAGGAAATTGATGAAAATCAAAACGAATAAAATTAATAGTGCGAATGCTCAAATAGAAGCTAAAATCCCAAAAGAAATAATAGATGCAAATGTAGAAAAAATAGCTAAAAAGTTAACAAAAACGGCTTCTGTTCAAGGGTTTCGTAAGGGTAAAGTTCCTGTAAATGTGGTTAAAAAACAGTACGGAGAGCGTTTAATTCAAGATGCAGAAGCAGAAGCACTGCGCGAAGTTTTAAACAAAGGGCTTGATGAGTTGAAAATTGCTATGAGTTCATTAATCGGTGAACCAAATATTTCAAACTTTGTAAAAAATGCAGACAGTATTGATGTGACTGTTAAAATTGCTATGAGACCGGAGATTAATCTTGAGAATTATAAAGATATGGTTGATGCAGTTGCTAAGCCTGTTATAAGCGATGAAGATATTAATAAAAGATTAGAAAAACTGGCTGATGGGCAAGGTAAATTTGTTGATTTAAAGAAAAAAAGAGCAGCAAAAGATGGCGATAGCGCAATAATTGATTTTGAAGGTTCAATTGACGGAGTACTTTTTGAAGGCGGTGCAGCTAAAGAGTTCGCTTTAGTTCTTGGCTCAAATCAGTTTATCCCCGGTTTTGAAGATCAGGTAGTAGGAATGAAAATTGAGGAGGAGAAAGTTATAAAAGTAACATTCCCTGAGAGTTACGGTTCTGACAAATTAGCAGGTAAAGATGCTGAATTTAAAGTAACTCTACACAATATTCAAGAAAAAGTAAAAGTTGAAATTGATGATGCTTTTGCAGCAAAGTTACTTGCCGGACAAGACGATAAAAGCTTAGAAAACTTAAAAGCTCAAATCAAAATTCAAATAGAAAATGAAGAACTTGCAAAACTTTACAATGAAGAGTTAAAACCTACACTTCTAGAGAAATTTGTAACTAAATTAATTTTTGATTTGCCGGAATTTGTAGTTGAGCAAGAGATAGATGTTTCACTAAATAAAAAAGCTAGCATGATGAGTGAAGATGAGATAAAAGAGCTTCGTGAAAGTGCAGATAAGCTAGAAGCACTTCGTGAGACTTTCCGTGAAGATGCAGAAAAAAGCGTAAGAGCTACTTTTATAATAGATGCACTTGCAACGGCTGAAAATGTTAGAGTTGAAGAGAATGAAGTAATGCAAACAATATATTACGAAGCGATGCAGATGGGACAAGACCCAAGACTGGCTTACGACAAGTATAAAAACGCTGGGTATTTACCTGCGATTCAAATGTCTATGGTTGAGGATAAAGTGCTTACGCAGATTCTTAATTCAAAGATAAAAGAGGCTTAATTAGATGAGTTATATTCCTTATGTAGTTGAAAAAACAGCGCGCGGTGAGCGCTCTTATGATATCTATTCTCGTCTTTTAAAAGATAGAATTATTATGCTAAGCGGTGAAGTTAACGACGCTGTTGCTTCATCGATAGTAGCGCAGATGCTTTTTTTAGAAGCTGAAGATCCGGAAAAAGATATCTATTTCTACATAAATTCTCCCGGTGGTGTGGTTACCGCAGGAATGGCTATATATGACACTATGAACTATATTCGTCCGGATGTAGCAACTATATGTGTTGGGCAGGCTGCATCAATGGGTGCATTTTTACTTTCAAGTGGAGCGAAAGGGAAAAGATATGCGCTTCCACATGCAAGAATTATGATTCATCAGCCTCTTGGCGGTGCTCAAGGTCAAGCTACGGATATAGCAATCCAAGCAAAAGAGATTCTTAGAATGAAAGAAGAGCTAAATGAAATTTTGGCAAAAAACTGTGACCAAAGTGTTAAAAAAGTAGAAAAAGATACAGACAGAGATAACTTCATGAGTGCAAAAGAGTCTAAAGAATATGGTATGATTGATGAAGTTTTGGTTAAAAAAAGTAAGGAATAGGTAATGAAGGAGTTGGTATGTCAGGAGCTTTAAAAAGTAGAGTGCGTCAGAATGATGGTGATGCAAAGCCATCCAGCGCAGTGACAAATAAAGTTGGAGCTATCGAGCCTGAGGGTGATTTAGAAGCGTACTCAAAAGAAGTTTTAAATTCATTGATGAAAGATGGATTGCCACCGACTCCAAATAATTTTTCTTTATATTTCGATAGACTTTTAGAAGATAAAAGTCAAAATACACGCAACCATATCATCTCTGTTCTTGAATTAGAAGAGAACAATGATGATGAAAATAGTATTATGCTTGAACAGAGCTTAAAACAAGGCTTTTCATCAATAAAAAATATTCTTGGCGTTACTGCAAATCTATATAAAAATATGTCACTTATGACTAAAATACTTGAGAAGAGAAAACAAGAGCTTGAAGCAAGTTCGGCTACTCATGAGACAATAAGTGTTGCAGCATCGTTAGGATCCGACATAACTAAACTAAATGAAATATTAAAACAGCAGAGTTTGAGCATAAAAACTATGTATGAGGATACTGCAAAAATTATAAAAAATGTTGAAAATGAGACAATATTTGATAATCAATACGGTGTTTATAACAAGCGTTATCTAATGACAAAAGTTGAACAAGAGATAGGACTGATACATAAGTTTAAACATAAAAGTTCTCTTATTATGATTGAACTCTTCCGTGATCTCAAAAAAAGTGTAAATAATGAGAAAGCTCTTATGCTAATGACAAAAACGGTAGCAAGGCTTCTTCTTACAACATCTAGAAGAAGCGATACAGTCGCCCACTATGGCAACGGAGTGTTTGTAATGCTTCTAAAACATACAGATATAGAGAGTGCAAAAAAAGCAAGTGAAAGACTTTGCGATTTAGTTTCAAACAGCAACTTCTTCTTAGGCGACCGTGAGATACAGCTTAAAATTTCTATCGGTATTACTGATATTACCGAAAATCATTCAGTAGAAGAGATTATTGTCAGTTCTATGGATGGAATTGAAAAAGCGTATGAAAGCCCTAATGCAGACTATGCAGTTCTGCTAAGAAATCCTTAAGAGCAAATATATAGAGACGATGAAGTTAACTATAGTAGAATATCCGGATAAAAAATTAAAAGAAAAATCTAAAGTAGTAGAGAAGTTTGGCAAAGAACTTCACGAATTGCTAGATGCAATGTATGAGACAATGCTAAAGTCAAACGGTATAGGGCTTGCTGCAATCCAAGTTGGACATGCCAAGCAGGCTCTTCTCCTAAATATTCCGGATGAGGAAGATAAACAATCGATAGATACTCTAATTGAGATGATTAATCCTATTATTACTCAAAAAAATGGAGAGACGGTTTATCAAGAGGGGTGCCTAAGTGTGCCTAGTTTTTATGAAGATATAAATAGACATGAAAACATTACCGTAAACTATCAAGACAGAGACGGAAATACAAAAACAGTAGAAGCGGAAGGGTTGCTTAGCATTGCCATACAGCATGAAATAGACCATCTAAATGGTATCTTATTTATTGATAAACTTTCATACTCTCGCAGAAAAAAGTTTGAAAAAGAGTATAAAAGAGTTCAAAAAGAGAAAAAACTCTCTAAATCCTAATATTTCATATGACATTTTGTCATATTCTTCCACATTTAAAAATTTAAAGAGTAAAATCGTATCAGCTCAACAAAGGTTGGTATTATGAAGATGGTCTCCTGCGCTACATATGAAGGGATAGAAGCAAAAGTCGTACATGTAGAATCTACTCTGACAAAAGGTCTACCCTCTTTTAGCGTTGTCGGAATGGCAAGTGCTTCCATAAATGAGGCAAAAGAGCGTGTTAAGTCCGCACTTCTAAGCAATGAGTTTACATTTCCTCCAAAAAGAATCACTATAAATCTTGCCCCAAGCGATGTCAAAAAAGAGGGTAGTCAATTTGATTTGAGTATAGCGTTGTTGATTGCACTTGATTATCTTAGCGATGATTTAAGCGAGTGGTTCGTCTTTGGAGAGCTGGGTCTTGATGGAGCTATCAAAGAGAATATTCAACTCTATCCGCTTCTGCTCTCTCTTGCAAATCAAAAAATTATTAAAAAAGCCATAGTTCCATACGAGAGTTTAGAGAAGTTGTCAAACATACCAAATATAGAATTTTATGGTGTTAAAACACTAAATGAGGCGATAGAGTTGTTAAAAAACTCCTCCGAGGCGGTGCCAAACAGTGCTCATAAAAAAATAGAGTATCCAAAATACAGCATTGATGATGAAGAGTACTATTTTGATGATAACTATATCGAAGATTTTTTAGATGTAAAAGGGCAAGAGGTCGCAAAAAGAGCCGCACTCATCAGCGCTGCCGGATTTCACAATCTTCTTTTAGAAGGAAGTCCAGGGTGTGGAAAAAGTATGATTGCGCAGAGGCTTAGATATATTTTACCGCCACTTTGCAGTGATGAAATTTTAGATATTGCAAAGCTTGACGCTCTTGAAGCAAAAGAGCCACAGTTTAAGCCGCTGAGAAGCTTTCGTGCACCGCACCACTCCTCTACAACGGCTAGTGTATTTGGCGGGGGAAGTTATAGAGCAAAAATAGGAGAGGTCGGTTTGGCGCATAGAGGCATACTTTTTTTTGATGAGCTGCCACATTTTTCAAAGGGTGTTTTGGAAGCTCTTCGTGAACCTCTCCAAGATAACAAAATAAGAATATCAAGGGTAAATGCAAAGGTTGAATATCCGAGTGATTTTTTATTTGTAAGTGCCATGAATCCTTGTCCATGCGGAAATCTTTTAAACGCACAAAAAGAGTGCAGATGCAGCGAGCTGGATATTCAAAGATATAAAAACAGACTCTCCGACCCATTTTTAGAGAGAATTGATTTATGCGTAGTTATGCAACGAGTAAATCCAAACGACAAAGCAACTTTGAGTTCAAGCGATATGCATAAGCAGGTGATAGAGGTTCACAAAAGAGTAAAACTTAGGGGACAAAACAGGTTTACGGCAAAGCTGAGCGATGCCGAGACAGAGAAGTATTGTGTTTTAGACAGTGAGGCAAAAGGTATATTGGATATGGCGGTTGAGCGGTTCGCCCTCTCTTTTAGAAGTATAAAAAAGATTCAAAAAGTCTCCAGAACTATTGCAGATTTGGATGAGAGCGAAGTTATCCAAAAAAGACATGTTCTTGAGGCTTTGAGTTACAGAAGAAGGTAACCCTACACATTGTAATAACTCGCACTCGGATGGTAAACAACTAGAGCGGATGTTGACTGTTCCGGATGAATCTGAAATGTTTCGCTCAGCTCAATCCCAAACTCTTCCGGACGAAGGAGGTTAAATAGCGGGCGATTTAGCTCAAGGTCCGGACATGCGGCATAGCCAAAAGAGTAGCGGCACCCCTCGTATGCCGCCATTTTGACATCGTTTAATCTATTTCCTTCATTTTTGGCAATGTTTAAATCAAGTCTTATCTGTTTGTGCGCTATCTCTGCGAGAGCTTCTGCTAGTTCTACTCCAAGGCCGTGAAACCGGTAATACTCCGTATAGTCTCCTCTGTCGTAAATCTCTCTCTCTGCATCGCTGAGTTTTGCTCCGGCACTCACGCATGTAAAGGCTATAACATCGTGTCTGTCTCTGTGAAAAAAGTCGCTTAGAGCACGGTGCGGCTGTTTTGACTGTCTTGGAAATGTAAACTTCTCTTTTGCTCTGCCTATTACTTTATCCAGCGGTTCATGGTTTATTTCACTCTCGCTGTTGTAGCCTTCACTCTCATCAAAAATCAAAAGCGTGTCATCGTCACTTCTGCATGGCCAATAACCATAAAGAATGGTAGGTTCAAACAGTTTCTCTTCGATAAAGCGTTTTTTGAGTTTCTCGTATGCAGGCCAAACGACCTCACCCAGCTGTTTTTCATACGCCTCTTTGCTCATGCCTTTTGAGCTGTAACCCCAGCGGGCCTTAAAGAGAAGTTTATGGTTTATCCACTCAAACACCATCTCGATTTGCGATGGAGTGAGTTTTAGCTCTCTTCTTCCCCAAAACGGCGGTGTCGGAACTTTGACATCGCGAGATGGCATTTTTAGCTCATTAAATGGAGGAATAATAATCTCTTCTTTTACTTTTATAATCTTCTCTTCGCCCTCTTTGCCATGCAAATCGGTGTCAAAGTTTCCGGCTTCGATGCGGCTCATAGCGGTTACACCGTCAAAAGCATCTTTGCAGTAAAAAATCGGTCCATCATAAAATGGGCGGCAAAAATCATCTATAAAAGAGCGGGTAAGAGCCGCTCCGCCTAAGAGTACGGGTATTTTTATCCCCTCTCTTTGAAGAGTTTCTAAATTTTCTTTCATAACTTGAGTTGATTTTACCAAAAGTCCGCTCATGCCGATGGCAGTTGCATTTGACTCTTTTATTGATTTTATAAAGTCGGTTATATCAACTTTTATCCCCAGATTCACAACTTTAAAACCGTTGTTTGAGAGTATGATATCTACCAGATTTTTACCGACATCATGTACATCTCCCTTGACTGTTCCAAGCGCCAAGGTCGTATCTACCGCTTTGTCAATCTTAGGCAGGAACGGGTTTAGATAATCAACTGTTTTTTTCATAGTCTCCGCACTCTGGAGTACAAAAGGGAGCTGCATCTGCCCTGAGCCAAAAAGTTCTCCTACGACTTTCATGGCGTCTATAAGAATTTCATTGACGATTCTCTCCGGTGCGATTTTATGACGGGCCTCTTCAACCAGAGGAATCATTCTCTCCTTGTCTCCGTCCATAAGAAGTTTGGCAATCTTCTCTTCACTGCTCATTGCAAGGTAAGCTTCGTCAACCGCTTTGTTATCAACAGCCTCTTTTGTGCTAAAGTGCTCAATAAACTCAAAAAGTGAGGCAGCATTTGGCTTTTTATTGAAGATGAGATTGTTACAAATCTCTTGATCCTCTTGGCTGATTTTGTTTATCGGAATTATGTGTGCAACATTTATAATAACACTTGTTAACCCAGCCTCGATGCAGTGGTGCAAAAACATTGAGTTTAGGTAGGGTCTTGCATCTTTGTCAAGTCCAAAAGAGATGTTTGAGAGCCCCAAAGTAGCACCCACTTCAGGGTGTCTGCGTCTAAGTTCGCGAATGGCTTCTATGGTGTTTATGCCGGCATCAAGATACTCTTCATCACCGCTTCCAAGCGTAAATGTGAGCAGGTCAAAAACCAAATCCTGAGGTTTGATGCCGTGCTTTTTTGTAGCAAGTTCATAGATGCGTTCGGCAACTTCAACTTTTCTCTCTACTGTTTTTGCCATACCAATCTCATCAATGGTTAAGCAGACAAGAGCAGCGCCGTATTTTTTTGCCAATTGACACACCGTATCAAACTTCTCAATGCCGTCTTCAAGATTTACGGAGTTTATGATAGGTTTTCCGCCGATTAGTTTCAGAGCCTCTTCGAGCGCTGCCGTTTGTGTTGAGTCCGGCATAAGGGAGAGAGCTATTTTTTGGGCATAGAGGCTCATTACACTGTTCATATCTTTTGTTTCATCGCGCCCTGCAAAGCCGACACTGACATCTAAAATATGAGCACCGGCTCTTACTTGTTGTTGGGCAACGCTTAGAGTTCCCTCATAATCCTCTGCAAGCAGAAGCTCTCTGAAGGCTTTTGAGCCGGTTGCATTTGAGCGCTCTCCGATAAGAAGAGGAGCGGGCTGCTGCATAAGCGCTACCGTTGAGAAGAGAGAAGCGAGAGAGTTCTCTTGAGTTCCGGTCGGCTCTTTAGGTGTTATGTTTGCAACTCTGTTTACAAGAGCGCGGATGTGTTGAGGTGTTGTTCCGCAACATCCGCCTAAAAAGCTTACACCGTCGTACTTTAGGAACTCCTCTTGCTTGCTTGCAAACTCATCAGGTCCCATCGGATAGTAGGTATAACCGCCACGATTTTGAGGAAGTCCCGCATTTGCATGTATGCTGATTGGCTTATGCCAAAGCTCGCTTAGTGTTTTTACATGCTTTAAAACCTGATCAGGTCCCGTTCCGCAGTTAAAACCAAGAGATAAAATGTCAAAAGGCTCTAAAATAGTGCTGATTGTAGCTGCGTCCGTACCGATAAGCATGGTTCCGCTTAGCTCTATTGTTACGGAAACCATAATGGGAATCTCTACACCTCTTTGGCAAGATGCCTCTTGGCATGCGTGAAGAGCGGCTTTTATCTGGAGCGGGTCTTGACATGTCTCAAGCAAAAAGATATCAACTCCGCCATCAATGAGTGCGAGACAAAACTCCGTATAGCCTTCATACATCTCATCATACGATATGTGTCCAAGCGATGGAAGTTTTGTTCCCGGACCTATGGAGCCTAGAACAAATCTCGGATGCTCGGGAGTGCTAAATTTTGCACACTCTTTTTTTACAAGTTCTGCTCCTGCTTTGGTCAGTTCATACGCACGATGTCCAATGCCGTACTCATCCAAAACCCAAGAAAATGAGCCAAATGTGTTAGTCGTAATAAAATCCGCTCCGGCAGTCAAATAGGCATGAAAAATTTCGCTTAAAACTTCAGCACATGTAACATTTAAAAGTTCATTGCACCCTTCGTTATCTTCCCAAGCCTCTTTAGGAATTTTTTCATCTCTTTGTTGAAGCTGTGTACCCATTGCACCATCGATAATAAGCGGTCTATTTTCTATGGTTTTTAGGATGTACTCTTTTGTTGTCATAAAGTCTCGTTTTTCACTTATTTTATCAAAATTGAGCATAAAAGAGACTTTGTAATTAGTGTTAATTTGTTATAACAATTATTATAATATGTAATTAAAAATCATATTTTGGTATAATATTGTCAAAATAGAGATAAAGGGTAGTATATGAATGAAAAAAATGTTGGTATAAAAATACCGACTTCATGGAGAATTAAAAGATATTATCTCTTTATATTTTTAACAGTTGTATCTTTAGTTTTGCCATGGATAAAGATAGATGAGAGTTACTTTTTTTTACTAAATTTTGACAAACTGGAGCTTCATCTTGCCTTTGTCAAGTTCGATATGCAGGAGCTGTACCTTTTACCGTTTTTACTTATGATACTTTTTTTAGGCATTTTTGGCATGACCGTTATGGGCGGTCGTGTTTTTTGCGGATGGATTTGTCCTCAGACTATATTTCGAGTAATTTATCGTGATCTTATAGAAACAAAACTTTTAAAACTTAGAAAACGAATAAAAAATAAACAGCTAGAACCGGATATGAGCATATTTCAAAATAAAATCAAGAAAGCTGCGGCGATTTTGATTTGGACCGCTCTGGCTTTTCTTGCAAGTGCCGATTTGATTTGGTATTTTGTTCCGCCGGAAGATTTTTTTAACTATTTGGCAAATCCGCTAGATCATATGATTTTAGTCGGAACGCTCGCGGCATCGGCAATATTTCTGATATATGACATTGTTTTTTTGCAGGAGGATTACTGTATCTATGTATGCCCTTACTCTAGAGTTCAGTCAGTTTTATATGATGAAAATACCGTTATGGCGCTCTACAACACAAACAGAGGCGGGCATATCTATGATGAGCATAAAGTTAAGCAGTTTACTAAACAAAAAGATATTCAGGTAAATGAGCCGCATGCGGAGTGTACGGCATGCGAGAGCTGTGTAACGGTTTGTCCTACGCACATAGACATCCGTAAAGGTCTTCAGCTTGAGTGTATTAACTGCCTAGAGTGTGTTGATGCTTGTACGGTTGTTATGGGCAAACTTGGCAAACCTTCGCTTGTTACATGGTCTAGCGAGTATGAAACAATAGATAAAAAAGGCAAAACGCAATATCTGCGTCCAAAAATTATTGCGTATATTGTTCTGCTTGTAGGCTTGCTTGTGGGCATGGTTTTTATGGGCGGAAACAAGGAGCATATGCTTCTTAACATCAACAAAGAAAACAGACTATACTCCGTTCAAAAAACAGGTGACGGCAGAGTTGCAGTTGATAATGCGTATGAATTTTTAATGCAAAATACACAAAATGATAAGATGAGTTTCTACTTTGAAGTGATTTTGCCAAAAGATGTAAAAGGCAAGGTGGAAATATTTAAACCAAAAGAGGCTTTTGATATCACACCGGGTGTTAAAAAGAAAAAGATAGTGGTTTTAAGAACATATGATGCGTTGGTAGAGGATGGCAGACATGACACCATCATCCCGATAACAATTCGTGCCTACGCCCTTGGACATGAGGATAAAATAGTAGTTTTTAGAGAGTCTACTTTTACATATCCAAGAGCCGATGTAATCAAAAATATAAAATAATCTATTAGGAGTTAAATTCGGCATATTTTCGTAAAAAAATTACGAATGCCACGCTCCCGCGATGATGGTCATAAGATCTTGATTCGCTTTAACACTGCTAATCGAGTCAATAGCAATACCGTCTGAATTTTCATAAGACAACATAAGAGATAAACCGTCTTGGTACATTGCTAGATTCCCGCTCCAAACTTTTGCAATGTACCAAATTACTCTTGTGATAGTGCTACCTCTTTGGAAGAGTAAGCTGACTCACCAAGATAAGTATCTTTGTCATAATTGTCGATACCATGACCTGTATATTCTGTCCCAGCCGATTCTATATGAACTTGTAAATAATATGTTGTTGCCATTGTTTTATCCTTTGTGTTTTATTTAATGTTTTGTGTCGTATCTATTTATATGAAAATTTATAGATACACCTTTTGGTAGTTCCACATCCTCTAGACTCTCTACCCTTACATGATAGTTTCTCAGCCTTTGCAGGTCGGCTATCATGAGAGTTTTACCGTATCCACCACCATAAAGAGGTGCTGATACTACAAGCTCTATTTTTTCTCCATCTTTAAACTCTTTTTTGGAGTCTTCAGAAACAAAATCAGTATTAGGTATCAGACGCGTCCAAACAGTCACATCATTACTCGCCCAGCCAAGCGGGGTAAGAGTGATTTTTACCTTAAAATAGGGAGTGATCTTTTGTGGATGACCGCGAAAAATATAACCATTAATCTTATATTCTTCGCTACTTGAAGTATCCCAGTCAATACCAGCAAATATATAAAATCCCACCAACGGCCCCCAAATATTCCAAGGTGCTTGAAAGTCAGTCTCATAAACTGTCCCTTTCTTTGAAAAATCCACTGGTACAGTTAATGGTACCTTTTGGTATTTTTCACCGTCTGCATCAGAACCGAAAAGTGTTAATGCGCTTAGCATCAAACTTAGTAAATACTTCATATTTTCAAACTCCTTTTAGTTTTATTTTATTTATTTTTTTTGCTTGTAGATTCATCTAAGCTGCACTTTTTTTAAACCAAATATTATTTAAACACATAAAAAAATCATTTTTTATAGTAGCAGTTTTTAAAGAGTGTATAATCAGATATTGTGAATTATTAATATTATTTGATGGGCTCGTGAGGTTTTGTAACTGCTAAGTAGTTTTTAGAGAGTCTACTTTTACATATCCAAGAGCCGATGTAATCAAAAATATAAAATAATCTCTATTTAAAATATAATTCGATAGACTTTAAAAGTTTCGTTTAAAGGTCTGTCGATGTTTAAAAAAATATTACTCTCATTAATAGCTCTCTACGCATTTATTGGCTTTGTAATTCTGCCAATCGTATTAAAATCACAAATTGTAAATATAGTTTCAAACAAAACAGATGCAAATCTATCAATTGAGAGTATCTACTTTAATCCATTCTTTTTCAAGCTCGAAATAAACGGTGCAGAACTTAGGGATTTGAACAATAAAGAGCTGGTCTCATTTGACTCCCTAAAGATAGATTTGGAGCCGCATTCACTGATGAAATCAGCCCTACATGTAAAAAGTATATCAATCGATAAGCCTAAATTTTTTGTAGTTTACTTTAAAGATAGAACATTCAACTTTAGCAAGCTTCTTAAAGAGAGCGGTGATAATGAAAAAGATGATGCGCAGGAAGATTTCAAACTGCCTAGAGTCGTTGTCGATGCCATAAGCGTAGACGGAGGAGTGGTTGATTATCAGGACTTTACAAATCCGACAAAATTTGAATTTGAAATAGATGAGATAAATTTTAAACTAACTAATATCGATACAAATGATTTTAATTCCAGCGATGCAACTCTTAGATTTAACTCTGCCTTGGGTGATGGAGGCTTTGTTGATTTTAGAAGCAGGGTTGTAGGTTTTAAACCGCTTGTCGTGGAGGGAAGCCTCAAGTTTGAAGCAAGCAAGCTCTATACGCAGTGGAAATATATGCAAGATAGGTTGGGCGTAGAGGTTGCAGACGGAAAGGTTTCATTTGGTGCGGATTATCATCTTAATGTAGATGATTTAAACTCAACAATTATAGAAAATATGTATCTAACCTTAGATAATTTAAGAGTTAAGCCAAAAAAAAAGCATAACGATATTTTAAATCTAAAATCTTTTAGCGCAACCGATATAACCATAAAACCGATGGCGCAAAATGTACATGTAAAAAATATTTCATTCAACTCTTTAAATGCCAAAATAAAAAGAGATATTAACGGGGAGATAGATTGGGTCGGCTATCTAAAAAACGAGCAAGAGGGCTTGGAGGATGAAAAAGCAGTAAAAAAAGCAGATAGCAAATCCGCCCCTTGGAGTGTTACCGTAGATAGTGCTGCTTTTAAAAAATTTGCTCTTGATGTAGAAGACAACAGTGTTTCGCCTGCCGTAAAAACTAAACTTAACGAGTTAAATGTGTATTTTAAAAATTTAACTCTTTTAGGCGAAAAACCGCTTACATACAAGATGGATTTGCTCCTAAATGACAAAGCGTCATGCAGTTCACAAGGAAGCGTTAAACATAAGAGTTTAGAGGTAAATTCATATCTAAAATGCAGTGATTTAGACATTGTCCACTATCAGCCCTACATAGACCAAATCGCTGCAAAAGAGCTAAAAACATATAACATCGCACTTAAAAATGCTCTTGGGAGCTTTGACGCAAATCTTACTCTTAAAGATGAAAATTCGGTGATAAATGCATTGGTTAGCGGTGCAAATTTAACTATTGATAATTTTGTTTTAGAGAGAAAAGATAACAGTGAAAAGTTGGCAGATTTTAGAAGTTTTGATGTAAGAGGTATAAATCTAAGCACTAAAACAAAAGATATAACGGTAGAAAGAGTGGCTCTTAACGATTTGGCTTTTGATATTCAAAAGGAGAAAAATAGTACCTATAATTTTAATGGTTTGGTAGAGGCAAAAGAGAACAATGTTACCAAAAAAAGCAGTTCAAACGATGTAAATGAGACACAAAAGAAACCTTACCTTGTAAAATTAAACTCTTTTGATTTAAATTCTGCAAGGGTAAATTTTGATGACAAAAGTGTAGGGAAGGGTACAAAAACAGTTATAGATAAGATAAATTTAGCGCTTAAAAATATAGACTCAAGGGAGAACAGCTGGCTTAACTACACGCTTTCGCTAAGGGTAAACTCTAAAGGAGAGGTTAAGTCCAGCGGAGATATAAAACATACTCCTCTGGAGCAAAAAGGGGCAATTGAGTTAGATAAAATCTCACTAAAAGAGCTTACTCCATACATTGTGGAAGTGGCATTTTTAAAAGTCAGCGATGGATACCTCGGCTTAAAGGGTAAAACTACCTATAAGCAAAAAGATGAAAAGCCTTATGCAACCGTTAACGGAAGTTTAGTGGTCAATAATTTTTTCTTGCATGACAGCAGAGACAATAGCACGATAGCCTCATTTTTAAAAGCCAATTTAAAATCATTTAATTATAAAACAACTCCCAACTCTTTATACATTAATGAAATTCTCCTTGACTCATTTTATCTGGATGCGCAAATAGACAAAGACAAAAGTATGAATCTTGCAAAACTTATGAGAGAAAAAAAGCCCGAAGATAAAAAAGAGGTAAAAAAGAGCAGCGAATCCAAAAAAGCGGATGAAGAGAAATTTACATTCAAACTGCTAAATCTCAAAGTCTCAAACGGCAGTGCAAATTTTGCCGACTACTCTCTGCCGATAGATTTTAAGACACATATACATGATTTAAACGGGAATGTTTATGCAATCTCCAACAACAAAGGCGAGGTAAGTTATGTTGATGTTGACGGGGCGGTTGATGAGTACGGCTCTACAAAATTGCAAGGAAGTATTGAGACATCTGATTTCAAATCATTTACGGATATAAATTTTAACTTTAGAAATCTAAGCCTTGACTCTTTTAGCGGGTACAGTGCCCAATTTGCCGGATATAAGATTGACAAAGGAAAGCTTTTTCTTGATTTAGGGTATAAAATTCACAACTCCGAGATGTTGGGCAAAAACAGCCTTATTATAAAAAACATTGAACTTGGAGATGAAATAGAGGATGAAAATATAACAAAACTGCCGCTTGGTTTTGCCATAGCGCTTCTTGAAGATAGTGAGGGTGTTATAGATATAAATATGCCTGTTGAGGGAAATCTTAATCAGCCTGACTTTAAATATGGGGCAATGGTGCTTAAGACATTTGTCAATCTTATTGTAAAAGCCGTTACATCGCCGTTTAGATTTTTGGGCGAAGCTTTGGGAATTAGCGGTGAAGATTTAAAGTTTGCGGAGTTTGAGCCTTCTGAGTTTTTGCTTCTGCCGCCAGAGAGAGAAAAGCTTGACAATGTTGCGCAAATCATGCTTAAAAAACCTAAACTCTCTCTTGGAGTTATCGGCGGTTTTGATAGCCAAAAAGATAAAAAAGCGATTCAGGCAAAAAAAGTGACTCAAGAGATATTGAAAAAAAGCGATAACAAAAATATTGTAACGATTAAAATACTTGAAAATATTTGCAGCGAATTTGTCGGCAAAGACAGACCAAAAGCCCTCAAAGAGGAGCTTGAGAAAAAGTATAAAAAAGAGGTGTTTACAGCTGAGTACCAAAAGGGGCTGTTGGCAATTTGTACGGATGCCCAGAGCGTCTCACCTGATGAGCTGAGAGAGCTGGCAAATAAAAGGGCTAGAGTTATTGGGGAGTATCTTGTTCAAACAAAAAATATAGATAGTTCAAGGGTCACTTTGCATGAAGTAAAAGAGATGGATGATGCAGATGAGAAGTGGGTAAAAACGGCGCTTGAGATAGAGGTAAAATAAATATTGTGATACTTTTTTGATATAATTTGCTTTTTAAATAAAAGGAATTAAATGGCGTTTTCACCAAAAAACAGAAAAGGCACTATCAACGGAGTTCTTTTCGTAGCTATTTTTGCAGCAGCCGCGACTATGATTTCAGATATAGAGTTTGTACGCGCTCTTGGAATTTCACCCCTTGTTATCGGTATAGTCATCGGTATTTTTTACGCAAATACGCTTCATAACAACACTCCAAAAGAGTGGAGCAGCGGAATAACATTCAGCGGTAAAAAGATTTTACGATTTGCTATAGTTTTTTACGGATTTCGCATAACTTTTCAGCAGATTGCCGAGGTAGGAGTAGAGGGTTTTATGGTCTCTTTAATCATGCTCTCAACTACTTTTGTGTTGGGAACTTGGGCGGGGCAGAAGCTCTTTAAGATGGATAGAGACACCTCAATGCTTAGTGCTGCGGGAGCTTCCGTTTGTGGCGCGGCAGCTGTTTTGGCAACTGAACCTGTTTTGAGAGCAGAGGAGCATAAGGCGGCAATTGCGGTTTCGATGGTTGTTCTCTTTGGAACGATAGCGATGTTTTTATATCCGGCACTCTACAATATGGGTGTTTTTGATATGAGTGCAAAAGAGTTTGGCATCTATGTAGGTGGAACTATTCATGAAGTGGCTCAAGTTGTAGCGGTTCCTGCTTCTGTGCCAAATGCAAGTGCAGAGATGGCTAACTCGGCTGTAATCGTAAAGATGACGAGAGTTATTATGATTGCGCCGATGCTTATTATTTTAGGAATTTACCTCTCATACAGTGCAAAGAGAAGCGGAGGCGAAGCCGGCGGTGTTAAGCTTGTTATCCCTTGGTTTGCAGTCTATTTCATAGGTATGGCCGGATTTAATTCACTGGGGATTGTTCCTCAAAATATTGTAGATGTTATAAACCAAATAGATACTTTTTTACTGACAATGGCAATGACGGCACTTGGAATTGGTACCGTGTTTTCGAAGTTTAAAGGTCTTGGTTTGGCACCGATTTATAGTGCTGGTTTGATGTTTGCATGGCTTATGGTCGGCGGTTATTTTATAACAAAATGGGTTGTGGCACTGTTTTGACATATTGTAACTTTTAACTAAAAAATTATATAATAGAGAAATTATAGAAACGGAGCCAGTAAGATGTCATATTTGCCAAATACGCTTAACTCTTATTGGCTCTGGAGAGAAGTTTCATCAAAGCTGGGCGTATCAAATCCTACTTATAAGTACTGGATGGATACTCCTAGTTTAAAGCTCAACAACAAATATCTTTTTATACAAAAAAATACCCTTCCGCAAAAGCATGCGCATGTTGAAAAGATACTTACAGACCTCTCTGGGCATCTGCCTATAAAGTTCGCTTCTGATAAACTGCATGTAAACGAGCATATATTCTCATACGATAAGATGAAGCTCTATAAAGAGTTTGAGTATAAATTTGTAGAGGATGTAAAATTTGTAAATATCAAAAAATTCTTTACGGAGTTTGGCATAAAAGTAAACAAAAATTCAATTATCCAGCTTGGAAAGATTAGAGATTTGGAGATAAGTCCGGATTGTACATTTTATAATCTAAAAAATGATTATGGTGTGGTGGTGTACGAATAATGAATACATTGTTTTTAGAGTTTGACGACCCGCTTTTTGGGATTATTATATTTTTTGTTCTCATATTTGTGATAACATTTTTTTCATACTGGTTTGCAAGATTTAAAAAAAAAGAGGATTATAAACACCTCGATAAATTTCTAAAACAGTTTCACTCTCTGCCGTCTCAAAATGAGTTGAAGGTGTTGATTACAAAGGGGGAACTCTCCGAAAAATCTTGGCTTCTGCTCGCCAACGCATATCCACACAACGGCAATTATGAAAAAGGCATCGAGATATATAGGGAGCTTTTAAAAGTAGGGGATAAAGCAAATTACAGGGATACTCTCTTTTTGCTTGGCAAAACTTACTTTAAGGCTGGTTTTCTTGAGCGTGCAAGACAGATTTTTCTAGAGATACTAAATGGCAATCCACGAACACCGCAAGCGCTAAACTATCTGCTTTTGGTATATGAGCAGATGAAAGACTATAAACAAGCTATTGAAGTACTAGAACCTCTTGGTGAGCTTAAAAAAGATATTACGCTTGAGAGTGCATATCTAAACGCCCTTCTTGTTTTAAATAATCCGGAGATCTCTCCGGAGGCTAAGGTTTATGAGCTGCTCAAGATATATAAGAGCTCAAAGCAGTTGACCTATCTTATCTTTGAGTATATATTTCGAGTCAATCCAAAAGTTGCGTGGGAAAATTTTGATACATCCAAAGCGGAGCTGCTGATTGATGTATTGTGGAATTGCGATAAAAAGGATTTGAATTTTGATATAATAATGCAAAATGGCTATTTAAGGGAACTTTACACCGCTAAAGGTTACATTAAAGAGGCTGTAAGAAGTTCTGTTTTTGAGCTTGATGTGCTTATGAATCTTGACTCAAATGTTAATGCAACGCTTGGTTTTGAGTATATATGCAATAACTGCAAAGTAGTTTTTCCGTTTGCTTTTCATCGATGCAGCAGTTGCCATGCCATAGATACATCCAGAGCAGAACTCTCTCTTGTTAAAGATTATCACAAGGATTTTAGTGAAGAAAATAACTCTTTTCAGTGACGGCAGCGCTTTGGGAAATCCCGGTCCGGGGGGATATGCGGCAATCCTTAGATTTGGAGATAAAGAGAGAGAAGTTTGCGGCGGAGAGCTCCATACTACAAACAACAGAATGGAGCTTTTGGCTGTTATAGAGGGTTTGAGAGCTTTAAAGGAGCCGTGCAGAGTGGAAATCATCTCAGACTCTTCATATGTGGTTAAAGGGATAAATGAGTGGCTTATCGGTTGGATAAAAAGAGATTTTAAAAAAGTAAAAAATCCGGATTTATGGATGGACTATTTAGGAGTTTCAAAAGGGCATAAGATAAATGCTATATGGGTTAGAGGGCATAATGGACACACCGAAAATGAGAGATGCGATATTTTGGCAAAAGAAGAAGCCCAAAAAATGAAAGAGGCGTTGTGATGAGTAAAAATATAGAAGTATTAGAGAAAACTTTAGGATATAAGTTTAAAAATGAGAAGCTCCTTATCGAAGCGCTGACACACAAAAGTCACAAGCAGCCCTACGATAATGAGCGACTTGAATTTTTAGGTGATGCTGTTTTGGATTTGATTGTCGGAGAGTACCTGTTTTTCAAATTCCCTGGCTCCGATGAGGGAAAACTTTCAAAAATAAGAGCCTCTTTGGTAAACGAGAACGGGTTCGAAAAACTGGCTCGCTCTATAAACCTTGGAGAGTATATACAGCTATCAAATGCCGAGGAGAACAACGGAGGAAGAGAGAAAGCGTCCCTTCTCTCAAACGCTTTTGAGGCGATAATCGGAGCAATTTATCTTGAATCGGGACTGGATGTTGTAAAGAAGATAGCTATTGATTTGATAGAAAAAAATCATAAAGAGATATCGCTTGATTCGTTATTTAGGGATTTTAAAACTTCCCTTCAGGAGCTGACACAGGCAAGATTCGGAGAGACTCCTGAGTACAGAGTAGTTGCAAGCCGTGGACCTGACCATCAAAAAGAGTTTGAAGTAGCGGTTATTATAGAGAACAAAGAGTATGCAAGGGCTATGGGAAAAAGTAAAAAAATTGCTCAACAAGAGGCGGCGGAGATGGCGCTTATGTTGTTAAAGAAGGAAATAGTGTGAATAGTTTTGGTCAAAAATTAAAATTTAGTACTTTTGGAGAGTCTCACGGCAAAGCGATTGGGTGCTTGCTTGATGGAGTTCCTGCCGGACTTGATATAGATGAAGAGTTTATTCAAAAAGAGCTTGACCGCAGAAAACCCGGTAAAAGCGAGTTTGAAACTCAAAGAAAAGAGGAAGACAAAGTTGAGATTTTAAGCGGTGTTTTTGAAGGAAAAAGTACGGGAACACCGATTGCGATGGTTATCTACAACACAGACCAAAAATCCAATGATTACTCAAATATAAAAGATGTATTTCGCCCCGGACATGCTGATTTTACCTACTTTTACAAATACGGCATAAGGGATTACCGCGGAGGCGGACGAAGCTCTGCAAGAGAGACTGCGGCAAGAGTTGCGGCGGGAGCAATTGCAAAATTGATGTTAAAAGAGCTGGATATTGAAGTCTTAAGCGGTATCTGCGAGGTTGATGGTATTAAATCGCTCAGTTATGATTACGAGGCGGCAAAAAAAAGCATAATATATGCGCTTGATGCTTCTAAAGAAGAGGAGCAAAAAGAGGCAATACTAAGAGCTAAAAACGAGCATGACTCCGTTGGCGGGGTATCCAGAGTTCTTATTAAAGGTGCTCCAAAAGGCTTAGGGCAGCCGCTTTATTATAAAATGGATGCGATTTTAGCAGATGCCATGATGGGCATAAATGCCGTTAAAGCCGTTGAGATTGGTGATGGAGTTTTAAGTGCGTCGCTAAAGGGCTCACAAAATAATGACGAGATAAGAGCTGACGGATTTGTTACAAATCACTCCGGCGGGATTCTAGGCGGAATAAGCAACGGCGAGGATATTGTAATGAATGTCTACTTTAAACCCACCCCCTCTATCTTCAAAGAGCAAAAAACCGTTACCTCTAAAAATGAGGAGGTTAACTTCTCATTAAAAGGACGACACGACCCTTGCGTTGCCATAAGAGGAACCATAGTTTGCGAGGCAATGGCAGCTTTGGTTATAGCCGACATGTTACTTTTAAATATGGGCTCGCAAATGCAAAGAGTAGTTAAATATTATAAATAATAGTAGTTTTACAACTACTATTTATCTTTTTGCTCAAGAGCATTTTTAGCAGATTTTATAGCGCCGTTGAGTGCTGTTTTGGCAACTCCCCAAGCCTGAATCCCCATTCTTTTTGCCTCTTTTGCTGTTTCAGATTTAAGAGCTGTATCTGCTTTTTTGACTGCTGTTTTTGCCAGTTCGGAAAATCTCTCTTTCATAACCTGTGCAGTCTCTTTTGAGATGTAGATTAACTCCTCAAGATCATAATGCATTTTTTTGTTAAGTTCTACCAAAATTTTTCTTATAGCCGGATTGCTCTCGTTTGCTTGAGTTTGAACAACTTGCAAAAACAGAGTATCTGTCTGGTTCAAATCTTCCATGATGGTGTCATAATCCTCAATAAGAATATGCTTTGCCTCCAGCGGCATATAAGCCAATCTCTTTTTAAATCTATCAATTGATTGAAGAAGTCCGGCTCTCATTCCTTTGAGCGTAGCTTCTAAAATCTCTTCGGATATGTTGGGAGTAGCTTCTGCTATATCTATGCTTGAGTGCAGAATTGTCGAGAGGATTTTTCTAACTCTTATGGTGTTTAGAGTTCCCTCTTTGATGGTTTGATAAGTCAGCTCTTTTATAACCTCTTGAATAGTCTCTTTTGCTTCGCTGTCTTTTGATTTTTCCAAGGCTGTGATGATTGCACCCTCAACGGTTTCTCCAAGCAGGTCAAAAAGGTCTATTGATTGAAGTTTTACTTGATGAAGTTTTGAGAGCGTTTGAACATCATCTTTATCTATTAGAGACTCTATATCATTAAAAATCGCATATTTTATCTCTTGAAGCTCATGCGATTTCTTCTCCAAACTCTTCTCTAGAAGCTCTTTTTGCAGAAGAATCTCTTCAAGCTCATCCCGTAGTTTTTTTGTTCTGTTTCCTATTATATCCGCAGTTACATCCTTCATCTCATGAAGATTTAATTTACCAAATTCAATATTTTGCAGCTCTTGTAAACTCATTGTAAACTCCTTTTAAAGTACCATTTTTATATGTTGATGAGCCTTTAGCGCCTCATAGATGAAATTTCTGTCATCTTCATTATGTACAAGTATATCAAGATTCATGCTTATATACTTACCGCCTTTGGAGTTTTTTGAGTGGGTAAGCTTGTGTTCCCTCTCGTAGATAACATCTCGAATAGCCTGCTTTAGCGCCTCAACTTCACTGGCAATCAGCTTGTATGACCAAGAGCATGGATAGACAAGCTCCAGCTTCTCTTCTCTAGCGTTGATAATCTCCACTTTTGCCTCCTGCTTTTTTTTCCAGCTGAACATTGCGGATAATCATACTTTTATCTATCGCCTTTACCATATCGTAAATCGTTAGAAGCCCGATGCTTGTTCCCGTCAGTGCTTCCATCTCAACGCCTGTTTGACCGGTAAGTTTTGCCGTAACTGTCAGTTTAAATCCTGGAAGTTCTGAGAGCTCCTCGACATCGCAGTTAATCCCGCTCAAATTTAGCGGGTGGCACATCGGTATAAGTTCGCTCGTCTTTTTTGTTCCCATGATTGCAGCAATTACGGCAGTTTGAAGTACGGGACCCTTTTTTGTTTTTTGCGTAACTATGGCATCGTAAGCGTCTTGACTCATCTCGATTATACCGCTTGCAACGGCAACTCTAGTTGTGGAGTTTTTATCACTGACATCTACCATCTTCGGTCTGTCTTTTTCATCTAAATGGGTTAAATTCATATCTTCTCATTTTATTATAAAATTGTTAAGTAAAGATTATATCAAATAGTTGATAAATAACTCTTCTCTTAAATGTGCCAAAGAAATAATGGATAAAAGCTACTACTTTCTAAACTTCAGGGTCAAATCTTTATACTCTTTGAGGGTACGCTCCAGCTCATTTAAAAATACATCCGGTGCATAAATAAGCAAATCTTGGATTGCGTAAAATCTATCTTTTGGTACGCTTGAGGTAATTTTGTCTTCACAAACCTTTGCTTTTAAAAACTCTTTTTCTTCGCTTGTTATAGACTCTGCAAGGTACTTTAAAAATATTTTTCTAGCTCTCGCACTGTCATCAAAAAGCAGTTGTTCAGGAATGTTTAACACTTCTGCTATATAGGGAATAAGTTCGATTTTTATGCCTATTCTGCCATTTAGGTAAGCGTAGATTGTATTTTCAGATGGAACTGAACCTGTATTTTTAAGCTTAACTTCCAATTGTATTAATCTCTCAGCAAATTCTTTTTTTGACATTTTTTTGTCTTTTAAATACAAATTTATCTTTTCATACACTTCCATAATTGTACACTACCTATCTTTTTACGAAAATAGTACAAAATGTAACAATATCCATTGTACAATAAAGCAAATAGATAGCTAATAAATAATACAATTCTGTACTTAAAGTACAAAAGGCGTATTTTTGCTCTTCAACTCCTACGAATTCATCTTTCTTTTTCTTCCTTTTACCTTTTTTATCTACTTCTATCTTTTACATAAGAGGCTTGCAACTGCAGCGAAGGGTTTTTTAGTTTTTGCATCTCTATTTTTTTATAGTTGGTGGAATATTGCCTATCTGCCCCTCATTCTCTTATCTATACTTTTTAACTATGCGGTTGGAAACTCTCTCAATGAAAATTTTAAAAAAGTAAGAGTGAGCAAAAAAACGCTTCTTTGGTTTGGAGTAGTTGCAAATTTTGCTTTGCTAGGCTATTTCAAATACAGTGACTTTTTTATACAAAATCTCAATTTAGCTCTAAGTAGCAATGTTGGGCTTTTACATCTTGTTCTTCCTCTAGGAATTAGTTTTTTCACATTTACACAAATAGCCTATTTAGTAGATAGTTACAAAGGTGAAACTGCAGAATATGACTTTTTAAACTACGGCTTGTTTGTGACATTTTTTCCGCATCTTTTAGCTGGACCAATTTTACACCATAGTGAGATGATGCCTCAGTTTGCGAGTAAATGGAACATGGTAAAAAATTACCGCAATGTTGCGATGGGACTTTTTCTCTTTTCTATCGGCTTATTTAAAAAAGTAGTTATTGCAGATACCTTTGCAGTATGGACAAACGCAGGGTTTGACACGGCGACAACGCTCAACTTATTTGAAGCATGGGCGACAAGTCTCTCTTTTACATTTCAACTCTATTTTGATTTTAGCGGTTATACGGATATGGCAATCGGTGTGGCACTTCTCTTTAACATAAGACTACCTATAAATTTCAATTCTCCATATAAAGCTCTTAATATTCAAGATTTTTGGAGACGATGGCACATTACACTTTCTCGTTTTTTGAGAGATTATGTTTATATTTCACTAGGCGGAAACAGAGGAAGCAGTTTCGCAACCTACAACAATCTTCTAGCAACCTTTATAATAGGAGGCATCTGGCATGGAGCTGGATGGACATTTGTGTTTTGGGGATTTTTACATGGAGTGGCTTTGGTTGTGCATAAATTCTGGAGCAGATTTGGTTTACACATGCCAAAAGTTATAGCATGGTTTATTACTTTTAATTTTGTGAACATCGCATGGGTGTTTTTTAGAGCCAAGGAGTGGGAGGATGCGGTTAGGGTAATATCATCCATGTTTAGTTTTGATAATGTTGTTTTAGCAAATTCTTTATCATCTAAATTATCATTTTTACAAGATTATGGAATTACATTTGGTGGTTGGGTAGCAAATGTTGATAGTGATGGTGGTAAATTTTTACTACCTTTATTGCTACTTGGATTTATCCTCATCTTGTTTTTCGGAAACTCAAATCAAAAACTAAAAAGTTTCAAGCTAAGCTATAAAACAGCACTATTCGCTGGAATAGCTTTTATCGGTGGTGTTTTATCACTTAACAAAGTATCTGAATTTTTATATTTTAACTTCTAGGGGCAATGATGAATAGCAAAAAGTGGATTAAAATATTTCTGATTTTTTCGGTTTTAGGGGTTGGATTTGCTGGGGCTGTTAATTTTGTTGTTGACCCAGGCTATATATACCTTAAAAAAAATTTCAATAATAATGTGGATGAATATGCAAAAAAATTATTTACATCTGAAAAAGGGCTAATAGCAACTGGATGGAATGAAAGAGTTGTTAAATCTGCAATGGCAAAATATGCAGGTAATTTTGATTGTGTAATTTTAGGTTCCAGCCATATTATACAAATTTCTCAAGTGCGACATACTGGAAACATTCAACAAGTTTGTCCAAAATTATTAAATTTAGGTGTAAGTGGAGCAAGCTTAGAGGATTTAATAGTATTCACTGATATTATATTTGAGAATGATTCAAAACCTAAAAAAGTGTTCATTGATATTGCTCCTTGGACATTGAAATTCGGAATGGACAAGCGGTACCAAATCAATCAATTTCACTATGATAATTTAGTTAATATATTAAACGATAAAACGAAAAAACTAAATTATTTTGACTATAAAGCATCTTTAATAAAAAATATTTTTAATTTGGAATATTTTATAAATAGTTTAAAAGAATTAAAAACAGCCTTTAAAATATCTAAAATCAAATATCCAAAAACTGATTTTCAATATGTTGATGGTTATATTGAAGCAATCAATCTTGTTGATGGTAGCTATTTATATGATTCAAAAACAATTGTAAAATATAAAGAGGAAATACAAAATATTAAAGCTGGAGGCGGTGATTATAAAATTGATGGGAAAATATATGATAAAGATGCAGTTGAGTTATTTACAAGTATGCTTGATTTATATCAATCAAAAGAGATTGAAGTAAATTTTATTTTGACTCCATATCATCCAAATGTATTTAAGGCTGGGCTAACGAAACCGGTGGAGCATATTCATGAAATAGAAAAATTAGCACATCAAATTTCTAATGATTATAAAATAAAAATATATGGATCATTTTTTCCAGATAATCTTGGCTGTAAAAATGAAGAATTTTTTGATTTCATGCATGCATCAGGTGATTGTCTAAATAAAATTAAATTTTCTTCTTTAAAATTCTCAAGCGAAGCGCAGAAGCCGTCAGTTTTTATGAAGTAATAGTAAAAGACAACCTGAGCCCTGAGCTTGTCGAACCACGAACGGTTCGCTACAAACGAAAAGGTGAGTTATTTTTAATAAATCAAGTTTAAATTTATATCCAATAAGATATAATTTTGTCATGAAATGGAAAATCAATTATTATCATAATCAAAATAATAAATCACCAGTCAAAGAGTGGCTGGAGACAGTGGGTCATGAGCCAAAAGCTGAAATATTTAAGATTTTTGAGATGCTTTCAACATATGGTGTTGAACTTGGTTTGCCATTTGTAAGACCGATTGAGAATAAGCTTTATGAAGTAAGAGCAAAAGACAAATCCGGTATTTATAGAGTTTTGTATTTTGCGTACAAAGAAAAAACTTTTGTGATGCTTCATGGGTTTCAAAAGAAAACCCAGACAACCCCACGGAAAGAGATAGAAGTAGCATTAAAAAGAATGAAAGAGGTACAAAATGGATGATTTTAGAACACATTTAAAAGAATCTTTACAAGATAAAGAGTTTGAAGCAGTGTATGACAATAAAGAATTACGATATAAAATCATAGATATATTGGTTGGAATCAGAATTCAATACAAACTTTCGCAAGCTGAACTTGCTAAAAAACTAGGAACGACTCAAGCGGTAATTAGCAGGATAGAAAATGGTACTGTAAATGTTGGCATAGATTTTTTGCAAAAAGTAGCAAATACTTTTGGTAAAAAAATAGATATAAAAGTGGCATAAATCCAAAGAGAGAAATCTGCAAAAAATTTAGGTGTTATTACTTCAAAATTGGTTTTAAAAGTTGCAGCGCTTCTTGATATTCGTGAGGGTGGTTGAGGTTTAGAAACGGTTTTTCATCTTCAAACTCTACAAAAACAGTGTTTGATGATTTAAGTAAAAAGCCTAGTTTGTGGCTGTTTTCTTTTGACATGTAGGAAAATTTTTCACTGGTTGAGCGGTGGTAAATTCCGCACATCGGCTGAATGGCGTTTGGTGTTTTGGCTATTGTCGCATCTGCATCTGCATTGTCTGCAAGAACTATCTTCTCTATCTCATTTTCACCGATAAATGGCGAATCAACGCTGATTGCAAAAAAACTTTCGCTAGTCAAATGTTCAAAAATTGCAATAAAACCTGCAGTCGGTGCATAAGTTAAATCGGTTTTTATATCTTCTATAAAATCGGCTTGAAAGTTGAATTTTGATTTTTCTTTGCATGAGATATATACTGTTTTGAATATTTTGCTTAGGCGGGAGAGTTGGAACTCGGCAAGTGTATTGAAAGTGCCAAAAGGGAGAAGAGATTTATCCTCCCCCATTCGGCTTGATTTGCCACCCGCAAAGATGACGCAAGGTATATCAAACATTACTTTTTGATAAGCTCAGCTTCAATTCTTCTATTTTCTGCTTTGCCTTCTTTTGTAGCGTTTGTAGTAGTCGGAGCTTTTTCACCCATACCTTTAGAAGTTACTCTATTTGCATCAACACCCTCTTTAATGATGAGGTTTTTAACTGCATTTGCTCTGTTTTCAGATAGAGTTTGGTTGCTCTTATCACTTCCAACGCTATCTGTATGACCTACGATTTTTGCATCATAGTTAGGCATCTCTTTTAAGAAGTCTGCAAACTCTTTTACTTTTGACTTGTATGCATCACCAACTTTGTAAGATGCAGTGTCAAAATTTACATGTAGATTTACAAGAACTGAACAACCATCGCTATCAACTTTGTGTCCGGCAGGAGTAGTCGGGCATTTGTCAACAGAGTTTAAAACACCGTCTTTGTCATTATCTCCATCTACTGGTGCCGCTACAGGTGCCGGTTTTGGAGCAGGTGCAGGTTCTGGCTTTGGTTCAGGTTTTGGCTCAGGTGCCGGTGTAGGAACAGGAACAATTGCCGGAGCTGCTGCTTGAGCCTTAGGTCCAAACGCAAAGTTTACACCGGCTAAAAGAGCTAAGTTGCTGTCCCATCTGTTGTCGTTGTTTTTTAACATGTAAACAGCTTCAAGTTTTAAAGCTATAGCGTCGGTAAATGGAATTTTTGCTCCAACACCTGCATCAACAAAAACACTGTCTTTGTTCTGTGCTAAGTGCTTGTCGATTGTTTCGTAACCGACACCTATTTTTGATAATGGAGTAAACATACCGATAGCATCATACTCATGAACGCCATTAAGTGCGATACGGTATATATCAGTGCTAATCGCAGAATTTTTATAATCAGCATCTGTGTATAAAACGCTAAGTTCCGGTTTTAAAAGAGCATTACATCCGTTGTATTGGAACTCTGCTCCAACTAAAGTCTGATTCTCTAAATCTAGATTTCCCTCGGCAATGTTATGACCTACAACCGGTGTAACCTCATATTTATAATCTTGCGCAATAGCCATACTTCCAGCTAAAAGAGCCGGAATAAGTAGTAGTTTTTTCATGTTTTTCCTTTAAACTTTTTTGGAATGTTACCTATTTTTTCTTAAAAAGAATTCATTTTCAAATATTAATATCTTTTTAGATTTATCTAGGATCTGTAATATAGCCCTCAACAGCGGAGATTGCCGCAACCGCAGAGTTAGCCAGATATACTTTTGAGCTTCTTGAACCCATTCTTCCGACAAAGTTACGGTTTGTCGTAGAGACTGCCACCTCGTTATCGCCTAAAATACCCATGTAGCCGCCAAGACAAGCCCCGCAAGTAGGATTTGAAACTACCCCGCCTGCATCTACGATTATGTCGATATAGCCGAGTTTATTTGCCTCTCTTAGTATCATCTGTGTTCCGGGAGTAACAATAAGGCGAACATCTTGATGAACTTTTTTGCCTTTAAGTATCTCTGCCGCAACTTTAAGGTCGCTAAGTCTTCCGTTTGTACAGCTTCCTATAAATGCCTGGTCTATTTTGATTCTATCTTTTTGTGCCTGAACAACGCTGTGACCGTTAGAAGGCAGGAACGGATAGGCAATAACAGGGTCAAGAGAAGCGACATCTATCTCTAAAATCTCTACATAAGAAGCATCCGCATCGGAGTAGTGGATTCTAGGCTCTCTTGCTAACTTTTTATCGCTTAAGAACTCTTTTGTAGTCTCATCATAAGCAACGATTCCGCTCTTTGCTCCCGCTTCGATAGCCATGTTGCACATAGAAAATCTATCATCCATCGTGAGGTGTTTTATTGTGCTTCCCGTAAACTCTAAAGTTCTGTAAAGCGCACCGTCAACGCCTATCATGCGAATAATTTCTAAGATAATATCTTTGCCGGTCGTATATTTGCCCGGTTTTCCGCTGAGGACGACTTTGATAGATTCTGGGACTTTAAACCAGTTTCCGCCAGTTACCATGGCAAATGCCAAGTCAGTTGAACCCATGCCGGTTGAGAATGCTCCAAGTGCGCCGTGCGTACAAGTGTGAGAATCTGCTCCGATGATAACATCTCCCGGAACTACAAGCCCTTTTTCAGGAAGAAGCGCATGTTCAATTCCCATATCTTTTTCGTCAAAAAAGTTTTTCAGGTTGTGTTTTTTTGCAAAATCACGACTGATTCTAGCTTGATTTGCGCTTGCAATATCTTTTGCGGGGATAAAGTGGTCAAGAACGATTGAAAAACCGTCCGGATTTGCAAGCTTTGTAGCACCGCTTAGATTAAAAGCGCTGATTGAGATAGGAGTAGTTATATCATTTCCGATAACCATGTCGATGTCGCAGCGGATAATTTCACCCGCATAAACAGCATGACCGACATGTTCAGAAAATATTTTTTCAGTTATTGTTTGTCCCATAATATTAGAGTTCCTTAGATTTTACTTCTTTATTTTCGCGATTATATCATTTTATGTTTTAATCCAAAAAATGTTATATTAAAACAAAAAAAAGATTAAAAATGCAAAACAGTTATAAAAGAGTCGATGCGCACCTATCAAGCCTCGGATACTGCACGAGAAGCGAAGCAAAAAAGTTTTTGAGCAAAAATATGGTATGTATAGACGGAGTTAGGGTTTTTGATGTAAGAGAGAAAGCTTATCACAACGATATTACAGTAGAAAATGAACCTCTTGATGCGGAGAATTTGCTGATTTTGATGAACAAGCCAAGCGGTGCAGTATGCTCTCACAATGATGTCGGAGTGCTTATCTACTCTCTTTTGCCGCAGAGATACCAAAACAGAAATCCAAAAATATCAACTGTCGGCAGGCTGGACGCCGACACAACAGGAGCGATTCTGCTTACGGACGACGGAGAGCTCAACCATAAACTAACCAGTCCAAAAAGCGATGTACTTAAAGTATATGAAGCCACTCTTGTGCAGCCACTTCGCGGCGATGAGACGGAGATATTTGCAAGCGGAGAGCTGATGCTTCACGGCGAAAAAAAGCCGCTATTGCCGGCTAAAATGGAGATAATAAATCCGACACTTGTAAGGTTAGAGATTTGTGAGGGAAGATATCATCAAGTCAAGAGAATGTTTGGCGCAGTGGGAAACAGAGTGGTCGCACTGCACAGGGTAAGTTTTGGAGATTTTAGCGTAGAGGATTTAAAGCCCTCAGAGTATAAAGTTATAAATTTTCCGTAACAGCTAAATCATAAATCTCATATCTAAGAGCTTTTTTCATATATTCTGCCGAACAAAAAAACATTGCTGCAAAAACAGGATTTATTGTGACACAATCATCCTCGATTGTTTCAAAAATTTTAAAGTTAAATCCTGAGTGATTTTCAGTGCCTTTTGCTATAACTGTAAATTCAATAGGTGCTAAAGTTTTTACCATATTTAAAATTTTCTTCTTTTTCTTTAGACTGTCGTTTTGAAGTATGTTGAAATCTTTTCCTTCTGAGCTTTTGTGAGAGCGGATAACATCTTCTAAAACATCAAACTTATCTTTAAAAACTATCTTGTTCCACGATATTTTAAGCTCTTTTGAATCCACTTTACATGTATTTACTATCAAAGCGTTTGGTTTTTTTTCTTTCATTGCCTCAATAAGCCCCAGAAGAAAGTTGGTGCCGCCGACTGAATCGGCACACTTTTTCATTAATAGATGAATAAATGCTTTTGTATCTTCATTTTGTTTGCTAAAATTACACATAAATTGTTCCTAATTTGTTATATATCTAAAATTATAGCTTAAATATTCCATAAATACAGTTTGGCTTAAGCATATCGTAATAACAAACCTATTATCATATCAAAACTAAAAGAAGACAAAAATTGTCTTAATTAAAAAACAACTCAAATTAATGAGGTAAAACATGAAAGTTTACTTAGATAATAACGCTACGACAATGGTTGATCCATTAGTCGTAGAGGTTATGGCGCCATTTTTTAGTGAGATTTACGGTAACCCAAACTCACTTCATAAATTTGGTACAGAGTCGCACCCTGCGTTGAGCAAGGCGATAGACCAAGTTTATAAGGCACTGAATGCAAGTGATAATGACGATATTGTTTTTACATCATGCGCAACGGAGTCAAATAACTGGGTTTTAAAATCAATTTTTGCTGATTATATAGTAAGCGGAGATAAAAATCACATTATTACAACAGAAGTAGAACATCCATCTATCCTTGCAACATGCAGAGCGTTAGAAAAAGAGGGTGTTAAGGTTACATACCTTCCTGTAAATTCTGAGGGTGTTGTCGAGCCGCATGTGGTTAAGAGTTTTATAACTGACAAAACCGCTCTGGTTTCTGTTATGTGGGCTTCAAATGAGACAGGAATGATTTTTCCTATAAAAGAGATTGGCGAAATTTGCAAAGAGAAGGGTGTTTTGTTTCACTCGGACGGCGTTCAGGCAATAGGAAAGATACCTGTTGATTTGCAAGCCGTACATGTCGATTTTGTTTCAATGTCGGCGCATAAATTCCATGGTCCAAAAGGCGTTGGCGCTCTTTATATCAAAAATTCTCAACCGCTCTCTCCTCTTTTACACGGCGGAGCACATATGGGCGGGCGTCGTTCCGGCACGCTAAATGTTCCATATATTGTGGCTATGGGTAAAGCGATTGAACTCGCTACTACAAACATAGAAGAGAAGATGGCATCAATCAGAGCAAAAAGAGACACTTTGGAAGATTCGCTTTTGGAGTTAAGCGATACATTTGTAGTCGGAAATCGCAATAATCGCACACCAAACACGATACTCATCTCTATTAGAGGTGTTGAGGGCGAAGGTATGCTTTGGGACTTGAACAACGGGCAGATAGGGGCTTCTACCGGAAGTGCTTGTGCAAGTGAAGATTTACAGGCAAATACCGTAATGTTGGCAATAGGAGCTGATAGTGAGCTTGCTCATACCGGCATTAGATTAAGTCTTAGCCGCTTTACAACAGATAGCGAAATCGACTATACTATTGCACATTTTAAAAAAGCGGTTGCAAGATTAAGAGCAATTTCTAGCTCGTTTGCAAAAGTTGGTCCGACACCGGGCGGGGAATCAAAAGCGTGTGAGCTACATCATTAGACTTCTTGATATAACCTAAATATTTACTTTATCCCGTTCGCCCTGAGCTCGTCGAAGGGTGATTAATTTATGGTTCGACAGGCTCACCACGAACGGCAAACTGGTTATGCGAGAAATTTATTAAAAATATAAAAAAATTAGGAGAATTACCACTATGGCAAAGAATGATTTACTAGGCGCTTCTTTATGGGATGCCTACTCAAATAAAGTAACAACTCTGATGAATAACCCAAATCATCAAGGTGAGATTACGGAACAAGAGGCAGCAGAGCATGGAAACAGACTTATTGTTGCCGATTTTGGTGCAGAGAGCTGCGGAGACGCAGTGAGGCTTTACTGGGAAGTTGACCCAAAAACTGACATAATCGTAAACTCTAAGTTTAAGAGTTTTGGATGCGGAACGGCGATAGCGAGTTCTGACATTATGACAGAGCTTTGTATCGGCAAGACAGTTAAAGAGGCTGTAAAGATAACAAATATCGATGTTGAGTTTGCTCTTCGCGACAGTCCGGAAATTCCGGCTGTTCCGCCTCAAAAAATGCACTGTTCGGTTATGGCTTACGATGTTATCAAAAAAGCAGCCGGACTTTACTTGGGTGTCGATTCTGAGAGTTTTGAAGATGAGATTATTGTTTGTGAGTGTGCGAGAGTTAGCTTGAAAACCCTTCAAGAGGTTATTAAACTAAACGACTTAACAACGATTGAGCAGATTACTGATTATACAAAAGCCGGCGGTTTTTGTAAAAGCTGTATAAAACCGGGCGGACATGAAAAAAGGGAGTACTATCTAGTGGATATTTTAAGAGACACGCGTCGTGAAATGGATGAAGAGAAGATGAAAGCAGCAGCTGATGCCGGTTCAAAAGGAAATTTTGAATCTATGACTTTGGTTCAACAAATTAAAGCAATTGATGCTCAGATAGATGAGAGTATTCGCCAGTTTTTAATTATGGATGGCGGGGATATGGAAGTAATCGATGTAAAATCAAGTGATGACTATATTGATGTTTATATCAGATATTTAGGCGCATGTAACGGATGCGCGAGTTCTGCAACCGGAACTCTTTATGCGATTGAATCGACTTTAAAAGAGAAACTATCTAAAAAAATAAGAGTATTGCCAATATAATTCCTACTTTTTGTAGGGATTGTTAAGCGGTGAACTCTCACCCATATATCTCACATCTAAAACTGCAATTTCGCACTCAAGCCAAATTTTAAACTCGCCATAAACCCTTCTTTGAGCCTCTTGTATTAGATACAGAGCCTCATCAAAAGTGCCGTTTTCTACATTTACCAAAAAGTTTGCATGCTCTAAGCTAAACTCCATTCCGCCAATTCTAAATCCTTTTAATCCAACGGCTTCAATGAGTCTGCCGGCATAATCGCCAAGAGGATTTTTAAAACAGCTTCCGGCACTTGGAGTAGATGGCTGGTTTGAACGCATTGCTTTAAACATCTCCAATTTATTTTTATCAAATCCATATGCAAGTTCAAAAGTGGCTTCTAAAATCGGAGTTTTAATATCTGTAAACCTATATCCATAGTTGATATCTTTTTTTTGTAAATTTCCACCGCATGTATTAATGGATATAAGAGTGTTAAAAATCTCAAACTCCTTTAATCCGGCATTCATAAAAACAAGTCCGCCCAGTGTTCCAGGAAGATGAGAGAGAAATTCAAAGTTGGCAATGTTATTTTTTTTACAAAAGGAGGCAATTTTTCCTGAGGGCGTAGCGGCTCCGATTTTAAGGGTGTTGTTTTCTATAATAATGAAGTTGTATTTTTTACTAAGTTTAAGAAGAGGCGGAGGCTCTGTGCCCATTAAAATGTTATTGCATGAGCCAATAATGTAGCAATCTTTATAATTTTCATTGCAATTTTCCAATATTGAAACATCCAAGGTGTCCCCGATTTTGATTGAAGAAAATTTAGAGAAGTTAATACGCTGTTTTTTCATTACTCTGCAAATGTTGGCATCATATTAAATATATTTGTTGAATAATCTATCATAACATTGAGCATCCAAGGCATGGTTAAAATGATAACAATAACAACCCCGATGATTTTAGGAATAAAGCTCAGTGTCATCTCGTTAATTTGCGTAGTAGCTTGAAAGATACTGACTGCCAAACCTATAAACATACCGGTTAAAAGCCCGGGAAGCGCCAGCATAAGAGCTATTTTAAATGTTTCAATTCCTAGGGCTATTAGTTTTGCTTCCATTATGAGTTTCTTAAGCTTTTATACTCGGCAGGTATCATAAAATCTTCAGCTTTTATGGGTGAATCGTAAAAACCGTGTTTATAGCCAATTTCAAAAAGTTTGTTTATTGCACTGTACTGAATATCACTTAGTGTAATGGAGTCGTCATTTGCATAAAGTTCAAGGTATTTATCCAGTGTCGGCGCATCAATACGAACTAGATTTCTCTCTAAGAGCATCTCTGAGAGTTTATGCTTATGTTCTCTTGCAACATGTACTGCTTTTGTCAGAGTCTCTTCATACTCTATGGCTTTGTTTAGTGGAATTGAGCGGCTAATTGCCATTCCGCCAAGAGGAAGAGGAAGCTCCTTGCCGGCAAGCTCCTGCCAAATATCCCACATCTCTCGTTCAACCTCAAGCTCACTGTTGTAGGTTAAAATGCTTTCGTGAATTAAGACACCGGCATCTACTTTTCCATCAAGAACTGCATCTTCAATCTCTAAAAAATTCATATAAGTTACCCTCGCATCAGGGTAGGCTATGCGAAAAAGCATCGCATTTGTGGTATGTTCACCGCTAAGAGCAACTTTGAAATTGCGCTTTAGCTTAGCACCTTTTTTTTTGATAACTTTAGGTCCATAACCGTTGCCAAAGCTTACAGCAGTGCGAAGAGGCGCATAATCTTCTCTGATGTGCGGGTAAAGAGCAAAGCTTATGGCAACTATCTCATAAACTCCCTTTAGCGCTTTTTCATTTAGAGTTTGAATATCCTCTGCGATATTTTCAAACTTAACGCCACCCATATCTACCCAGCCAAACTTAATAGCATAATACATAAATATGTCATCAGCATCGGGAGAGTGAGCTATAAGAGTTTTTTTCAAATTATCTGTCCATCTGCAATAGAGATTAAAAATATAAACTAGATTTTAACCAAATAAGGATAAAATCCCACTAATTTATATAAAAATTTCTATGATAAAAATAATATGACAATTTGCCATATTATTTAGCGAAAATATAAAAGTGACATATAATAAGTCTAAATTTAATATTAAGTGAGCCAAAGATGGACGCAAACAAACAAAAATCATTAGACTTAGCGATGAAACAGATTGATAAAGCATTTGGTAAAGGCGCTTTAATGCGACTTGGAGATAAAGAGATTGTTCCAATAGCATCAATTAGCACCGGCTCTATCGGACTTGATTTAGCCCTTGGTATTGGCGGTGTTCCACAAGGCAGAGTCGTTGAGATATATGGACCGGAGAGCTCCGGTAAAACAACTTTAGCACTGCAAATAACGGCAGAGTGTCAAAAAGCAGGCGGAGTTTGTGCATTTATAGATGCTGAACATGCTCTAGATGTCGGATATGCAAAAAATCTGGGTGTAGATGTAGCAAATCTTCTTGTTTCCCAGCCGGATTACGGCGAACAGGCTTTGGATATTGTTGAAACTATTGCTCGCAGCGGCGCGATAGATTTGATAGTTATCGATTCAGTTGCAGCTCTTACCCCAAAGTCTGAGATTGAAGGCGAAATGTCTGATCAAAATGTCGGTGTACAGGCTCGTTTAATGTCAAAAGCACTCCGTAAACTGACGGGTATTTTGCACAAGATGAACTGTACGGTTATATTTATCAATCAAATCCGTATGAAAATCGGTATGATGGGTTATGGTTCTCCGGAGACAACAACAGGCGGAAATGCACTTAAGTTTTATGCTTCAGTTCGCATAGATGTTAGACGAATAGCATCACTCAAACAGGGCGAAAACAGTATAGGTAACCGTGTCAAAGCAAAAGTTATAAAAAATAAAGTTGCTCCTCCGTTTCGTCAGGCTGAGTTTGATATAATGTTCGGCGAAGGAATCTCCAAAGAGGGTGAACTTGTTGATTACGGTGTTAAGCTTGACATCATTGATAAGAGCGGTGCTTGGTTCTCTTACGGGGAAAATAAGCTTGGTCAAGGACGCGAAAATGTTAAGGCGAAGTTTAAAGAAGACCCGATATTGGCAAAAGAAGTAGAAGAGAAAATTAAGATGGCTATGGGTATGAATGATCTCATGGCTATGGACACGGTAGAGATAGCAGAAGCAGATTTATAATCTTGTTTTTGATATTATAAATATAAATTTTATGAGATTTAACAGATAAAAAGAGGTGAGTAAAAAATGTTTATTGATAATATAAGCGCAATTGAAGTAATGGATTCTCGCGGAAATCCAACAGTAAAGGCAACGGTAGAGTTGAGTGATGGAACAAGAGAGAGCGCAATCGTGCCATCAGGTGCCAGTACCGGCAAGCGTGAGGCATTAGAGCTTCGTGACGGCGACAGCAGATATATGGGCAAAGGCGTACTTAAGGCAGTTGAGAATGTAAATAGTCAAATCTCAGATGCTCTTATTGGTCTCTCTCCGTTTAATCAAGCTGTAATCGATGCTACAATGAAAGAGCTTGATGGAACAGACAACTATGGAAATCTAGGTGCTAATGCAGTTTTAGGTGTCTCTATGGCTGTTGCACGCGCTGCTGCAAAAAGTTTGGGAATCCCGCTTTATCGTTATTTAGGCGGTGCTAACGCTATGGTTGTCCCAACGCCTATGTTAAATATTATCAATGGCGGAAGTCATGCTGATAACTCTGTTGATTTTCAAGAGTATATGATTATGCCGGTTGGTTTTGATGATTTTGCAACTTCACTTCAAGCAAGTGCCGAGGTTTATCACAACTTAAAAGCTATTTTAAAAGCTAAAAAACACAATACCGCTCTTGGAGATGAGGGCGGTTTTGCACCTGATTTAAGTTCAAATGAAGAGCCTATTCAAATAATTATGCAGGCAATCGAGGCAGCCGGATACAAAGCCGGAGAGCAGATGGCAATCGCTCTTGATGTTGCAGCGAGTGAGCTGGTAACAGAGGGCGGTTATAAACTTGATAGTGAAAACAGAACAGTAACCTCTGCTGGGCTTGTTGATTACTATGTAGATTTATGCAATAAATACCCGATTGTATCTATTGAAGATGGACTCAGTGAAGATGACTGGGACGGTTGGAAACTTCTTACTGAGAAACTTGGAGATAGAGTTCAGCTTGTCGGAGATGATCTCTTTGTTACAAATGCAAGCATATTGAATGAGGGTATACAAAAAGGAATCGCTAACTCTATTCTAATCAAGCCAAATCAAATCGGTTCCGTAAGTGAGACTATGCAGACAGTTCGTCTTGCTCAAAGAAACGGCTACAAATGCGTAATGAGCCATCGTTCAGGCGAGAGCGAAGATGCTTTCATAGCTGATTTTGCCGTAGCGCTTAATTGCGGTGAGATAAAAACAGGTTCTACCGCTCGCGGAGAGAGAACCGCTAAATATAATCGACTATTAGAGATAGAAAACGAAGTGGTTTACGGTGAATATTTAGGCTCAAAACTTTTTAAATAAGAATAATATATGAATAATGAAGAACTTTTTGACGGGATAGACGATACTCAGAGTTTTACTCAAAAGTATCTCGGATTATCTTTTTCAAAGTTCTTTATTCTCGTTTTTTTGGTTCTTGTAACCGGTGTATATATAGGACTTCTTTTGTATGGAACAAACTCTTTGGAAGTATATTTGGGACTTCAAGATTATGAAGGGCAGTTACAAAAAGAGATAGGCAGACTAAAAGATGAAAATGCAGAACTTCAAAGAGAATATTTTGAGCTGAAAGAAATTTCTGCAAAATAGTAATTAAACTTGATATAATACATAGAAATATATTTAGGGGTAATTTTGATTAAAGTTATATTTATATCTGCTTTATTACTTTTTACACTAAATGCCAGAGAAAACCCTTTTTTCCCCTCTACGGGTGAAAAAGATATTCTTATAACTACAAACAATAATGGCTCACAAACACCACTTAAAAGAGCAACAATCGCTCTTCCCACACAAGCCAGAGTTCTTCAAAAAGTTACAATAGAGTACAAAAATTTAGATGGTTCCGTTGAGAGCAAAAGTATAGAAGTTGAAAATTCTGTAGATTGGCACCTTCCAATCTTTATATCGCAAAGCTACTCAGAAGTGCCAAATAGCGCTATTCAGGTAGAAGCAACCGCCGCTCCTGTGTCTCAAAAGAAAAAAATAGAGCCGGAAGTAGAAAAAAAAAGTGTACAAAAAGAGACAAAGTATGAAAATATTGCATCAATATCTTTTTTAAAACTATATTCATCCGGTAAAAAGCTAAAGCTAGTGACCGGCGATGAAATGATAAGAAACTTTTTGATTGTAAATCCGCATAAAATTGTTATTGACTTTAAAAAAGAGACAGATATAAAAAGCTATATATATGAGATACCGAAAAATATCTTTAAAGAGGTTAGAATCGGGAATCATGATGGCTACTATAGAGTAGCCATTGAGCTTGATGGGCTTTATAGATATGATTTTAAAAAAATCTCTGACGGATACCTTATAGAGTTAAAATAATAGTATCTAAAAATAGCAGTTTATATAAATTTTAAAACTATTTTCCTCGCTCTGAGAGTCTAATACACTTCTCTCTTTATAATCATATTTGAATTTCAGTTCGGCATTTTGTGAGAGTCTAAAGTTTTGTGAAATTCCAATGAGATTTTGAGCATCGCCCGTATCGTACCATCTTCTAGTCAGTTCTAAATTTGTGCTCATGTAGCTAAATTTATCAAAAATAAAACCTAGAGAACTCCCTATTGCTGATTTAAACCCACCATCAAGGTAAAATAGCGGGTCAGCCATAATGTAAAGATAGCCAAGCTCATTTCCCCAGCTTAGTCCTGCGCCGATAGTGCCGATAAAGTTTGGTGTAGAATCCAAAGAGTCTTTGTCCCACCCAAATTTTGTTCTCCAAGAGAGATTTTCAAAGAATTCAGAGCGCTGAGCAAGTGAAACAATGGAGAGGATAGTTGCATTCTCAACATCTAGTTTATTTTGTGAGTAGGAGAGTTCAAGATTTAAAAACTCAATCTGCGTGCCTCTTAAAAATCCATAATTACTGTCTTCTAGGTCATGATATGCGGGGCGCAGTCCTAAAAATCCTATTGAGTTGCCCTCTCTAAAACCGCCACCGATAGAAGTTTTTATTGCTTGATGGCTCTCTATCGGATTTGGTGGAGTTTTAATATCTATTATATTGCCTTGCCCCAAAGCCGCTCTTGCTTTTGAGATAGCGTGAAAGAGTTTTAAATACTCCTCTTTTTTGATTTTACTTTTGCTGAAGTTATACTCCAACAACTCTATGGAGGCTTCTAAAATATACATTTTTTGTTGAACATCAATCTTTTCTCTGTTTATAACATCGCTTACATCGATAGCAGAATTAGCCAGCATAATCGGCAGCCTGATATGCTCTTCATTAATCAGCTCTTCATATTTTAAGAGGATTGTTCTCTTTGATGGTCTGTAAAAAGTGCTGCTGATTATTTTTTCTGACTTTGTGGCATGTACGGTTTCAAGCGGAATAACCTGAAAGTTAAAATATTTTCTCAAATCCAAACCCGGTCTTGCAGCTTCTAAAAACCAGAGCATATTATAAGAGCAGTTCTCGGTAAAAAAATAGTAACTTGAGTGTGTTTCGTTGAGCTCCCAAATATGTCTAACCATCCGAAGAACTTCTTCTTCGCTCAAATCTAAATCATACTCCCAAACATCCCTCTGCTCACTGTCTCTATACTCCTTTAGCTTGTCGTAATATGGAAGGAGCGAGTATTTTCCATAGTAACCGCCAAATAGCCCTTTAATTGCAAAAAGCGCGCCGTTCTCTTTGTTTGGGTCTGCGTCTGCGGCATAGTTTACGGCATAGGAGAGAAGCTTTGAGTTATATGCAGAGTTTATGCGCAAAAATGTGTGTCCAAACATAGAGGCAGGAGAGTTGATGTGTGCGGATGGAAAAACTAAGGTTGCAGATTTTGGATTTAATCTTTTGAGCACTTTATCATACTCTGTACAATTTACATCCGCAAATTTTGTAATATTTAACTGCTCTTGTAGCCAGGCTTTTCTGGCGGGAAATCTGCATGCTGTTGAGTTGTCGTCAAAAATAGTTTCATTTAGCAGAGCGTCAATTGTAGCATTAAGCTCATTTTTTGCATTAGTTTTGCCGTTGAGGGCTAAAAAGAATCTCTTATCGTCTATTTGGCTGACTCCGTTTTCCATGTGAAGAAGAAGATTCCAATATTTTGACTTCGATAAACTTAGCTCTTCTGCTTTTTGTTTATATGTATCGGCAGAAGCGTTTAAAAAACTAATGAAAAAAATGAGAATAAAAAGAGATTTTTTTAAAATGAAAAGTTCCTAAGACAGAGAGATTTCCTTGTAGCTCTCGAAAAACATTGTTTTTCCGTAGCTTCAGGGGGTTGGAAGGGACTTTAGTCCCTCACACTAAAACGAACTCGTCCGTTTTAGTGTGTAACATCAACTATAAAGAAGTAGTTGAGATATTATCTAAAACATCAGCCATTGTAGCGTTTTGGCTAGTGTAGATGCTGTTGTAGTTTTCTTGAAGTGATGCTGAGAAAGTTGCTTTATCAGATATTTTTAACAGCTCTGCCAAAGTATCAACAGACTCGCCATGACCAATTGCAATCTCTTTTGCAAGCTGATCCATATTTGAAGCTACAAACTCCTGAGCTTGTTCATTCATAACGAATTGAGTTTTTTTACAACCCAAAGTTCCTGAAGTAATACCAAAAGTCTGATTACCGAATATACCGTTTGTAGTAGCTTGAAGCGCTAACATTATCGCCGTTGAATCATCTTTTATTATTAAAGAACCAAGACCACAACCAGTTTGACTATTTACACCCGCCATTGCAGATGAGCTTAACGCCACAACTGCCACTATGCTTACTAAAATTTTTTTCATAGAACATTCCTCCGAATTAAGATAAAATTATTGTAAGATTAATTAGCTTAATGAAAAATTAGTTTTTATTTAACTCTTCGTCTTTCCAATATTTTGTGCCCTGAACGGTAGCTTGCAGAGCAAGTCCGTTTTGCGTCATTTTGTAGAGTCTTATCCCCGGTGCAACAGTCTCAGCGGCATTTATAGCTCCGCCAGTCTCTTCATATTTTGCAGCAGCGTCAGCTTGTGCGTTTGCTTCCCAACCTGAGTTTACAAAAGTATCATATGTTTTTTTATCTTCAAATAAAAATACCGCCCTGAAATCTTTAACGCCAAGACCAAGACCTAAGCCGCCCGAAGCCATATTCATGTAGGTATTTATGCCGGTTCTATTGTTGTGCGCCATCCCTTTTCCGCCCTCAGCCGAAAGCAAAACAAGATTAACCCCGATGTTGGTAAAAGTCGCATATCCGTAAGAGCTAAGTATCATGTTTTTTGCTTCAGGTGCATATTTATAGAGCAGTTGCAGAGTTTCATTATTTGTCATGATGCGATTTACTCTCTCCAATCTATTCTCTTCTCTTATCTCTTTCTTGGTTTTTCCTGACCAGAAACCGGAGAATAAAACAACAACAAGAAGCAAACCGAAAATTAATTTTAAATGTTTCATTATGGCAACCTTTATTTATGGCAATAATAATATCATAATTTATTAAAATAGATAAACTGCTTAATACAGACAGATTTTAATCTATAATGTTATTATTATGAAAAATAATAATGGGTGCTTAACCCGCTAAAAGGATTAAATTGAAACTACAAAAAATATTGAGCGTTGCTGTTTTTGGTGTGATGTTTTTAATGAACGGTTGTGCAGGCAAGAGCGTGGAAGCAAAAAACACGGGATTTTTTAAAGATTATGAGCAATTTGGCAACTCTGCAGGTTTAAGTGCAACAAAAAGTTCAAAAGATGTTGACATGTCAAAATATAAAACCGTTTTTGTCTCTCCGGTTGAGGTTATATCGGCAATTCCGCAAGAGCAGCAGACGCCTTTGCAAAAAAAACTTTATAAAGAGATTTCAGATTATTTAACGGACGGATATAAAAAAGAGATTCAAAAAAGCGCAAGATACATGTTAGCTGAAACAAAAAGCCCAAATACATTAAAGCTAGAATCTGCAATTTCAACAGTCGAAGTACATTTTGATGATGATAAATGGAACCAATTTTCGCCCATAGCAATGGATATTACGGTAACTTCTTACAACTCTTATGCGGATGAAAATGTTCGAATTTTGGGTGAAAAGCGCATTGTTGATTCAGTGACGCAAGAGGTGCTGTTTGAGAGTATGGATATAATCAAAGATGAAAAAATCAGTTTAAATGGCGACACTTTAGAGTTTCAAAACATTAAACCTGCTCTTGATAGATGGATAGAGCATATAAAAAATTATTTTGCCAAATAAGCCAAAACAGCGATGTCTCTGCAAATAGGCTGGAACTACTTTCCGCTTGAGGAGATTGCAATAGAGAGCGACACTTTTTGCAGCTCTTTAAATGGGCTTCGCATTGTCCAGCTCTCAGATTTGCATCTTACAAAAGATGTCAAAATTGACTATCTTAAAAAGCTTGTAAAAAAAATCAATAATATAAAACCTGACCTTGTCCTCTTTAGCGGAGATATTCTTCAAACCTCTGCTGTTAACTTAAGGGAACATATAAAATGTTTTAAAGATTTAGAAGCCCCCTCCTACTATGTCACGGGCAATCACGATATCGTTTATGGACCAAAACATCTTCAAGAGATTATGCATGAGAGCGGAGTTATATGTTTGGATAATAAAATAGCGGAGATAGAGATTAAAGGCTCTCTTTTGCAGCTAGTCGGCTTAAGCGATAGATATGGCTTTATGCGTGGAATCAAGAGACCTATCAAAGAGCTCTTCTGCAAACTAAATCCGGATATATCAACGATACTTCTTACACACCAGCCAAAAGATATTCTACATGTAGATAATTTTCGCGTTGATATTCAACTAAGTGGGCATACCCATGGCGGGCAAATCTACCCCCTAACTATTATCGTAAAATATTTTCAGCCATATATATCTGGACTATACAGGTATAAAAACACTCTTTTGTATGTAACAAGAGGATTGGGATATTGGGGCGTAAGGGTTAGATATAAGGCACCAAGTGAAATACCGATTTTTACCATCAATTAACATAACAGTAGTATAATTTTTAATTACTTAATTAGGAAAAAAAATGAATAAATTTTTAGTAGCTTTAACTCTCAGCGTTGCAGTTTTAAGTGCGGCTCCACTTAAAATAGACTCTCCGCTTAGTATCTTGGAGAGTTTTAAATATGAGACGCCGCAAGGGCGACAGATGAAAATTCCAAACAAAACAAAGTTGGTTATAGTTGCTTTTGAAAAAGATACGGGAGCTCTTGTTAATGAGTATCTAAACACCCAAAGTCCATTCTATCTTCCAAAAAATAACACTATTTTTATTGCCGACATAAACAAGATGCCTGCAATCGTTACTAACATGTTTGCGTTGCCTAAACTTCAAAAATATAAACATCTTATATATCTGCATTACAGCGATAAACTACAAGATGCAGTGCCTAACAAAGAGCAGAAAATCACCCTTCTTCGTGTTGAGGATTCAAAAATAAAAGAGATATCTTATATCTCGACCGTACTAGAACTCAAAACAGCGATTGAGAAGTGATAGCGCTAAAAGCACTAAGCAAAAATCCTTTTAAAAGTCTGTTGATATTTTCATCTATTACCATTGCGGTAATGGCTATTTTCCTCATAAGCTCGGTTTCACAGGGCGTAATCGGAATGTACTCAAAGATGATTAAAACAGATGGGGATATTATAATTACCCAAAAAGGCATCTCTGATACTTTTTTCTCAAATGTTGATATCTCTTTGCTGGAGAAAATAGATAAGCTGGAACATGTAACCTCAAGTTATGCCATGATTGTCGGAGCTTCTCCTATCGGGCATATCCCGATAGCCGGTATTTACGGAACAACAGCCAACCACTTTTCTCACTATAAGCTCTCAAGCGGAAAGTACCCTAAAGAGGGAGAGGTGATTTTAGGAGCAAATCTGGCTAAGCAGTTTGCAACAGTAGGTGTAAATATAGGAAATAAGCGTTTTAGAATCTCTGGAGTTTACAGCAGTGATATAGGCTTCGAGGAGGGCGGCGTTGTTATGAACATAGAAGATGCCGGAGTGCTTTTTAACCGCTCGGCTTCTTTTATTTTAGTCTCTTCTGATTCGCCCAATAAAATAGATAATATTGTAAAAAAAATCTCCGGCATGGATAGCGCTATAGAGGTAAAAACTACAAAAAACTTTGTAAAAGAGTACAACCAGTTTAAAATCATTGAAAATTCATCATTTGTTATCTCTACGCTTGCTTTTGCAATGGGTCTGATGGGGATTGCCTCAGTCATGAGTATGATTGTGAACTCTCGCAAAGAGGAGTTTGGCATTATGCGAGCACTTGGCAAAAGCCGGTTTTTTATCATAAAAAATCTCTTTTTTGAGACACTTATAATGAGTCTTTCGGCTTATCTTTTTGCCCTTGTTCTTAGCCTCGGAATTTTAGCTATGCTTCCGCACATAGAGATGTTGCAGGGGTATGTAAACGGCACGCTATCGCTCTCAACTGCTCTGTATGTTTTAGCTTCAACGCTCTTTATGGCGCTTTTAGGCTCGCTCATTCCCGCATGGATAGCTTCAAAAACAGACCCGATACTTTTAATAAATCAAGGATGTGCATGATAAAAGCGTCTAATATTTCACATTTTTACGGGGCAGAGCAGGTGTTATACAACCTCTCATTTGAGATTAAAGAGGGTGGATTTGTTTTTTTAAGCGGAGAGAGCGGAAGCGGTAAATCAACACTTCTCTCAATTCTCTCAACGCTCTTAAAACCCTCAAGCGGAGAGCTTTTGATAGATGAGGTGTCAATTGATAAAATTAAAAATATAGACAGTTTTCGCCAAAACAGGATAGGTTTTGTTTTTCAGTTTCACTATCTCATAAACTATCTAAGTGTTTATGAAAACATAGCTCTGGCAGCACTGGAAGAGAAAAAACAGAACATAAACAAAATACTCGAAGAGCTTGGAATTTTGGAATTCTCATCTCGTTACCCAAATGAGATTTCAGGCGGTCAAAGACAGCGTGTTGCCGTAGCCAGAGCACTTGTAAACGAGCCAAAAATCATCTTTGCGGATGAGCCGACCGGCAGTTTGGATTCTAAAAACAGCACAATAGTGTATGAACTGCTGCGTGAGGCGGTAAAAAATGGAACAACCGTCGTGGTCGCTTCTCATGATATGCAGATAGAAAGTTATGCAACACAAATTATAAGGCTTAAAGATGGACAAATTTTATAAATTAATAGAGCAGGTTATGCCTATTTGGGCTTTTATATTTCTTGGCTCTATTTTGGCTGGTGCAATTTATGGGGCACAGATGTTGGGATTTTCCTCTTTGGACAACACGCTTCTAAATGCTCCGACTGCTAGGTCGCTCCACATAACGCTAATGCTTTACGGACCGATTATGCTTGCTTTGTCTCTGCTTCCGTTTGCCCTTTTTGCAAAGGATAAATTAGATTTAAGCGAGGCAGTAGAGCCGTTAAAGAACTACTTTTTGTTATGGCATCTGTTTCTTTTTATGGCTGTTGTCTCTATCTCTTTGGGAGCCCAGAGAGGTTTGCCTTTTTATGATTTTGCATATGAACTAAACTTTATACTTGCAGCTTCGGGCATATTTTATATTATTGCAATTTTTAAGAGTATTAAGCATTATGAAATCACACCGCTTTGGGTAAAGGTTTCAAAAGTACTTCTTTTTGTAGCACCTTTGGCTCTTTTGGTTTTGATGAATCCGACTTACGGGCAGGTTGAAAAGACACTTATCGGACCTCATGGAGACAATACTCTTGGGATGAGTTTTACGCTGATTCCTCTCTTTTATCTTATGATAAAACTGCACACAAAAGAGAATTTTATTCCAAAGTGGCATATCTTTTGGATTCTTCCGTTAGCGGGATATGCTCTCTCCGTCGCAACACGCATATTTATAGGGGAGCTTTCATACAATGAAGAGTGGGTTTATCAATGGCTGACTTTTGCTTATGCTCCGCTTCTGATTAAGTGGTACAAAGATGCAAAAATAACATACAGACAAAATCCCTATCTTCTCATCTCAATCTGGGCATTTTTGTTTGTAATGATTCAAGGAAATATACTTTTTATCCCTGAAATCCGTTGGCCATTCCATAGAAATGATTTGATTGTCGCTCATGCGCATGTCGCTATCGGGCTTGGTATATTTTTTATGTCGCTAAGTATTTTAAAATATTTTTATAAACTTCCGGAAAAATTTATACATTTTTGGCTTTTAGTAATCGGACTTATTTTTGTTTCTCTCTCTCTTGCCGGTTTTGATGAAGCCGCTGTTTTTGCAGTCGATGTAATTTTTATGTGGCAGATTCGTCTTATCGCTGGGATAGTTGCTGTTATTGGTTTGACCTACTACATTGTAAAAAAGATGAAAATTGCCAGATTGTCTAGGCTTCAGTTCTACCATCTAAACGGTTTTTTATCTGATGGCTTGGGTGCGTTGATACTCTTCTTGTCAGCGCCGCTGCTGTTTGAGTTTTTAGGACTCTCCTTTAGCCCGTACTACTATCTGGTATTTGGGTTTATGGGATTTGTAGGTATTTTACATCTGATAGGAGTAACAAAAGAGGCGCACTTTTTGGCATATTTGACATCAATCGCACGCCTCATTACGGGAACAGTTTTCTTTTCTCTCTTTTATTTGGGAACAATAGACTCTCTAGGCTTGCTTGTAGGGTTTTATGACATCTCGTATGCTCTCTTGTATCTTATTTTTAGAAGCCGTCTATGACACACTCTTTAGCACTGGTTTTACTTCTTGGATTTGAGTTAAGCTACTATCTTTTAATAGTTCAAACAGGAATAGCCGGACACTACAATTCTGATTTGATAACACTTTTTCCAATGTTTGCGGGCGGTGTTTTGGGAACTTTTTTGGGTGGAAGATCTTGGGGTGCGATAAATAATCCAATTCATAAAATAATGATTGCCTTGGCTCTACAGTTAGGGCTATCGTTTCTTTATCCAAATTACAATGTTTTTACTCTGCTGCTCTTGGGTATTGCGGTCGGTGTTATGGCTCCTTTGGGAATATATCTTTTTAAAGCAAAACAGCAAAAAGAGCTTCTGCTTGCACTTGCAATAGCCTATACGACAGGTACATTCTTTTTTACATCCGTAGTGGATGATAGATTGTGGATGGCAGTTCTTTTTACTTCAATTACGCTTCTTAGTGTTTTTATACTTAAAGATTATAGAGTTGAAACGGATGCCAAGGTAGTCTCACACTCGTTTTTATCATATACCCCGTTAATGTTATGGATACTTCTGGATTCAAATCTTTTTGAAACACTCGCTCGTCATGCGAGTTTGGATATCTGGTCAAAATATACATTTATTATAATTACATTTCATCTGCTTGGGCTGATTGCGTCCTACTTTACGCGTACATCAAAGATAAAACAGCATATCTTTATAGCATTTCTCTTCATAGGAAGCTATACATTCTCTTATTTTGAGTATCCAATTGCTTTGGCTATGATATACCCTTTTGTAATCTCATACTACAATGTTGTCGTCTTTACGACACTGAGCCAAGAGATGAGTGTATCAAAGCTTTCATTTATGATGATTTTTGTCGGTTGGATAGCTTCAGGGCTTGGTTTAGCAATTGCACTTTCAAAACTTCTACATTAAAATAAAATATATGTTAGAATTGTGCCATTTTATATAATAAGGATTTACGATGAAAAAAATATTAGTTGGATTACTTTTGACCCTTCCTCTTTTTGCTATTAATTTAGAGTTAAAGAGCGGTTCTGTCGCTGCACACACAGAGATGATGATGGATAGTACGATTGATCCAAAAAATGACGCTTTGAAAGCCGATATAAGCATAAACAACAATGACATAGCAACCATAAAAGGAAAATTCTGGGTTGAGACGGGTCTCTTTAAAAGTGATAAGAGCGATAGAGATAAGAGTATGTATAAAGATATTGAAGCAGATAAATTTAAATTGGCTACATATACTGTCTCAAGCGTAAAAAAAGCAGATGGTCAAGATAGCTATATTATTGAGGGTGTCTTGAATTTTCATGGAAAAGAGAAGCAACTTAGTGCAAAGGCTAAGATAACAACGATAGACGGCAGTTTGAGCATCAATGCCGCTTCAATGATTTTAATGAGTGATTATGGCATTAAAATGCCGTGTATGGTCTTTATGTGTGTTCGTGACAGGGTAGATCTTTTAATAGATGCCAAATTTTAAAGACTTTTGCGACATATATTTTATTGTAAACAATTTTACATTTTAGGAATGCGCGGTATTTTATTTAATTTTGAGAGTTTATAATAGATGCCCCATCCCTTTTTAAGCCAGTGCCCTACAACAGGCAGCGGGATTATAAAATCTTTTGAATCATCTCTATAAATTAAAGAAGCGCCATCTCCGGTGTCCATCACACAAAGAATATTTATATGCTCCCTGTAGCCTTTGAACTCATCTTTGTTGTTATCTTTTTGCATAATATTAAAAGCTACATTTCTTGCCATAACTTCGGCGACATGCCCCTGTTTTGCTCTCCATGGAGCTCCATCAAGAGCCGCTATATCGCCAATCGCATATATATTGCTTGATTCATTTGAGTCTTGAAGCCTAACTTGACAAAAATCATCAATTGTAATAAATCCAGCTTCATTTGTCGGCAAATCCGAGTTTCTTACGAGGTCGTGCCCGTCTCCTGCGGGAGTAAATATTGTAAAATCTGATTCTAATTTGGAGTCGTCTTCAAATATAATACCGTCCTCTTCAAAGCGTTTTATATTTTTACCGATGTGCTGTTTTATATTTAGTTTTTTTAAAAAAATATTTAAAGTTTTAAGAGCTTTTGGACCCATCTTCTTTCCAGGGTCGGGCATCGGTGCAAAAAATGTCAGTTCAAAATTATCCCTAATACCTTTTTTCTTTAACATGTTATGAACATTAAAAAGCAGCTCAAATGTAGGACCGCCGCGAACCGCAGATGTATCATTAGGGTTGTTGCCAAAACCAAAATAGATTTTTCCGGAGCCTTTTTTTATAAGGGCATCAATTTTATCCCGTATTAGAAGCGATTGTTCAGGAGCTCCACAGATGGAGAGGGTATTTTCAAGACCATCATGTTTGATTTTAGAACTGCCCATCGCTAAAATTACATGTGAAAAGTTACTTAAAATTTTTTTGCTTTTTAGCGTATAACTACCGCTCTTTACATCTATTTTTTCAACACTATCTATTATAAGATTAAATCCGTGGATATCTTTTAACTTATCTAAATCAATACAGGCATCAGAAAAATCAATCTCCCTTGTAGGTATCCATATTGAAGTAGGATAAACATAGAGGTAATTTCTATCGCTTACCAGTGTTACATCGTAAGCAGCTTTTCTTAAAAATATAGCTGCTTCTAAGCCGGCAAATCCACCGCCCAGTATAAGAACGCTTTTCACAAAATCCCTCGCATAATATTATTTGATAAGAAATATTACTACAGATGATGTTAAAATATCGTTAAATATCTTTATAATCTAGAATTTTATAACATCTTAATTTGTATCAATATTTCTTTACTAGGTTAATGTATAATAATATTACTAATTATGTAAGGATGATGATGTTTAAATTAATAATAGTCGGGTTTTTAATGCTGCTTAACTTGGAGGCTAGCACTGATGAGGCGCTTAAAGCTTTTAAGAATAAAGATTATGCAACAGCTTTTAGGTTATATGAAAAAAGCGCAATAGAGGGTGATGCAAAGGCTCAAAGCGCACTTAGTTATCTATTTTCAAATGGATTAGGTACTAAACAAGACTCAACAAAGGCGATGTTTTGGCTTGAAAAAGCGGCAAAAGGCGCCAATTCCACGGCTCAATATGATTTGGGTATGATGTATTTGAGCGGATACAAGGTAGAAAAAGACAGTAAAAAGGCTTTTGAGCTTCTAAGCAAATCAGCTGAACAAAATAATCCCAATGCCCAGTATAATCTCTCTCTTATGTACTACAACGGTGATACGGTAGATTTAAATGTAACAAAAGCTGCCCAGTTGCTAGAGAGTGCGGCAAATCAGGGTCATAAAGTTGCCGAACAGAATATAGGCCGCGTATATATGCAGCTTTTAAAGTTTGAAGAAGCATCTAAGTGGCTTGAAAAAAATGCCGCAAATGGAGATGATAGCGCTTACTATTTTTTAGCAGAGGTTTATTGTCAGCTAGAAGAGTTTAAAAAAGCAAAAGAGTGGGCGCAAAAAGCTATTGATACTGGAAACAAAGAGGCTAAGCTGCTTTATGAAAAGCATGAGCTGCAGAAATATTGATAATTAAACAGGAACTATTTTATATCCGGAGCCGTAGATATTGTAAATTATATCATTTGGTAACTTCACGCGTATTCGTTTCATAAGAGATGTTATGGCGTGAATTGAAAACTCTTTTTCATCTTTACCCTCATGAAGATAATCAAAAATCTCTTTTGCTCCAAAGCAGTGATTTGGCTCGGAAAACAGCAATTTAAGCAGTAGATTTTCCATTTTTCTTAATTTAATCTCTTTTGAATTTCCCCAAAGAGTATTTGTATCATTATCCCAGTAGATGGTATCAGTTACATAAGTACGGTTTGTTGTTTTTCTTATAAGCTCTACGGTTTCAAGCAAAACATTTTTTAGCGTATCATTTTTTATCGGTTTTATCAGATAACTCTCAAGATGCAGTTTGATTGCTTGAAGAAGTTTTTCCTGTTCAGAGTGAGCGCTCATAACTATTATTTTTGTATCTTTATCATGCTCTCTTATTTTAGCAATCATATCTAAGCCGTCAAGATTTGGCATACTAATATCTGTTAAAATAATATTTGGTCTCTTTTGTTGATAGATATCATATGCTTCATTTCCGCATGCCGCAGAGTAGACTCTATTAAAAAAGAGTTGTAAATATTCGCATAGCATTTCGCGCAGTTCCGCTTCATCTTCAGCCAGTAAAATCGATATATCTCTAATTTTTTCAGTTTTCATTTTTTATCTTTATGATGAATTCGGCTCCAAGCTTTACATTATTACTATTGTAGATGTTTTTTGCGCTTAAACTCCCATTCATATTCTCCTCTATAATCATTTTTGCTATATGTAAACCAAGACCGGTTCCCATTGATTTGTGTTTTGTCGTGAAGTATGGGTCAAATATTTTGCTTAAATTCTCGTCATTTATTCCTCCACAATTATCCGCTATTGTAAGAGTTGTGTATTCGTCATTTCTATATAGAGCAATTGTAATATTTGCATCTGCCAGATTTTTGGTTGTTATTAAATCATCTATATTAGATAAAATTGAAACAAGTACCTGAATAAACTCATTTATTAATCCATAAATCTTATATTCGCTATTAAGTAGAAGATTTATCTTAACGCCTCTGTTATTTTGTTCCAAATTGACAATATCTAGTGCTTTTTCTACGGCTGTATTGATGCTAAACCAAGATTTTTGCTTGTCAGGACTGTAGTAGTTCATAAAGTCTTCTATTGTTTCAGACATATATGTTACTCGTTTTTCCATTTTTTCAAGTTTATCGTCAATTTCATCTTTGCTCAACACATCTGCTCTATTTTTTTCTTTGAGTATTGCCAGCGAAGTGTTGATAATTGCCAGAGGTTGACGCCATTGATGTGCAATATTTCCAATCATCTCGCCAATCTCTGCTCTTTTTGATTGTTCAAAGAGCAATAAATTTCGCTCTTTTATGGTGTGTTCTTTCCTTTGTAACTCGTCTATGGTGTCTATAAGTTCACGATTGTACTTCTCTTCTATATACAATCCGCAATCAAGATTTTTCATGTCTTTAATCAGTTCGCTGATATATTTTTTCTCTATTATAGAACCATGCTGAGGAGCTATTAAACTTATATCAAGCTTTTCGATTTTACCAAGAGCATAATTGAAAATATCTTTGCTTGGCATATACTCCTGATGAAACTGTTTTGCTTTGTCAAAGTATGTCTCATCTGCATAAAAATCCCAAGATTCGTCAATCCCTCCAAAAATATCACCTGAAAAAAGAGTTTTTGAGCTAGATTCATAACTTACAAATGCTCCGGGAGAGTGGCAGTATGGAGTAGTCAAAAAATCAAGTTTAAACCCACTAGCTGTTACTAATTTATTGTCATGTTTATCTATCTCATAGTAGCTTGAAGTTACCAAATAGTGCTTGATTAAAACCGACATTCTGGAGTGGGTTACAATTTGGAGGTCATCTCTGTTTATCAGTTTTTCTATCTCTGGTACTGCTGCTGCTAAATCAGGGTCTTGGTGATGCAGTATGATG
>Ga0209343_10000348_pt1 | contig 64390 bp, 51 predicted proteins | sample RifCSPlowO2_02_FD_184026 | JGI IMG/M metagenome (GOLD analysis project Ga0209343, IMG submission 184026) | Groundwater microbial communities from Rifle, Colorado - Rifle CSP2_plank lowO2_0.2 (SPAdes) (version 2) | ecosystem: Environmental > Aquatic > Deep subsurface > Groundwater | place...
GGGAGAGTTTGAATTTCATCGCTGGGCCTCCTCGGCGCGGAAGCGGCGGATGTTGAAGGCCATCACCGGGATCACGGCCAGCATGAGCACCATGGCCAGGGTGGAGCTGCGCCCGTAGTCGCCGCCGCCGCGGAACATCCAGTCGTACATCAGGTTGGCCAGCACGCTGGTGTCCCACTGGCCGCCGGTCATGGCCATGACGATGTCGAACACCTTGAGCACGGTGATGGTGATGGTGGTCCAGACCACGAGGATGGTGGACATGACCTGCGGCACCATGATTTCAAAGAAGATCTGCAGCTCGCTGGCGCCGTCGATGCGCGCCGCTTCGAGGGTGTCGTTGGGCACGCCGCGCAGCGCGGCCGAGAGGATCACCATGGCGAAGCCGGTCTGGATCCAGATCAGGATGGCCATGAGGAAGAAGTTGTTCCAGAACGGCAGCGTGACCCAGGCCTGGGGCTGGAACCCCATGCCGGTGACGATGGCGTTGAGCAGGCCGATCTGCTCGGCGTCGGGCCCGCGGAAGTCGAACACGAACTTCCAGATCACGCTGGCGCCGACGAAGCTGATCGCCATGGGCATGAACACCAGCGTCTTGGCCACATGGCCCCACCACACACGGTCGGCCAGCACGGCCACCACCAGGCCCAGCGCGGTCGACACCGCGGGCACCACCAGCAACCACATGAAGTTGTTGCGGATGGTGATGAGGAAGTTGTCGTCCTTGAACACCCAGACATAGTTGGCCAGGCCCACGAAGGTCTGGCCCACGGTGTCGAAGAAGCTCAGACGGAAGGTCTCGAACAGCGGATAGACCAGGTACACGCCCAGCAGCAGCAGGGCCGGCGCCAGGAACAGCCAGGGCTGCACGTTCGAGCGGATTGCCTCGCGCCGATTGCGCGTGGCAAAGGGTAGGGCCACGATGCGGTCCAGCAGGAAGTTGCTGCCTGCGAAATACAGCAGACAGAAACCGACGCTGACCACCACAGCGAGCAGGGTCTGGAAGATCGATTCACTCATGGTGGTCAGTGGTCATTGAGGACAGCAGGAAAGGGCAACTGCAAATGGGCATCCGGAGCACGTGTCCAAACCCAGGATGCCGCGGAACCGGCTCCGCCGGGCCGCAGGCATCGCCCCCCTGGGGGGGTGACGCCGCAGGCGGCGCGGGGGGGTTACTTCAGTGCCTCCCAGGACTTCTGGATGTCGTCCGCCACCGCCTGCGCAGACTTGCCACCCGAGTAGTCGACCATGCCTTTCCAGAAGCTGCCGGCGCCCACGGCGCCGGGCATCAGGTCGGAACCGTCAAAGCGGAAGGTGGTCGCGCCTTGCAGGATCTCACCCTGCTTGCGCAGCGCCTTGGTCTTGTACTTGGCCAGGTCCGCGCCCTTGTGCGGGGTCAGGAAACCGCCTTCGGCCATCCAGATTTCGTGGGACTGCGGGTGCTGCAGGTATTCCATGAAGGCCTTGGCACCCTTGCTGTCCTTGGTGATCGTCATGATCGTGCCGCCGCCCAGGACCGGGTTGCCCAGCTGCTTGCCGGCGTAGGACGGGAAGTAGAAGAAGTCGGCGTCTTCGGCCTTGCCGTCGGGGAAGAAGGCGGGGATGAAACTGGCCTGGCGGTGCATGTAGCACTTGGGCGGCGTGCCGAACAGGCCCTTGGGGCTGTCCTTGAAGCTCACGGTGGCCACGGCCTTGGCGCCGCCGTCCACGTAGGCGTCGTTGCGGGCGAACCAGCCATAGGCCTCGATCGCCTCGACCACGCGCTTGTCGTTGAACTTCATCTTGTTGCTGGTCCACTCGTCATAGACCTGCGGGCTCTGGGTGCGCAGCATCATGTCTTCCACCCAGTCGGTGGCGGGCCAGCCGGTGGCGGCGTCGCTGCCCAGGCCGATGCACCAGGGCTTGCCGCCGTCGGCGACGATCTTCTTGGTCAGCTCTTGCAGCTCTTCCATGGACTTGGGCACCTTGTAGCCCTTTTCCTTGAAGTTCTCGGGGATGTACCAGACCAGGCTCTTGACGTTCACGTTGTAGAAGAAACCGTAGAACTCGTCCTTGCCGGCCTTGTTCTTGTAGGTGCCCAGGTCGGCCCAGGAGCTGCCGGCGGCGTAGTTGGCCTTGACCCAGTCGCGTGCCTTGTTGCCCAGTGGCGTCAAGCCACCGACGGCGGCCATGTTGGCGGCCAGGCCGGGCTGCGGGAACACGGAGATGTTGGACGGCGAACCGGCCTTGATGTCGATCACGATCTGCTGCTCGGAGCTCTGCGAGCACGAGTGCTTCACCGTGGCGCCGGTGGCCTTCTCGAAGTTGGCGATGACCTTCTTGAACATGCCTTCTTCGGCGCCGGTCCAGGGGCAGGTGATGGTGATCACCTCGCCCTTCAGATCGGGTCCCTTGTAGTCGGCGGCCATGGCCGCGCCACTCAGGGTGGTCAGGGCCAGGGCGGCGGCCCCGGCGATCGTGCTTGTCTTGAACATCTTTTGTTGCTCCTCTGTCGGCATCGCGGACCATCCGCGGCGCCATGGGTTGGATATCCCCGGGATGGGGTCCGTCAAATGCGCAGCCCCGCCGCATCGAAGCGGTACAGGTGCTCCGGCTGGTAACCCAGCCTCAGGCGCTCGCCGGGCTCCACGGAAATGGAGCCGTCGATGCGCGCTGTCAGTTCGCCCAGCGGACCGGCGTCCACATAGGCAAAGGTTTCGTTGCCCAACTGCTCGGCGTGGCGCAGGGTGCCCTCCAGCGGGCCCGCTGCGTCGATGCGCAGGTGCTCGGGTCGCACGCCCACGGTCTGGGCGCCGAACTGCTGCGCGTATGCGCCTTCCATGAAGTTCATCTGGGGCGAGCCGATGAAGCTGGCCACGAAGCGCGTGGCGGGGCGGTGGTAGAGCTCCAGCGGCGCGCCCACCTGTTCGATGCGGCCCTTGTTGAGCACCACGATCTTGTCGGCCAGCGTCATGGCCTCGATCTGATCGTGGGTGACGTAGACCATGGTCGCGCCCAGGCGGCGGTGCAGGGTGGCCAGCTCCACGCGCATCTTGGTGCGCAGGGCCGCGTCCAGGTTGGACAGCGGCTCGTCGAACAGGAACACTTTGGGATCGCGCACGATGGCGCGGCCGATCGCGACGCGCTGGCGCTGCCCGCCCGACAGGGCCTTGGGCAGCCGCTCCAGGTACTCGGTGATCTGCAGAATCTCCGAGGCCTCACGGACCCGCCGGTCGATTTCGGGCTTGGGCACCTTGGCGATCTTCAGGCCAAAGGCCATGTTGTCGTAGACCGTCTTGTGCGGGTAGAGCGCGTAGCTCTGGAACACCATGGCCACGCCGCGCTCGCTGGGCGGCAGATCGTTCACGGTCTGACCGGCGATGGAGAGGGTGCCCCCGGTGATGTCTTCGAGGCCCGCGATCATGCGCAGCAGCGTGGTCTTGCCGCAGCCCGAAGGGCCGACGAACACCACGAATTCGCCTGGCTCGATGTCCAGATCCACGCCGTGAATGACCTGGACCTTCCCGTAGCTTTTCTGGATGTTGCGCAAGCGCAGATTGGATTGGCTCATGGACGTGTGATGGGTCGCGGGAACCTGATGGTTGGTGGTGAATGTAGCCTCTGGAGAAAATGAATTAAAGCACCAATGCAAACGATTGCATGCTGGTAATTACCCTTAGAAGAACATTGGTGCGCTCATTCGGCGGTCGCATGAGGTCGGCGCAAGGTAGGGGGTAACGCCCCGCGCGCCCCGTTGCCGCATTCTTCTGGAAAACCGGGTGCAGGCCCGGTCAGACCCTGCTAAAGGCTGCTGTCGCGGACGATCAGCTCGGTGGGCAGGACGATGTTGCGGCGGGGGGCGCCGGCGATGGACTCGAACAGCAGCGCGACCAGCGCTCGGCCGGCTTGTTCGATGGGCTGGCGCACCGTGGTGAGCGTGGGGTGGACGTGCATGGACAGCAGGATGTCGTCGTAACCAACCACGCGCACCTGCCCGGGGACCGGAATGCCACGCTCGCGCAAGGCACCCATGAGCGATATGGCCGTCACGTCGCTGCAGGCAAAGATCGCGTCAAAGTCCAGATGCTGGTTGAGCCAGCCTTCGATGGTTTCCCGGATGCGCGCGTCGCCAAACAGGTAGTGCTGCCGCAGGCGGGGATCGGCTTCGAGGCCGGCCTCTTGCAGGGCCCGCTCGTAGCCTTGAAAGCGCAGGCTTGCCTCCGGGTGGTTGGTGTCGCCGAAGAAGGCGATGCGGCGGCAGCCCTTCTCGATCAGGTGGCGCGTGGCGAGGTAGCCCCCCCGCAGGTTGTCGCCGCCCACCACTGGGTACAGGGCGTCTCCCAGGCTGGCGCCCCACACCGCCATGGGGATGCCCTGCTGCACCAGCTCATTGAGGTGGTCGTGCAGGGAGAGCTGGCCGATCACCACCAGGCCGTTGACCTGGCCCGACTCCACCATCGAGCGCATCTGGTCCTCGCGGTTTTCCTGCAGGCGGGTCAGCAGAAGATTCATGCCGAGGTCGTTCACCGTGTCGGTCAACGAGCCCAGGATGCCCAGCACGAAAGGGTCCGAGATCATCTGCGTGCTGTCGCTCAGCAGCACGACACCGATGGTCTGCACGTCGCCCTTGCGCAGATTGGCCGCGCCCACGTTGACGCGGTAGTGGAGCGAACGTGCCAGCTCGGTGATGCGGTTGCGCGTGGCCTCGGGAATGAGCGAGCTGCCGCTGAGTGCGCGCGAGACGGTGGAGGTGGAAACACCCGCCATGCGCGCGATGTCGATCATCTGCACGCGACGGCGCCCTTTGTCTGGCGGTGTGAGGGCAGCGGGGGTGGTGTCGGTGGCGTCGGTGGTGGGGGGCATCGGGGGAAGGGATGGAGGGGTGCGTGACATCGTTTCATTATTTCACCCCATGGGGCCGTGCACCGGTCGCGCAGCGGATACCCCGGTACCGCGTTCGTCCCAAAAAAACGCCCGGGCTTGGAAGCGCCGGGCGAAACTGATTGCCTTGAAGAAAACGGTGCGGGCTGGGCCTGGCCCCTCGCCCGCGAAACGCGTGGGTCAGAACGCGTAGTTGATGCGCACGCGGGCAGCGAACTGGTTGTCGGTGCCGGTGCCGCCCTTGGCGAAGCTGACGGCCGGGGTGATGGTGGCGCCCTTGACGCCGAACAGCGGCAGGGCATAAGCCGCGTAGAAGGTGGTGTTCTTGGCAGAGTTGGCACCCTTGTCCAGGATCACGCCCACACCGGCGGGGCCGAAGGTGGCGTTGACGCCGAAGGACTTGTCGTCCTCCATCTTGGCAAAGTTCAGGTTCAGGCTGCTGTCCTTGTCCAGCGCGTAGCCCATGGACAGGCCGACACCGTTGGTGCTGTCGCCGCCGCCGACGACCTTGACCGACTCCACGCCGGCGCGCAGGGTGATGGGGCCCGTGGTGTAGCTCACCGCGGGACGCACGCCGCGAACCGCGTCGGTGTCCTTGCTGTAGACCAGACCCACTTCAATGCGGGCGGGGCCGGCGTTGAAGCCCAGTGCGCCATGCGCGGTGTCGCTGCCAAAACGGCCGCGCAGCTTGTTGGCGTGGTAGCCGCCGTAGCCGCTGTTTTCAACCACGGTGTCCTTGCCCAGGGGGAACAGGTCCATGGCTTCGAAACGGCCCATCTTGATGTCCATGCCGGCGTTGCCGAACTGCACCCACATGTCGTCCATGCTGGAGTCGCCGTCTTTCTTCATCAGCAGGCTGGCGCGGGCGGTGACGAAGGCGTCGCCGTTGGTGGCCTTGGCACCGACGTTGAGCTCGACGCGGCCACCCATCGACAGGTCGCTTTCGCGGGCGTTGGTGGCGGGCGCATCGACCGCGTTGGTGTAGGTGGTGTCGAGTTCCAGGTTGGCGTCGAAACCGACTTCAGCGTGGGCGGCGGCGGCGGTGGCACAGAGGGCGGCCAGGGCAGCCAGTTTGAAAACGTGAGACATGTGTTGCTCCGGGGGTTTTATGGATGAAGGCCCTTTCCTGTCGTTGGCGCATGTGAAACAAAACGCAACAGCCGGAAAAGGTGGCCGTATTCGATCATTCGAGCAAACGGTTGCATTTGGTGTAAACCCTCGAAACCCGGTACGTAACCGTAACGTAACCAACAAATTTGTCCCGTTACCACAGGTATGGAAAGCCCGAATATTGCAAAGGTTTGCATTGGGTTATGGAGGGGTTTTCTGGCATGGAAATACCACTGCTTGGCGGCTTGTGGTAGGCGTTTTTTGAGGGGGTGATGCGCCGCTGAACGAGGGGCGTTGCCGCCTGCCCGGGGCCATGACGGGGCTGCGGGGGCGGGTGGCCCGCGGAGGTCGGGTGGGCGCGCGCCGCCCGGCGCTCACCCGGGCCGTGGCGTCAGGTACAGCCCGAGGCTGTCAGCCGCAGCACGCGCTGCGCCCGCGCCGCCGCGGCTTCCGAGTGCGTCACGAGGACCAGTGCCGCGCCGCTTTCGGCAGCCTGTTGTTGCAGCACGGCCATGACCTGCGTGGCGGTGCCCGGGTCCAGGTTGCCGGTGGGTTCGTCGGCCAGCAGCAGGCTGGGGCGGTGCACCAGCGCGCGGGCGATCGCCACACGCTGCAACTGGCCGCCCGAGAGCTGGGCCGGCAGGCGCTCACCCAGGCCGCCCAGACCCACGGCTTCGAGCATCTGCGCCACGCGTGCCGGGTCGGGGCGCTTGAGCAGCAGCAGGGGCAGGCCCACGTTTTGCGCCACGTCCAGGTGCGGCAGCACGTGAAAGGCCTGGAACACGAAGCCCAGGTGTTCGCGCCGCCAGTGGGCGCGCTGGGTTTCGCTGAGCGTGCCGAGATCGACGCCGTTGTGCGTGATCGTGCCTTCGCTCCAGTCGTCCAGCGCAGCCAGGCAGTTGAGCAGGCTGGACTTGCCCACGCCCGACTCGCCCACGATGGCAATGAACTCGCCCGGCTCCACACGCAGGTTGACGCGGCTGAAGACGGGGGTGTCGCCGTAGCGTTTGTGCAGGTTCTGCACCAGCAGGCTCGCCGGGTTCACTGGAATACCTTCGCCCTGCGGGCCGCGGTGCGAGCTCACTGGACTACCCTCCGTGCTGCGCACTGCGGGGCTGAGCGCCTTCGGAACGGCCGGGCGGCACTCATGCCCCATGCCCCCAGAGCAGGAACACCACCACCAGCACCACCAGCCAGACCAGATGGCCCAGCGTGCAATGGCAGCGCAGGGCCGGCGGCAGGCGGTTGATCAGGCGGCGCAGCATGGTGTGATGCGGTTCAGGCCTGGGTGGGTGGCCCCAGCAGATCCTGCACCGATTGCATCACGCGCGCCAGGGCGTCGGGCGCGTCGCAGGCAATGATCTGGCGCCCGGGCATGGAGCGCAGCCAGGTGAGCTGGCGTTTGGCGAGCTGGCGGGTGGCGAAGATGCCGCGGTCGCGCAGTTCGGCGAGGCCGGCATCGTCCAGCGCGTCGCCCGTGGCGTCCAACGCGTCCCAGGCCTGGCGGTAGCCCACGCAGCGCATGGACGGCAGTTCGGTGTGCAGGTCGCCGCGCGCGCGCAGCCGCCGCACCTCGTCCAGAAAGCCGGTGGCGAGCATGGCGTCGAAGCGCTGCGCGATGCGCGCGTGCAGCCAGGCGCGGTCCAGGGGTTCGAGCGAGAGCAGGGCGTGGGGGGCCAGCGGGCTGCTGTGCGCCGTGCCACCGGTCTGCAGCCCCGACAGGGGGTGGCCGGAGATTTCGAACACCTCGAGCGCACGCTGGATGCGCTGCGAGTCGTTGGGGAACAGGCGCGCGGCCGTCACCGGGTCCACCCGCGCCAGTTCGGCGTGCAGCGCGGGCCAGCCGAGCGCGCGGGCACGCGCTTCGATGCGCGCGCGCACGGCGGGGTCGGCGCGGGGCATGTCGTCCAGGCCCTGCATGAGCGCCTTGAAATACAGCATGGTGCCGCCCACCAGCAAGGGCGTGCGGCCGCGCGCGGCGATGTCGTCGATCAGCCGCGTGGCATCGGCCACGAAATCGGCCGCGCTGTAGGCCTCCAGCGGGTCGCGGATGTCGATCAGGTGGTGCGGCACCTGGGCCAGCTCGGCTGGCGTGGGCTTGGCGGTGCCGATGTCCATGCCGCGGTACACCAGCGCGGAATCGACGCTGATGATCTCCACCGGCCAGCGCTGCGCAATGGCCAGCGAGGCCGCGCTCTTACCACTGGCCGTTGGGCCGGCGATGGCGATGCAACTGACCAGCGATGGTGGTCCGCTCATGGGTTGGCACGAGAGGGTTCAGTTGAGTCAGGCTGCTGTTGGCCAGCTTCCAGCACACACCGTGGAGCCGGCTTTGCCGGGCCACTGGTGTGGTCCCCCCCCTGGGGGGGGAAGACGCGAAGCGGCGCAGGGGGGGCTTCCTCACCGTGGCGCTGGACGAGCGTCCAGGCCGTGGCGGCCACCAGCACGCTCCAGAACCACACGCCGTTGGTCAGCGGCAGCACCGTGCCCGCACCATCCCCGGTGGCGGCCAGGCTTTTGCCCAGCCAGCCACCCATGAAAAAGGCGGCCACCATCATCAGAAAACCACTGAGCGCCGAGGCCGCGCCGGCCGCTTGCGGAAACGGGCTCACCGCGCCGCTCTGGCCGCAGGGCTGGTGCACGCCGTGGCCCAGCATGAACAGGTAGAACGGCAGGATGATGGCCCACAGGCTCTGCACCCCCAGCAGGCCGATCACGCCCATGAGCGTGCCACCCGCGAGCGTGAAGAACCCGGCGATCGCCACCGTGCGGCGCACGCCAAAACGCGGCAGCAGGCGGCGACAGGCCAAGGTACCCACGATGTAACTCAGCGACATGGTGAACATCAGCAGGCCGTAGACGGTCTTGCTCAGGCCCAGCACCTTGATGAAGACGAACGAGGATGCCGCCAGAAAGGTGAACAGCCCGCCGTAGGTGGTGGTGGCCAGCAGGGCAAAAGACCAGAAAGTGGGGTGGCGCGCGATCTGTGCCCAGGTGCGCAGCAGGGTGGCGGGCTCCAGCGCGCGCGGGTTTTTCTGCTGCAGGGTTTCCTCGAAGCGCCACACCAGCAGGGTCAGCGTGATGGCGCCGAACACGGCCAGCGCCATCAGGGCCACGCGCCAGCCGAACTGCTCGGACAGCAGGCCGCCCAGTGGCGCGCTGCCGCAGGCGATCACGCCCAGCCCGGTGAGCCCCTTGGACATCATCCGCGCGCCTTCGGTGGGGGCGTACAGGTCGCGCACGATGGCGCGCGCGCACATGACCCCCGCGCCCATGGCAGTGCCCTGCACGATGCGCCAGACGATGAGCTGTTCCATCGACGGCGAAAACGTGCTGCCGATCGACGCGACCACGAAGAGGCTTGTGCCCAGCAGCAGGATGGGGCGGCGCCCGAAGCGGTCCGACAGCGGGCCCCACACCAGTTGCGACAGGCCGAAAGCGAGCAGCAGCGAGGTCAGCGTGAGCTGCGCTTGCGACATCGAGGCGCCAAAGCCGTCGGTCAGCGCGGGCAGGGCGGGCAGGTACAGATCGGTGGTGATGGGCTGCAGACCCAGCAGCAGCGCGAGCACCAGCACGATCAGGCCGGGCGACATGGAAGAAGGCTTGGCGGACATCCGGTCGAGGGTAGCAGAAGCGCACCGGGCCGACGGGTCGCCGGAGCGCCACCCCCAGCGCGTGTAACGGTCCAACCAAGGGCACCGCAGGGCCGGCTTTGCCGGACGGCCAGTGCCGCCCCCTTGAGGGGGTCGCGCGAAGCGCGGCAGGGGTGTTTCATCTCAATCCGAACAGCTCGCTCAGCGCCGCCCGGTACTGCGGCTGGCCCACCGAGTTGGTGTTGTGGTGCGAGCCGCCCTCCACCAGCACGAAGGCCTTGCGACCGGTGGCCGCTTCAAACAGGCGCCGCCCCAGCGCGGGCTGGATCAGCCGGTCGGCTTCGCCGTGCACCACCAGCAGCGGCGAGCCGATGGCGGGCACGCGCTTGACCGCCTCGAAGCGCTGGGTGATGAGCGGCCCCACTGGCAGCCAGCCCCACTTGAAGGTGCTGACCACGTCCGGGATCGAGGTGAAGCTGCCTTCGACCAGGGTGCCCGCCTCGTCTTTCACCTGGGCGGCGAGCTCGATGGCAATGGCACCGCCCAGCGAGTGGCCGAAGATGTAACGCGGCCGGTCCGGGTGGTGATGGCCCAGCCAGTCCCAGGCGGCGCGGGCGTCTTCGTAGGCCGAGGTTTCCGAGGGCAGTCCCGGCGAGCTCTTGCCGAAGCCGCGGTAGTCGATGGCGAGCACCGAAAAACCCAGCTCCTGCATGCGGCGCGCCCGGAAGGCCGAGCCGGTGACGTTGAAACGTGCGCCGTGCAGGTAGAGCAGCACCGGGGCGTCCGGCCGGGCGCTGAAGTTGTCATGCGCCAGCCACAGGCCATGCAGCTTCACGGGTTGGCCGGTTTCCGGTGACGGGAAATGAATCCAGACATCGTCCATGCCCTCGGCGGCTTCGGTGCCGCGCGACCAGCTGAGGTCGGAAGGCTGGAAGATCCAGGCCCGCTGCCGCTGGTCGAGCGTGGCGCAGCCGGTGAGCAGGGCGACCGTGGCCAGCAGGAGGATCAGGAAACGTTTCATCGCAAGGAATGATGCGACCCACCGCGAAAAGTTCAAGGCAGAATGAACCCGGCCGGCGGAGTTTCCGCCCCGCCAGGCTCCCACCGGACGACCCGCCCATGACCGACAGCGTGTTCACCCACACCCTCCGCCGAAAAGCCCTGGTGGCCACCGTGTTCGAGGACGGGCGCGTCATCGCCGCAGGGCAACAACCGCCGCCCGGCGGACGGCGCGCCACCCGTCTGGCCGCGGTGCTGGCGCTGGTCGCCGGGCTGCTGGCCTGCGGTGAGGCGCCGCCCGCGGGCTGGTCGGGGTATGTCGAGGGTGACTACGTGCATGTGTCGTCCCCGCTGGGTGGGCGGCTCGACACACTGGCCGTGCGCGCGGGCGACCGGGTCCGGCAGGGCGACACCTTGTTCGCGCTCGATGCCCAGGCCGAACAGGCGGCGCAGGCCGAAGCCCAGGCCCGTCTGGCCGGCACCGAAGCCCAGGCCGCGAACACCACCAAGGGCCGGCGCAGCGAAGAGGTGGCGGTCACCCGCGCCCAGCTGGCGCAGGCCCGGGCCCAGGCAGCCTTGGCCCAGACCGCCTGGGCGCGCCAGCGGAATCTGGTGGCCCAGGGTTTTGTGTCGCAGGCAAGTCTGGACGCGGCCAAGGCCGCGCTCGACCAGGCGAACGCCCGTGTCGCCGAGCTGCAGGCCGCCCTGCGCGTGGCGGCCCTGCCGGCGCGCAGCGATGAAACCAACGCCGCCCAGGCCCAGGCCGAAGCCGCGCGCCAGGTGCTGCGCCAGAGCGACTGGCGGCTGGCCCAGAAGCAGCAGCCCGCGCCCGCCGATGCCCTGGTGGCCGAGGTGTTTTTCCGCGTCGGCGAATACGTGGCGCCGGGTCAGCCGGTGCTGTCGCTGTTGCCGCCGGGGGGCGTGAAGGCCCGGTTCTACGTGCCAGAGACCGAGGTCGGCGCGCTGGCCACCGGGCAGTGGGTGGCCCTGGCCTGCGACGGCTGCGGCGAGCCGATTCCCGCGCGCATCATCCGCATCGCCAGTGGCCCGGAATTCACGCCGCCGGTGATCTACTCCAACGCCCAGCGCGCCCGGCTGGTGTTTCTGGTGGAGGCGGCGCCTCGCCCGGCCGACGCCAACCGCCTGCACCCCGGCCAACCGCTGGACGTGACTCCGCTGGCGCAGGAGCCGAAGTGAACGCCCTCGCCATCGACGTGCGCGGCCTGACCAAGCGCTACGGCGGTCGCGCCGTGGTGGACGAGGTGACCCTGCAGGTGGGGCAGGGCCGCATCTGTGGTTTCCTCGGACCCAACGGCAGCGGCAAGACCACGACGATCCGCATGCTCTGCGGCCTGCTGCGCCCCGACGCGGGCGAGGGCCAGTGCCTGGGGCTGGACTTCCGTCGCGAGGCCGCCGCCATCAAGCGCCAGGTGGGCTACATGACGCAGAAGTTCGGCCTCTACGACGACCTCTCGATCCGCGAAAACCTGGACTTCGTGGCCCGGCTGTTCGAGCTGCCCACCCGCCGCGCGGCGGTGGACCAGGCGCTGGAGCGGCTGGGCCTGCAGGGCCGCCAACGCCAGCTCGCCGGCACGCTCTCGGGCGGCTGGAAACAGCGCCTGGCGCTGGCCGCCTGCCTGATCCACGAACCGCGCCTGCTGCTGCTCGACGAACCCACGGCAGGCGTGGACCCCAAGGCCCGGCGCGACTTCTGGGACCAGATCCACCAGCTGGCCGCGCAGGGCATCACGGTGCTGGTGTCCACCCACTACATGGACGAGGCCGCGCGCTGCCACGACCTGGTCTACATCGCCTACGGCAAGGTGCTCGCGCGTGGCAGCGAGCGCGAGATCGTCGACGCCGCTGGCCTGAGCGTCTGGGCGCTCGAAGGCGCTGCCGATCCGGCCTTGAGCGAACGCTTGCGCGGATTGCCCGGGGTGCAGAACGTCGTCGCCTTTGGCACCACGTTGCACGTGGCCGGGCGCGACGCCGCGCTGCTGGCGCAGTCGCTTGGGGCCCTGCAGACTGAGGGCGGCGTGGTGCTGCACGAAACACGCGCCAATCTGGAAGACGTGTTCATCAGCCTGATCGACCAGGCGCAGGACAACTTCGGCCACAGCCAGGCGGGGCGCACATGAAATGGTTTTCGCCCGCGCGCACCTGGGCCGTGTTCATCAAGGAGTTCCAGCAGATGCTGCGCGACCGGCTCACCTTCGCCATGGCGGTGGGTGTGCCGGTGATGCAACTGGTGCTGTTCGGTTACGCCATCAACACCGACCCCAAGGGCCTGCCCACGGCGGTGGTGGCGGCCGACGCCGGCCCGCTGGCGCGCAGCCTGGTGGCCTCGCTGCAGAACACCGGCTACTTCAAGGTGGTGCACCAGGGCACCAGTCAAGCCGAGGCCGATGCCCTGGTCGCCACGGGCGAGGTGCAGTTCATGATCGTGATTCCCCCGGACTTCTCGCGCGACGTGGTGCGCGGCGAGCGCCCGGCGGTGCTGGTCTCGGTGGACGCCACCGACCCCTCGGCCTCGGGCAACGCGATCGCCGCGCTCGGCGAGATGACGAACCTGGCCCTGCGCCACGACCTGACCGGCCCGCTGCAGTCGCTGCAGAAGGGCGCGGCGCCGTTCGAGCTGCGGATCCACCGGCGCTACAACCCCGAAGGCCTGTCGCGCTACAACATCGTGCCCGGCCTGATCGGTACCATCCTCACCATGACCATGGTGATGCTGACCTCGCTGGCCATGACGCGCGAGCGCGAGCGCGGCACGATGGAAAACCTGCTCGCCACGCCGGTGCGGCCGCTGGAGGTGATGGTGGGCAAGATCCTGCCCTACGTGGTGATCGGCTACGTGCAGCTGTGCGTGATCCTGGGCGCGGCCTGGCTGCTGTTCGAAGTGCCCATGGTGGGCAGCTTCGCGTTGCTCATGGCCATGATCGGCGTCTTCATGGTGGCGAATCTGGCGGTGGGCTTCACCTTTTCGACCATCGCGCGCAACCAGCTGCAGGCGATGCAGATGACCTTCTTTTTCTTTCTGCCTTCGATGCTGCTCTCGGGCTTCATGTTCCCGTTCCGCGGCATGCCGCGCTGGGCCCAGTGGCTGGGCGAGGGCCTGCCGCTGACGCACTTCCTGCGCATCGTGCGCGGCATCATGTTGAAGGGGAGCCAGGCGCCCCAGCTCTGGGTTGATCTCTGGCCCATGCTGCTGTTTCTGGCGGTGGCCGGCGCCGTGGCGCTCAAACGCTACCGGCAGACCCTGGATTGACCAGACCCACCCCAACCGGCGCGAGATGCCCTACCCAGGGCATCGCGGAACTGGCTCCGCCAGGCCGCTGATGCCGCCCCCTTGAGGGGGTCGCGCGCAGCGCGGCGGGGGTGTTTCAAACCCGCGCAATGACGCGCACCACCGATTCGCGGTGCGTGCGAAATCCCATGCGCTGGTACAGGCCCAGGGCGCCGGTGTTGGCGCTCATCACGTGCAGGAACGGGGTTTCGCCGCACCCGAGCTGGCGCGCAATGAGTTTGAGCATCAGCCGCCGCGCCAGTCCGCGGCCTTGGAAGTCCGGGTGGGTGCAGACACCACTGACCTCGCGCAGCGTTTCGGCCTGGCAACGTTCCCCGGCCATGGCCATGAGCCGCTCGCCGTCGAACAGGCCGAAGTATTCGCCGAGCTCGATGGTGCGCGGGCCGAACGGTCCGGGTCGGGTGAGCTCGGCCAGGGCCAGCACCTGGTCGAGGTGCTCCGGACCGATGGGCCGTGCCTCGGGGGCTTCGTCCCGCACCGGGGTTTCGCCGGCCCAGATCATTTTGTGCATGGTGGCCTCGGCCTCCACCACCCAGCCCGCGGGCGCCGGGCCCGACCAGCCGTCGCAGTAGAAATGTTCGTCGGGGCCGCAGTGCGGCGCCAGGGCATCCAGATCGGGCTGCGCCGGGTTGGCGAAGCCGACGATGGGTGAGAAGCCCGCAGCGTATCGGCGCGCGCCGCCCGAGCCGACGGCCCAGCAGGCCTGCGGGCCGGTCAGGCTGTGCCAGAAGATGTTGTCGAGCAGGTGCACCATGGTGGTCGACTCCCCTGGGGTCAGCGTCCGCGCAGGAACAACGCGTCCAGCTCTTTCATGCTCACCTGGCGCCAGGTCGGGCGGCCGTGGTTGCACTGGTCGGAGCGTTCGGTGACTTCCATCTGGCGCAGGAGCGCGTTCATCTCGTCGATGGTCAGGCGGCGGTTGGCGCGCACCGCGCCGTGGCAGGCCATGGTGGCCAGCAGCTGATTGCGCGCGCGTTGCACCACGGTGGAGGCGTCGTGCTGGCTCAGCTCGGCGAGCACGCTGCGCGCGAGCTCCACCGGGTCGCCCTGGGCCAGCGTGGTGGGCACGGCGCGCACCGCCAGCGTCTTGGGCGAAAACGGCACCACTTCCAGACCCAGCATGGCCAGCACCACGCCGCTGTCTTCGGCGGTGGCCACTTCTTCGGGCGTGGCGGCGAAGGTGGCCGGGATCAGCAGTGGCTGGCTGGCCAGTTGCTCGTTGTCCATCTGCTGCTTGAGGCGTTCGTAGACGATGCGCTCGTGCGCGGCGTGCATGTCCACCACCACCAGGCCCTGGGCGTTTTCGGCCAGGATGTAGACGCCCTGCAGCTGCGCGATGGCGCGGCCCAGCGGCCAGTCGCCTTCGGGTAGGGGGGGAGGGGCAGTGGGGGCTTCGACAGGCTCAGCCCGAACGGAGGTGGCTGTGGATACAGCGGGGTTGGTCGCAGAGCGATCCGTTGGAGAGGAGGGCGCCCATCCCTCCGTTCGGGCTGAGCCTGTCGAAGCCCTTGCGAGGTCCTGGCCCCACAGCGCACCGAGGTCGCTCACCCGCTGGCCGATGGCGTCGGGCGGCGCATAGCGCTGGAACGGCAACGGGTTCTGCGCCGCACCCAGTGTGGAGGGCAGGCGGTCTGGCGCGGTCCACGTGCCAGCGGCCGGGGTGCTTCCCGCAGGGGCCGATGGCAACGCACCTTGCGCCGCCGCAGCCGCCGAACGCGGCGCGGCCAGCGCGGCCTCCACCGCGTGGCGCACGGCCTGGTGCACCTCGCGGCTGTCGCGGAAGCGCACCTCGATCTTGGTCGGGTGCACGTTCACGTCCACCCGCGTCGGGTCCAGGCTCACGCAGAGCGCGTAGACCGGCTGGCGGTGGCCGTGCAGCACATCTTCATAGGCGCTGCGTGCGGCGTGGCCGATCACCTTGTCGCGCACGAAACGGCCGTTCACGTAGGCGTATTGCCAGTCGCTGCGCGAGCGCGCCGCGTCGGGCACGCCGGCAAAGCCCCAGACGCGAAGGCGCTGCACGCCGTCGGCCAGGGCCACTTCGCCGGGCACGGCGTCGGCCGGCCAGTTGACCGCCACCGCCTGTTGAATGAAGTCTTCGCCCAGCACGTCGGCCAGGCGCTGGCGCAGCGCGTCCAGCATGCCGCCACCGGCAAGGTCGGCCACCACGGCGCGCCACTGCGCCACCAGCTTGCCGTCGTGCCAGATCGCAAAACCCACCTCGGGCCGCGCCAGCGCGTGGCGGCGCACCGCCTCGATGCAGTGGGCGAGCTCGGTGGCGTCGGTCTTCAGGAACTTGCGCCGCGCCGGCGTGGCGAAGAAGAGTTCGCGCACCTCCACCGTGGTGCCCGGGTTGCGCGCGGTGGGTTGCAGTTCTCCGCTGCGGCCATCGAGCAGCCAGCCGTGGGGCTCGTCGCCGCTGTCCACCCGCGTGAGCACCGAGACTTCGGCGATGGAGCAGATGGCGGCCAGCGCCTCGCCGCGGAAACCCATGGTGCCCACGGATTCCAGGTCGGAGAGGCTGGCGATCTTGCTGGTGGCGTGGCGCTTGAGCGCGGTGGGCAGCTCGGTGCGGTGGATGCCCCAGCCGTTGTCTTCCACGCTGATGAGCCGCACGCCACCGGCCTGCAGGCGCACGGTGATCTGGGTGGCGCCGGCGTCCAGCGCGTTGTCCACCAGCTCGCGCACCACCGAGGCGGGGCGTTCGACCACCTCGCCGGCCGCGATCTGGCTGATCAGTTCGTCGGGCAGTTCGAGGATCGGGCGGCGGGCGGAGGAGGGGATGGCTGCGTTCACCGGCAAATTGTAGGCCGCAGGGATAATGCGGGTTTCCCCCTGCGCCGCTGCGCGGCTTCCCCCGCGGGGGATCACACCCGTGCCCGTCCAGAGCCTGTCGAAGGGCGGTTCCACAGTGTGGGCTGGCAGGGGCCTCTCCTTTTCGGCTCCTCGCGCCGATCCGTCCACCATCGCACTCACATTTATGGAACTTGTCACGTTCTTGATCGACTTCATCCTGCACGTGGACCAGCACCTGCAGGCCTTCGTGCAAGCCTACGGCGCCTGGGTCTACGCGCTGCTGTTTCTCATCATCTTCGTGGAGACGGGGCTGGTGGTCATGCCCTTTCTGCCGGGCGACTCGCTGCTGTTCATCGTGGGCGCGCTCTGCGGCGCGGGCCTGATCGACTACCCACTGGCCGCCGGCCTGATGCTGGCGGCCGCCATCCTGGGCGACCAGACCAACTACAGCATCGGGCGCTACTTTGGCCCGAAGGTGTTCCAGTGGGAGAACTCGCGCTTCTTCAACAAGAACGCCTTCAACCAGGCACATGCGTTCTACGAGCGCTACGGCGGCGTGACCATCATCCTGGCGCGCTTCATGCCCTTCATCCGCACCTTTGCGCCCTTCGTGGCGGGTGTGGCCGAGATGACGCGCAGCAAGTTCACCTCCTACAACGTGGTCGGCGGCTCAATCTGGGTGATCGGCCTGACCGCTGCCGGGTACTTCTTCGGCAACCTGCCCTGGGTGCAGGCCAACCTGTCCAAGATCATCTGGGCACTGATCTTCGTGCCGGGGCTGATTGCGATCTTCGGCGGCTGGCGTGCGGCCCGAGCTGAAGGATGAGCCCACCCCCGCGCCGCCTGCGGCGTCACCCCCTCAAGGGGGCGGCACTGGCGGCCCGGCAAAGCCGGTTCCGCGGTGCCCTGGGACCAACTCCTCTCCGGCGCGCAATGTCTTCTGCAAGGATGCGGTGGAGCCGGCTTTGCCGGGCCACTCGCATCGCCCCCTTGAGGGGGTGACGCCGCAGGCGGCGCGGGGGTGGCCATTCAGACCTGCCGGGTCTTTGCCAGCGGCGGATTGGCGCCGAAGTACTTGACGATGCCCTTGAGCAGGGCGTCGGCCAGGTCGTTCTGGTAGCGCTCGCTGCGCAGGCGCTGCTCTTCCTGCGGGTTGCTGATGAAGGCGGTCTCCACCAGCACGCTGGGGATGTTGGGCGCCTTGAGCACCGCGAACCCGGCCTGTTCCACATGGGGCTTGTGCAACTTGCCCACCCGGCCCACCTCGCCCAGCATGGCGCTGCCCAGTTTGAGGCTGTCCTTGATCTGGGCCGTGGTGCTCATGTCGAGCAGGGCACGCTGCACCGTGGCGTCCGCGGCCTTGACGTTGATGCCGCCCACCAGGTCGGCGGCGTTTTCCTTGTTGGCCATCCAGCGCGCGGCGGCGCTGCTGGCGCCCTTGGTGCTGAGCGCAAACACGCTCGCGCCCTGGGGCTGGGGCGTCATGAAGGCGTCGGCGTGGATGCTGATGAACAGGTCGGCCTGGACGCGCTGGGCCTTTTGCACCCGCACGTGCAGCGGCACGAAGAAGTCGGCGTCGCGGGTGAGGTAGGCGCGCATGGGGTTGCCGTTGACGCGGGTGGCGTTGATGCGGTCGCGCAGGCGCTGGGCGACCCGCAGCACCACGTCTTTTTCGCGCGTGCCGCCCGGGCCGATGGCGCCAGGGTCTTCGCCGCCATGGCCGGGGTCGAGCGCCACGATGATCAGGCGCTCGGTGGCGTCGGGTTTGCTGGCCGTGGCGCGTTCGGAGGGCGCGGGCTTGGGGCGCGGGCCGGTGGCCGGTGGCCGGGCCGTCACGGGGGAATCGACCGCCGCGCGTTCGTGTTGCGCGATCAGCTCGCCCAGCGGATCGGCGGCGGCGTCTTCACCGCCCGTGGGTGGGTCGGGTTCCATTCCCAGCCCCAGCAGTCGGGCGGCGCGTGCGCTGGCCTCGTCCAGCTCTTTCATGCGCTGGCTGATGAGTTCTTCCAGGGGGTCGCGCGTGATCACCGGGTACAGATCGAGCACGAGCCGGTGCCGGTAGGCCGCCACCGGTTCCAGCTGGAACACCTGGGGCTTGATGGCCTGTTTCAGATCGACCGTCAGGCGCACGAGGTTCGCACCGCTCTGCGAGACGCGAATGCCCGCGATGTTGGGGTCGTCGGACTTGAGCTTGCCGACCAGCTCGCGCAGACCCTCCACCAGGTCGATGCCTTCGATGTCGACCGACAGGCGCGGCGGGTGGCTCACCGTGGTCTGGCGGGCCTTGAGCGCGCCGTCGGACTCGATGGTCACGCGCGTGTAGTCTTCCGCGGGCCAGATGCGAACCGCGAGCACGCTGGCGCCACGCGCGATGTGCTGCGTGCCCAGCAGCAACACCAGCGAGCCGGCCTGCAGCAGCCAGCGGCGGTTGGGGTGGTCGGGCGCTGCGCTCACTGGACTACCCTCCGTGCTGCGCACTGCGGGGCTGAGCGCCTTCGGAACGGCCGGGCGGCGCTCAATGGAGTACTTTCGCCCTGCGGGCTGCGGTGCGCGCTTGCTTGGGAGCGGCCCGGCGCGGCGCTCATGCCTGCAACGCGGCCAGCAGATGGCGGCCCGCGGGGGTGAAGGCGGTGAACGTGACGCGGCGTGCGGCGTCGGCGTCGTCGGCTCGGGTGTCGGGGCTCATGGGTTCTGGCTCGATGTGGATGTCGGCGTCAACGCTGGTCAGGGTGTCGGCCGCGCGCTCGGGCCATTCCACGAGCTTGAGGCCGGGGCTGGCGAAAAGTTCGCGAAACCCCGCGTCTTCCCACTCGCGGGGATCGCTGAAGCGGTAGAAATCGAAGTGCCAGATGTGCAGCACCTCGCCGTCAGGCATGAACGCGCAGCTGGTGCTGCTGTGCGGTTCCACCACCGCGTAGGTCGGGCTTTTGATGCGCCCGCTCACGCCCAGGGCGCGCAGCAGGTGGCGCACGAAGGTGGTCTTGCCCGCGCCCAGGTCGCCGTGCAGGGTGAGCGTGGCGTGGGCGATGGCGGGGCACTCGGCCAGGCGCTGGGCAAAGGCCCGTGTGTCGTCTTCATGGGCCCAATGCCCGTGCCAGCGCAGGGCGCACGCATCGGTTCCCGTTCCTACAATGGGCGCAACATGAAGTCCGGTTTTGATGCTGCTCAACTCGTCTCACAGATACAGGCCTGGGGCCGGGAGCTCGCATTTTCCCAAATTGGGGTCGCTGGTGTCGATCTTTCTGCGGCCGAGCCCGGTTTGAAAGCCTGGCTGGCCGCCGGATTTCACGGCGACATGGGTTACATGGCCAGCCACGGCCTCAAGCGCGCACGCCCGGCCGAGCTGGTGCCCGGCACGGTGAGCGTGGTCACCGCGCGCATGGACTACCTGCCGCGCGACACACCCGACGACTGGCCGAGCCGGGAACTGGCACGGCTGCAGCGGCCCGGCGAGGCGGTGGTGTCGGTCTACGCGCGGGGGCGGGACTACCACAAGGTGTTGCGAAACCGCCTACAGAAACTGGCCGACCGCATCGCCCAGGCCGTGGGGCCTCTGGGCCACCGCGTGTTCACCGACTCGGCCCCGGTGCTCGAAGCCGAGCTGGCCAGCCGCAGCGGCCAGGGCTGGCGTGGCAAACACACGCTGGTGCTCAGCCGCGAAGCGGGGTCCATGTTTTTCCTGGGCGAGATCTATCTGGACATTGCCCTGCCGCCGAGCGAGCCCGTGAGCCCGCACTGCGGCAGCTGCAGCGCCTGCATCGAGGTGTGTCCGACCCAGGCCATTCTCGGCCCGCACCGGCTGGACGCGCGCCGCTGCATCTCATACTTGACGATCGAACACGCCGGCGCCATCCCCGAAGACCTGCGCCCGCTCATGGGCAACCGCATCTACGGCTGCGACGACTGCCAGTTGGTCTGTCCGTGGAACAAGTTCGCGCAGCGCAGCCCGCTGCCCGATTTCGACGAACGCGAAGGCCTGAGCGGGGCGACGCTGATCGAGCTGTTTGCCTGGACAGAAGACGAGTTCCTGCGCCGCACCGAAGGCAGCCCGATCCGGCGCATCGGGCACGAGCGCTGGTTGCGCAACATCGCGGTGGCCATGGGCAATGCGCTGCGGGTGGACCCCGATGCCAGCACCCGGCAGGCCCTGCGCGCCGCGCTGCAATCGAAGGCCGCGGACGCCAGCGCGCTGGTGCGCGAACACGTGGCCTGGGCGCTGCGCCAGGCCGGCGGCGGCGACGCCTTCTGAGGCCGGCCACTCGCTCAGGGCTTTTCGACGTTGGCCTGCATGCGTTCGAGCTGAGCCTGCAAGGCGGCGAGTTCGGCGGCATCGAAGCCGCGCGTGAGCGCCTGCTCAAACCGCATGCGGTGTTGCTGCATCCGGCGGTGCATGGTATGGCCCTCGGGGGTGAGCCGCAGCCGCTGGCAGCGGCCATCTTGCGGGTCGGGTGCACTGTCCAGCAGGCCGCGTTCGTGCAGCGTCTTGACGATGCGGGCGATCTGGGCCTTGTCGCGCCCGGAGTGGAGCACCAGATCGCGCTGGCTGCTGCCTTCGTGGCGCGCCAGGAAGTTCAGCGCACGCGCTTCCATGAGTGCCAGCCCGTCGCCGTCGTCGCGCACCGCCTCGTGCATGTGGCGGTGAAAACAGGTCACCAGACTGTGCAGGCGCTCCAGCACCTCGGGCTTTGCGGGAGAGGGTTTGGCGGGGCTCATATGGTTGACAGTATCATCCAATTAATCCAGAATGGTTGTATCTATCAACCAATGGATCGACTGTACACCAGGACCTCGCGGCCTTGCGAGGCGGGTGCCAGAGCCTGTTCCATACCCTCATGACCACAGACCACACCACCCATCCCTTGGCCGTTCAGCGCCTGCGCCATCCCCTGAAAGTGCGCCGTGTGCAGGTGCAGCAGGTCCACAGGCCCAGCCCGCACCTGGTGCGCGTGCGCTTTGCCGGTGACGATCTGCGCGATTTCCACAGCGCCTCGTTCGACGACCACGTCAAGCTCATGCTGCCCGCCGATCCGGATGGCCCGCTGGTGTTGCCCGAGCTCGGCCCCGACGGCCCGGTGCTGCCACCCGATGCCGTGCGCCCGGTCATGCGCGACTACACGCCCCGCCACTTCGATCCGCTGGCGGGTGTGCTCGACATCGAATTTGCCTTGCACGGCGAAGGCTTTGCCGCTTCGTGGGCCGCGCAGGCGCGTGTGGGCCAGCAGGCCGGCGTGGGGGGGCCGCGCGGCTCTTTTGTGGTGCCGTTGGGTTTCGACTGGCACCTGCTGGTGGGCGACGAAACCGCCTTGCCCGCCATCGCCCGGCGGCTGGAGGCACTGCCGGCGGGCAGTCGGGCCATCGTGATCGCCGAGACGGCCGACCCCGCCGATCGCCGCGAGCTGCAAACCTCGGCGGCCCTACAGCTGCGCTGGCTCACCGAGGGCGTCGACGGCGGACTGGCCGCGGCGGTGGGCGAGCTGCGCCTGCCCGCCGGCGAGGGCTATGCCTGGGCCGCCGGGGAAGCGGCCGAGATGGCCGCAACACGCCGCGTGCTGGTGGAGCAGCATGGGCTGGCCAAGGAGCGCCTGCGCGCCGCGGCCTATTGGAAACGCGGGGCCTCGGCCCACCACGAGAACCTGTGATCCTGGAGACGGCAGCGGCCCGTCCAGCTTGTTGTTCTCAGGCTGCGTGGCGTTGGCGCAGCTCGCGTTTGAGCAACTTGCCACTTGGGTTCTTCGGCAGGCTGTCGGTGAACACGACGCGCTTCGGGCATTTGAAGCTGGCCATGTGTGCGTTGCAATGCGCCACGACCTCGTCTTCGGTCAGCGCCTGACCGGCCTTGACCACGATCACCGCCGTCACCGCCTCGACCCACTTCGGGTCGGGCAGGCCGATCACCGCCACCTCGCTCACCGCAGGCAGGCGGTAGATCATTTCTTCCACCTCACGGCTGGCCACGTTTTCGCCGCCGGTCTTGATCATGTCCTTCTTGCGGTCCACGACGGTGATGAAGCCTTCGCTGTCGATCATGGCGAGGTCGCCGCTGTGGAACCAGTCACCCTCGAAGCTGGCGGCGGTGCGCTCGGGGTCGTTGAAATAGCCGAGCATCAGGTGGGGCGAGCGGTGCACGATCTCGCCGACCTCGCCCACGGCCACGTCCTGCATGGCGTCGTTGACCACCCGGGTCTCCACGTTGAGCACCGCCTTGCCGCAGGAGCCGGGTTTGCGCAACTGGTCGTCCGGGCCGAGCATGGTGGCCAGCGGTGCGATCTCGGTCTGACCGTAGAGGTTCCACAACCGCACGGCCGGCAGGCTTGTGGCCAGTTCCTTCAACACTTCGACCGGCATGATGGACGCGCCGTAGTAGCCCTTGGCCAGGTGTTTGAGCTTGGCCGCGTCGAACAGGGGCGAGCGCAGCAGCGCGATCCACACCGTGGGCGGTGCGAAGAAGCTGGTGATCCGGTGCTGCTCCAGCAGCGCGAGCAGGTTGTCCGGCGTGGGTTTGCTGGTGATGACGTTGCTGCCGCCGATGTAGATGGCCGGACCGAAGAACACGTCGAGCTGCGCGCAGTGGTACAGCGGCAGGGCGTGCAAGGCGCGGTCGGTCTCGGCGATCTCGGCGTTGATCACGCAGCTCACGTATTGCCACAGCACGGCGTCGTGCGTGAGCATGGCGCCTTTGGGGCTCGACTCTGTGCCGCTGGTGTAGACGATCTGGGCCAGATCCAGACTGCCCAGCGCCACCTCGGGCAAGGCATCGGTGCAGGCGGCGAGTTCGTCGAAATGGTGCATGCCGTCCACCGGCTCGCTCGGGTCTTCGCTGGGCAGCCAGATGAACTGTTGCACCTGCGTTTCCAACGCCGAGGCCTCGCGCGCCAGCCCGGCCAGGCCGCTGTCGGTGGCCAGCGTCCGGGCGCCGGCATGGCGCAGGATGTAGGCCACCTCGTCGGCCTTGAGCATGAAGTTGATCGGGACCAGCACGGCGCCGCGGCGGGCCAGTGCGAAGCGCAGCGCGGCAAAACCGTGCGAGTTGCGCGCCAGCACCGCCACCTTGTCGCCTTCGCCCACCCCGACGCGGTGCAGGCCGGCGGCCAGGCGGCTGACCAGGGCGTTGAACTCGGCGTAGGTCCATTGCGTGCTGCCGCAGACGACGGCGGTCTTGCCGGGCAGGCGGGCGGCGGTGCGGTGCAGGGCGTCGGCGATGGTCTGGCGGCGAACCACCGGGGCGATGGGCAAAGCAAGGGACGACATGCGGAAAACTCCTGTTACAGCGAGGCCCGCCGAGCGGGGCAAGATGCCCGATTGAAAACCAGTGAACGCTTTTTGCCATGGGCGTTTACACCACCCCAGCGCTGCCTGCCGCGCAGGTGCGGGGACTATCATCCCAGCCATGAACCCTGCCTCATCCACGCAAAACGCCTTGCACCGCTGGGGTCGGCAACTGCTGGCTTCCGTGTTGACCTGGTGGCATGTGCTGTTGCTGGGGGCGCAGATCATGGTGCTCGCGCTCCTGCCGTCGAGCTATCAGGCCGGGGCGCAGCGCCTGGCCGTGCTGCGCAATATCTACCTCGCCACCGCGCCGCTGCTGACCTGGTTTCTGGTGCTCTCGGCGCTCATCAGCCTGGTGCTGATCCGCATCGTGGTGGCCACCGCCTACAGCTATGGCCTGTCGCAGTACGCGCTGGAGGTGCTGGTGCGCACCCTGGTGCTCGAACTCATTCCCCTGTACGCCGCGATGTTCGTGGCGGTGCGCTACGCCATGCCCGGCGCGCAGGCCGTGCGGCGCACCCTGTCGCGCCAGCTGCGCGAAGGCGTGGTGCGTGATCACCAGGAGTTGCTGCGCACCGAACTGCTGCCGCGCGCCCTGGCCAGCCTGTTTTCGGTGTTGCTGCTGGCCGCGCTGAGCTGTGTGATCGCCATCGTGCTGACCTACCTGAACGTGTACGGCTTTTCCCACTGGGCGCTGCCCGCGTACGCGCGCAGCGTGGGCAGTGTGTTCTCGCCCGCCGTGACGCTGATTTTCTGCCTCAAGACCTTCTTCTTCAGCCTGGCCGTGGCCGTCGTGCCCATGGCCGGCAGCGCCGCCCGCGACCGCGACGGGGGCTATGGCTACCGCAGCGACATCACCGAATTCGCGCGGCTGCTCTCGGTGGTCGTGCTCATCGAAGTGGCCTCGCTGGTCGGCAACTACTATTGACACCCCATGAACCCGACACCAACGCCTCCCCCCCCCGACCAGCCGCCGCCGGTGAAGAACCTGGAGCTCAAGGCGGTCATCCTGTTGCTGCTCATGCTGACGTTGGTGGTGGGCTCGGCGCTGTATGTGATGTACGCGCGCGGCATGTTCGAGCGCACCCAGCGGCTGGTGCTGGTGTCCGACGACTCCGAGGGGGTGGTGGTCGGCATGGACATGACCTTCGCGGGCTTCGCGATCGGCCGCATCTCGCGCATCGAACTCGCCGACGATGGCAACGTGCACTTCATTGTCGACGTGCCGAGCAAGGACGCGCGCTGGCTGCGCACCTCCAGCATCTTCACCATGGAACGCAGCCTGGTGGGCGGTACCCGCATCCGGGCCTACAGCGGCATGCTGGAAGACCCCCCGCTCGAAGACGGCGCGGTGCGCCAGGTGCTGCGTGGTGACGCGGCGGCCGAAATCCCCAAGCTCACCGCCTCCGTTCGCGAACTGCTGGACAACCTGACCGCGTTGACCCAGTCCGACGCGGCGCTGGCGCAGAGCCTGACCAACGTGCGGAGCGTGACCGAGCAGCTCAAGGGCCCGCAGGGCGCCCTGGGCGTGTTGCTGGGCAACGAGGCCGACGCCAAGAAGCTTCTGCTCGCCATCGACCGCGCCAACGCGCTGCTGGCGCGCTCCGATACCTTGGTCCAGCGGCTCGACAGCCTGGTGGCCAATGCCGATAGGCAGGTCTTTGGCCAGGGCAGCGGGCCGGACGGACAGGGTGGCCTGGTCAACGACGCGCGTGCCACCGTGCAGCAGCTCAACGGTCTGCTCACCGATGCCCGTGGCAGCCTGACAAAGGTGGACGCCCTGCTGGTGGAGGCCCAGGGCATTGCCAGCAACACCAAAGAGGCGACCACCGATCTGGGCGCGCTGCGCAGCGAGGTGGACACCAGTCTGCGCAAGGTGGACGCGCTGATCACCGACATCAACCGGAAATGGCCGTTCGCACGGGATACAGAGATCAAGCTGCCATGATGACCCACACCCCCGTTGCTTGCTCGCTGCGCGTAGCCGCATCCCCCCTCAAGGGGGCAACACCTGTGGCCCGGCGGAGCCGGTTCCACGGTGTTTCTGGGGTGGGGCACTTCGCGCCGGACGGCGCCCTTGCCGCATCTCCACGGCAACGGATCGCTCGCTGGGCCGTTGTGGTCCTGGGGTTGGCGCTGGCGGCCTGCGGCAACAACCCGCCCACGCCCGACTGGCAGATGAATGCCAAGGGCAGCAGCGAGCGTGCTGCCAACGCCTGGCTCGGGGGCAACAACCGGGTGGAAGCGGCGGAGTTCGCGCGTGCGCGCAGCGAGCTCGCGCGCACGGGGCGGGCCGACCTGATGGCGCGCATCGAGCTGTTGCGCTGTGCCACGCGTGTGGCGGCGCTCGAATTCGAGCCTTGCGCCGGGTTTGACGCGCTGGCCGCCGATGCCGCACCGGCCGAACAGGCCTATGCGCGCTACTTGGCGGGCGGCGCCACGGCGGCCGACGTGCGCCTGCTGCCCCCGGCCCATCAGGCGGTGGCGCAGGTGGTCAACGCGCCCGATGCCGCGCTGGGCGCGATCGAAGAACCCTTGTCGCGTCTGGTGGCCGCCGGTGTGCTGTTCAAACGGGGCGTGGCCACACCCGGCGTGATCACCCAGGCGGTGGACACGGCCTCGGCACAGGGTTGGCGCAGGCCCTTGCTGGCCTGGCTGAAGGTGCAGCAGCAGCGCGCACAGGCCGGTGGTGCGGCGGACGAGGCGGCGCGGATTCAGCGGCGCATTGAGCTGGTGCTGGAGACCGGTGCCGCCACGGTGCCCGCGCCGGCGAAGTGATGCGGGTGCGTCCAGCGCCGCCCATGAAAAAGCCGGGCAGATGGTGACATCTGTCCGGCTTTCTGCATGTTGGTGGGGGCAGTAGGATTCGAACCTACGACCTACTGATTAAGAGTCAGCTGCTCTACCAACTGAGCTATACCCCCTGGGCGATGGTGGAGACGAGGAGGATCGAACTCCCGACCTTCGCATTGCGAACGCGACGCTCTCCCAGCTGAGCTACGTCCCCAGAAGCCGCAGATTGTAGCAGCCCTTTGCGGGGCTTCCGGCCGGTACAAGGTGGCATGGCGCGCCATTCTTGAGGCGGTGCGAACGGCGCCACCGCCGTTGGCCGGCTGGCCGTCCGCGCGATCAAGCCATGCCGTTGCGGCTGGCGAGCTCCACGAACAGGGCCGAGTGGTCCAGGTCGGCCAGACCGTGGTCGGCGGCCTGGGCGAACAGCTGTTCGAACAGCGCGGTGATCGGGGCTTCAAAGCCGATCTCGCGCGCCGTGGTCATCGCGTTGCGCATGTCCTTCAGTTGCACCGAGATGGCGCCGCGTTTGGCGAAATCGCGTTCGACCATGCGCTGGCCGTGCACCTGCAGGATGCGGCTGTCGGCAAAACCGCCGGTGATGGCCTGCCGGACCTTGGCCATGTCGGCGCCGCCTTTCTCGCACAGCAGCAGCGCTTCGGCCACCGCGCCGATGGTGATGCCCACGATCATCTGGTTGGCGAGTTTGGCGAGCTGACCCGAGCCGTGCGGCCCCACGTGGGTGGGGCGTCCCAGCTGCTCGAAGACCGGCCGGGCACGCTCGAAGTCCGCCGGTTTGCCGCCCGCCATGATGGCCAGCGTGGCCTGTTCGGCGCCCACCGTACCGCCGGACACCGGTGCGTCCAGATGCTGCACACCAATGGCGGCGAGCCGGGCCGCGTGGTCGCGCGCCTGGCGCGGTTGGATCGACGACATGTCCACCACCAGCGTGCCGGGGCGCAGTCCATCGGTGGTGCCCTGCCGGAACAGCACGTCTTCGACCACCTTGCCGTCTTCGAGCAGGGTGATCACCAGATCGGCCTGCGCCACCGCCTGCGCCGGGGTGTCGCAGACCTGGGCGCCAAAGGGCCGCAGGCGTTCGGCCTTGGCGGGCGAGCGGTTCCAGGCGCTCACCTGGTAACCGGCCTCGCACAGCCGGCGGGCGATGGGCCAGCCCATCATGCCGATGCCGAGCACGGCGATGTTCTGAACAGGGGAGGGGGTTGGGGTGTCTGGGGTCACGGAAGAAAAAGGGTGAACGGGAGCATCGGGCCCCCGGGAAAAATTGTAGGTGGCGCTGCCGGTGCGGCAGCGCCGTCAGGGCAAAAAAAGCGGGTTCCAGGCCAGGCCCGGAACCCGCACCAAGTGGTTCATCGAACCACGGAGTTGTCGGGTGCCACGGCGGTGCCGGTGTGGGCGTCCATCTGCGCTTCCAGATGGGCGCTGGCCTGGCCGCTGTGTTGGCGCATCAGGGTTTCGGCGCGCTCGGCGTCGCCGGAGGCCACCGCCTGCGCCATGGCCTCGTGTTCGTCCCACACCGATGCGCGCAGGCTCGACGATTGCAGGGCCTCGCCCATGGCGCGGCGGATGTGGTGCCAGTGCAGCAGAGCGCTCTGTTCGATCAACGGGTTCTGCGAGGCCTGGTACAGCGCGCGGTGAAAGGCCAGATCGGCGTCGATCATGGCCTTGATGTCGCCACGGCGCACCGCGTCGCGCCCCTGCGCAAGCAGGGCGGGGTCGATGCGGGTGCGCCGGGCCGCCGCCAGCCGGACCGCCAGCGCATCGAGCGCGCCGCGCACTTCGTAGACATGGGCGATCCACTGCGCATCGAGCGGGGCCACCTGCAGACCGCGGCTGCGGCCGCCCGGCCCGCCAGCGACCGGCGCGTCCTGCACAAAACCGTCTTTCTTCAGCAGGCGCAGGGCCTGCATGACCGGCTGGCGCGACACCGCCAGTTGCTCGGCCAGTTCTTCCTGGGTGATGCGCTGCCCAGGCGCGAGCGAGCCTTCGCTGATGGCGTCGAGCAGCGCGCGGTACACCTGATCGGCCAGATCCGGGGTGGTTTCAAGCTGAAGCAGCTGGGCTGTCATGGGGTGGTATTTTTGATGAATTCTGTACTCTGTATTCAGAATACACGAAACGGACGACCCTGTCACAACACCCCCCTGCATGACACAATCCGCCAACATGAAAGCACCCGCCCATCCCGATCCCGCCTGGCTCGACAGCCAGTACAACAACCGGGCGCTGGTGCCCGAACACGCCCGGCATTTCGAGCGCTGGGCCAGTGAATCGCAGGCGGCGCGCCAGCAGCTCGACGGCATGCTGGATGTGGCCTACGGCCACGGCGCCGGCGAGACGCTCGACCTGTTTCCCGCGCCACGCCCGCACAACGCGCCGCCCGCGCCGGTGCTGGTGTTCATCCACGGGGGGTACTGGCGCAGCCTGGACAAGGCCGACCACTCGTTTCTCGCCCCGGCTTTCGTGAAGCAGGGTGCCTGCGTGGTGGTGCCGAACTACGCGCTGTGTCCGGCGGTGGGCATTCCCGACATCGCGCTGCAGATGGTCGGCCTGTTGGCCTGGGTGTACCGCAACATCGCCGTGCATGGCGGTGACCCGCACCGCATCACGGTGGCGGGCCATTCGGCCGGCGGGCAACTGGCGGCCCTGCTGCTGGCTTGCCGCTGGCGGGACGTGGGGGCCGATCTGCCCGACGCGCTGGTGAAAAACGCGCTGTCCATTTCGGGGCTGTACGACCTGGAGCCGCTGCGCCACACCCCGTTCCTGCGCGATTCGCTGCGGCTGACCCCGGCGCAGGTGAAAAAAGCCAGCCCGGCGCTGCTGCCGGCACCCCCCGTGCGCGAAGGACGGGGCCTGCTGTACACCGTGACCGGCGGTGACGAAAGCAGCGAGTTCCTGCGCCACAACCGGATGATCCAGGCGGCCTGGGGCCAGGAGGTGGTGCCGGTGTGCGAAACCCTGCCGGGGCTGAACCACTTCAGCGTGCTCGAAGCGCTGGTGCAGCCCGGGCACCGGCTGAACCAGCTCGCGCTGGAGCTGCTGGAGAGGTAAGACCACCCCCGCGCCGCCAGTGCCGCCCCCTTGAGGGGGTGACGCCGCAGGCGGCGCGGGGGTGGGCCTACATCACATTGGCGTTGTCTCCGCCCAGGATCACGTAGTTCACCTTGCGGATGTCCATCAGCTTGGTGCCGCCCGAATAGCTGATCGAGCTCTGCACGTCCTGTTCCATCTCAATCAGCGTGTCGGCCAGCTTGCCCTTGATCGGCTCCAGGATGCGCTTGCCTTCGACGTGCCGGTACTCGCCCTTGTTGAAGTCGCTGGCCGAGCCGTAGTACTCCTTGTAGAGCTCGCCGTCGACCTCGACCGTTTTTCCGGGCGACTCTTCGTGCCCGGCGAACAGCGAGCCGATCATGACCATGGAGGCCCCGAAGCGCACGCTCTTGGCGATGTCGCCGTGGCTGCGGATGCCGCCGTCGGCGATGATGGGTTTGGTGGCCACGCGAGAGCACCACTTGAGCGCGCTGAGCTGCCAGCCGCCGGTGCCAAAACCGGTCTTGAGCTTGGTGATGCAGACCTTGCCCGGGCCCACGCCCACCTTGGTGGCGTCCGCGCCCCAGTTCTCCAGATCGATCACCGCCTCGGGCGTGGCCACGTTGCCGGCGATCACGAAGCTGGTGGGCAGCTTGTCCTTGATGTGGCGGATCATGTCGCGCACGCTGTCGGCGTGGCCGTGCGCGATGTCGATGGTGATGTACTCCGGCACCAGCCCCTCGGCGGCCAGCGTGTCCACGGTCGCGCGGTCGGCGGCCTTCACGCCCAGCGAGATCGAGGCGTAGACGCCCGCGGTGCGCATGTCGCGCACGAACCGCACGTTGTCCAGGTCGAAGCGGTGCATGACGTAGAAGTAGCCGTTCTGCGCCATCCAGAGACTGATGCTCTCGTCCACCACCGTCTTCATGTTGGCCGGCACCACCGGCAGGCGGAACCGGAGCCCGCCCAGCTCCACGCCGGCGTCGCACTCCGAGCGGCTGTCCACGCGGCACTTGCGCGGCAGCAGCAGGATGTTGTCGTAGTCGAATATCTCCATAAAACCAGGCTCCAGAAAACTGTTGTGGATGAACAGGGAGAGCGCTTGGCTTGGGTCCGGCTTTCGGTTCGGCGGGAAGCCATCCGGCCAAAAAGAAACCGGGCGCAAGAATCTTGGGCCCGGTGATTGATTCTAGGCGCTCCGGTGCGGGTCGAACAGGGCGCCGGCCGGGCAGGGGGCTTATAGAGGTCATACGGCCGGACGTATGGACCCGGCGCGGCGCCGTGGCTTCCTACAATCGAACCATGTTGTTTGAAGAACCCGTTGCCTCCTCCCCGCTGCTCGCGGGCCTCAATGCCGAACAGGGTGCGGCCGTCACCTTGCCGGCCGAGCATGCGCTCATCCTGGCCGGCGCCGGCTCGGGCAAGACGCGCGTGCTCACCACGCGCATCGCCTGGCTGCTGCAGACCGGCCAAGTGACGCCCGGTGGTGTGCTGGCCGTGACCTTCACCAACAAGGCCGCCAAGGAGATGATGACGCGGCTCTCCAGCATGCTGCCCATCAACGTGCGCGGCATGTGGATCGGCACTTTCCACGGCCTGTGCAACCGCTTCCTGCGTGCGCACCACAAGCTGGCGAACCTGCCGCAGACCTTCCAGATTCTCGACACGCAAGACCAGCTCTCGGCCATCAAGCGGCTGTGCAAGCAGTTCAACGTGGACGACGAGCGTTATCCGCCCAAACAGCTGCAGTACTTCATCAGCGGCTGCAAGGAAGACGGCCAGCGGCCGATGGACGTGGTCGCGCGCGACGAAGAGACGCGCAAGAAGGTGGAGCTGTACGCGCTGTACGAAGAGCAGTGCCAGCGCGAAGGCGTGGTGGATTTTGGCGAGCTGATGCTGCGCAGCTACGAAGTGCTGCGCGACAACGACCCGGTGCGCGAGCACTACCAGCGCCGTTTCCGTCACATCCTGATCGACGAGTTCCAGGACACCAACCGCCTGCAGTACGCGTGGATCAAGATGTTCAGTACGCCGCCGCTCGAAGGGCTCACGCCCTCGGGCAACGCGGTGTTCGCCGTGGGCGACGACGACCAGAGCATCTACGCCTTCCGTGGCGCGCGCGTGGGCAACATGGCCGACTTCGTGCGCGAGTTCCGGGTGATGCACCAGATCAAGCTGGAGCAGAACTACCGCAGCGTCAGCAACATCCTGGACTCGGCCAACCAGCTCATCAGCCACAACAGCAACCGCCTGGGCAAGAACCTGCGCACCGACGCCGGCGCGGGCGAGCCGGTGCGCGTGTTCGAGGCCACCAGCGATTTCGCCGAGGCGCAGTGGATCGTGGACGAGATGAAGCAGCTCGCGCGCGAAGACGTGCCCAAGAGCGAGATGGCCGTGCTCTACCGCAGCAACGCGCAGAGCCGCGTGGTGGAAACCGCGCTGTTCAACGCCGGCATGCCCTACCGCGTGTACGGCGGACTGCGCTTCTTCGAGCGCGCCGAAATCAAGCACGCGCTGGCCTACCTGCGCCTGCTGGAAAACGCCAACGACGACACGAGTTTTCTGCGCGTGGTGAACTTCCCGCCGCGCGGCATCGGGGCGCGCAGCATCGAGCAGCTGCAGGACGTGGCGCGCACCAGCGGCTGTTCGCTGCACGACGCGGTGAGCGCCGTGACGGGCCGGGCCGGCGCGGCCATCGGCGGCTTTGTGGCCAAGCTCGACGTGCTGCGCGAGCGCTCGGTGGGCATGACGCTGTCCGAGATCATCGAGCTGGTGTTGGAGCACAGCGGCCTGGTGGAGCACTACCGGGCCGAGCGCGAAGGGCAGGACCGGGTGGAAAACCTGGAGGAGCTGGTGAGCGCGGCCAAGAGCTTCGTGGGCATCGAGGGCTTTGGGCGTGACGCGGTGGCGCGCACGGTGGATGCGCAGGGGCGGCCGCTGACGCAGAGCCCGGTGAGTCAGGGGCTGGAGCCGGGGGAGCCCTCACCCTCCTTCGACAGGCTCAGGACAGGCCAAGCCTCTCCCGCAAGCGGGAGAGGGGGCGATTCACTCCCTCTCCCGCTTGCGGGAGAGGGCGGGGGTGAGGGTCTTCCCGCCCCCGACGCCGATACCGGCGAAACCATGAGCCCGCTCGCGGCTTTCCTCACCCACGCCGCGCTCGAATCCGGCGACAACCAGGCCCAGGCCGGGCAGGACGCGGTGCAACTCATGACGGTGCACGCGGCCAAGGGCCTGGAGTTCGACTGCGTGTTCATCACCGGCATGGAAGAGGGCCTGTTCCCGCACGAGAACTCGATGAGCGACCGCGACGGGTTGGAAGAAGAACGCCGCCTGATGTACGTGGCGATCACGCGCGCGCGCAAGCGCCTGTACCTCAGCCATTCGCAGACGCGCATGCTGCATGGCCAGACGCGCTACAACCTCAAGAGCCGCTTCTTTGAAGAGCTTCCCGAGAGCTGCCTGAAGTGGCTCACGCCACAGCAGCCGGCCTGGAACCCCAGCGCGGCCGGAGCGGGTGGTGGCGGTGGCTGGCAGGGCGGTCGCGGTGGCTACGGCACGCGCGGTGCCGGTGCACCCGCCGTGCTGCAGCCCGCGTGGTCACCCGGCTGGGCCTCGGGCAGCGACCCGAAAGGCCTGGGGGGCAAGAGCAACCCCGAGCCCGACCGCGGCACCGACATCAAGGCCGGCATGAAGGTGTTCCACAACAAGTTCGGCGAAGGCAAGGTGCTGGCGCTGGAAGGCGCGGGCGCCGAAGCGCGGGCCCAGGTGAATTTCTCGCGGCACGGCGTGAAGTGGCTGGCGCTGTCGGTGGCCAAGCTCACGCCGGTGGACGACTGAGCTTCGCGCACAAAAAAGCCGCGACGGGCCAAGCCGTCGCGGCTGCAAAAAATCACGCGGTCTCTGATTGACGGGTGTCTCCGCGCAACCTTGGAGCATCCACGGCGTGCGCGAGGCACGCCGTTTCGTTCACATCAGAAGTCGTGGCGCACGCCCACGGCGAAGAGTCGCGTGTCGGCGGTCTTCACGCCGGCGCCGTCTTCCACCTCATGGGTGCGGTAGCCGGCGTACAGCTTCGAGCGCTTGGACAGCGTGTAGGTAGCGCCCAGGCCGAAGCCCGAGGCCTTGGACGAGGTGAAGCCGCCGATCTTGGTCTTGCTGGTGGCGAAACCGGCCGACAGGTTGATGGCGCCAACGGGCACATCCACACCCACGGTCAGCTCATCGTCGTCGCCCTTGGCGTCGGTGCCGCTGCGGGTGTTGTAGCCGGCGGACAGCTTGGCCACGCCCAGGTCGTAGGCGGCGGCGAGTTGCAGGTACTTGTCCGACTTGCCTTTTTCGTTCTGGTGGCCCAGGGCGAAGTTCATCGGGCCGTTCTTGTAGCCGACCAGGACGGCGGTCATGGTGTCGTCTGCGCCAGCGTTCTGTTCGAAGGCGTAGGACAGGCCACCGTACACGCCACCCATGCTGGGCATGTCGTAGCGCATCTGGTTGTTGAAGCGGCTCGAGTAGTCACCACCCGACTTGAACACGCCGTTGCCCGACGGCGTGAACGCCGAGTCGAACACCGAGTTGCTGTTGGACAGGGCGCGTGCATCGTCGTACACGCTGTAGGTGCGACCCAGGGTCAACTTGCCGAAGCCACCCATCAGACCCATGCTGGACTCGCCCTTGAAGGACGGGCTCTGCAGGGCGCCGGTTTCGGCGTCGATGCGCTGCTCGAGCTTGAAGTGGGCCTTCAGGCCGCCACCGAGGTCCTCGACGCCGCGAAAGCCCAGGCGGGGCGTGGTCAGGCCACCGTTGCCGCCGTTGAACATCTTGGTCTCGCTGCCGGCACCCAGTTCCTTGAGGTTGCCGACCGACAGATCCATGCGACCGTAAACGGTGACGGACGACTGCGCCATGGCGGCGCCCGAAGCGGCCAGCACGGCCAGAGCGATGAGGCTCTTTTTCATGAAAATATCCTTTATGGGAGTGAGAATAGGAATAGCCACCAATATTATTGCCGCATGCTTGTGTCTCGATACAGAAATTTCTTTCCTTTGCACATTTGCATGTGTATCTATTTCACCAAACGACCATAAAAGTTCTGTGACACCCGCCGGATTTTGTTCTCGTTGTTGCAATGCGGCAACAAACAGGTTTCAGGGCTTGCCGGCGTTGACCCAGCGCGTCCAGCCCGCGCCGTCGTTGTCGTTGACGACCCACAGGTCGCCTTTGAAAACCACCATGCCCTCGGCCTTTTCCTGCAGGTAGTTGAAGTCCTTGCGCAGGTCGCGCACCAGGGTCTTGCTGAGGGTGGCGCCTTCGGTCACGTCGGCGGCTTTCACGCTGTAGATGCGTTTGACTTCGGCGTTGATGGCCTGGCCTTCGCCACCGCCCTTGTCGCGTTCGAGCAACAGCAGGCGGCCGTCGTCGGTGAGCTGGATTTCGGACAGGCCCATCCAGAACTTTTTCGCATCCTTGCTGTGTTGGTCCAACGGATAGAGCGCCGTGGTCCAGGTTTGGGTGGGCATGTGCAGCTTCAGGATAGCGGCCTGGGGCTTGGCCGGGTCAAAACCGCGCTGCACGGCCATGTAGAGCGTCTGGCCATCGGCGCTGGCGGTCACGCCCTCGTAGCCGGTGCTGACCCTGGGGCTGGCGAACCGTGCCTGCACGCTGGCGGGCAGCTTCACGCGCTGCTGCACCACGCCGGCCATGTTCACCCTGATGAGCTCGTTGTCGGCGACGGTCTTGCCCTCCGAGGCGATCCAGAAGCCGTCGGACACCTTGGCGATGCCTTCCGGGTCCACCTTCAGCGCTTTGCCGTCGGCCTCGGTGAGCAAGGTCACCTGGTCCAGGGTCAAACGCCCTTGTGCTGCATCCGTCGGGTCGATGCGGAAGATGCGCGACTGGCCGAAGGCGTTGTCGGGCACGGCGTAGAGGTGTGTGCCGTCGGTGCTCAGGCCCGAGAGCGCGCCCCAGGGCAGGCCCGCGTCCCGGGCTTCCAGTTGGGGCTCGCTGGCCTGGCCGTTGAAGCGGTAGATGTTGAGCGAGCCGTCCCCTTCGTTGGCCGTCACGAACAGCTGCTGGCGGTCGCGGCGCTGCGTCACGGTGGTCAGCCCTTCGGGCGACATGCCGGTGGGCAGCAGTTGCACGAACTGCGGCTGCTTGAGATCGTCCACGCGGTAGACCTCGACAAAGGCGCCGCGCTCTGAACCCACCAGCAGGTAGGGCTTGCCGCCGAAGCGGCCGGCCGTCACCGCCTCGATCTCCGCGCCCTTGGACGCCGAGCGCCTGTCCGGGTAGTGGCCACGCACGAGGGCGTGCAGCTCGGTGCGTTCACCGGTTTCGTAGACCACCTCGCCGCGGGTGTTCATCAGCGTGAAGCCGCGTGCGCCAGGCAGCACGCCGTTCTTGTCTTTCTTGCCGTCGCCTTCGTTGGCCGTGGCAAACACGCCCGGTGCCACCCAGGCCACCGCGTCGGCCTCACGGCGCGCGGTGAAGCTGTCCTTGAAGGCGACTTCCTTGTCCTTCTTCAGGTCGGCGTTGCCGCTTCGGGTCACGGTGCCGGTGGAGAACACGCGCTCTAGGCGCGCACGCCGTGGGTGGCTCAGGTCGATGAGAGCAACCGCGTTGTTCTCCTGCAGCGAGACCACCGCTTTTTGAGCGCGCGCGTCGATGGACACGAACTCGGGCTGCGGATCGTTCGGGTAGACGACGCCGGGCGTGGACTGCAGCGCCCGCACCAGTTCGATCGACTGCACGCCGGTGCTCTCGCCGCCATACAGGTCCTGCAGACCGACCACGTCGATGCGGCCGGGGCGCTGGCCGTCCAGCGTGGCGTCGCCCTCGGCATCGGTTTCTTCGTCCTCGATCGCCACCACGGCGCGCAGCGTGCGGCCCTGGCCGACCAGCGCCAGCGAATCGGGGCCGATGCCCACGGTGATGTCCTTGACGTGTTTCACGGCGGCGGGGCGGCGGATGTCGTACACGCGCACCAGGCCGCGGCGCGCATTGGCCACGTCGTCACCCAGTCGCACCGCGACCACGGCAAAGCGTCCATCGGGCGAGATCGCCACCGAGGTCGGTTCACCCACGCCCATCAGCTGCACGTTCACGTGCGGCAGCAGCACCGGCTGCTCGGGCTTCGCGATGTCGACCATGCCGAGCACGCCCACATCGGCGCTGGTGTAGACCAAGGTCATGCCGTCGGGCGTGGCGGCCACGATCTCGGCCACGCCGTCCACCGGCAGGTGGTGGACCATGGCAAACGAGCCGGTGTTCGCGGCGGGTGGCGCTGCCTGAGCGAGCGAAGTGAATGCGACGGAAGCGGCCAGCGCTGCTGTCAGGGTGCAGAGGTGAAGTGTGTTCATGCGAAGGGTGGGCTGCGTAGGAAAAACCCCACGAGCCTAGGGATCGCATGTGTCATGGGCGTGACCGCTTGTGCCCAAAACAAAACCCCTGCCGACGAATGCGGGCAGGGGCTCGTGGGCTGTGGCTGGTCCGGCGAAACCCGCCGGGGGACTCAGGCGGCCTGGGGTATCGCTTCCGGGGTCTGGGCCCCTTGCTGGCTCACCTGCATCGACAGGTCCAGCAGGACGGCCTTGCTGGTGTAGTAACGGTCCAGGCGCCACTCGGCCATGATCTCCATGGCGAGATGGAATTCGTCGTAGTCCAGCCGGTACAGGTCCGACAGCTGGAACGGCACTTCCGACTCCAGCGCCAGCACCAGCCGGGACAGGATCTCCGCCTTCGGCTTGCCGGCGTGGTTCTCGATCAGCTTGCGGGCTTTTTTCAGGGCAATCATGGGACCTCGCTCTCTCTCAACGGTTTGTGAAACGAAGGTGTGCATGGCGCAAAGCCTCGCGCCAGCCACCATGCAAAGAGCATAGCGGCCAGGGGCCGGGATTTCATGACGAAACGATGACTTGTTCATGACACTGCTGCGTCGTTCCCTCTCCACTGCTGCACCTGATCGGCCACCCAGCCAGGGTCGTCCAGTGGCAGGTCGTGCCCTGCGGTCGGGTGCATCGCCAGCGGGCAATGCCAGGCGTTGGCCAGCGCCTGCGAGCAGCGGCTGTCCACCAGGCGGTCGTGCTCGCTGGCCAGCAGCAGCACCTGCGGGATGGGGGCCACCGCGGGCGCGGTGAAGCGCGCGGCCGCCACCAGCTGGCGCAGGGCATTGGCCGCGGACACGGGGCGTTGTGCGCGCGCGGACACCCAGTCCTGGATCACCTGCTCATGGGTCTGCGCGCGGTTGCTGGTCATTCGCAGGATCGCCCGTTCGGCGTCTTGCGGCGAACCGGGGGCGAGCGCCAGGCGCAGCAGGGTGGTGTGGTTGTGGGGCAGCAGGCGCTGGTAGAACGGGCTGAAGGGGCGCACGCTGGTGTTGATCAACACGCAGGCGGCCACCTCGGCCGGTGCCACGCGTGCCCATTCGATCGCCACCATGGCGCCCAGCGACATGGCCAGCAGGTGCACTGGTGTGGCGATGCCTTGGCGGGCGACTTCTGCGCGGCACGCGGCCACCATGCCCGCGACCGAAGCCGGACTGGTTTCGCGGTGACGCTGGCCGTTGCCGGGCAGGTCCGGGGTGAGGATGCGGGCCGCGGGCATGGCCCGCTGGAACACGGCTGTGAAACCGCCCCAATGCGCCGCTTCGCGCGTGAGGCCGCGCAGGAAGATCCAGGTGGTCATGGGGTGTGCCGTGCGCCGTACCAATGCGCCAGGGCTTCGGCGTGGCATTGATCGCGGGTGTCCGCGCCCGGGATCCAGTGTGTGTGGCTGCAGGCCGCCCGCGTGAGGAAGTCCAGCAGCGAGAGGTGGCGGCGCAGCACGCGCTGCTGGCGGTGGTCGATCAGGGGGTTGAAGATGCCCTTGCGCGAAAACAGCTGGCGCGGGTTTTTTTTGATCCACAGCCACGAGCCCATCTCCAGCGTGAGCGGCAGAAAGGTGTGCGCCGGGTGCTCGGCGCGGGCCTGCAGGTAGAGGTGGTCCCAGAGGTCGCCGTGGGCCAGGTACTGCGCGCTCTGGGGTTCGATGATGTAGCGGTGGTGGCTGTGCGCCTGGAGAAAGATGTCTTTGAGCGCGTGCAGCTCCGCCAGGTGCGGAATCGGCTCGCGCGTGTGGGCAAAGGGGAACCACAGGCGGTCGCTCACGCCGAAGCCCGAGTGGCAGTCCAGCGCGATGCTGAACGGGCGGGCCAGCAGTTCGTGCTGAACCACGTCGCACAGCGCCTGGCTCTCCGCTTCCATCGGCTCACCGGGCCGCCCGCGGTACCAGGGCAGGCCCGCGCTCAGGCGCTGGCCCCCGAGCAGGTAGGGCACCTTCTCCCGCGCTTCCACCGGGGCGTTGCGCATCAGGTCCACGCCGCGCGGGTTGGCCCGCGTGGCCGACCACATCCCGCCGGGGTTGACGATGGGCATGAAGACCAACCGGACCTGCTCCAGCAGCCGTGTCAGGGTCTGGTCCCAGCGCAGCCGCATGACGACGTGCTGCAGGAACGCGATCACCACCTGTGCGCCGATCCGCTCGAGGCCGTGCACGCCGCCAAAGAACCCGACCGTGGGGGCCTGCGGGTCGGCGGTGCCCAGGGTGATCGCGTGGACGGGAAAGCGGTGACCCGCCGCCACCGACACCTCGCACACCACCCGCGCCTGCAGATGGGGCGCGCCCTGCCCGACGATCTTCTCCAGCGCCATCAGTTCGGGCAGAGCGCCGTGGGGCATGGTGTTGAAAGAGGTGGGTTTCACATGGGTGTTCAAGGCGTGCCGCGCGCTGACGCGAAACGGTCACACGGACGGCTTATCTTGACAGGCATCCTGGCTTGACGAGGGGTTTTTCATGGTCTGGAAACTGCTCGGTCTTCAGCGACTGCTCGATCAACTGTTTGACGAGGGCTGGCACGCCTTCGGCCTGTTCGGCATGGAAGGGTTCTCCTGTGATGAATGCGTGGTCACCCCGGAAGACTGAGGCACAACGTTTCGTGCTGTCGTTCTGCATGATCGCCTGCGGCGTGGCCTGGGGGCTGGTGGAGCTGTTCGCGCTGCACCGTTCGCGCTACCGGGCCTGGCGCGCGGGCCTGGGCCTGTCCCATGAACAAGGGCCCGGCCCCGCGCCCTGAGGCGCGAGGGGCGGGCCCCTCGGGGAAACATCAGCTGCCGATCAGGCCGCCGTCGTTCTTGGTGATGACGATGGTGGCCGAGCGCGGGCGCTTGCCGGCGCCGTAGCCGGCGTTGGCGGGCCACTGGCTCTGGTACTTGGCCGGGTCGTTCACGTCGGCCATCTTGGTGCTTTCGCCCGGGTGCTGGATGTTGATGAACACCGCGCGGCCATCGGGCGTTTCGCACCAGCCGGTGATCTCGCAGCCCTTGGGGCCGACCAGGAAGCGTGCCAGCGTGGTGGGCGTGGGGGTCTTGCCCACGTAGGTGGTGACTTCCTTGTCGCCGTGCTTGACCGTGCGCGCGCCGCCGTCGCCCACCTTGCCGGGGATGGCCGCGAGCATCATGCAGTTGGTCTTGTCGGTGTAGGCGCCGTCGTCGGTCTGGATCCAGCAGATGCCGGTGGCCGGGCTGAACACCAGGCCGTCGGGCGAGGACATGTCGTTCTCGTCGGTCAGGCTGGAGAGGTTCACGCTGGACTTGTCCGCGTCGGCCTCGGCGCCGAACACGTAGATGTCCCACTTGAAGGCCGAGCCGGCGGACGAGGCGTCGGCCAGGCGCACGATGTGGCCGTGCACGTTGCCCTTCTGCTCCTTGCTGCCCTTCATGTCCTTGTAGGAACGCGGGTTCACCGCGTTGGTGCCTTCGGGGCTGCGGTTGCTGTTGTTGGTGAGGGTGAAATAGACCTCGCCGGTGCGCGGGTGCACGCCGTTCCATTCCGGGCGGTCCATCTTGGTGGCGCCCACGGCATCGGCCGCCAGGCGGGTGAAGATGGCCACGTCGGCGTCGGACTTGAACTCGAAGTAGGAGCTGCCGGCGATCACCGGGTTGTTCATCGACAGTTCCAGCCACTCGCCGCTGCCGTCGCCCTTGAAGCGCGCCGCAAACAGCGTGCCCTTGTCGAGGTACTTGTCGCCGGCGGCCAGGCGGTTGGCCGGGCTGGCGTCCTTCGGATCCCACTTGGCGTCGGACACGAACTTGTAGATGTATTCACCGCGTGCGTCGTCGCCCATGTAGGCCACGATCGGCTGGCCGGCCACCGGCTTGGCGAAGGCCACGCTCTCGTGGGCGAAACGGCCCAGGCCGGTGCGCTTGCGCATGGGGGCCTGGGTGTCGTAGGCGTCCATCTCGACCACATAGCCGAAGGTGTTCATCTCGTTGCGGTAGTCGGCTTTGGCGCTGGCGGCCAGGGCGCTGTTGTTCCAGCGCACGAAGCGGTCATCGCTGCCGGCGCTTTCCCAGCCGTGGCGGCTGGCTTCACCGGCCTTGCGGCCGTAGCGCTTGAGCGCCTGGACCTGCTTGTCCTTCTTGCGGGCGTCGTCGTCTTTCGCGTCGCGGAAGAAGTAGCCGTACCAGTTTTCTTCGCCGCTCACGAAGGTGCCCCAGGGCGTCTTGCCGGTGCCGCAGTTGTTGAGCGTGCCGCGGCACTGGGTGGCGTCGGCGCTGAACTTGGTCACCAGGTGCTCGCTGCCACGTGCCGGGCCGTGGATGGCGGCGGTGGTCATGGTGGTGACGCGGCGGTTGAAGGCCGAGCCCGGCTGGTAGGCCCAGCGTTTGCCGTCGGTACGCACTTCGACGAACGACAGGCCGTGGATGGCCAGTTCCTTGTCCACTTCGCCAGCGGGGCGGGGCAGGGAGGACGCACCACCATCGGCGTGGATGAAGAAGGAGCTGAGCTTTTCGTCGGTGGTGGCTTCGTGGTTCACGGCCAGAATACCGCGGCTGTTGAAGCTGTTCGAAGGCTTGCCCGAGGCGTCCAGGCCGAACCACTCCATGCCGTCGTGGTGGTCGCCGGCGCGGTGCTCGAAGTCGGCGTCGGTGCCGTCGTTCTTGAAGGTGGGGGTGCTGGCGGTGAGCGGGTCGCCCAGCGCGTAGACGACCTGGGCGGTGTAGCCCTCGGGCACGACGACCGCGTCGGCCAGGCTCTTGGCCACGGGCTTGAAGCCCAGGCGGTCCACCGAGGTGGCGCTGCTACCGGTGGTGGCGCAGCCGGTCACGGCGGTCGCACCCAGAGCCGCACCGGCCATGCCTGCGCCCTTGAACAGGCTGCGGCGGCTCAGGCGGGTGTCGAGCACCTGCTCGAAGTGCGGGTTGGACGAGGTGTTGGAGTCCTCTTCGTTGAAGTCCGTTTGCGTGTTGTTGTGTGGGGTGTGTTCGCGCATGCTTGCCTCAGGGCGTGGTTGAAAAACGCCATGTTGGAGAGCTTGCGTGACACAGGTGTGATGACTGTGTGACGGTTTGAAGACGGCGCCGAGATCGGCGCGTTTTTGCGCCAGGGGCCGGCGACCGCGGCCCTGTGCCAAGCCCGGGGCCGAGCCCGGGCGGGGCCTGCCTTTACCTGGGCATGGCCGGGTGGTCCTGCGGCGGGCGCTGTTCCATGTAGCCCATGCCGTCTTTCACGCCTTTCTTGCCTTCGATCTGCCAGGCGGTCTGCTGGCCCACCAACTGGGCCAGAAACTCGACTTCTTCGTCGGTGTGGTTGATGGCGTTCGCGGGCGTGAGGAAGCGGCCGTTCTTCGGCTCGACCTCGCCCCAGAACGACTGGTGGTAGCTCGCCTGCGAGAGCGCGCTTTGGCCGCGGGCGTTCATCTCCACCGTGCCGTAGCAGTTGCAGAAATAGCTGCGCTGGTCGGGAAAGACCTCGGCGTACACGCCGGTGCCCCGGATGCCCGCGGTGAGCGTGGGCATGACGATGGAGCGGCGCGCGCCGCGCCCGAACACGCTGACCACCGCGCCGGTGAGCAGGCGCAGCAGGCTCACGGTGTTCAGCGTGCTGCCGCGCTGGACCGACATGCGCGTGTTCTGCCGCACATGAAACGCGGCGTTGCCGATCACGAACACCAGCCGCGAGGCCGGGCCGGTGACGATGTCGTCGCCGGTCTGGACGGTCTGCTGCTGCACCATGCGCCGGCCGTTGAGCAGCACGTCGCCCACGAACTCCACCACGTTGCTGCGCTGCTGGGCCATCGCCCCGGGCAGGCCGCCCAGGGCCACCCACGCGGCGGCGGCCTTGAGGGTGTCGCGCCGCTGCGTCCACAGCACTTCGGATTCGTGGCGGCCAGACAGGCTGTGTGGGTGGGTCATGCGTCGTCTCCGGTGGCGGGGTTGGGTGGGGCCAGGGCTTCGTCGTCGTCCGCGAGGAAGCTGTCGCGGAAGGTGAAATAGATCGAGGCGTGGAACATCGAGGCCATGAACAGCACCGAGGGGTAGAGGATGATGCTCATCGCCTGGGCGCCGCCCAGCATGGCGCCCAGCAGGCTGATCACCAGCCCGATCAGCATGAACACGCCCACCCAGCTCAGGCCGTAGACCAGCATCGCGCCTTTGTTGGCCCAGCACGCGGCGGCGCTGAAGAACAGGCTCTTGACCGGGCTCACGCCGTGCCAGTGCACCAGCGCCGGCGCATGCCAGAAGGCCATCATCACCGGCACGTAGACCACCATCGCCAGCCACAGGCCGCCGCTGAACAGGGTCGAGCGCACCATCTCGGGCGTGACCTCGGCCTCGTTGAGCGCCACCTCGGCACCGCCGCCCGCCCCGCCCAGCAGGGCCGCCGCACCGAGCACCAGCATCAACGCCCCGGCGTACATGGCGCCGAGCACCAGCATGTGCTGGGCGCGCACCGGCCCCGAGCGAAACGCGGTGATCAGCGTGGTGGGCATGGGAAAGCGGCCCTCATGGGCTTCGCGGCTGGCCGCCATCAGCCCCAGCGTGGCCGCCGGCACCAGCAGCAGCGAAATGGCCGAGCCGATCACCGGCACCAGCGAAACCACCGACACCACGGCCATGAACATGAAAAACAGGCCCGAGAGGGCCAGGGGCTGGCGAAAGAAGGTTTTCACCCCCAGTTTCACCCATGTGATGCCGGTGAGGGCGGGGACGAGGTGGAGTTTCATGCAGGGGTTGGGTGGGGTCAGGCGGCCACGCAGGCGTCTTCAAGCAGCGAGGCCGACAGGGCCTGGGCGTGGCGCACCCGCTCGCGCAGCACACGCTCGAAATGGGTCGGGTCGTGCGGTTTCAGCATGCTCGCGTCGCGGGGCAGATGCCAGTCCCACAGGCGCGAAAGCCAGAAGCGCAGGGCGCCCGCGCGCAGCATCGCCGGCAGCAGCTGGCGCTCGGCCATGCTCAGGGGCCGCACCGCCTGGTAGGCCGCGATCATGGCCCGGGCGCGCGCCGCGTCGTGCTGGCCATCGCGCTCGTCCGCCGCATGCTGGATGCACCAGTCGTTCAGGCAGACCGCCAGATCGAACAGGAAGCTGTCGTTGCCGGCGAAATAGAAGTCGAAGAAGCCGGTGAGTTCGCCGTCGTGAAACATCACGTTGTCGCGGAACAGGTCAGCGTGCACCGGGCCACGCGGCAGGGCCGTGTAGGCCGAGCCCGCGGCCACGTGGTTCTGGTAGGCCAGCTCGGTGCGGATCAGCGCGCTCTGGCTCTCGCTCAGATGCGGCAGCACCACCGGCACCGTCTCGTTCCACCAGGGCAGGCCGCGCAGGTTGGGCTGGCTCATGCCGAAGCCGCGCCCGGCCAGGTGCATGCGCGCGAGCATGTCGCCCACGGCGCGGCAATGCGCCTCGGTGGGCGCGAGCTCGCTGTGGCCCCGCAGCTTGTTCACCACGGCGGCGGGTTTGCCCTGCACGCTGTGCAGGATTTCGCCGCGCTCGTCGGCCGCGGGCTCGGGCACCGGAATGCCCTGGCCCGCCAGGTGCTTCATGAGGTGCAGGTAGTAGGGCAACTGCTCGAAACTCAGGCGCTCGAACACGGTCAGCACGTACTCGTGCGCCACGCCGTCGCGCACCGTGGTGGCGAAATAGTTGGTGTTTTCAATGCCCCCCTGGATGCCACGCAGCTCGGTGAGATCACCCAGGCTCAGGCGGTGCAACAGGGCGGCGGCTTCGCCAAACGCGACTTCGGTGTAAACGGCCATGAAGGTGCGGCGGGCGATCAGAAGTTCAGGATGCGCCAGCGGCTGCGGCCAGACGCACCCGTGGTCTTGTTGGCACCTTCACCGAGGTCCGCGGCGCCCTGGGCGGGCACGATTTCGTAGGCGGGCGCGCCGTTCTTGGGCTGCACGGCGATGTGGCGGGTCTGGCCGCCCACGCGCAACTCGTCGATGCGGGAGTGGTCGTCTTCGTGGGTGATGCGCTCGATGCGCTCACTGAAAGCCGGCGCCGGGGCCTCGGCGGCGGGCTCGGTGGTGGGTGGGGGTGTCTGGGCCATCGCCGGCAGGCACGCCAGGACGGCCAGCGCCAGCAGCGACTGGCGGATGAGGGGGGTAGGGTGTTGGCACATGCCCCATTGTAGGCAGGCATTGCCCCGCCGGCCCCCGCCGTCGGCATGGGTTGACGCACGGATTCCCCCACAATCGCGCCATGTCTGACGAAAAAACGCCCACCCCCACCCTGCTGCTGGTCGACGGTTCCAGCTACCTCTACCGCGCGTTCTTTGCTGGCGGCGATGCCATGAGCACCACCTTGCCCGACGGCACGGTGCAGAAGACCGGTGCCATCCGCATCCTGATCAACATGATGCAGAAGCTGCTCAAGGACCACCCCGCCGCGTACGGTGCCTGCGTGTTCGACGCCAAAGGCCCGACCTTCCGCGACGCCATCTACCCCGAGTACAAGGCCCAGCGCAGCCCCATGCCGGACGACCTGCGCTCCCAGATCGCCCCCATCCACGAGGTGGTGCGCCTCACAGGCTGGCCGGTGCTGGACGTGCCGGGCGTCGAGGCCGACGACGTGATCGGCACCCTGGCCGTGACGGCGGCGCAGCAGGGCATGAACGTGATCATCTCCAGCGGCGACAAGGACCTGGCCCAACTGGTGAACGAACGCATCACCATCATCGACACCATGAGTGGCAAGGTGCGTGATCTGGCCGGGGTCGAGGCCGAGTTCGGCGTGCCCGCCCGCCTGATGCTGGACTACCAGATGCTCGTGGGCGACCAGGTCGACAACGTGCCCGGCGTGCAGGGCGTGGGTCCCAAGACCGCCGTGAAGCTGCTGCAGGAATACGGCTCGGTGGACGCCCTGGTGGCGCAGGCCGACCAGATCAAAGGGGCTGTGGGCGAGAAGCTGCGCAAGGCACTCGACTGGCTGCCCACCGGCCGCCAGCTGCTGACCATCAAGACCGATTGCGACCTCAACGGCTGGGTGCCCAACTTGCCCGCGCTCGAAGCCATCCGCATCGGCCAGCCGCAGACCGAACCGCTCAAGGCCTTCTACGAAACCTACGGTTTCAAAGGCCTGGCCAAGGCGCTGGGCGGCGAGTCCCCGTCTTCACCCCCTCGCCCCAGCGGCGCAGGGGCTTCACTCCCTCGCCCCTCTGGGGAGAGGGCCGGGGTGAGGGGCGAGCCCACCAACGACCTCTTCAGCGAAGCCGAACCCACCGAGGCCAGCGAAGCGTCCGCCACGCCTTCCAACAGCCATCTTGCCTACGACACCATCCTCACCTGGGACCTCTTCAACACCTGGCTCGCCAGGGTCGAGGCCGCCGAGCTCGTGGCTGTGGACACCGAAACCACCTCGCTCGACGAAATGCGCGCCGAAATCGTCGGCATCAGCTTCAGCGTGAAACCGGGCGAAGCCGCCTACATCCCGCTCAAACACGCCGGCCCCGACGCACCCGAACAGCTGCCGTTCGACGAGGTGCTGGCCAAACTCAAACCCTGGCTGGAAAACCCCGCCAAACACAAGCTTGGCCAACACATCAAATACGACCGCCACGTGTTTGCCAACCACGGCATCGAAGTGCAGGGCTATGCGCACGACACCATGCTGCAGAGTTACGTGCTCGAAGTGCACAAGCCGCACGGCCTGGCCAGCCTGGCCGAGCGCCACCTGGGCCGCAGCGGCATCAACTACGAAGACATCTGCGGCAAGGGCGCGCACCAGATCCCGTTCGCACAGGTCGACGTGGCCAAGGCCGCCGAATATTCGTGCGAAGACAGCGACCAGACGCTGGACGTGCACCGCGCGCTGTGGCCCCAGCTCGAAGCCGACGCCAAGCTGCTCTTCATCTACGAGCTGGAGATCGCCAGCAGCGAAGCGCTCTACCGCATCGAGCGCAACGGTGTGCTGATCGACGCCCCCACGCTCGCCAAACAAAGCCACGAACTCGGTCAGCGCATCCACGCCCTGGAGCAAGAGGCCTACGAGATTGCCGGCCAGCCCTTCAACCTCAGCAGCCCCAAACAGCTCGGCGAAATCTTCTTCGACAAACTGGGCCTGCCCGTCATCAAGAAAACCGCCACCGGCGCGCGCAGCACCGACGAAGAGGTCTTGGAAAAGCTCGCCGAAGACTACCCGCTGCCCGCCAAGATCCTGGAGCACCGCGGCCTCTCCAAACTCAAGGGCACCTACACCGACAAGCTCACCCTGCTCACCCTGCCGCGCACCGGCCGCGTGCACACCCACTACGCGCAGGCCGTGGCCGTGACCGGGCGCCTCTCCAGCAACGACCCCAACCTGCAGAACATCCCCATCCGCACACCCGAAGGCCGGCGCGTGCGCGAAGCCTTCGTGGCGCCCGCCGGCAGCGTCATCGCCAGCGCCGACTACTCCCAGATCGAGCTGCGCATCATGGCCCACATCAGCGGCGACGCGGCCCTGCTCAAAGCCTTCCACGAAGGCGTGGACGTGCACCGCGCCACCGCCGCCGAAGTGTTTGGCCTGGAGCCCGAGCAGGTCAGCAGCGAGCAGCGCCGCTACGCCAAGGTCATCAACTTCGGCCTGATCTACGGCATGGGCACCTTTGGTCTGGCCAAGGCGCTGGGTATCGAGAACGCGGCGGCCAAGACCTACATCGACCGCTACTTCGCGCGCTTTGCCGGCGTCAAGCAATACATGGACGAGACCCGTGCCCTGGCCAAGGCCCAGGGCTATGTGGAAACCGTGTTCGGCCGCAAGCTGGTGCTGCCCGACATCCAGAACGCCAAGGGCGCGAAGCAGGCCGCGCTGGAACGCCAGGCCATCAACGCCCCCATGCAAGGCACGGCGGCCGACCTGATCAAGCTGGCCATGGTCGCGGTGCAGAAGGCGCTGGACAAGCAGGGCCGGGTCACCAAGATGATCATGCAGGTGCACGACGAACTGGTGTTCGAAGTGCCCGAGAGCGAGGTGGACTGGCTGCGCACCGAGATTCCAAACCTTATGGCTGGCGTGGCCGAACTCAAGGTGCCGCTGCTGGCCGAGGTGGGGGTGGGACCGAACTGGGACAAGGCGCACTGAGCCTGGGTGCTGACGGACGTGTCGCCATTTCGGAAAAATGGGTATATGTTTTGTTGACGTGTCGTCGGTGGCGACATAAGCTGATTACCTGTCGATAAAACGGGTTTTTTGCATCATGACCGACGCCACCCCCACTTGGCACCCCGAGCAGCCCCACAACCAGTTGCCCGCGCTGCCCCCGGCGCACGAGCTGGAAAGTAGGGCCGTACTCAAGGCCTGCATCGAGGCCCGCGCCGCGCTGGCCGAGCTCAAGCAGGCGGCCGAGCTGATCCCCAACCAGGCGATGTTGATCAACACCATCCCGCTGCTGGAAGCCAAAGACAGCTCGGAAATTGAAAACATCGTCACCACCACCGACCAGCTGTTCCAGTACGCACAGGGCCACGACAACGCCGACCCGGCCACCAAAGAGGCCCTGCGCTACCGCACCGCGCTGTACCAAGGCTTCCAGTCGCTAGAAGGCCGCCCGCTGTGCACCGCCACCGCCGTGGACGTCTGCCGCACCCTCAAGGGCGTGGACATGGACATTCGCCGTACCCCCGGCACCCAGCTCGCCAACGACCGCACCGGGGAGGTGGTCTACACCCCGCCCGAAGGCGAAGCCCGCCTGCGCGACATGCTCGCCAACTGGGAGCGCTTTCTGCACAACCAGACCGAGCTGGACCCCTTGATCCGCATGGCCGTGGGCCACTACCAGTTCGAAGCCATCCACCCGTTCACCGACGGCAACGGCCGCACCGGCCGCGTGCTCAACATCCTCTACCTGATTCAGGAAGAGCTGTTGAACCTGCCCATCCTGTACCTGAGCCGCCATGTGATCGCGCACAAGGCCGACTACTACCGCCTGCTCCTCAGCGTCACCCGCGACGGCGCCTGGGAACCCTGGCTGATCTTCATGCTGCAGGCCGTGGCCGAAACGTCCAAATGGACCACCGGCAAGATCGCCGCCATCCGCGCGCTGGCCGAACACACCACCGAACACGTGCGCACCCGCCTGCCCAAGATCTACACCCGAGAACTGGTGGACGTCATCTTTGAGCAGCCGTATTGCCGCATCGGCAACCTGGTGGACAAAGGCATCGCCCAGCGCCAGGCCGCCTCGCGCTACCTGCACGACCTGGCCACCCTGGGTGTGCTGCGCGAAATGCCATTTGGGAAAGAGAAGCTGTTCATCCATCCCAAGCTGATGCAACTGCTCAGCCGGGACAACGACCAATTCCAGCCCTATGCCTGAAAAACCGAGACCGTTGATCTGATCACTGTTGGTCTTGGTGTAGGCGCTGGCAAACCGGGTCGTGGCACACTGACCTCACGGAGTTTGGCTCATAAGATATTCGCAACCTGGGAGGGTGAATGGAGCAATTGGCCGCATCGGAACTCAAAACCATCCTGCATTCCAAGCGGGCCAATCTCTACTATCTGGAGCACTGTCGGTTGCTCGTCAACGGCGGTCGTATCGAATATGTCACCGACGAAGGGAAGCGTCAGCTGTACTGGAACATTCCTATCGCCAACACCACCACGGTGCTGCTGGGAACCGGTACCTCGGTGACGCAGGCAGCCATGCGGGAACTGGCGAAGGCCGGTGTGCTGGTTGGTTTCTGCGGAGGCGGCGGGACACCTCTGTTCAGTGCGAACGAGATTGACATTGAGGTGGCCTGGTTTTCCCCGCAAAGCGAATACCGCCCCACCGAATACCTGCAGCATTGGGTGCGCTTCTGGTTCGATGATGCACTCAGGCTGTTGGCTGCCAAGGCATTTCAGCAGGTTCGGTTGAAGCGCATTCGCCAGCATTGGACTGGCAGCAAGGCGTTGCGCGAGGCGGGCTTTGAGATTGATGCGGATGCACTGCAAACGGCGCTGGACGCTTCTGCTCGAAACGTAGAAGCAGCGCCCGATAACACCGCGCTCCTAACTGAAGAAGCCCGACTGACCAAACACCTGTTCAAACTCGCCGCACGGGCAACGAAGTACGGTGAATTCACCCGTGCCAAACGGGGCAGCGGTGGCGATCCGGCCAATGGTTTTTTGGACCATGGCAACTACCTGGCCTATGGACTGGGTGCTACTGCTACCTGGGTGCTGGGCCTGCCGCATGGGCTCGCCGTGTTGCACGGCAAGACACGGCGTGGTGGTCTGGTGTTCGATGTGGCCGATCTGGTGAAGGATGCGCATGTCTTGCCGCAGGCGTTCATCTCTGCCACGCGCGGAGAAGAAGAGCAGGACTTTCGCCGCGCCTGCATCGAGAGCCTCACGCGCAGTGAGGCGCTGGATTTCATGATCGACACCGTGAAAGCTGTGGCTGCGCAGACAGGGCAAATGGCGCAAGCGAAGGCGCAAGCACCATCTCAGAGCAGTGCCGAATGAACGTCTTGCTGATATCGCAATGCGACAAGCGCGCACTGACCGAAACCCGCCGAATCCTCGACCAGTTCGCCGAGCGGCGTGGCGACCGCACGTGGCAGACACCGATCACGCAGGACGGGTTGGACACGCTGCGCCGCCTGTTGCGCAAGACTGCGCGCAAGAACACGGCGGTGGCTTGCCACTGGATTCGGGGAATCGATCACACGGAACTGGTCTGGGTGGTGGGCGACCGGCGACGCTTCAATGCTCAAGGTGCCGTGCCGACCAATACCACGCAGAAAAATGTCTTGCGGCGGGAAGATGAGAACGACTGGCATAGCGGTGAGCTGATTCGACTGTTGGTGGATTTGGCGGGCTTGCTGCACGACCTGGGCAAGGCCATAGAAGCCTTTCAATCAAGACTCCAGGGCGCCTTGATGGGGCGAAACCTCATTCGGCATGAATGGGTGTCGCTGCGGTTGTTTGAGGCATTCGTCGGAGACGATGACGACGCCACTTGGTTGGCACGGCTGGCAGCGCCCACTCCTGAAGACGATGCCCGCTGGACGAGCCGATTGCGCAAAGACGGGCTGGACGGTCAGTTCGACTCGCCATTCAAGACCCTGAGCCGTGCGCCGCTGGCCCAAGCACTGGCATGGCTCGTGGTGACCCACCACCGCCTGCCGGAGCTGCCTCCCGGTGCGGTGTTCCAAATGTCATCGCTGCGCGGCTTGTTGACCCAGGTTCAACCCGCGTGGAACGAACGAGCGTTTGAAGATGCAGACAGCGAAGCGCTGCGGTCGTACTGGCACTTTCCAAACGGCCTGCCCATTGCCAACGAGGCTTGGCGCCAACGTGCCAGCCGCATGTCGAGGCGCCTTGCCACCTTCGCCGCGACGCCCGGCGGAAGTCACTCGTCTGTCCTGAACAATCCGTTCGTCATGCATTTGAGTCGCTTGAGTCTGATGCTCGCGGATCACCATTACTCCAGCCTGGAAAGTTCACCGGCGGATCTGGCTGAGCGGGTGAAGATCAAGCCCAGCAACACCTTGCTGGCCAATACCTGCCGCAAAGACGGTTTACCCAATCAGTTGCTGGATGAGCACCTGCTGGGCGTGGCACAGCACGGTGCTGAAATCGCGCGGTTTCTGCCGCGTTTTTTTCAGCACCTGCCGCGCCTGGGCGCACACAAAAAGCTCAAACAGCGGGCCATCCAGGACCGTTTCCGCTGGCAAGACAAGTCGGCCGAAGTAGCCGCGGGCCTGCGCGAACGTTCGCTGCAGCAAGGCGCTTTCATCGTCAACATGGCTTCCACGGGTTGCGGCAAGACCTTGGCCAACGCTCGCATCATGTATGCGCTGGCCGATCCCGCCACCGGCATGCGCTGCGCCTTCGCCATGGGCCTGCGCACGCTGACGCTGCAAACCGGCAACGCGTTTCGCGCCATGCTGGGGCTGGGTGACGACGACCTTGCTGTCCGTGTGGGTGGCTCTGCCAGTCGGGCACTGTTCGAGTACCACGAGCAACAGGCGGAGGCCACCGGTTCGGCTTCCAGCCAGAAGCTGATCGAGGAAGACACGCACGTCAGGTACGACGGCGACATTGAGGGGAACCCGCTGCTGCGCCGCGCCGTGGCTGACCCCGACGTTCGAAAGCTGCTGGTCGCACCCTTGCTGGTCTGCACCATTGATCACCTGACCCCTGCCACGGAATGCCAGCGCGGTGGGCGGCAGATTGCGCCGATGCTGCGCCTGCTCAGCGGGGACCTGGTGCTGGACGAGCCTGACGATTTCGACCTCGCCGACATGCCCGCGCTAACCCGACTGGTTCATTGGGCTGGCTTGCTTGGTGCGCGGGTGCTGCTGTCTTCTGCCACCCTGCCGCCCGCGCTGGTGCAGGGCTTGTTCGAGGCCTACCGCAACGGACGTCAGCACTACAACGCCAATTGTGGTGCACGTCCGGGTGGCGCCGACACAGCGCCAGCTGTGTGCTGTGCGTGGGTGGATGAGTTCCATCAACAGGCAATGGATTGCCCCGACGGGCTTGGCTTTGAACAAGCCCATGCCCAGTTCGCCCAGCGGCGCCATGGCGAACTGGGCCGCCTGGCCGCAGAGCCCCGGCGCCGCGCGGAATTGCTGCCGTTGCAGGGCATGCAAGGCCTGCGCAAAAACGATCTGCCTGCAATGGCCAAGGCCTTTGCACCGCAGGTGCTGACGGCCGCGCTGCGTTTGCACCGAACCCACCACAGCATCGATCCGGTCAGCCACAAACGCGTCAGCTTCGGGTTGGTGCGCATGGCAAACATTGAGCCGCTGTTCGAGGTGGCGCTGGCACTCTTTCAGCAGCAACTGCCCGACGCGGTGCGGGTGCACTTGTGCGTCTATCACTCGCGCCATCCGCTGCTGGTGCGCTCAGCCATCGAGCAGCAGTTGGACCAGACGCTGCAGCGCCATGATCGCGACGCGGTGTTCTCGCTGCCCGACATCCGGCAACGGTTGGATGCCTCAACCGAGATGGACCACCTGTTCGTCGTGCTCGGGTCGCCGGTGACCGAGGTGGGCCGCGATCACGACTACGACTGGGCCGTGGTGGAGCCCTCGTCCATGCGCTCGCTCATCCAGCTCGCCGGCCGCGTGCGGCGTCACCGCCCTGGGCGGGTGGAGTCGCCCAACATTCTGGTGTTCAGCCACAACCTGAGGCACTTTCGCGTGCCCGGAAAAGCCGCGTTTTGTCAGCCAGGGTTTGAGGTGGACGACGGCCCATTTCGTTTGTCGTCGCACGACTTGGAGCGCTTGATGAACGCCGAAGAGCTGGCCGTCATTGATGCCAGGCCCCGCATCGTGTCGCCCGCACCGCCTGCGCTGAGGCCTACTGAACGGCTAGTGGACCTGGAGCACGCCCGCATGCGCAGTGAGATGCTGCCGCTACGCGCTGCAGTGGCGCCTGCTGCCGTGGGCAGCCGAGCCCGTGCGGCGGCCGCCAGCGAGACAGCGGGCCCAAGACTGAACGCCAGCACCTGGTGGCAACAAGCGCCTCAAGATGCGTTGCTTTCGGCGGTACTGCAAAGGGCCCAGCCCTTCCGCAAGGAGTCACTGCCGTTGGACATCACCTTGGTTCTGCTTCCGGATGAAGACGGCGAAAAGCCATTGCTGCACCAAGTTCTGGAAGGCGCTCGCAGAGGGCAAAGCGTGTATGCCGAGATCAACCGGTCGCAGTGCCAGCATGTCTCCGACGCTCTCGTGACCGGTGATCGTCTTCAGCCTTGGGGAGTAACTGATTACATGGCCACACTGGCGGAGCTGGCCACAGCTTTGGACTTGTCGCTGACTCAGTGCGCGGAGCGGTTCGGTGTGGCGACCGTTCGGCCCAACGACAACGGGTGGCGGTACCACCCGACATTGGGCTTTTCTCAAAGGAGGTGAATCGACCACATACGCGGATTGCCCATTTTTTTCAACCAACTTTCAGGGAGTACTGAATGTCACCGCAAGATCCTTCACGATCTGCCGCCATCCGGACGGTTATCGCTGACTTTCTTCACCAGCGATTGCAAATCAAGCTGGAAGAAGTCGAGAAAGATAAGAAGCTCGACAACGAAACGGCGCGTCACGAGAAGCGCATCAAGCTGCAGAACCAATTCCTTCCCAGCACTTGGCTTGAGGCTGCCGCTATGCGTGTTGGACAGATTCAAGCTGTCACGCATTCGCTCAAGGCAATACACCCAGATGCAAAGGGGAGTAGCTTGTATCGCGAGCCACGCTCATTGGCGCCCATCAAGGGGCTGGGCAGCCACGCCCTTGGCCTGGTGTTTGAGGCCGATGTGGTGGGCAACGCAGCTGCACTGGACGTCTACAAGTTCCTGAAACTGGAGCACAGCGGCCGTACGTTGCTGAACCTGTGCACAGAGGCGGATGACGACTTGGGTACGGCGTTGAACCCGGATCCAACCATTGCCCGTTCCTGGATGGCCGCATTTGCGGGCTTGGCAGAACCCCGAGGCAAGTTCAGCTCGCACACACAAGCCAAGCAGATTTACTGGCCCGTTGGCAACGACCCGCACGACGACGCCAGCTACCACCTGCTGGCGCCGCTGTACCCGACCTCGCTGGTGCATCGTGTCTACCAAGCCTTGCAGGAAGACCGCTTTGGCGAGGCCGCCAAGGCGGCGCGGGAAGCCCGCAAGGCAGGTGAGTGGCACGAGCGACCCGTGCGCGAGTATCCGAACCTTGCCGTTCAGAAACTGGGCGGCACCAAGCCACAGAACATCAGCCAGCTCAACAGCGAGCGCCGGGGGGACAACTGCTTGCTGGCCTCGCTGCCACCGGTCTGGCAATCGGCTGACGTCAAACCGGTGTTGAACGTTGCGTCGCTGTTCGAGGTGTTCCGCTGGCGCAAAGAGGTTCGCGCGATGGCGGCGCACCTGCGGCGCTATCTGGAGAGCGATCCAGCACGCAACAAGGAAACGCGTGAGCGGCGGGACGAGCTGGTGGAGTTGCTGCTGGACGAGTTGATGCAATACACCGCTGAGGTGCAAACGCTGCTGCCCGGCTGGAGTGCGGATGAGCGCTGCGACTTGCCTTCCCATCAGATCGCCTGGCTGGACCCACAAGGTACGGATATCGACACGACCGACATGATGGATCGCATGGCCAGCGACTTTGCCAATTGGCTCAACGGCCAGTTGCGTGAGCCGTTGCCCATGGGTGATGCGGAGTACCTGTACTGGCGCAAGCAAGCGCGCGAGCTGTTCAAGGAAGCGGAACGGGAGGGCGTGTATGAGCAATGACGCGCAACCCCCCGAGCATCGCGCGGTTTTGGTGCTGCCCCGCATCCGTGTGCAGAACGCCAACGCCATCTCCAGTCCAATGACCTGGGGCTTCCCGGCCATCACGGCCTTCACAGGGCTGATGACTGCACTGGAGCGCCGGCTGGGCCGTGATGCGGGCATGGCCTTGTACGGCGTGGGTGTGGTGTGCCATGGCTTTGAGGCACAGGTAACGACGCAGGGCTACACCCGTGCCTTCCACCTCACACGCAACCCGGTGCTGCACGACGGCAGTACGGCCGGCATTGTGGAAGAGGGGCGCGTGCATCTGGATGTGACGCTGGTGTTCGATGTGCGCCTGACGGACGGGCAACGAGGTGACGCCGAGCGAGCAGCACTTGCTGCACGTGCGGCCAACGAGTTGGCCGGCATGCGCTTGGCAGGCGGGAGCGTGATGCCAGCCTTGCCCAGTGCGCAACGGCGCCTAGGTCGACCCGTTTTGGAGCTGGTGCCCGATGGGTGGCAAGACGATGCATCCGACGAGCAACGCAAGGCTCATCGATTCTGGTTTCGACGTCTGGCCCGCCGCTGGCTCCCAGGCTTCGCCCTGGTTTCTCGGGACGACTTGTTGCAGACGCGACTGGCCGAACTGCGAGCCGATCAGCCGGAGGCCAGCGTGCTGGATGCATGGCTGGACCTGTCGCGTTGGAACGCCCGCGCTGTCGAGACACCCGCCAAAGCCGGAAGCGATCAACCGCCCACCGTCGAATGGGTGAATGACCCGCGTCCGGGCTGGACTGTACCGATCCCGGTGGGCTTTGCTGCGCTGTCCAAGTTGCATGCTCCGGGCGCGGTGAGCGGCTCGCGAGACGTGCAAACGCCCTTTCGCTTCGTCGAAACCGTGTGGTCCATCGGACAGTGGATCAGCCCGCATCGGCTCAAACGGTTGAGTGATCTGGTCTGGGCGCCGGACAACGATCACCACCCAGATCAACACAGCGAGCAGGGCCTGTACCGCTGCGTCAATGCCTTCCAACCCATCCCCCATGCTGAATCGACCGAACTGGCCGACAGCATCCAACACTGAATATTCAAGGAGAGATTTCATGGCTACCAAAGACAACACCCTCAAGACCGCTTCCGTCCTCGCTTTCGAGCGCAAGCTGGACCCCTCCGATGCGCAGTTCTTCGCCGGCAATTGGGATGCGCGCGACGGTACCGCCGGCTGGGCGCCGGTGACACTGCGCGAGAAATCGGTGCGCGGCACCATCTCCAACCGCCTCAAGACCAAGGACCAAGACCCAGCCAAACTCGACGCAGCCATCGAGAACCCCAACCTGCAAACAGTGGACGTGGCGGCCTTGCCTGCCGACGCCGACACATTGAAGGTGAGCTTCACGCTGCGCGTGCTGGGCGGCACAGGCAAGCCGTCGGCCTGCAACAACGCTGACTACCAGGCCAAACTGCTCAGCACCGTCAAGGGTTACGCCGATGGACAAGGTTTCGGCGAACTGGGTAAACGCTACGCACACAACCTGGCCAATGCGCGCTTCCTGTGGCGCAACCGCGTGGGTGCCGAGCAGGTGGAGGTGCGCGTTCAGCATCTGGTGCAGGGCCAGGCTGCAACCACGTGGTCCTTTGACGGATTGCAACTGTCTCTGCGTGATTTCACAGCACCGGAATCAAGCGCCAAGGACTTGCAGGCACTGGCTGAGCTCATCACCCAAGGGCTGGCCGGTACGAGCCACGTGCTGTTGCAGGTGACGGCTTTTGCCCGGCTGGGCGCGGCGCAGGAGGTGTATCCCTCGCAGGAATTGATTCTGGACAAGGGGACCAGCAAGAAGAGCAAAACGCTGTACGAGGTGCAGGACGTCGCTGGCATTCACTCGCAGAAGCTGGGCAACGCATTGCGCACTATCGACACTTGGTACCCAAATGCTGGCGAGCTGGGCCTGGGGCCTATCGCCGTGGAACCCTACGGCTCGGTTACCACACTAGGCAAGGCCTTCCGCAAGCCGTCCGACGACAAGCAGGACTTTTACAACCTGCTGGATGGCTGGCTGCTGAAAGACAAGGTTCCGGCGCTGGAGCAACAGCACTTTGTCATAGCTACGCTGATTCGTGGCGGCGTCTTTGGCGATGCCGGGAAGGACTGATCGAATGGATCACTACCTAGACATACATCTGTTGCCGGACCCCGAGTTTGCGCCACACCAGCTACTGGCGGCGTTGTACGCCAAATTGCATCGAGCGCTTGTGCAGTCGGCTGCAAATGGTGTCGCCGTGAGTTTCCCGGGGTACTCGGAATCCCCGCCGCGATTGGGTACATGCCTTCGTCTCATTGGTTCTGCGCCTGACCTGGAGGCGTTGATGACACAAGACTGGTTGCGCGGCATGCGAGACCACATCAAGGTGGACGCGGTCGCGGTTGTTCCTGCGGACGCTGTCCAGAGGACGCTGCGCCGCGTGCAAGCGAAAAGCAGTCCTGCGCGGCTTCGGCGACGTCAGATGCGCCGGCACGGGTTTAGCGAAGTGGAAGCCGTGCAACGTGTTCCGGACTCGGCGGAGGAGCGGCTTGATCTACCGTTTGTTCAATTGGCGAGTGGCAGCACTGGCCAGAACTTTCGTCTCTATCTGCGGTTGGGCGCACCCCAGCAGAGTCGTTCAACCGGGACGTTCAATACCTTTGGCTTGAGCTCAACGGCCACGATCCCTTGCTTCTGACCCTTTTTTCGACACGCGGCATAAGTGCTTGATTTTCAAGCGCTTGCACTCGTGGGCCGAAAAAGGGGCATTTGGTTGATCTGAAGAAGTTTCATTATGAATTCAACGGGTTAACAGGGTATTGGGATAGTTCACTGCCGCACAGGCAGCTCAGAAAGTCCAGCGTCATGTGAACGAAGCGGTTACCGCGTTCACTGCCGCACAGGCAGCTCAGAAATCGGGCCATGACCAGCGATGCCTCGCGCGTCAGTTCACTGCCGCACAGGCAGCTCAGAAAATCGAGCGCTACGACCCGGCCAAAAACTCTGCGTTCACTGCCGCACAGGCAGCTCAGAAATTAACGGCAGTAATTTCCGGGTCTTCGTATGCAGTTCACTGCCGCACAGGCAGCTCAGAAAAGGTCGGCGATCTTCTTCACCTGCTCGATGCTGTTCACTGCCGCACAGGCAGCTCAGAAATTCACCTTCGTCACCGCGCCAGACACCCCCTTGTTCACTGCCGCACAGGCAGCTCAGAAAAGGCCGGCCAGCACGTGAAGCACCTGCAGGGCGTTCACTGCCGCACAGGCAGCTCAGAAATTCCGGCACGTCGGCATTGACGGCCGAGTAGAAGTTCACTGCCGCACAGGCAGCTCAGAAAATGGAGGTTGGGGACACGTTTTTTGTGGATGCGTTCACTGCCGCACAGGCAGCTCAGAAAAACGAGCGCGCGTGGCAGCGCAGCCTGGCCGTGTTCACTGCCGCACAGGCAGCTCAGAAAAGATGCGCCGCCATCCATTGCAATGGAAACATGTTCACTGCCGCACAGGCAGCTCAGAAATGCGAGATGGGCACGCCCGCGGCCAGGGCCACGTTCACTGCCGCACAGGCAGCTCAGAAAAGACGGAAGCACTTTCACGCTGCCGGCCTCGATGTTCACTGCCGCACAGGCAGCTCAGAAAACGCCGCGCGCTGCGTGGCTCTCGCTCGCGTTGTTCACTGCCGCACAGGCAGCTCAGAAAGCGTGCACCACCCAGTTCTGGGAAGCCATGGTGTTCACTGCCGCACAGGCAGCTCAGAAAATCAGGCCAATCTCGAACTCGGCCGGCCACTCGTTCACTGCCGCACAGGCAGCTCAGAAAACTCATTTCGGTTCTCCAGTCCGTGCCGCTTCGTTCACTGCCGCACAGGCAGCTCAGAAATTTTCGAGATACTTGCTGGACACCTCAAATTCGTTCACTGCCGCACAGGCAGCTCAGAAACGCCGAAGCGAGCCCAGAAAATGGGTGAACCCGTTCACTGCCGCACAGGCAGCTCAGAAATCGCGCCGCCCGCCCAGCCAGGCCGACAAGTCGTTCACTGCCGCACAGGCAGCTCAGAAAACGCAAGAAGGCTACTCCGCGTTTACAAAAGAGTTCACTGCCGCACAGGCAGCTCAGAAAGCATCGAAGCCGTCGAGGCCCAGCTCGCCGATGTTCACTGCCGCACAGGCAGCTCAGAAAGATGGTGCCGTCGGCGACGGCGCCGCGCAGGGGTTCACTGCCGCACAGGCAGCTCAGAAAAGCAAGGCACGCTCACCAAAGAAGACATCCCCGGTTCACTGCCGCACAGGCAGCTCAGAAAGTCACCGCATCGACGCCCGCCGGCACGCAGTCGTTCACTGCCGCACAGGCAGCTCAGAAAACTGACAACACCCTGTACGGTCTGGTCAAGCAGTTCACTGCCGCACAGGCAGCTCAGAAATTGTGCATGTCCGACTCGACCCCCTGGCTGTCGTTCACTGCCGCACAGGCAGCTCAGAAATTTAAGTGTTTGGTGGCAAAAGCCGGCAGATGTTCACTGCCGCACAGGCAGCTCAGAAAGACCAGCAAAAGCGGCCCGCAGCGCCGCAAGCGTTCACTGCCGCACAGGCAGCTCAGAAATTGCGCAGGTCCTGGATGCGGGCGCGCAATGCGTTCACTGCCGCACAGGCAGCTCAGAAATGGCTCTTGGCAAAGGCGATCGCCGCGGAATCGTTCACTGCCGCACAGGCAGCTCAGAAATGGCTCTTGGCAAAGGCGATCGCCGCGGAATCGTTCACTGCCGCACAGGCAGCTCAGAAATACGGAAGTTTTCTAAGCACCGACCCGACGAGGTTCACTGCCGCACAGGCAGCTCAGAAAGACCTGCGCGCCGAAGAGCACGCTCTGCAGTTGTTCACTGCCGCACAGGCAGCTCAGAAAACCGGCCAAGGCCCATCGTATGTCCTGGCATCGTTCACTGCCGCACAGGCAGCTCAGAAAGAATCCTGGCCGACGCGCGGCGACTACACGAGGTTCACTGCCGCACAGGCAGCTCAGAAAAACCGCAGTCGAATGGCTCGAAAGCTAAGATTGTTCACTGCCGCACAGGCAGCTCAGAAAAGCTCGCACCAGTCGCCCACGTGGGTCATGAGGTTCACTGCCGCACAGGCAGCTCAGAAATATATGTGGAACCAGGCCGCCGAAGCCGCCAGGTTCACTGCCGCACAGGCAGCTCAGAAAGTGAAGCACTGCGGACATTGTTTGATGTCGACGTTCACTGCCGCACAGGCAGCTCAGAAAATCCTCGGCTACAACCGCGGCACCTACTACATGTTCACTGCCGCACAGGCAGCTCAGAAAGCCCACCTTGTGCGCCAGGATCAGCGCATTGAGTTCACTGCCGCACAGGCAGCTCAGAAATGTTCGGTCGCAACGTCTCGGCCATTGCACTCGTTCACTGCCGCACAGGCAGCTCAGAAATGGTCGACGTCGCCAGTGGGTTCCAGAGTGGCGTTCACTGCCGCACAGGCAGCTCAGAAAATGGTGCTCAACGGCACCGGTCCCTACGGCAAGTTCACTGCCGCACAGGCAGCTCAGAAATGCGTGGCTGGGGCCGTTGGTGCTGGTTGACTGTTCACTGCCGCACAGGCAGCTCAGAAATGGCCGAAGCCGGCCACCGAGCGCGCGAGCGCGTTCACTGCCGCACAGGCAGCTCAGAAATTCGGCAATGCCTTCTTCGGCCGCACGCGCTCGTTCACTGCCGCACAGGCAGCTCAGAAAATGCAAGTCACCACCACCGACGGCGACATGGTGTTCACTGCCGCACAGGCAGCTCAGAAAAAGCTCGACAACGACGTCGGCTGGCACAAGACGTTCACTGCCGCACAGGCAGCTCAGAAATGTGGGGCAACGTGACCGGCCTGTCGGGCGACGTTCACTGCCGCACAGGCAGCTCAGAAAGTCAGCACCGTGCCCACCCCGGTCAGCAACCCGTTCACTGCCGCACAGGCAGCTCAGAAAACCTTGTGAATCTTCACCACGGCCGCGGCGGCGTTCACTGCCGCACAGGCAGCTCAGAAATGTCGTTGTTCCAGGGCTGCTCTGCCTGCGCTGTTCACTGCCGCACAGGCAGCTCAGAAATTGATCGTGTCCGCGCACTCGGAATCGTGCAGGTTCACTGCCGCACAGGCAGCTCAGAAATCCAAGATCGCCCGTCTCAGCTCTGGGCGGCTGTTCACTGCCGCACAGGCAGCTCAGAAATCAAAGAGCAGATCACGACCAGCGGCCGGCGAGTTCACTGCCGCACAGGCAGCTCAGAAATTCGTGGGCCAGCTCGCCACGCTGAACCACATGTTCACTGCCGCACAGGCAGCTCAGAAATACGCCATGCTGTGCGAGGCCGTGGGCAGCGTGTTCACTGCCGCACAGGCAGCTCAGAAAAACAAATACGTCCAGACCGGAAGCGCCCAGGAGTTCACTGCCGCACAGGCAGCTCAGAAAAGCGTGGGCCGCTCCAGCCGCGCGATATGGCCGTTCACTGCCGCACAGGCAGCTCAGAAAGTCCGTGCGGCAGGCGCGGCTCTGGTGAGGCGGTTCACTGCCGCACAGGCAGCTCAGAAATGCCGATGTGCTTGTTTCACACAAGAACTCGCGTTCACTGCCGCACAGGCAGCTCAGAAATGAAGAACCGTGCACCGAACGTACGAACAGCGGGTTCACTGCCGCACAGGCAGCTCAGAAATGTGATGTCGCCCTTTGGGGTTGGGATGCTGAGTTCACTGCCGCACAGGCAGCTCAGAAATATCAGACCAGTCGGTGCAGGCCGTAGACCATGTTCACTGCCGCACAGGCAGCTCAGAAATGGCGGATTTCACGGAACCACAGGATGCCGGCGTTCACTGCCGCACAGGCAGCTCAGAAAACGGCCATCACACGAACTGCATTCGTCCTTGAGTTCACTGCCGCACAGGCAGCTCAGAAAATGACGAAACCCTTGACCATGTCGCTGCCCGAGTTCACTGCCGCACAGGCAGCTCAGAAAGTGTGCTCAGCGCGCGCAAGGTGGCCGACTCGGTTCACTGCCGCACAGGCAGCTCAGAAAGCATGAGTGCTTCGCAAGTTGGCGAGCAGCTCGTTCACTGCCGCACAGGCAGCTCAGAAAATCGAGCTGCACACCAACGCCAGCGAGAGCCAGTTCACTGCCGCACAGGCAGCTCAGAAATACGCCCTCGACCTCGACGGCGTGCTCGAAATGTTCACTGCCGCACAGGCAGCTCAGAAAAAGCGCAGCGCGTAGGTTTTTTTCACAACGCCGTTCACTGCCGCACAGGCAGCTCAGAAACGGACCCGAGCACCGACGATCACGTGTCTGGCGTTCACTGCCGCACAGGCAGCTCAGAAAGCCTCCGTATCCAGCTCGCCGACTGCCAGCAGGTTCACTGCCGCACAGGCAGCTCAGAAAACACCGGTGGCCGCGCCGCCGCCTTCTGGTACGTTCACTGCCGCACAGGCAGCTCAGAAAAGTTGTGATGTCAATAATGACGCCAAAAAAAAGTTCACTGTCGCACAGGCAGCTCAGAAATGGCGCAACGCCGCACACGACGCGCGCGGCGCGTTCACTGCCGCACAGGCAGCTCAGAAATTGACCCAACAGCTGCGCTTTGAACGCACCGTGTTCACTGCCGCACAGGCAGCTCAGAAAACGGAACAAAGCTCCGTCGCGCGTGAAGTGCGGTTCACTGCCGCGTTCACTGCCGCACAGGCAGCTCAGAAAAAGACCCGGGTGGTGTACCGCCCCCGGTTCGAGTTCACTGCCGCACAGGCAGCTCAGAAAAGCTCACTGCCCCCAACGTGGGCAGTGATAACGTTCACTGCCGCACAGGCAGCTCAGAAATGATCAACGAGAACGGCCAGGGCATGGCTGTCGTTCACTGCCGCACAGGCAGCTCAGAAACATGCGCGCAGGTTCTCGACCTTGTAGCCCACGTTCACTGCCGCACAGGCAGCTCAGAAAACGATGTCGCGCAGCTCGGTCATGAGCGCGGCGTTCACTGCCGCACAGGCAGCTCAGAAATGGAAGATCGGTGAATTGGGTGCGCAGGAAGGGTTCACTGCCGCACAGGCAGCTCAGAAACCCGTGGCGCGCTCGTGGCGCTTCGCCTGCCGCGTTCACTGCCGCACAGGCAGCTCAGAAAATCACCTGCAGCCAGACCAGCTCATCGTCGTAGTTCACTGCCGCACAGGCAGCTCAGAAAACACAGAAGTCGGGCCCACTTCGGACCAGCGGGTTCACTGCCGCACAGGCAGCTCAGAAAAGGCTGGGATGAGGCACCGCTGATCACGCTGCGTTCACTGCCGCACAGGCAGCTCAGAAAAACTAGGCAAGCGACGCCGGCGCGGGCCCATCGTTCACTGCCGCACAGGCAGCTCAGAAAAGGAATACATGTGCATCCCGGCCGATGACGATGTTCACTGCCGCACAGGCAGCTCAGAAATTCGGGACAGCCGTTAGCGCGTGGTGTTCGGCGTTCACTGCCGCACAGGCAGCTCAGAAAAGGCTCGGCGTCCAAGATCAGGATCGGGCGGCGTTCACTGCCGCACAGGCAGCTCAGAAAGTGGCGGCTCCGGTGGTCACTGCGGTGATGCAGTTCACTGCCGCACAGGCAGCTCAGAAAAGATCGCCCCGGACCAGGGTGCGCTCCGCGACGTTCACTGCCGCACAGGCAGCTCAGAAATGCAGGGGCGCGCGCGCCAGCGGCCAGGTGGCGTTCACTGCCGCACAGGCAGCTCAGAAACAGACGCTGGGCACCCTGGGCATGGAGCACGCGTTCACTGCCGCACAGGCAGCTCAGAAAAAGCCCTCACCACCACCCTCAACCCACCACCGGTTCACTGCCGCACAGGCAGCTTAGAAATCCAGGAACTCCAGCTTGACCGGCAGGCTTGGAGTTCACTGCCGCACAGGCAGCTCAGAAACTGGCGAGCGCTGTCGTACAGCACCTCGCCATGTTCACTGCCGCACAGGCAGCTCAGAAAGTCGCCGCCTCCAGCTCGCCCTGCCACACCTCGTTCACTGCCGCACAGGCAGCTCAGAAATGGAAGGACTGACATGCCCGCCGTAGACCAAAGTTCACTGCCGCACAGGCAGTGAACAAGA
>Ga0209343_10000350_pt1 | contig 64182 bp, 56 predicted proteins | sample RifCSPlowO2_02_FD_184026 | JGI IMG/M metagenome (GOLD analysis project Ga0209343, IMG submission 184026) | Groundwater microbial communities from Rifle, Colorado - Rifle CSP2_plank lowO2_0.2 (SPAdes) (version 2) | ecosystem: Environmental > Aquatic > Deep subsurface > Groundwater | place...
CAATCCGGATACGCACACGATCCCCCAGTTTGACTACCAATGGTTCTGTACCAGGGAAAACTCTGCTGTTGAATGTAAAGAGGTTGAAATCGGTCATGATGTTTGGATTTGGTGTGGCTGTACCTGGTTCGATAAACCATTCTCCAAGGAAGATGCAGAAATCACGGTCAATCCGTGGCTGTTCTGGCCCTCTTGGATGGATAATGAAAAAGCCCATCATTCCCATTGTTATTTGCACCATCTCGTCCGCATGCGGGTGGTACATCTGCGTACCGTGCTGACGTAGCGTAAATTCATATACATAGGTCTCGCCCGGTTTGATTTGTGGCTGGTTCAATCCCCCGACACCGTCCATACCATTGGGCAGGAGTACGCCGTGCCAGTGGATTGTGGTATGTTCTGCAAGCTTGTTGGTAACTAATATGCGCACACGGTCACCTTCCACTGCTTCGATGGTAGGTCCTGGCGTCTGACCGTTATAACCCCAGCAGTTGACGATCATTCCTGGCGCAAACTCCCGCTTGACCGGTTCGGCGATCAAGTGAAATACTTTAACGCCATTGTCCCACTTCCAGGGGAGCGTGCTCCCATTGAGTGTAGTTACCGGTGTATAGGACAAACCTTGTATGGGTGGCATGATAGGGGTGGTTTGTGCTGTGGTTACTGTGTTTACAGCTTCCAGTTGCCTGCGACCTAACAGCATAGAAATACTGCCAGTAAGCAATGCCGCTGCGCTGGAAAGAAGCATTTTACGCCGGGTAATCATGATTAATCTCCTTAATGATGAATATGGTTAGGGAGTTTTGATGGCTGAGTAGCTGGTTGTTCCATCGGTTGTGCGGGCGGCTGGGTAGTTTCCTCAGTGACTATCAAGCGGCCACCAACGGCACGCTCCAGGTCAGACCTGGCTATCCAGTAGTCCCTCAAAGTTTCGATGTATTCACGACCTGCGTTGATCTGGTTTTGCTTCGCCAAGAGCAACTCATACACCCCGATGAGCATACCGTTGTAATAAAGTTGGGATTCGTCTACAATCCGCTGTCGAAGGGGGAGGATGCTATCGTGATGGTATTTGGCTACATTGCGAGCGGCCAAAAGCCGTTCGCGTATCTCCCTGACTTCAGAACGAATATCGATTGCCAGAGAAGCGAGCCTCTGTAGACTCTGCCGTAATTGCGCCTCCAATCGGGAGATCGAAGCCTGTCGCCGGTCAAAAATGGGAAGTTCGAGTGTCAGGTTTGGTCCCGTAAAAGTTACGTCATCGGCGACGTCATGTTCAGAATCTACACCGACGTCAAATACATAAAAATACCGATATTTCCGCGTCAATGACAGGGCATGAGCGATGACCTGCGTCTCCTGTCGTGCGGCGGCTAAATCCAGGCGTTGTGACACGGCAATAGACTCCAGATGTTCCATTGGAATTTCAGATTCTGGCAACTCGGGCAACCTCTCAGGGAGTTTCCACATTGTATCTGCTCCCCAAATTCCCATCAGTCGATTTAGACGCTCGCGGTCAGCAACGATCTGGATATCTGTTCTTGTCATGTCTAATTTCGCCTGATCGTGGAATCCCTGTTGATTTGCAAGATCTAACGTTTTTAAAGTGCCGGCATCGTGTTGACGGGTAGCAATGTCAACTGCTGCTTCTGTGGCCTGGACTACAGTTCGGCGCATCTCTAGTGTTTGCTCATCTGCTTGAAGGGCGTAATAAGTTGACCGTACTTCTGCTGCAAGGTTCAAAATTGTGTTACCAACACGCAGTTTCGTTTGCTCAAACTGCGCTGCAGCCACTTTTTTCCGTAAAGGACGCACAAGTAAATCAAGAAAATCCTGAACCACTGAAAACTCTGTGTTGGTACTGCGATGCCCTCCCACGGTCTTATCCGGGAAACGGAAACTGGCTCCAAAGAGCGGGTTCCGCAACAAACCTGCCTGAACAAGGTCGGCCTGAGCTACACCTAGTTCTTCATATGTCGCCTGCAAGGATCGGTTGTTGAGCAATGCAATCTGCACGGCTTCGTCTATGGTCAGTTCCTGTTGTAGCATTGACCGGACGGCATCAACCACTGCCGCATCCTCCGATGTGCCCTGATTCCAATGTACTCGGCTACCAATGCGCTGTTCTATGATATTTTGGACGTCCGGAAATCCAGCCTCTTTAGGAACCGAAGCGCAACCAGTAAGTACTCCAATACACATGAGCGTTATAAATATGGCTATCAATCTATGTGTCATTGTTTACTCTCCGGTTCGGTTTTGGGAGGTTCTGTCGGAACCAGTCTCATCCCACACTTAAGGCATTTGCCCAAGCTTGATTGTACTACTTCGGGATGCATCGGGCAGGTATACATTGTGGGTGCAGTTGTGGGTAGATGTGTAAGCGAAGTTGGTTTAGTAGTAGGTGGTTGTTCCGCTGTGACAGGTACCTCGGCTTGGAGCCAATTAGGCCGTGGAGAAAACGCAGATTCCGGAGCGTTCGGATTTGCCGGGTCGTTTGTAGATATTGGTAGTTGAAGTGTGTGGCTAGCACAACCCGTCAAAAGTGTCAAATACAAAACAGTTGTTACTATCCGTGCTATCATTGTCATTCCCTTTTAAAGAGGAAGGAATTACTATTCAACAAGTTCAATATTACCAACAATTGACTTCTTTAATAAGTTATATAATCATGCCTGTTTCTGCGACAGTGGGATCTTTCTTTAGCGCCTTCTTTAACTTGTGCTCCTTGTGCCAGGCGTTCAGGCAAGGGATGATAAAGACGCTGACCAGCGCCATTGCCATACCACCAATGGAAGGGATTGCCATGGGTTTGGCTACCTCGGCGCCAGCGCCTGTTGACCACAGGATGGGCATGAGGCCAATAAATGTGGTGGCAGCCGTCATCATACAAGGTCTTATTCTCCGTGTGCCTGCCATCAGGATTGTATCACGAATATCCTGGGCACTTTTCATTTTCCGTTTGCCGAACAAATCGTTGATATAGGTGGTAATAAGGATAGAATCGTCATCCACGATGCCAAAGATGGAGATAAAGCCTACCCAAACAGCAACGCTAAAATTATAACCAAACATGTATTGAAGCCAGACACCGCCTGCAATAGCTGTAGGTATTCCTGCAAATAATATGAACATGGTTTGCGGGAAAGATTTGAATGCCATAAAAATCAGGATGAAACCAACAAACATTGATAAAGGCACAAGGATTTGTAATCTCTCTCTCGCCCTGACCTGGTTTTCAAACTGGCCGCTCCACTGAATAAAATACCCATTGGGTATCATGACTTTTTGTGCTACGACCTTGGATGCCTCTTCTACAAAACTCATCGGGTCTCTGCCACGTACATTCATAAGGACATAAGCCCTCAGGAGGGCATTTTCGCTGCTGATCATAGCTGGCCCCATCACATATCGAATATCGGCAACTTGAGTAAGAGGAATAAGCGCACCTGTAGAACTGGAGACATAAATCCTTTTCAATGCATCAAAGTTATCTCGCAGTTCCCGAATGTATCTGACCCGCACGGGGTATCGTTCACGACCTTCTACCGTCGTCGTAATATTTTGTCCTCCGATGGCTGTCTCAATAATATCCTGCACATCCCGAATATTGGCACCATAGCGGGCGATTTCCTCACGTTTAATCTTGTATTCCATGTAAGGTTTTCCCGTAACTCTTTCAGCATAAAGGTCTGCCACACCGGGGACGTCTCTTAACGCTTTTTCGACGTCTATAGCTAATTGCTGTATAACGTTCAGGTCTGGCCCAAAGACCTTGACGCCGACCGATGTACGAATACCTGTTGACAGCATGTCAATTCGGTTCACGATTGGTTGTGTCCATATATTTGCCACTCCTGGTATTCTCATGGCTTCATCCATTTCCTGAATGAGTTCCTGTTTGGTAATCGTTCGTTCATCCGGTAGAAGCAAATGAAAAACAGGGTGAATAAAGGATGGCACATAGTTCAAGAATTTGTACTCGATCTTCTTTTTGCGCCATTCTTCCTTTGGTTTCAAGGCCACAACGGTTTCAAACATCTCGACAGGCGCCGGATCTGTGGGGGTTTCAGCCCTGCCTAATTTACCAACTACCATATCTATTTCAGGAAAGGATTTTATAATCATATCCTGTTTTTGCATGACCTTGAGGGCGTCCGTTAATGCCACGCTGGGTAACATAACTGGCATAAAGAGGATAGAACCTTCGTCCAGGGGGGGCATAAATTCCCTTCCCAGCTTTTTTGCCGCAAAAACGGATGAAACAACTATGGCGAGTGGGATAGCCAGAAATGTCTTCTTGTGATCTAACGCCCACCTGAGTACAGGTTGATAACCTCTCAATAGCATCCTGGAGGAAAAATTCTCTTCCATAGGTTTTAGTTTACCCTTTATCAGAAAGGTACAGAATATGGGAACCAGGGTAATTGCCATAACAACTGATGACCCAATGGCAATGGTCTTTGTCCAGGCAAGTGGTGTAAAGAGCTTTCCTTCCTGTCCGGTAAGTCCAAATACCGGCAAGAACATACAAATGGTGGTTAAGCCTGCAAAGAATATAGAACCGCCGACTTCTTTTGACGCATCAAGGATGATCTGCGGTCTGCTTTTCTTGCCCTTTTGTTCTATGAGATTTCTGAAGATATTTTCTGTCATGATGATGGACATATCGCTTACTTCACCAATAGCGATGGCAAGACCCGTAAGGGACATAATGTTTGAATCAATACCCATAAAATACATGCACAGGAAGGAGATAAGGATAGATATGGGGAATCCCAGACAGCAGATAATGATACTGCGAATATGCAACAGGAATATCACGACTACAATAGAAGTAATAATGATTTCTTCTATCAGCGCCTCTCTGAGGGTATCAATAACCCGATTGATAAGACCCTCTCTATCATAAAAGGGTACGATCTTTACTCCAGGAGGTAAACCCGGTTCTATTTCTTTGATTTTCTTTTTTACCCTTTTAATCACCTCCAAGGGGTTTTGCCCCTGGCGCATGATAACGATTCCACCAGTAACCTCTGCGCCTTCCTTGTCCAGCGCCCCGCGTCTAAAATCACCCCCAACCTGGACAGTGCCGATGTTTTTAACAAATATGGGCACACCGTTGTAACTGCCTACCGTAATATTTTCAATATCGTTAATGTTCTTTATGAATCCAAGACCGCGGATGATAAACTCCATATTGTTGCTTTCTACTACCTTGGCGCCCACATCGATGTTGCTTTTGCGAACGGCTTCATACACCATTCCAACGGTCATGTTATATGCGAACAGTTTGTTTGGATCAACATCGACCTGGTATTGTTTGACAAAACCACCTACGCCAGCTACCTCAGAAACACCTTCGACGGCATTTAATTGATAGCGGACAAACCAGTCCTGGACGGATCGCAGTTGTCCAAGGTCATACCCTTCGCCTTCAATAGTGTACCAGAATATCTGACCAAGCCCTGTGGCATCAGGACCCAATCTGGGTATAACATCTTTAGGCAGTAATTGTTGGATGAAGTTTAATCTCTCCAGAACCCTGGAACGCGCCCAGTAAAAGTCAATATTTTCCTTAAAGATGATAAATATCATGGAGAAGCCAAATCCTGATTGGGAACGTATAACTTTTACGCCGGGTACACCGAGTAGATTAACTGTAAGGGGGTAGGTGACTTGATCTTCAACGTCCTGAGGACTGCGTCCTGGCCAATCGGTAAAGACGATGCACTGGTTTTCCCCAATATCCGGTATGACGTCCATATTGATATTCTTAAGTCCAAAAATACCGCCGAATATCACCAGAAGATAAAGGCAGATGACGAGGAATCTATTTTTTAAGCAGAGTTCAATGAGTTTGTTAATCATAGGTAACTATCAACCTTACTTTTCTTACCGCAGAGAACGCAAAGATCGCAGAGAGTCGGGGAAATTATTAACTACTCTCTGAATGCCATCTTTTAATATTTTAAAATTGAAGTTAATTAATAATCCAACTTTGCAGTCAGACAGTTTCAAATATGATAATAATTATTCTTTATGGATTGGTAAAATATTTTCAATTGACTTTATCTCAACGATTACTGCATCTTCCACCATTAAATCCTAACGGTAACCACATTCAAGTTTCACCCCTTGGTATATAATAGGAAGAGGTTTCTGCTGTTCAACTTTTAAATCGGCACTTACAAGATCATACACCATACAAGCTTCATGGGCAGATTCGAGGAGTCTAGGCCCTAATGCACGATGAACGTTGATAGCAATACCAATGATTGTTTTTGTTATCACATTAAGCCGTTCCTCTTTATTCATCTTTGCGACCTCTGCGATCTTTGCGGTAAATGGTTACTTTTTTTCTTCCTTAAACTCCATTGCGCCTCCATAAAGGGCGCTGGCGCCGCCTGTAAGCTGACGCTGGGAATCAATAAGGAAATTGGCTGATGTGACAACCCTGTCGCCTTCTATTAGACCTTCAAGCACAGGATAATAATCGCCAGCCTTTGGACCCAAAAGCACTTCTTTTCCCACATATTGTCCGTTGCCTTTATCTATATAAACAATTTTCCGTATGCCAGTATCTAATACTGCTGTTGCAGGGATAGCAAGTACCTGTGTGGTCTTTTCTAATTGCATTCCGCATTTGTTACAATCAGCAGGTTTGTCAGAAGTGACTTCGGGATGCATGGGACATGCATAAACGCTACGTATTTTATGCTCTATTTTTTTTACCTTTATTCCCAGGTCTTCCTTAACCTCCCATCGGCCCATTTGTCTTTTACAATCGGGACATTCACCGGGTTTGTCTGAAGTCATACAAGCCATGGGACACATGTACACGAATTTTTGTTTCTTTTCACCGGTGGGTAAAGTTACGGTGATACTCTTTTGTAACATCATGCCACACATGGGACATGACTTGGGCGCTGTAGTTGGATCCCATTCTTGTGGGCAAATGCAAGTTAATTTTTCACCAGACACCTCAACAGGTATTTCTCTTTTTTCCAGTTTCATCCCGCATACCGGACAGTCGCCGTCTGTTTTTGAGGTATGGCATTCCATAGGGCACACGTATACCGTTTCTGTTTTAGCGGGAATTTCCTTTTCCGCCATTTCTGCCTTTTTAGAGACAGAAACTATTTCCAGTTTCATTCCACAAACAGGACAATTTCCCGGTTCTTTGGAGGTGTAACATTTCATGGGACATGCGTACTCATAGTCAATTTCCCCTTGCTGTACGGTCACATCACTCGTAGCAACCAACGCAACTTGAGCAGGGGGTTTCTTTGTGAAGGGGATATCATCCTCAGGGCAAATACCCGGTCTACTGGATTTTATTTCAGGGTGATTAGGGCAGATGTAATCAAGACCACTTACATAGATTTCACCCTGCTTTTCAAGTTCTTCAACAGGTATCCGTACGCGGGCATTGGCATACATGAAAGGTTTAAGTTTCATTTGGTGGTTGGGGATATCACAGCGTATCTTTACCGATCGTGTCTTATCGTCCAGGAATGGTTCTATAAAAGAAACTTGGCCGATAAATGCCTCACCTGGATATGTCGGGGTTGTGACTTCTACTTCCTGCCCGATCTTGATCCAGGCCATTTCATACTCATATATATTGGCCTTCATCCATACATTTGAAAGATCAGCAACAGTGTATATCATCTCGCCCTGCATAACGTATTGACCTTCTAATGTCTTTTTCTCTATGACAACACCACTAAGAGGGGCGTATATAACAGTATGTTGTTTTATCTTTTTGTTTTTCGTGAGTTCTTCAATCTGTTTCTCCGTAACACCCCACCATAATAACCTCCTTTTCGATGCCTCAATGAGTGATTTAGCGCCATTTATTACTTCATCAAAAGGGCTTTTCTCAACTTTCTCGAGGGTTTCCAGCGCCAACAGATATTCTTCCTGTGTGGACACAAGATCGGGACTATATATCCACACCATGGATTCCCCCTTTACAACTTGAGTACCTGTGAAATCAACAAAGAGCTTATCAATCCTGCCTGGGATCCATGCTGATACAATGGTCTTGAGTCTTTCGTCATATTCAATTAAACCCACCGTATAAATATCCATGGTTAAGGATTTGAAACCAATAATGTTCGTTTTGACCTGTGCCAGTTTACGGGCTCGTTCAGTCAGTTCAATAGTGGCTAGCGCACCTGCCTCTTCGACTCCTGCTCCTTTTTCGTACACAGGAACCAGGTCCATAGCGCAAATAGGACATTTGCCCGGTTTATCCATCTTTACAGAGGGATGCATACCGCAGGTCCAATAAAGTATCTTCTTTTCTTTAGTTTCTTCTGCACTTGCAGAAGGAACACGGTCTGATATGTCTAGTAATGAAATGGTAAATACATATAAACCGAAAAGAATACTGATGAAAAGAATCACTTGTCTGAAGGACATACATTACTCCTTTCGTAATGAGTTGTGTAAGAAAGGAGACGGGTGAAGATAAAGAAAAAGAGAAAAGAAGATAAAATCCTAGCGCAGCCTAGCCGCAACCAAATACCCCTACCTGTCCCCCCTTCGCAAGGGGGGACACAGGGGGTGGTAAAAAATTCTTCCTCTATAGGGATTTTATTTGTTTTTCTCTATTTCACCAGCGCTCTTTTTCTCCTTAATCTTTTTCGTGTTTATTTGGGTATATTCGTGTCTGAACTGTTACTATCGTTTCATTGGGTTAGTTGTATACCCACTGCTCTTTCCAGATTTGCAAGGTTTTGTTCAAAATCAGTTAATGCCCTATAGTAGAGTAATCTAGAATTCAATAGAATCCTCTGACTATCAATCAAGGTAAGGAAATCCACCCTGTCTGCCTCATATCCGATTCGTGCGGCTTTTAAGGATTGTTCTGCCTGCGGGATTACACCCGTTTTATAAAGATTTATCGTACTTTCGGATGATTGTACCTTGACTAATAAATCTTTGACCTCAAACATTGTCTTATTATTGACAAAACGATAGTCAGCGTTAGCGGCATTAAGGTCTTCTTTTGATTCTTTAACCTTTGACCGGTTTTTCGGCCAAAGCCAGGGGACATTTATCGTGAGTGACGATGCCCATGTGTCGGATCGTTTATCTTCTTGCATGTATTCTATCATAGGTTCTAAATCAGTATAGTAATAGTCTTTTTTTGATAGTTTTAAATTTGCTTCACTTCTTTTAATAGCATGGTCAAACTTTTTAAGTTCAGGTCTGTTTTTAGTTGCAAGATTTTCTAAATCTTCCAGTGTTAAATTAAGTGTATGTTTTTCAAATGATTTTGGGTCTCCCAGAGGTGATTGAGTAGGTCTGTCAATTAGCGTATTTAACATGGCTATAACAGATTCCTTTTCCTTTTTCAAAATGATGATGTTATTGGTAAGTGTTGATACTTCAACCTGTGATGCAAGTACATCTCTTTGCGTAGTCTTACCCACAGAGTATTTTGTTTCCGCGATTTTAGCAAAGTTGCGGAGAATATCCCTATTCTCATCCGTGATGTCAATGGAGTGATTAATGTAATAGAGTTCATAAAAAGCGGATTTTACAAGGGCTGTAATTTCTTGTGTTTTAGCCTGAAGTTCTTTTTCAACAATATTTGACTCTTCAACAGCCACCTCTCCCCTTATGCGCAGTTTACCAGGGAAAGGTATTTTCTGTGATACTCCATAACGCTGCTGAAGCATTTCAGTTTGGCCATTAATATTGACGGGGTTATTTGACATATCATAGGAACCGATACGAATAGTAGGGTCGTCCAATGATTTAGCTTGTGAAATCTTTGTCTTTGCAGCATTTAAGCGCTTTTGGGCTGCAATGATTCCAGGATTGTGTTCTATAGCTTCGTTAATTAACCATTTAATATCTAGAGTTACATTGTTATCGTTCTTAACGATAGTAACTGTTTTCTTGTTGGTTTGTTTTTGTGATATGTTTCCGTTCTTGCCTTCTGCTGCAATAACGTCGTGTGAAATGAATGATATAGAAATAAGTAAAATTATTATTAATACCATTCTGTTTATTGCTGAATAGGTTATTAGCTGCATCTAATCATATGACATACTAATGTCTTACAATTAATAGCGTGGTCTATTAACTTACGTTCAAAAAATAGCGATAGACAAACAGCTGAAATAATAATAAACGATAGTATATATGAGATATACATATTTTTTTTGTTATGAAGTAACAGATTAGTCGGTATTCCCAGTAGACGTGTTATTCTATCTTCTACGACCGTTTGTTCATTAAAAAAAGGAATAACAGGGTGTGGTATATTTGTTGAGTAAGTTTTGGATAATTTAACAAGTGCACTGGCAAGTTCTAAAGGTTCTTTTGAGAAACTTATAGCGCTATCGTCGGCTGCCTTTTCTAGTGTTGAGGAAAAAAGTTTTAATAAATATTTGTTTATCGGCATAAAGAAATTGATTGTACACAAAATGTTTATTAGAAAAAGTTTTAACGGGACATTATTTTCTTTATGATGTAATTCATGAAGGATTACCGCCGTAAGCTCCTTTGTTGTTAGATAAGAACATATGCCTTTGGATAAATATATTCTTGGTCTCCAAAGACCAGTAGTAAATGCATAATATGAACTTTTGTTATCTAAAATTGTAATTTTATTGTGCAGTTTTAAGCTTGATATAGTATCCTTCAGATTATGACAAATGTTGTTGGTGACAGCGGAAGCAATAGAATTGATAAAGTATTTATTCGAAGCTATGATTAAAATTGCTTTGTGTATGGAAAGGAATATTCCAATAAAAAATAGAATAATACAAATCCACGGGAATACTATAGAAAATGTACGCAGCGTAAAAAGGCATTTCAAGCAGATATTTTTACAACAGGTAATTGATTCATAAGTTGATTTTGTATTCAATATAAAATCTTTAATACCGATTATAATCCCAGTGGCTGTAAAAGATAAAACAATAAAGTTTATAAATATAATTAATAAAAAATAAAATATTGCTTTTTGTTCCAGATTGAAATTCTTATTTTTCATGATTTTACCCATGTTTTAGCGATGCTGGCTGAGCGTTCGTTTTTTCTTTTGGATTCAATCAGCCTGGAAAAGAACTCTATCTTTTCGGGTTCAAGTTGTGTCATGTAATCTATAAAATGGACCATTGCCGTCTGAAGGGAAAATCCAGATACACCTTCGACAACCTTTTTTGATACAATTTCAAGAAATTGTTCCTTTGTATTAACCGGCTTGTAGAAGTACGTCTTTCCTGATTTCTTTCTCGTAAGGAGCCCCTTTTTTACCATCCTATTTGTAACAGTAATTACTGTGGAATATGATATATCCCTATCATAATTAATGATATCAATAATATCTTTTACACAGGATTCTCCTCTTCTCCATAATATCTCCATAACATTCTTTTCCAATGTTCCTAGCACTTGATTTAGGCCTTCTTTAAATGGATTAAAGTGAAATTTCAATTGTTTGTTCATATGAACTTTTAAATTAAATTTAGTTTGGAAATATTAGTTCTAAGAAAAATGAAGTATTTTTATTATTTAAGGAGTATTGTATTTTACATATTGTAAAATATCAAGGTGTTTTTAACATTTTTGATATTTTTTATTTTGTGTTGCTTTTCTAACTATTTTCAAGGTATTCAAGGTAATTGGTAATGTTGCTTTATGTTGCGCTCTTTTGATGTGTTTTTTCTATGGGTACGGCATAAGCCCGACATAAATTTTAATGAACTACACTATGTTGAGCAAGGGGAACACCTGAAAAGAAAGGAAGAAATTTATAAGGATGCATCATGAGAGTAGAAAAGGACAATATTGACATGAAGTCAATTCAATAATAACGAAAGCCGAAAACAAGGCAATTTCATCCTGAGTGTCCAGCTTCATTATTGAACTGGTAAAAAATACTAAAATTCCTTGAATGCCTTAAAAATACTGCTAGAATTAGATAAATATTTAAACAAAGAGATACATGATAAACCGAAATAATATTAAAATAATCTAGTCGAAATAATATTTATAAAAATTAATTTCATTATATTAAATGGCTAAAATTACCTTTGTTTTTGGTGGCGCCAGGAGCGGCAAGTCAGCCTTTGCTGAAGAAATTGCTAAAAAGTATAATCACGTAATTTACATCGCTACCGCTGAAATTAAGGACGATGAGATGCGTGAACGGATTAAAAGCCACCGTGCCAGACGTCCGCCATCCTGGAAGACAATAGAATCTCCATATAATCTGGATAAGACTGTATCAGATATAGAAAAAGAAGGATCCCTTCTATTAATTGATTGCATAACATTGTATGTCTCAAACATCTTACTGAAAACAGAAGTCTTAAGTAATGATCAATTTGTAAATATGAATGGTAAAGTAGTAACGGGGAAACAGGCGCAAATACTTGCAGAGATTAAAAAACTGAGTAAGGCGTGCAGAAAGTCGCCTGCTGATGCTATTATTACATCAAATGAGGTAGGGTTTGGTATCGTGCCGGATAATGCGATATCGAGAGTGTATCGTGATATTATGGGTTGTGCTAACCAAATACTTGCAGATGAGGCGGATGAAGTCTTTTTCGTTATTGCAGGAATTGCTCAGAGGATAAAGTAATGGATATTTATCAGTTTAGGACTTTGATGAATAAAAATAAGGAATTCCCTGTTTACGTGTTTTACGGAGATGAGGGATTTTTTATTAATGAGGCGATTTCTGCATTAAAAGCTAATTATTTTAAAGAAGGTGATAATGTCCTTGCTTTATTTGAATTTAATGGGAGGGCAACACAAGCCGGTGTAATATTTGATGAATTAAGGACATTACCGTTTTTTACCGATAGGAAAAAACTGGTAATTGTAGAAGAAGCCGATGAGTTTGTTGAAAAGAACAGAGAGACGATTGAAAAATATTCATTGTCGCCTGCAAAATATGCAAGCCTGGTACTGTTATGTGATAAGTGGGATAAGCGAACAAAATTATCAAGTCTTATTGATGAGATTGGAATTTCTGTAGAATGTAGGAAGCTAAAAGAGCATCTTTTGCAGAACTGGGTGAGTTCTCGTGTAGGATATTATAAAAAATCCATTAATGCAAATGCAGCCCAGCAATTAGTTGAGGATGTTGGTAATAATCTGGCAATCTTGGATAAACATATAGAGAAGTTATTAGTTTATTTAGGCGAAAGGTCTGAGATAGAAGAGAAAGACATTGAAGCCCTTGTTGGTATTGACAGAAACCGTACAATATTTGAGTTAACGGAAGCCGTGGCGCAAAAAGATGTAGCAAATGCGCTAAAAATTCTCAATCAAATGTTATATCACGGTGAAGATTCGGTAAAGATTATAAGTCTGCTGGCATGGCAACTCAAACGATTGTGGAGGGCTAAGCAGATTTTGAGGATGGGTGGGGATGAATCAAAAATATCTTCTGAATTACAACTAGTACCATTTTTTGCGAAACGGTTTTTTGAGCAAATAAAACTGTATACTGAGGAAGACCTGATGAGAAAATATGCGCTTTTGTTAGAAACAGATGTGAAAAGTAAAACAAGTTCGCTGAGTACACAATTGCTGTTAGAATTGCTTGCATATAGATTATGCATATAAATCATATAAATTAGGCTTACGGCAGCTTATGCCGGTTACCTCTTTAGTCCTCCTTTTTAAGGTGGGGTTTAAAGTGGGGATTGAGATTCATTAACATTAAATTCTTGGCATTGTGAGAAATGTTTTAAGAATATTTTTATAAATGTAATTTTAGAAAGGAAATAAAATGAAGTTTTTTATTGATACTGCTGATGTAAAGGAAATCAGGGAGGCTAACAGCCTTGGTATTCTGGATGGTGTAACTACTAATCCATCCTTAATAGCAAAAACAGGGCGTCCTTTTCGTGAGACGATTGAAGAAATATGCTCAATTGTGAAGGGACCGGTGAGCGCAGAAGTAATGAGCCTTGATACTGATGGGATGATTACGGAAGCCAGAGAACTGGCAAAAATTGCAGATAACATTGTTGTCAAAATTCCATTAATTAAAAACGGATTGAAGGCTGTAAAGAAATTGTCAGAGGAGGGTATCAAGACCAATGTGACACTCTGCTTCTCTTCCAATCAAGCACTTCTGGCAGCAAAGGCTGGCGGCACATATGTAAGCCCTTTTGTTGGAAGACTGGATGATAAAGGTCATGTAGGAATGGAACTGATACAGGAAATTCGCACGATTTATGACAATTACGGTTTTAAAACGGAAATAATCGTTGCCAGCATTCGAAATCCTCTTCATGTGAGAGACGCCGCATTGATGGGTGCGGACGTAGCAACAATTCCTTTTAACGTATTTGATTCGCTTGTTCAACATCCGCTTACAGACGATGGTGTTAAACGCTTTCTGGCTGACTGGGAAAAAGTACCAAAAAAATAATTAAAAATATTGGAGCAATATATTGTTCAAGCCTACAAAAAGTAAATTAAGTATAATTTTCCTTGTCTTAACGTTTTTACCATTAATTGTTTTACGATTAGTAGTCTATCCCATCACCTTCCAGACCATAAAAGAGGAAATAATAAAGAACCTGGAAGTCGCTGCCCATAAACAAACAGAATTAATAACAAAATGGATGGAAAAATGTGTATCCGATGTACAAAGTATTGCAAACAATCCTATTGTACTTATTGCACTCGAGTCAGTTACAGGAAATGTTGAACATACAGAATTATTAAAATACACAAGCAACGCTAGGTATTTCGATTATTTATGGAGAGAACAAGGTCATAGGGAAGTATTCATTGCAGACCGTGAAGGCATTGTAAGACTTGCATCAAAACAAGAGCTTGTAGGTAAGAATATATCGTCGAAAGATTATTATCATTCTGCTATTAAAGGTGTTTTTTACAACTCTAATATAGTACCGTCGGATACACCTGTTGAAAACGAAACAGGTACTCCTGAGATTGGTTTCCCTACAATGTTGATTTCTGCGCCGGTAAAAGACATCTCAGGTACTATTGTTGGCGTTACAATTGTCAGAATTGATGTTTCAGAAATTAACACGGTGATGCAAAATATTCATTTAGGTAAGACGGGCGAGACCTATCTTATTAACGAAAAAGGATACATGTTAACAGAATCAAGGTTTGCGGAGGATTTAAAAAGGCTTCACTATGTTGAAAAACGTACCGCCCTGGAAATGAAGGTTGTAGTTCCGGGTACTGATAATTTAACCAGAGGTATAAGCGAATGTATAAAAGGTTCAGAAGGATATGACGCCGACGGATATAAGGATTATCGCGGCGTAAATGTGCTAGGTCTCTGGCAGTGGATGCCCGATTATGGATGGGGCGTGATTGCAGAAATTGATGTTGACGAAGGGTACGGGATAATTTATAAGTTGCGTAATTATATAATGCTTGTTTTTGGACTGGTTTCTATAGGAGTTATTGTTATTGCATTCTTTCTCGGTAAGAAAATATCTGCGCCAATTCACCACATTACTGAAATTGCAAAAAAGGTTGCTAGTGGCGATTATAATGCCAGAGTAGTTTATAATTCAAATGACGAGATAGGTGAACTTGCGAGTTATATTAATAAAATGGCTGAAAACTTTGAAGAAAAGGCTAAGAAACCAGAGTAATCGTATTTACTCAAATACCTGTTGGATTCTTGTGCCATTTCCCGTATCAAGTACTGGGCAAGCTCTGAGGAAGCAGGAATCAAGTCCTTGAGTGGTTCCCTGCTTTTGTAGGGATGGTGTTTTGATCTCCACTGGAGTTTGTCCCTGTTAAACAAGGGAAAAGGGAATGACAAAAAGGATGGCATTCTTAGGAAATTCGCTTTACATCGTGTTTTTACTAATTATGAATAATCTAATTACATGAAACTGTAGGAGAGATTTTCGGTGCCGGCAAAAAAGCCAGAAAAAAGTTTATTTGATACAAGTGTAGATATTAAAAGAAAGAAGCCTCTGGCTGACAGAATGAGACCACAGCATTTAAGTGAGTTCGTGGGGCAGGAGCATCTTGTTGGACAGAATAAGATATTGCAAAGACTGGTTGAAAATAAGGAATTAGTATCTCTTATCTTCTGGGGTCCTCCGGGTGTTGGGAAAACGACACTTGCTTTTATAATCGCTCAGGCAATGGACGCCTATTTTATATCCTTTTCAGCGGTTTTGTCGGGTGTTAAAGATATAAAGGTAGTTATTGAAGAGGCTAAAGAACAGTTAAAGTTGTTTAACAAAAGAACCGTCCTCTTTGTGGATGAAATCCACAGATTTAATAAGGCACAGCAGGATGCATTCCTTCACCACGTTGAAGATGGTACAATTACATTAATTGGCGCTACTACAGAAAATCCCTCTTTTGAAGTCATTGCCCCGCTACTTTCACGCTGTAAGGTACTTGTATTAGAACAACTCACAGAGGAGCACCTTAAAACCATTATAACTAGTGCTTTGCATGATAAGGAACTGGGTTTAGGAAATATGGAGGTTGAAATGAAAAATGATGCCTTTGATTTTATTGCAAGTATGTCTCATGGGGATGCTCGTGTGGCGTTGAATACACTTGAGGCATCTGTCATGCTTGCAAGACCTGATAAGGAAGGTAACCGGATTGTAAATATTGAAATTGCTCAGGAGGCAATGCAAAGGAGGGCGCTTCTATACGACAAGGGTGGAGAAGAACATTATAATGTAATCTCTGCATTTATTAAGTCTATGAGAGGTAGTGACCCTGACGCCGCACTATACTGGCTAGCACGTATGCTGGAGGCAGGAGAGGACCCGCTTTTTATTACCCGTCGTATGATTATCTTTGCATCGGAGGATGTGGGAAACGCAGACCCCCAGGCCGTTCAACTGGCAGTGGCAGTTAAGGATGCATTTGATTTTGTAGGTATGCCAGAAGGATGGATACCGCTTGCCCAGGGTGTTACCTATCTAGCCTGCGCACCCAAGAGCAATGCCTCATATCTGGCTTATCTGGAGGCATTAAAGGATGTTAAAGAAAAGGGGGCTTTACCGGTGCCATTTCATGTAAGAAATGCGCCGACTCCTTTGATGAAGGACATTGGATATGCAAAGGGTTATAAGTATCCGCATAGTTTTGGTGGTTATGTGGAGCAGACTTATATGCCTGATGAACTTCAGGGCAAGGAATACTATAAGCCAACAGACAACGGTTTTGACAAGGAGACCAAGAAAAGGCTTGCTAATTACAAAGAAAAACGGAATCAGTTAAAATAATATTTTCTCCGAGGTTGTTTACAATAAATGGAATGACCCTGATTAAATTATTTTACTCAGTTCTGTAATTAGTCGGTCAATTGAATCCTTAGATTTAGTTTCAGTCACACAAAGGAGCATATCATTCTTCAATTCGGGATAGAAACCAGAGAGGTCTAAGCCGCCTATGATACCATTCTTTAGCAAATGTTCGTTAATTTTAGTAACACTTAAATCGCCCTTTGCTTTCAGCACAAATTCATTAAAGAAGGGTTTTTTAAAGGTTGGTTCAAGGTTATTCAGTGTACATAACCTTTCGTATGCATAGTGGCTTTTTTGTATATTAAGGTTGGTTAGTTCTGCAATACCTTTTTTCCCTAATGCGCATAGATATATACATGCCCTTAAGGCAAGAAGCGCCTGATTGGTGCAGATGTTTGAAGTTGCCTTTTCACGCCTGATGTGCTGTTCCCGTGCCTGCAATGTAAGGACGAAGCATCGCTTCCCATTACTATCTAACGTTTCACCGGCTATCCTGCCGGGCATTTTACGAAGAAGTTCATTTTTAACGGTAAAAAAACCCAGATAAGGTCCGCCGTAGTTCAGATAATTACCAAGTACATGCGCCTCACCAACAGCAATATCGGCATTATATTCACCCGGTGGTTTCAGGATACCCAAAGAAATGGGATTCATACATGCAATAAAAAGCGTATCATGTTTGTGGACAACGTTCGATATGGTTTCCATATCTTCAATACACCCGAAAAAATTTGGATTTTGAATAAGTACAGCCGCAGTTTTATCATCAATGAGCTTTTTTAATTCTTCTATCGGCGTTATTCCTTCAGGTGTATCAATTTCAACGATTTCTGCGTGAAAGCACATTAAATATGTCTTTAGCACTTGCCGGTATTCCGGGTGAATCGCACGAGAGCAGACAATTTTGTTTCTTTCCTTTAGTCGTATGGCTAGTAAGGCAGCTTCAGCCAATGCAGTAGAGCCATCATACATGGAGGCGTTGGCAACATCCATGCCTGTTAGCTCACACATCAAAGTTTGAAATTCATAAATCACCTGAAGCGTACCCTGACTTACCTCAGGCTGATATGGTGTGTAACAGGTATAAAATTCGCTTCTTGATGCCAGATGGTCAACTACGGATGGAATATAGTGTTCATAAGCCCCTGCGCCTAAAAAAGAGATGTGGGTGCCTGTACTGATGTTATTTTCACTTAAATCCTTGAGAATTTTTATAACTTGTGGTTCAGAAATACCATCAGGCAGTTTTAAAGAAAATTTCCTTAGTAATTCCGGAATATCTTTTATCAATACTTCAAAAGAAGATATTCCCATTTCTCTTAACATTAAATCTTTATCATGTTCGGTATTAGGAATGTAATCCATAAAATTTATGTATGATAATATTCCTGTATTGGTTTGACATCCAAACTTTCTTTTTTAAGGGCCTCTATTGCATTTGTAGCGGCTATCGCACCTGCAACGGTTGTAAAATATGGCACATGATAAACAAGGGTGGTCCGTCTTATTGAATAAGATGCCTCCTGGGCAGATTTCCCACCAGTAGTATTGATGACAAGTTGGATTTCACTATTTTTGATGAGGTCAACAATGTTTGGGCGCCCTTCAATTACCTTCAGGACAACGGTGACTGGAATTTTATCTTCTTCAAGTACTGCGGCTGTGCCACGTGTTGCAACTATTCTAAATCCCATTTTTAGTAGTTTTTTTGCAATTGGTACCGTTGTCCGCTTGTCTTTGTCTTTAACACTTATAAAAACAGTTCCTGTTAAAGGTAGACTGCAATCAGCAGCCATCTGTGATTTTGCATAGGCGCGACCAAAGTCCGTATCCAACCCCATCACCTCACCTGTTGATTTCATTTCAGGTCCTAAAATAGTATCTACGCCTTTGAATTTTATAAAAGGGAATACTGCCTCTTTTACAGCTACGTGTTTTAATTTTGTATTTGTGGTTATGTTTAATTCGCTGAGTCTCTTACCTGCAATAACTTTAGCGGCTAGTTTTGCCATTGGGATACCTATAGCCTTACTGACAAACGGTATAGTTCTGGATGCACGAGGATTAACCTCAAGTACGTATACTGTCTTGTCTTTAATTGCGTATTGGATATTGATGAGCCCAACAACATTCAGCGCTAATGAAATGATTTGCGTCTGTTTTTTTAGTTCGTTGATAATTGTATTCCCTATTGAATATGGAGGGAGCGAGCAGGCGCTGTCACCTGAATGAATACCAGCTTCTTCAATATGCTCCATAATACCGCCTATAAACACATCTTTACCATCACAAATTGCATCTACATCAATCTCAATTGCATCTTCCAGGAATCGGTCAATAAGAACTGGGTGTTCGGGTGAGACCTGTACTGCATGTGCAATGTAGTCTTCCAAATCAATTTCATCATAAACAACCCTCATAGCCCTGCCACCTAAAACGTAAGAAGGGCGTAACATTACAGGATAGCCAATTTTACTGGCAATGATCTTTGCTTCGGATGCAGAACGGGCGCAACCGTTTTCGGGTTGTCTTAATTTTAATTGATTTAAAAGTGCTGAAAACCGCTCTCTGTCTTCTGCTATATCAATACTATCTGGGGAAGTTCCCAGTATTTTTACACCTTCTTTTTCCAAAGGTACGGCAAGTTTCAGAGGTGTTTGTCCGCCAAACTGTACAATTACACCTTCAGGCTTTTCCTTGTCAATAATTTCAAGTACATCTTCAAGTGTTAGGGGTTCAAAGTAAAGACGGTCTGAGGTATCATAATCGGTACTTACAGTTTCAGGATTGCAATTAATCATGATGGTTTCGTAACCCAATTCCCTTAAGGCAAAAACGCCATGAACGCAGCAGTAATCAAACTCAATACCCTGTCCGATGCGATTGGGGCCGCTACCTAATATAATAATTTTTTTCTTCTGTGTAGGTTTTGCTTCACAGGTTGACTCATATGTCGAATATAAATACGGTGTGAATGCCTTGAATTCAGCGGCACAAGTATCCACATGTTTGAATACAGGCCTGATTGTTTCTTTATGACGATAATTTCTTACGTCCTTTTCGCTGACGTTACATAGTGACGCAATATACTTATCCGAATACCCGCATTGTTTAGCCTCGATTAATGTTTCTTTGTCTATTGAAAATTCGTTCTGAAATGTGGTTTTGCTTTCTTTACGTATTTGGACTATTCTAGATTCAACGTCAAGTAACTGTTTAATGTTAAACAAAAACCAGCGGTCAATTCGTGTTAAATTATAAATTTCATCCAGGTTCATACCGTATCTAAAGGCATCGGCTATGTACCATAGCCTGTCCGGATTTGGTATAATTAATTTATTTCTCAATAACTCGTACTGTTGTTCCTTATTCCATGTATCAAAACCTGCCGGTAATAAACTATCAAATCCGTAACGTCCAGTTTCAAGAGAACGAATTGCCTTACCAATTGACTCTTTAAAGGTTCGACCTATTGCCATAACCTCACCTACAGATTTCATATGAATAGTGAGTGTCGTGTCAGTATCTGGGAATTTATCAAAATTGAATCGTGGAATCTTTACGACACAATAGTCAATTGTTGGTTCGAAACATGCAGGGGTGTAACGGGTGATATCGTTTGGAATTTCGTCGAGTGTATATCCTACGGCTAGTTTTGCGGCTATTTTTGCAATAGGGAATCCGGTTGCCTTTGAGGCAAGCGCTGAGCTTCTTGATACCCTTGGATTCATTTCAATTGCAAGCATTTCGCCATTTTCAGGGTTAATGGCAAATTGAATGTTGGAACCGCCTGTCTCAACGCCAATTTCACGTATAATCTTAATTGCAGCATCTCTCATTATCTGATATTCGACATCGGTAAGAGTTTGTGCCGGCGCGACTGTTATACTATCGCCTGTATGCACACCCATAGGATCAAAATTTTCAATAGAACAAATAATCACAACATTGTCCTTTAAGTCACGCATCACTTCCAGTTCGTATTCTTTCCAGCCGATTACCGAGCGTTCAACAAGCACTTCATGAACGGGACTTGTTTCTAGTGCGGTTTTTATATATTCTTTGTATTCCTCAATGTTGTACGCTGCATTTCCGCCTGTGCCTCCTAAAGTGAAAGAAGGGCGGATAATTGCAGGAAATCCTATCTTTTCAATAATTTTCAGTGCATCATCATAAGAACGCGCATAACCGCTTTCTGGTACTGAGACGCCGATGCGTCTCATTGCATCCTTGAAAAGCGACCTGTCTTCAGCCTTTTTTATTGCATCTAGTTTGGCGCCAATCAATTCAACATTGTATTCCTTTAAAATACCTTTTTCAGCAAGACTAACAGCCATATTTAACCCGGTCTGTCCACCAAGGGTTGGTAATAAAGCCTGAGGACGTTCTTTTGCAATTATTTTTGTAATTATTTCTGGTGTGATTGGTTCAATATAGGTTTTATCTGCAACTTCAGGATCGGTCATAATTGTTGCTGGGTTGCTATTTACAAGTATAACTTTATATCCTTCTTCGCGAAGCGCCTTGCATGCCTGTGTGCCTGAGTAATCAAACTCACACGCCTGTCCAATGATAATAGGTCCAGAACCAATAATAAGGATTTTCTCTATATCTGTTCTTTTTGGCATAGATGTTTCTTGTGTTAATTGAGTTTCTTGAGTTTTATGGTATTTCCGTATCGTTTTTCGTTCTGAAGCAAATAAGTTATAAAACCGCTATCCAGTTTGGATACCTTTTCAGCTTGATTATAAATCTTTTCAAAAATCTCATGAGAAATATATTTTTGATCTGATGCTACATAAGCCTCGCTTTGTACCTCAGTAGCTGAACTTTTAGATATAAAGAGATACTGAATAAATTCTTTATTTGATCGCCGTGAGAACCCTTCGGCAATGTTACTCATCGAAGAGATTGCCGCTCCGGTTATTTGATTGCTTAATCGGAAATCCCTTTGAAAACTTGTACTATTTCTTATAGCAGCATAAACCATATTTACTAATGTTCTTGCTTCCTGCCAACACTGAAGGTCTTCAAATCTAGTAATTTTCATAACTTAACAAACCCTACTAACACAAGAAACTTTACAATGCTTTGTTTTCAAGATATTAACTATGATATTTCATCATCTCAATAAATCTTTCAAACAAGTAGCTGGCATCATGAGGACCGGGTGATGCTTCGGGATGATATTGTACAGAAAAGGCAGGAATGGAAGTGCATTTCAGACCTTCTATTGATTTGTCATTAAGGTTTATGTGTGTGATCTCCACATCACCATATGAGCTTTTATGTAAAGTTCCTTTCGCAGGCGGTGACACAGCAAAATTGTGATTCTGCGCAGTAATTTCTACTTTTCTGGTGGATAAATCCATTACCGGTTGATTTCCTCCATGATGTCCAAATTTAAGTTTGTAAGTATTCAGCCCAAGCGCAAGCGCCATTAATTGATGCCCAAGGCATATTCCGAAAATCGGTTTTTTACCCAATAAACTTTTAATGTTCTCTATCATATATGGAACTGCAGATGGGTCGCCTGGTCCATTGGAAAGTAAAATACCATCGGGGTTCATATCAAGTACATGTTTATGCGGCGTATGGGCTGGAAGAACAGTTACCCGACAGCCTGCATTACTTAAATTTCTCAGGATGTTGTATTTTGCTCCACAATCGTAAACAACAACTTTGTAAATTTTTGCTTTGCTTGAGACAGCTTTTGTATCTTCCCACTTATATAAATTATCACATGTTACAGATTTCACAAGATCAACGCCATTAATACCCGGTGATGATTTTATCTTATTTATAAGAGTTGAGACGTTGAAGTCTTTTGTTGAAATTATGCCTTGCTGAGACCCACAATCCCTTATAAGCGCTGTTAGCGCTCGTGTATCAATACCCTGGATGCCTACAATCCCTTTTCTTTTGAGGAATTCTTCAAGACTAATTTGTGAACGCCAGTTACTTGGCAGGGGGCTGTACTCTTTAACGATAAATCCTTCTAAAAATGGGTTGCGTGATTCGTAATCTTCATCGTTAATTCCATAGTTGCCAATCATGGGATAGGTCATGACCACTATCTGCCCTTTATATGACGGGTCTGTTAGAATTTCCTGGTAGCCAGCTATGCTGGTATTGAAAACTACTTCACCGATTGTTTCTCCATCAGCGCCTAATGAGTAACCTTTGAATACACTACCATCCGCAAGTGCAAGTATTGCCTTTTGTTTACTCATGAATTTTATTGAATTTAGTTTATTAAATATAGCGGTGTTTTAAAAAGACACGTTATGGGAAATATAAAAACATAATAAATTATAATAATGGAAATTAAAAGTTTTTAAATCGTACAAATAAAAACTGAACGTGTCAAGCCAAAGATGTTTTTCGCTTGACAAAACGATACATTTGTTATACTAACACTCACATCTTTAAGGGCCTAAGTGCGTTTATTGTTCAATTCTTTAGAGGGCTACATTTAAAAAAATTCACGAGTATAACCAATAACAGGAATAGCGGGATAATTCAAGCATAAAAAATAGTAGTAAAGTATTGATTTATAGTAAGTTGAGCCAAAGTTAACTTATGATTTAAAAATATTTTTTTCAAGCGGACTAACAATTTTTTAAAAATAAAAATCAGAGTAGAGATGCTTTATGAACATTTTAGGAATCTCCGCATTTTACCACGACAGCGCTGCTTGCCTGGTTCAAGATGGCAGGATAATATCGGCTGCACAGGAAGAGCGTTTCACCCGTAAAAAACACGATTTTTCTTTCCCGAAGAATGTAATCAATTACTGTTTACAAGACAGTGGATTAAAAGTGAAGGATTTGGATTTTGTCGCTTTTTACGACAAACCCTTTTTAAAGTTTGAGCGCATACTGATGACCTATCTGACGTATGCACCTGTTGGGATCGGGTCGTTTATTAAAGCAATGCCGTTATGGATAAAGCAGAAAATCTGGCTGAAAGAATTGATTAAGAAAGAACTTGATTTTGAGGGAAAGATAATCTTTACCGAACATCACGAATCGCATGCCGCATCCGCATTTTTCCCATCGCCTTTTCAGGAAGCCGCCTTCCTTACCTTAGATGGGGTTGGTGAATGGGCGACGACAAGTTATGGCATTGGTAAGGGTAATAAGATGGAGATTCTATCAGAGATTCATTTTCCACATTCGTTGGGTTTGCTATACTCGGCGTTTACCTATTACACGGGGTTCAAAGTCAATTCAGGTGAATACAAGGTTATGGGGTTGGCGCCTTATGGTAAACCAAAGTATAAGGATTTGATTCTCTCGGAATTGATAGATTTGAAAGAAGATGGTTCTTTCAAATTGAATATGAAATATTTTAATTATTGTGCTGGTTTAACAATGACAAATGGGAGATTCGATAAATTGTTTGGGGGTCCTCCCCGAAAGCCGGAATCTCTATTAACCCAACGGGACATGGATTTAGCCAGTTCTGTGCAGGAAGTAACCGAGGAAGTGATGTTGCGTGCGGCACGACATATTCACAAGGAGACTTGTCAAAGAAATCTCTGTATGGCGGGCGGGGTAGCATTGAATTGCGTGGGTAATGGAAGGATTTTACGGGAAGGTCCTTTTGAGAATATTTGGATACAGCCATCTGCAGGAGATGCTGGAGGTGCATTGGGGGCGGCATTATTTGTTTGGTATCAGTATTTAGAGAATGGGAGAATTACGGATGACAAGCAGGATTTTCAGCACGGATCGTACCTTGGGCCGAAGTTTGAGAATAGTTACATTGCAGATTTCCTAAAAAGAAAAAATATACCTTATATTGAACTCAGTGAGAGAGAAATACCAGAAAAGATCGCCGATTTAATTGCGGATCAAAAAGTAATCGGCTGGTTTCAAGGGCGGATGGAATTTGGTCCCAGGGCGTTGGGAAGTCGGTCGATTATTGGAGATGCGCGTTCTCCGGAAATGCAGGAAATAATGAACCTAAAGACAAAGTTTCGTGAAAGCTTCCGGCCCTTTGCCCCATCGGTGATAAAAGAAAGGGTTTCGGATTATTTTGAGTTCGATAAGGAAAGCCCTTATATGCTTTTAGTTGCGCCAGTAAAAAAAGAAATTTGCCGGGAGATGTCGGTGGAAGAACAAAAACTCTTTGGCATTGACAAATTGAATGTTGTTCGTTCCAGTATTCCAGCGGTCACGCATATTGATTACTCTGCCAGAATTCAGACCGTTGACATGGAAAATAATCCTCTCTATTATCGGATGATAGCAAAGTTTGATGAGAAATATGGATGCCCTGTAATTATTAATACTTCTTTCAACGTCAGGGGTGAACCCATTGTTTGCACTCCGGATGATGCCTACCTGTGTTTTATGCGAACGAATATGGATTATCTGATTATGGGCAATTTTTTAATAGAAAAAAAAGATCAGAAACCCCTGGACAAAGACATTGATTGGCTTAAAAAATATGAGTTGGATTAGGAGAAATTTATGATTGTTGAAGAAATCAAGAATATCAAGAGTGGGAAAGGTGATCTGAGAAAATTTGGCATAACGATGGGTATTGTTTTAGTGCTATTGGGTGGGTTAATTTGGTGGCGTGGGAAAGATTATTATTACTATTTTCTTGGCATTGCTGCAACGTTTATTCTCATTGGCGCTGCCATTCCTTTTCTTTTAAAACCTATCCATAAGTTTTGGATGATTTTAGCAGTCCTCATGAGTTGGTTTATGACCAGGGTAATCTTGAGTGTTTTATTCTATCTGGGACTTACACCGATCGGTTTCCTGGCAAAATTATTTGGTAAGGATTTCTTAGGACTAAAATTCAGCAAAAATACCACACATAGTTACTGGATCCCTAAAGAAAAAGTAAAGGATAGAAATAATTATGAAAAACAATTCTAATTCCCTAAAAAAGTTGAATTGATATAATTATTATAAACGGGGACAAAAGGCTGCAACAAGTAGTTGCAAATGCCCGTAATGATAAGTAAAAGCCAATTATTGTTCCATCGGCGGAATGGTAGAAAACCACCGCCTTTACTGAAGTATTTAGTATTCCAGAAGGAGGGAAACAATGAGTAAAATTGCAATTGTTAAAGAATTTTGGTCATTTTTAAGGGTACGTAAAAAATGGTGGTTAGCACCGATTGTTTTCTTCTTGATATTATTGGGTGCGTTGATTATTTTTACACAAGGTTCTGCTTTAGCCCCTTTTATCTATGCATTATTTTAAACAAAATCATTTTTAAGGAATTAGGCACGATTTAAAAAATATTTTAATTGTTGTTCCAGGATATCTGTTGTGCTCACACTAAAACTTCAAGAGGCTACAGGAGGTGGATACGAATGAACAAAAAGGTCATAATTGGATCAATCGTAGTGATATTCTTTACAAGTCTAATATTCCAATTAATTTTCCTAGGTAACACGCGTCTACCTGCATTATTGTGGTTAAGCATTATGGCCCTCTACTTTATCGGACTCAATTACTTTTTTCTATGGTTCTTAGTTAAGAGGTATTTTAGCGCTAGGCATGCAGATAACCTATTGATAAATCTGTCAATTTTCTTGACAGCCAGTATCTTCCTATTAGTAGCCGCAGAATTTGCACTCCGATTTGTCTTTCGTGATATTACCACGACTGGTGATAATGCAAGCTACTTTATGAAGAAATGGAATAAAACAGTTCGTTACAATACCTTTGGCTTTCGCGAAAAAGATTTTGATCTCGCTAAGCCAGCAGTATTATACCGGATTGCTGTCATTGGTGATTCAATAACGTATGGTCAAGGAGTCGAGGAAGAAGACCGGTTTACGAACTTGATGGAAAAACAGCTAAACAATCAGGATAACTCCAGAACGTACGAAGTATCGAACTTCGGTCGACCTGGCGCAGAGACGGTTGATGAGTTGGGTTTCCTTATCAATCCGGTATTAAGCACAAACCCAGACTTTGTTTTGCTGCAATGGTATGTTAATGACGTTGTATCTCCCGATGTCAAACGTAATGCGCCTCGCCGATTAATCCTCATTCCACAAAAACTTCGGCTAAACTCTGCGCTTTTTTACCTTTTACACAAACAGTTTTCAACCCTTCAGAGTAATCTTAGAGGGGTAACTGATTACGAGGAATACATGCTGCCACGTTTCAGTGACCAAAATAGCACTTCATCTTTGCAAGCAAAGGAAACAATGAAGTTGTTTATGCAAATCTGTAAGAAATTTCATATCCCCCTTGGATTGGTTCTTTTTCCCGATTATTACTTTAACCGTGAATCCAAACGGGATTTTCTATTGGAAAGGGTAGTGCAACTTTGCGAGGAAGAAGGAATTCCTTGCGTGGATATGCGCAGCACCTTTGCCCCTTATCAGGGTGACTTAAAACTTTGGGCAAGCAGACTCGATCAACATCCAAGTGCCTTTGCAAATCGCCTGGTTGCCGATCGCATTATGGAGGCCTTTGGTGATACATGGTTACAAAAATAGTGGAACAAGAAAATCTGTCTATTCCCCGGTATAAAAAACTTGTAATAATTTGCACCACTATAATAAGTCTGTCGAAGAAGGCTCTTTGATTGGTTGGTAACCTTTTGTGTTGCTTCAGTGGAGATTGCTTTTCAAAAGGTAACTCAATAATCATTTTAATATTAGTAATATTAAACAGGAGACAATTTATTTAATGACAATCCTCATCACTGGTGGTGCAGGTTTTATTGGTTCACATCTCGTAGAAAAACTTCTGTTGCAAAAAAAGAAAATTGTTGTTATTGATAATTTTAACAATTTTTACTCTCCTGCCTATAAGAGAGAAAACATCGCTCAGGCTATTAAGAATCAGGATTTTACTCTATACGAAGCTGATATATGCAATAAGGAAACGTGTTGTGATATATTTAAGAAACATAATATTGAAAAGGTTGTCCACCTGGCAGCTTATGCAGGTGTAAGGCCGTCTATCGAACAACCTTTATTATATGAGGAGGTTAATTGCAGAGGGACGCTAAATATGCTCGAACTTTCCAGGATTTATAAGATCAAGCAGTTTATATTTGGCTCGTCATCATCGGTTTATGGGAACAACAAGAAAGTTCCCTTTTCTGAAGACGACCCTGTAAATGAACCCATTTCACCATACGCAGCCACTAAACGCGCTGGCGAGTTATTTTGTTACAACTATCATCATCTTTACAAAATACCAACTTTATGTCTCAGATTTTTTACTGTGTACGGTCCTCGCCAAAGACCAGACCTTGCAATAAGGAAGTTTACAGAACTTATTGATCGCAACCAACCAATAAATATGTACGGTAACGGTACAACAGAGCGCGATTATACTCATCATTCCGACATTATTGATGGAGTTGTTTCAGCACTTGATAAAGAATATGACTTTGAAATAATTAACCTTGGTGATTCGAGACCAGTACAATTAAAGAGACTTATTGAACTTATTGAACAGGCATTGGGTAAGAAGGCACAGATTATTGAACTTCCGGAACAACCGGGAGATATGCATAGAACTTATGCAGACATACGAAAGGCAGAGCGGTTTTTAAAATATAAACCTAAAGTGTCAATTGAGCAGGGAATTAGATTGTTTGTAACGTGGTATAAGGAGCGCAAGAAGAAAACTGAGCATCCGAATAAGAACGAGTTAGAATTTGTACGATAGGAAGTCTACTATTAAATAAAATTTCATGCGTTCATTAACCCTTCCGAACAAAATTAGTCTCAGCAGAATATTGTTTATCCTTCCGTTGGTATTTTGTATAACGCAAGTCCAGCATAATGATAGCTACAGATATGCATGTCTTTTTATAATGATGTTGATAGCTTTAAGTGACGTATTGGACGGCTATCTTGCACGTAAGAGAAACGAGATAACAAAACTTGGAACATATTTAGACCCGTTTGCAGATAAGATAGTTATAATAACTGCTTATATTATGCTTTCTTCCGAACGCGTATGGCCAGAGCCAAGATTTCCTGTCTGGATCCCTGCCCTTATTGTTTGCAATGATTTTATACTAATATTAGGGACCATTGCATTACTTTATTTTACAGGTAAGGTTAATTGTCAACCGGTAATAATTGGCAAGATTTCCACATGTTTACAAGTCACTGCTATTATATTCGTTATTGTAGGAAATCATGTGCCTTATTTTGTATTAATTGTTTTGTGGTGGCTGACAGCAATCCTCACCTCTTTATCAGGTATCTATTATATATACAGGGGTGTAAGGCAACTTTAGTATTATGTTAATTATGTATTCTATGTATTTATACAAAACACTTTACAACAAATGTCTTTTAGAATACTATTAAATGACAATTTATAAGGTACTAAGATTCCTGACTTTTCAGTATCTAATTTTTATAAAGAGTAAAATGCAAGAAATTTTGTTATGTGTAGATTGGAAATATGGGAAGTTGTTTTAAATAAAATGAGAGGTATATGATGCAGTTTAATACGATACAAGAGGCTATTGAAGACCTCAAACAAGGTAAAATGATTATTTTGGTTGACGATGAAAATCGTGAAAACGAGGGTGACATCGTCCTTGCCGCCGAGAAGGTCACACCAGAGGCAATAAATTTTATACTTACTTATGCACGTGGTATTCTGTGCCTTTCCATTAGTGCAGAACGTGCGGAAAAGCTAGACTTATACCCAATGGTTTCTAATAACACTTCAATTTTCCAAACACCTTTTACAGTTTCTATTGATGCCAGAGATGGTATTACAACAGGTGTTTCTTCAAAAGATAGGGCTGTTACAATAATGACCGTGATTGATGACAAGTCAACAGCAGAAGAGCTTGTCAGACCGGGTCATATATTCCCGCTTAAGGCGCATAAAGGAGGGGTGCTTGTTAGGACCGGGCATACAGAAGGTGCAGTAGATTTAATGCGCATTGCAGGTTTAAAACCAGCAGGAGTCATATGTGAAATTATGACAGATGATGGCAACATGGCAAAACTTCACGATCTAAAAAAATTTGCCGAGAGACACAATCTTAAAATATGTACGATTGCGGACATTATTAAATATCGTCATGAACAGGAAAGGTTGATTGAAAAGCGAGTTACCGTAAAATTGCCTACCACGTATGGTAACTTTACGCTTCATCTTTACCGCTCTTTTGTTGATGAATACCTTCATCTTGCACTTTGTCTGGGTATTGGAAGCGAAAGTGGGAATAACCCTTCGCCACTGCACAATGAGCCTGTTCTTGTAAGAGTACACGATGAGTGTTTAACGGGTGATATATTTGGTTCATTGCGTTGCGATTGCGGGGAACAGCTTCATAGCGCAATCAGGATGATACAAAAAGAAGGGAAGGGCGTCCTTTTATACATGCGGCAAGAGGGGAGGGGTATAGGACTTGAAAATAAACTGCACGCTTACTTGTTGCAGGAAAAAGGACTTGATACCGTTGAGGCAAACGAAAGACTTGGGTTGCCGGCAGACAAGCGTGATTATGGTATCGGCGCGCAGATTTTAAGAGACCTCGGTATTACAAAAATGAGGTTACTTACCAATAATCCAAGAAAATTTGCAGCGCTTAATGGATACGGGCTTGAAATAGTTGAACGCATTCCCATTGTTGCCGAGCCGAAAGAGGAAAATAAGCTTTATCTTCGTACCAAAAAGGAAAAACTGGGACATATAATAGAAAAAGTATAGCATGTAGAGTTCTGAATATTCAAAATACAAGAAATTGCTTTAACAATATTAGTAGATTTTACTGTCCATTTTTACCTGTCTTTTGAATTTTATATCCTGTCAAACGGTTATTCAATATAATGAAAAAACTGTTTGTAAAGAAATCCCTCAGCGATATCGAAGAAGAATCCAATCGCAACCACTTCAAACGTGTATTGGGTCCGTTTTCATTAACAGGGTTAGGAATCGGGGCGGTTATTGGCGCAGGTATATTTGTTTTAACAGGTCTTGCAGCCAGAGAGTACGCTGGTCCCAGTTTGATTTTTTCATTTGCACTATCTGGATTTGCATGCATATTTGTGGCGCTTTGTTATGCCGAGTTTGCTTCAATGGTGCCACTTGCCGGAAGCGCATACACGTACGCATACGCTGGGCTGGGTGAGCTTTTTGCCTGGATTATCGGGTGGGACCTTATTCTTGAGTATTCCCTTGCATCTAGCCTTGTGGCAGTTGGGTGGTCGCATTATTTTGTAAAATTGCTAGGATTTTTTGGCCTGGAAATTCCACTGTGGCTTACTAACGATTACTGGACATTATCACACCATACAAAAGCCCTGTTTATTCAAAACATTCCCTATATAAAAGGCATACCAGTCGTATTTAATCTTCCTGCCGCGCTAATTATCGGCGTTATTACTTACTTGCTGGTTATTGGTATCAAAGAGAGCGCACGGCTTAATAATATCATCGTTGTAGTTAAACTCTCTGTAATCTTGCTGGTAATATTTGCCGGATGGTTTTATGTAAAGAGTGATAACTGGGGAAATAGCTGGGCAACCTTTTCACCGTATGGTATATCAGGAATTGGGACTGGGGCGGCGTATATATTTTTTGCTTATATTGGCTTCGATGCAGTTTCAACCACTTCTCAGGAGGCAAGGAATCCTCAAAAAGACGTGCCTATTAGTATAATTGCATCCTTGGTTATTTGTACATTTTTATATATAGCTGTTACCGCTATTCTCACAGGTATGGTTTACTATAAAGAAATTAGTATTGATGCGCCTCTTGCGGATGCCTTTAGCAGATATGGGCTGGTAAAGATACCATTTTTTATTTCAGTTGGGGCGGTAGCGGGATTAACAAGTGTTCTTCTTGTCTTGCTTATGAGTCAGGCAAGGATATTCTGGGCAATGGCAAAAGATGGATTATTATCCGAACGTTTATTTGCTGTTGTTCATCCACGATATGGAACGCCTTATATATCAACTATAATTGTCGGGGCATGTGTTGCAATTACGGCTTGTTTTTTTCCGATAGAAGAAATAGCAAAGCTGGTTAATATAGGAACCTTGCTGGCGTTTTGTCTTGTATGTGCGGCGGTTATTATACTGCGCATTAAGAACCCGCAACATCCACGCGCATTCCGTTGCCCCTTTGTACCCGTTATTCCCATTATGGGCATTATTTCCTGCGGATATATGATGTTTCGTCTGGAATTTTCCACATGGCTAAGACTTTTTATCTGGCTTGCAATAGGTTCAATTATTTATTTTGCGTATAGCAGGCGGCACAGCAAGATTGCAAAGAAACACGCATTGATGGAAAAACAAAACGAGTCAATGGCGGAGTTGGATAAAAGTTGTCTGTAGTGGCTTACCGCAATACGCCTTGCTTTCCTTGTAAATAAGAAGAAAATCCCAATTATTTCTATTGCTAAATCTATCTTTGGATAGTAAATTGAGCAGCTAGACAAACACCAGAATTCCATTGTATCTAAACCAAATTATTTAAATTATGCATTCTGCAATATTTTCTTTATGCCAGGGTAGGGGCGATTAATTACTTGCCCCTACATGATATTGCATAGACAAAAACTTTTTGGATAGCCCACTAAAATGTAAAAAGGCTTAGGAGGTATTTTTATGAAATACAAGGTAAATTTAAAAAAAAGCAAAGAAGGTTGTGCCGCTTGGGTTCCTGGCCTGCCGGGTTGCTGGTCTCAAGGACAGACGGAGGAGGAAGCCTTAGAGAATATTAAAGATGCAATAAAAACATATTTAGAAGCCGTTGAAGAATTGAGCAAAGACAAGGTGTCTCGTTATGTAGAAGTAGAATAAACTATGTCCAAGCTGCCGGGAGTAAATCATCAACGAGCCGTAAAAGCTTTTGGAAGGGTAGGTTTTCAGATTACAAGACAGGGAAAGCATATCACAATGACAGATGGAGAACGTATTATTACCATTCCAAGAGCAAACCCTGTTAACTCTTTTACGATGGCTGGTATCGTAAAAGATGCTGGTCTAAGTATTGAGGAATTCAAGAATCTTTTATGAAGTGCAATCTTTGTGGTGGTCAAGTCGTAGACCGTGAAGTCTCCTATACTATCGAATTTAAGGAACGATTGCATATCATAGAGCATGTGCCTGCAAGAGAGTGTTTGCAATGTGGTGAAAGGCTTTATTCTCCAAAGACAATAGAGAAGATTCAAAAAGCTATTTGGCAGAGCCGAAAACCAGACAGGTATATTGAAACACCGGTTATTGATTATGTTTCTATTGGATAGCATAAATAACTACAGTCAACGACAAAGCGTTTCCTATACAACTCGGATTTTTAACATGGCTAAGACTCTTTATATGGCTTGCAATAGGTTCAATTATTTACTTTGCGTATAGCAGGCGGCACAGCAAGACTGCAAAGAAACACGCATTGATGGAAAAACAAAACGAATCACTCGTGGGGCTGGATAAGAGTTATTTGTAAGGTTGTTCATGAAATATAAGGTATCTGATATGTAGAAATGGAATAAGCTTATTTTTTGGGTTTCGTACATCGAATTTAGAATGTGCCAGTGTACAAATATTTCTAATATTTTACCTCGGTGGAAAAAATGAAGACATTCGATATCACTAGAACAGAATATAAAGTGAGTGATTTTCTTAGCTGGCAAAGAGCAGGTACACTTACGCTAAGTCCCAGCTTTCAAAGAAGGTCTGTTTGGAAAAAGGGTGCTAAATCTTACCTGGTTGATACGGTAGTAAGAGGTTTGCCTATTCCAATTATATTCCTCCGTGAACGGCGAACTGATTTAAAAACTTTTGAACCTATGCGTGAAGTTGTAGATGGTCAGCAGAGAATAAGAACTTTGCTCTCATATATTTCCCACGATTTGCTAAAAGATTTCGATCAGAATAGAGATTTATTTACTGTATTACCTAGTCATAATAAAGAGTTGGCAGGTATACCGTTTGAAAAATTATCAGATGATTTACAGAATAGAATCCTAGATTATAAATTTAGTGTTCAAGTTCTACCGCCCGATGTTGATGATCAAGAAGTATTGCAAATATTCGCACGATTGAATTCAACAGGAACAAAATTAAATTATCAAGAATTGAGAAATGCCGAGTATTTTGGTGAATTCAAAACGCTAATGTACAATCTTGCATTGAAAAATTTGAATAGGTGGCGCGAATGGAAAATATTTACTGAGGATAATATCTCTCGAATGTTAGAAGTAGAGTTAAGCAGTGAACTTTCAATATTTATACTAAAAGGACTTTTTGCAAAGAAACAAAATTTTATTGGTCAAATATACAAAAAATATGACGAAACTTTCCAAGAAATAAATGAAGTTGAGAAAAGATTCGACATTGTTATGGAAGCCATCGATGAAAACATTGGCAATAACTTACAATTTTCCGCTTATAAAAACAAAACAATATTTTTTGGTTTATTTGGAATAGTTTATGAACTACTTTATGGGAAGAATGCTAGCTTAGAAAAAAAACAACCACAAAAAATATCAAAAGAGAAATGGGCAATTTTAAATACTGAATCTGATAAATTTACTAAAAAGATAGTTCCTCAAAATGTTATTGAAGCAATAACAAGAAGAACTACTGATTTATCTTCAAGGAAGATATTATTAGAGCATCTACGAAAAATTATAAATGGCTAGACAATCGAGTGTATTTTACAAACAACTCTTTGGCCACTTAAATAACAACGAGCATACAAGAAAAAGGATGGAATCTCTTTATTCACAAAGGAAAATTGTGGAAAGAGACATAAATATTTTATACTCAGGTTTATTTCTTGATGTTATTACAAAATTTGAGAACATGATTGAAATTCTTTTTATAGACTTATTAGTTGGTAAAACTAAGCATCTTTCAAAAAAAGTTCAGACTAAGATTACGTTTCCCTCGATTGCTATTTGCCGTGATATAATTTATGGCACAAAATCGTATTTGGATTGGTTTCCATATGATATTACCGTAAGAAGGTCAAACATATATTTTAAAAATGGAATTCCTTTTAATGCTCTTGAGAGTTCAGATAAGAAAATACTACAAGAGATTCTATATATAAGAAATGTTCTTGCTCACAAAAGTAAACATTCCTTAAAGATGTTTGAAAAAGAAGTAATTAAAGATAAGGTTCTTCTTCAAAAAGAGAAGACTCCTACAGGATATCTTAGAAGACCTTTTGCTCTTTTTCCTCCTCAGACTCAATATGAAGTCTATATATCAGAAATTGCAAGGATCGCATATATTTTGTGCTATTAAAATTTATTTTAGCATAGTTTAGAATTACGAACTGCTAAAAGATCAATGAAAAATGTTATTACATTTCTTTAAACCCCAAACATTTTTTGCAATTAGTTAAAATAATAAGTAGAAATGGATAAATAAGAAATAAATAGATTTATTGTTACGATTTTTTAAATTGTGTTCTTGGCACGGTATTGGTGGGTTTGCTCCACCTGACCCACCCTGCTTGAATGCAAGGAGTTTCAAAATAACCACAAAGTCACTAACACAAAGTTCACAAGGCTGGTTCAATCTTGCAGATTGAACCAGCGAAATTGTCACTGTGGTAGAGACAGGTTTCAAACCTGTCTCTGCAGGGTGTACTGGTGGCATAATAAAACTATCGAAATCCTGATTTAAAGTTTATGCAAGTTCCTATCTTACGGATAATTTTTAGCTGGCGGATGGTGGTTACGTTCTTCCTGGGCATAAGCTCCGGCATTCCCCTGCTCGTCACCGGCTCAACGCTTCAGGCGTGGATGACCGATGAAAAAGTCAACCTCGCAGTGATTGGGCTTTTCTCATTAGTTGGAATTCCTTACACGGTTAAGTTCCTCTGGTCACCCTTCCTCGACAGATATGTGCCTCCGTTCCTGGGCAGGCGGCGCGGATGGATGCTGATTTTCCAGATGCTTCTTATGCTTGCCATCGGGGCTTTTTATTTTATCAAACCTGCCGCATCCCCATGGACTGTGGCTATTCTTGCTGTTTTTGTGACATTTTTTAGCGCCAGTCAGGATGTTGTTATAGATGCGTATCGAAGGGAACTCTTGCCAGATGAAGAATTGGGTCTGGGCGCTTCCATGTCATCTAATGGATACCGCATTGGTATGCTCATTTCAGGGGCATTCGCATTGTTTCTGGCGGATAGGATTCCATGGAATTACGTTTATCTGCTACTCGCAGGTTCGCTTTTTATAGGTATGATTACCGCATTTTTAGGACCAAACCACGATGAGCAAATTATTCCGCCTCAATCACTTCGCGAGGCTGTGATAGAACCATTTACTGAATATTTTAAAAGGAGGGGGGCTTATGAAATTCTGGCATTTATCATTCTTTATAAAATTGGCGATGTCATGGCGGCTAACATGACGACCTCTTTTATCCTGAATATAGGATTTTCCAAGACCGATTTAGCCGTTATAGGAAAGACATTTGGCATAATTGCCTTGATTGTGGGAGGGCTTGCAGGCGGGATTTTAATCTTAAGAATTGGGCTTTTTAACGCATTGTGGATATTTGGGATTCTTCAGGCTGTTTCGACCTTGTTTTTCTCAGCGCTTGTTTCAGTAGGCGCTTATTACAATATACTTGTGGCTACGGTTACATTTGAGAATTTGACAAGCGGTATGGGCGCTTCTGCATTTATAGCTTTTACGGCAACACTTTGTAACAAAAGATTTACTGCAACACAATATGCGCTTTTGAGCAGTCTAATGGGCATTCCGCGGGTGATTATTGCATCACCCACAGGGTTTCTGGCTGAAAAATTAGGATGGGTTTATTTTTTTGTATTTTGTGCCCTTGTTGCTATTCCAGGACTCGTTTTTCTCGTTCGTTACAAAGTATGGCAGGAGGGGTCAGTTTCATTAAATTAAAATGCTCTTTTTGTGAAAGGGAATACTCTGGCAAATACTGCCTTGAGATAGCGGCCTTCCGGAAAAATAGTAGAAAATGGGTGGTCTGATGATGCGCCGGATATGTTGAAGATTTGAAGGATAACTCCAGCTTCTGCAGCAGAACGCGTTAGGATGGAAAGGAAATCGTGTTCGGAGACAAGGCCGGAGCAGGAGCATGTTAATAAAATCCCTTCGGGTTTTACAACTTGCATACCGAGTTTGTTAATGTCTCCATATGTACGATGCGCCCGTTTTATCTCATCAGTACATCCAGCAAGTTTAGAAGGATCAAGGATTACGACATCTGCCTTTTTAATTTCGCTTATCATCTTTCTCAAATAATCAAATACATTAACGTGGATGAATGATATTTTTACAGCATTTAGTTTCGCATTTTCATGCGCCGTCTCAAGCGCTTTTTCATCGAGGTCAATACCCGTGGCTGATTTTGCGCCAGCCAGCATAGCGGAGATTGCAAATCCCCCTGTATAACAAAAACAGTCGAGCACATCCTTTCCTTCGCAGTGCTGTGAAAGTGTTAAGCGGTTCTCACGCTGGTCAAGAAAGAATCCTGTTTTGTGTCCTGTTTTTAGATTTACCTTCATTCTTATATGGTTTTCCTTTATTTCAACAAAATCAGGGCATCGGTAATTAGTGGCTATTTTTGAAAAGTCGGTGCCTTCTTTCAAAGCGATTCGTTCATCAGGGCGAACTGCGATTTGACTATCAGGGTAAAGCGACTTTAGTGAAGAGACAATCCAGCTCATTATGTCAATATATCCTGCAGAGTATGGTTCTATAACAAAGACATCTGCAAATTTATCAATAATCAAGCCGGATAATCCGTCTGCTTCTCCATGAATCAGACGATATGAATTTGAGGTCTTTTGAATTTTCAGAATTTCTTCACGAAGTATCTTGGCTTGTTCAATTTTTTTAAAGAAGAATTCGCAGTTTAACTGTTCGGATGGGTTTTCAGTTAAGAGACGGATACCAATATTGCTTTTGTGATTATAGATGCCTCTTCCAATAAAATTACCTTCTTTGGAAACAACTTCGACAATGGTGCCTGGTTTGATACGCTTTTGAGGATGCCTTATCATTCTATTGAATATCCATGGGTGGAGGGAGTTTCTTTTTGCTTTTAGTGAGATGATCGGTAGTTGCATGATATTAAATAAATGTAGGGGCGAACGGCCGTTCGCCCCTACATTTTATAAATGATTGTTAACATTGGATATTTGTTATTCAGGAAATGCCTTTTCCTTTAGTTCACCGAAGATTACCCTCAATATATCTTTTATCTGAATAAGGCCAGAAACTGTACCGTGTATGTCTTTGACGATAGCAATGTGTACGCCTTTTTGTTGAAATTCTGTAAGAATCTGGCTGATTTTTTTATCCTCACTAACGAAATATGGTTGCATCATCAGGTCTTCGAGGATAAAAAGGGGATTGTTTATAAGCATGTTTACTATTGCCTTTGCATGTATAACTCCAATAACATTATCAAGCGAATGCCTGTATACAGGATAACGTGTGTGACCTTCTTCTGTAACAATCCTGGTTATTTCATCACGATTCGTATCTGCGTTTATTGCCACAATCTTGTTTCTTGGAACCATTATTTCTCTGGCTAGTTTGTCATTATATTCAAATACTTTATGCAATAATTTATGTTCTTCTTCAATCAGTACCCCTGTTTCTCCGCTTGCTTTGATAATATGTCTTACTTCCTCACGGCTGAAGATCGTCTTTTTATATTCAATTTTTACGCCGAATAGATTAAAGAAAAGATACGTGAGATAAGTTATCAAGGTGACAATGGGTGACAGAATCCAGCGTATCCATTCAAACGGCTTGACGATCCACATGGAAAGTTGATCGGGAAACTGCGTTGCAAGCACCTTTGGAAAAGTTTCGCCAAAAACAAGGAGGAAGAAGGTAAGAATAATTGGGGCTATAATTACGCCCCATTCTTTCAGATAATATATAGCGACAGTAGTGCCTATTGTTGATAACACTGCGTTTGCAATATTGTTTCCAGTAAGAATAGTGCTTAGTAGTTTATCAGGTTCATTAATGACATTGAATATGGAGACGGCTCTTTTGTTTTTTCGTTTTATCAAAAAGTCCAATCGAGTCTTATTGATTGAAAGGAAGGCAGTTTCAGATAATGAAAAAAAGGCGGATACAAGGAGCAGTACAAAAAACAAAAATAGCATGAAGATGATCGTTGTGTTTGAGAAGTGTATTGAGTCCATAATGAAAATTCCTTCCAACTCATGTTAGTCAGTTTATTTTAATCTTTTTCTTTTTCAGATATAAGGTTAAGGATTTCGTCTGGCGAGTTGGAGTTAACAATTTTTTGTTTGAATGATTCGTCTATTAGTAAACGTGCAATGCGGCTTAGAAGACCAAGATATATATTGTTCGTTTTTTCGCTAGTAACGATTAAAAAAACAAGATTAACCGGTTTCCCATCTACAGCATCAAAATCTATCCCTTGTTTTGAAGTACATAAACAGGCAACGACGTCTTTTACGCAGGGCGATTGTGCATGTGGTATTCCTATGCCGCCTCCTATGCCTGTGCTTTTAATTTTTTCTCGTTCTATCACCTTTTTTATAAGGTCAGTTTCGTCTGTGACTTTATCAGAGGCTTTAAATACTTTTACCAAATTTTCCAGGACATCATACTTGTTTTTCCACTCTATGTTTATAATTATGCGTTCTTTAGATAATACCTCAGATATTTTCAATTTGTACCTCTTTTACTGCACAGGTAAATTAAAGCTTAATATAGCCTTTGATATAACTGGTTAAAATTACTCGTAAATATTTGATAAGAAAAAATTCTATAACTGCGACTAGCTGTGAATTTCATAAATGGGAAATATTATATAGAGTTTTAAAATTCAGCTGACGGCATTTAATCTGCAAAAAATACGCAATCGTTTAGATTAATCCAGGACAGATTGTTAAAATTGCAGAAATATATTAATTATCAGTCCGTATTGCCATTGACTATAATTTAGTAATATACACATATTCTAATGAATGATCTGTAAAAATCAATTTTTAAAATATTGTATATGATATTATACGAATTATTTAAAAACCCATGATAGGGTTTAAAACCACGACAATGTTGTAAAAACAGGCTGTTTAATGTATTTAAACTTTAAGTATTTACCTGAGATTCAAATCCTTATAAAAACTATTGCCGCATGTTATTGGTTTGAGTTCCAGCATTTCAGTCATAGTAGCCCCAACATCCGCAAATGACTTACGAATACCTAGAGATGCAGGATTTTTAATTCTCTTTCCATAAACCAGCAAAGGGACATATTCCCTGGAGTGGTCTGTTGATGGTGTAGTAGGGTCACAGCCGTGATCTGCGGTAATGAATAGTATGTCATTTTCATTAAGAGAATTAATAATTTCTGGAACACTATTATCAAATCTTTTTAAAGCATCTGCATATCCTTTGATGTCATTTCTGTGACCGTATTTCATATCGAAATCAATAAGGTTTATAAAAAGTATACCATTAAAATTCCTTTTAAGACATTTTATTGTTTGCAATATTCCTTCATCATTATTTTGTGTGTGTATTTCTTCTGTTAAACCCCTGTGTGTGAATATATCACCGATTTTGCCGATACCTATTACCTCTAAATTCTTCTGAAGTGCGTGATCGAGAACTGTCGGTGCCGTTGGTGGCAGAGAAAAATCCTTACGTCTGTCAGTTCTTATATATTGTCCATTTTTAATAATGAAAGGGCGCGCAATAACTCTACCAACAGCGTGCTCACCTGTTAATATTTTGCGAGCGCATTCACACATCTTATACAATTCAGCAACAGAAATGACGTCTTCACATACGGCAATTTGAAATACGCTGTCGGCGGAAGTGTATACTATCGGGAATCCTGACTTTAAATGTTCTTTTCCTAATGCTTTTATAATTTCAGTACCGGAGGCTGGTTTGTTTCCTAGGATTTGTTTCCCAATATTTTTGACAAATGTATTTATAATCTCTTTTGGAAAACCATTAGGATAAACTGGGAAAGGTTTTGGTGTTATAATACCCATAATCTCCCAGTGTCCGGTAGTCGTGTCTTTCCCGGCTGACATTTCAGACATTTTTCCAAAAAAGCATGCGGGTTTAATCGTGGCAGAGACACCTTTAATCGGTATAATCTTCCCAATGCCCATACATTCAAGATTGGGTAGGTGTAGTCCACCTAGCTTATCAGCAATGTTTCCAAGTGTATTGCTGGATTCATCACCATATAGATGTGCATCTGGTAAAGCCCCGACACCAACACTATCAAGGACTAAAATAATTGCCCTATTTATAATATTCAATTATAAATGAAACAATCTAGAATTGTTTATTTGATTAAAGGTGCGTTATTTGATAATCAATAAGCGTTGTCTTTGCATAGACAGCGGGAAATTGTGTTTTATATCATAATTAGTTGGATTTATTTTGAACTACTTTAGTCATCGGAAGTTCAACTGTGAGGGTGGTGCCTTTGCCTACCCGACTTTCAACTTTTATTATTCCTCCATGGTCATAAACAATCTTTTTACAGATTGAAAGTCCCAGTCCTGTCCCTTTATCAGCTGTTTTGGTTGTAAAAAAAGGCTCGAATATTTTATTAATATGTTCATCTGGGATTCCACAACCAGTGTCCTTTATGATTATTATTGCTGAATTATTATGTATTTGTGTTCTTATACAGAGAATTCTTTCGGCAATATCTTGAGACTCCATCGAGTCCAGTGCATTAACAATTAAATTGATGAATAATTGTAGTATCTGGTTTTCCTCACAATTGATTGTAATAGGGTGCGAGTCGTATTCCTTGATCAGCTTAATACTTTGCATATTTAATTTATGAATAAATGTAGATAATGCTTCTTCAAGAATTAGATTAATTGAAACAGAAAGACTAAATCAATATTTGTTGAAAAATTGGCTCCAAGAATCGTTACGGAGGCTTATAGAAATTTGATAGCTTGTTATATTATAAATACTCGTTTTCTTGATAAGATATGTTTTATCTAAAATTAAAAAAAATTAAATGATTAGAGAATTGGATTTCTAATAATATTTTAAGTCTTCTACAATGATATCTGACGGTAGTTTTTCAGTTGCTTTATGTAGCATGCCAAGAAATAGAATACCAGTTTCTCCCTCTTTTAAAGTTTCATCTATTCTCCGGGCAATGAATGCATCTCTCTTTGATATATAATTCTTTTGTTCAGTAGCTGTTTCCCTATTTACTTTTCCGGAGGTTGTATTTTTAATCAATTGATATTCTTTCGTGAGTAAGTTAGGGTCTTCTGTCCCTATCAGAGTGGCTCCTTTATTTATAAGTGTAAGCAGTAATTGATGGTTCCTACCACCCCTGTTTGCAATTTCCTCTGCTATTTGTAATTCATTACCACAAACAGGTAAACCATCCTGATATATTTTTACCTGTGAATAGCAAAGATGTTTTTGTTCTAAACAATTTTCTATATTTGTCCATAATTCATCTATCTTTTTTAAATGATGACGCCATTTATGTACCCCATACCTTTGAATATATTTTTTCTTCAACGACTTAGCAAGTGAGCCCATATCTACTTCGGTATGAATAATTGGTATATGAATAAGTCGTCTTCCATTCATTTATTTAATAAATACAGAAGTTAGCTTGCAAGTTTTATTCCTACGATGTCTTCTAAAATTTGTATTAATAGATTGTTTCATTTATAAAGTGAAATAATTTGTATATATAACTAGGGTGTTAGTAGTTTCATTCTTTATTATTGAGCTAAAGCTTCTATAATTTTAATTTAAAAATTATAGCATATATTCCATAATAGTATGGAAATAATTCCATACAATGTTGCATTATGGCTATATTAATTTATTTTGATGTAATAAGAGAAAGGTATTTATTGAAGGGAAAATAATTGTTAAAGGATTATTATTCAGGCATACGTTTTATGATTGCACCAAGACTGGATAAACGTTCTTCGAATTTTTCATATCCTCTGTCAAGATGATATATGCGATGTACATGGGTGGTTCCATTTGCTACCAGTCCGGTAAGTACAAGACCAGCACCTGCACGTAAGTCAGATACCATTACATGGGTACCTGATAGAGAAGGCGCACCTCTTATAATTGCGCATGTGCCTTCTACAGTGATATCGGCGCCCATTCTTCGTAATTCAGCTGCATGAATAAATCTATCAGGGAAAATTTTTTCAGTAATAATACTCTTCCCTTCTATGGTGCATAATAATGCCATAAATTGTGCCTGCATATCTGTTGGCATGCCAGGATAAGGCATTGTTGTTATATCTACAGGGTGATATAGGTTATTCACTTTGATTCTTGCGGTGTTAGAATCAGTATTTATTTCAACACCTATTTCTCTTAATTTATCAATTACAGCGGTGAGATGTTCAGCTATTACATTTTGTAATAAAATATTACCCCTTGTGATTGCACCAGCAATCATAAAAGTTCCAGCCTCAATTCTGTCTGGAATGATTTCATATTCTACGCCATGTAATTCATGGACACCTTCAATTGTTAGTCTACTTTCACCTACACCGCTGATTTTAGCTCCTGCCTTATTTAAGAAGTTGGCAAGGTCTTGTACCTCAGGTTCACAAGCGGCGTCTTCAATTATTGTCGTACCTTCAGCAAGCACTGCCGCAGACATTACATTACATGTTCCAAGAACTGTGGAGCCATATTTACCTTTTAATGAAATTACAGTTCCTTTTAAATTATCTGCAGATGCATTTATATAGCCTTCGTTAGTCTCTATCTGTGCGCCTAATGCCTTGAGCCCTTTTATATGCAAGTCAATTGGGCGTTCGCCGATAACACATCCTCCCGGATAAGAAACCTTTGCTTTGCGTCTTTTGCTTAATAAAGGACCAAGCACGCATATTGACGCCCTCATCTTTCTGACAAGTTCGTAAGGTGCTGTATAGTTGTCTTCATTTTCACCATCCCTGAAGATTATTTCAAGAGTGCCTCCATTAAGCCTGTTTACTTTTCCTCCAAGATTTTCCAGAATTTCTAATAGGGTACGAATATCAACGATATTTGGTATTCCTTTTATTCTTGAAGGCCCGTTTAGTAGTAAACAAGCAGCCATAATAGGCAATGCTGCATTTTTAGCACCGTTTATTTTTACACTGCCTTCAAGGCGACTGCCTCCTTCAATTACAATTTTGTCCACGAATATCCTCCATTTGTGCAAAAACAATACGGTCTATTTTCTGATAATCTTTTATTGAATCAATATTCTTAAAACAACGTTTATCCTTAATTAATTGTACTACTTTTTGTGCCTGTCTATCTGCAACCTCAAATACAATAAAACCGTTTCGTTTAAGCCATGTTTTTGCATCTGAAATAATACTTTTAAATGCTTCCAGCCCGTCTTTCCCGCTGACGAGCGCAGTGTATGGTTCAAAACATTTGACTTCTTCCTGTAAAAAGTGGAATTCATCACTAGAAATATAGGGAGGGTTGGACACTATAAAATTTATTTTTGATTCAAGTCCTAATCCTTTAAGAGGTTTAAATGTATCACCGCACAAAAATGTGATCTTCTCCATTACGTCATGCCTTTGTGCGTTGAACTTTGCAACTTCTATGGCATTCGGAGATATATCTACTGCAAATATTCTGGCGTTTTTAATCTTTTTGGCAAGAGTTATAGCAATATTGCCGCTGCCCACTCCTATATCAACAATAAAAACTTCATTTTCATTGTATGAAGAGAGCGCAATCTTTGTAACAGGGTCTATCAGGAATTCTGTTTCAGGACGTGGGATTAAAACACGTTCATCAACATAGAAATCAAGCGACATAAATTCGGAATGGTTTGTTATGTACTGTAGAGGAACTCGTCTTAAACGTCTTTTTACATTATTCACGAAACGTTTGACGATAGTGTCTTCTAAAGATTTATCGGGATGGGTATGAAGATATAATCTATTAAGACCTGCCGAATGTGCTAAAATAATTTCTGTATCTAATCTTGGAGATTCGATGCCGCTATCTAGTAAAAGCTTACTTGCCCAATTGGTGAGATTGTATATGGTTGGCTTGTCGGGTAAAGTTTCTTCAAGATTTACAATGGGATTAATTTGATTAGTTCTGATGTCGTTATATGGATTTTTATTTAAATTATAACTTCTTTTATGCGTGTTTACTTTATTGGACTCAGGCGGCATCCGTTTGGGCTGTTCATTCAAAGGCTCAGTTGTAAGATTTTATTCGTTTAAAAGTTTTATGTACTTAATGCAAGTTGTTTCAGTTGTTCTTCTTTGTAATAATTAATTAAGGCATCAATAATTTCATCAATTTGGCCTAGCATAACTTGATCAAGATTGTAAACTGTGAAATTTATCCGATGGTCGGTAACACGATTTTGAGGATAGTTATATGTCCTAATTTTTTCACTGCGATCTCCTGTTCCTATTTGGTCTCTCCTGATTTGGTCGCGTTCGCTTCTTTTTTGCCCTTCTATTAATTCGTATAATCTGCTCCTCAAAATCCTCATGGCTTTAGCTCTGTTTTTGTGCTGTGATTTTTCGTCAAGGCACTTTACAACTAATCCCGAAGGTATGTGTGTGATTCTTACGGCAGAACTGGTCTTATTAACCTTCTGCCCACCTGGACCTGAAGCGCGAAAAGTATCCACAACGATATCGTTAGGGTTTATGTCAATTTCTACTTCTTCAATTTCTGGCAGGATAGCTACTGTAGCGGCCGAAGTATGTACTCTACCGCTTGCCTCTGTTCGAGGTACTCTTTGAACGCGGTGTGTACCACTTTCAAAACGCAATTTCTGATATGCATTTTTCCCTTCGATAGAAAAAGTAATTTCTTTGTATCCGCCGAGGTCTGTCTCATTGCTATCAAAAAGTTCAACCTTCCATCCCTGATTTTCTGCGTACTTGGTGTACATGCGGAATAAATCAGCGGCAAACAGAGCAGCTTCTCCTCCACCTGTTCCAGCGCGTATTTCAGCTATTACGTTTTTGTTAAATTTTTTATCATCTGTTATGAATAAATCTTTAATTTCGCCAAAGATAGCGTCTTCCTGTTTTTCCAGTTCACCAAGTTCGTCTTTAGCCATGTCAGACAGCTCTTTATCCGCGCTTTCCTGTGTCAGAAAGTCCATAGTCTCCTTTTTCTTTGAGCGAGTCTCTGTTAGCTGCATATATTTACTGACCATTTTGGATAGATTTCCATGCTCCTTCATGTAAGCCGTGTAGCGATTGGAATCTGCAATTACACCAGGGTCAGATAACAGCTTTTCTAATTCATTGTATCTTTCGTAGATTTTTTCCAGTTTTTTTAATAAACTTTCATTCATTTTTGTTTAGAAGCGGTTCCTGTTGCCTGAGTTTTCTGGAGTCTCTTCTGGAAACGTTCTATTTGACCAGCGCTATCTAAGAATTTCTGTGTTCCGGTATAAAATGGATGACATTTTGAACAAACTTCTACTGAGATTTTTTGTTTTGTTGACCTTGTCTTAAAGGTTTCTCCGCATCCGCAATTAACAACTGTTTCCACGTATTCAGGATGTATTTCTTTCTTCATTTATTCCCCCTGGAAAAATTATAAAGTAAAAATTTATGTTTAAATGATATATAAATACAGCTAAAATTTTAACAAACGTATATACATTGTTCAATAGAATTTTAAGAGAAGTAATTTTCAGATATTATATCTTTTGCTGTTATTTATACAACAGTCATGAAAGTAGTTCTTTATATGATAGATTAAATTAACTATATACAGTGTAACTATAATTAAGAAGTGTATTTATAAAATTTATTTGAATATTGTAATTATTCGGAATATAATCTGCTTTTAATTTGTGATTTTCGTTTAAATTCTAAATTCTACTAAGTTTTTTAGTGTTATATGTTTGAAGCAATTTCAAATAGTTTAGAAGGTATTTTTAGCAAATTACGCAGCAAGGGGCGTCTGACGGAGTCAAATATCAGAGATGGTATACATGAAGTACGTCTGGCGTTGCTTGAAGCGGATGTGAATTATAAAGTTGTTAAAGATTTCATCCAGCATGTAACTGATCGTGCTGTCGGAGAGGAAGTCGTAAAAAGTATTACTCCAGGGCAGCAAATTATTAAGATTGTTCATGATGAATTGATAAATTTAATGGGAACATCTGACACGGCAATTCCCTTTAATGATGGTGAACAGACGTTAATAATGCTTGTAGGATTACAGGGTAGTGGGAAGACTACTACTGCCGGCAAGCTTGCAAATACAGTACATTCGAAGGGCAGAAAACCGTTACTTGTTGCGGCAGACGTTCAGCGACCAGCAGCCATAGAACAATTGAAGGTGCTGGGTGAGCAGCTAACCATACCAGTATATTTTGAGTCGAACTCTCAGCCGGTAAGAATATGTCAAAATGCTATTAAGTTTTCAAAGGAAAATTCAAACGATGTGATTATATTTGATACTGCAGGAAGGTTACATATTGACGATGAAATGATGTCTGAACTAAAGGAAATTAAAGAAAAAATAAAACCACATCAGATTTATTTCGTATGTGATTCGATGACAGGTCAGGACGCCGTTAATAGTGCTAAGGAGTTTAATACCAAATTAGGTTTTGATGGTGTGATATTAACAAAACTTGACGGCGATACAAGGGGTGGAGCCGCTCTTTCAATTAAGGCAGTTACGGGGAAACCCATTAAATTTGTTGGTGTCGGAGAAAAACTGGATCGTTTAGAAGAATTTCATCCTGACCGCATGGCTTCAAGGATTCTTGGCATGGGTGATATTGTAACATTGGTAGAACGTGCACAGCAGGCAATGGATTTAGAAGAGGCACAGAAACTAAGTAAAAAGATTCAGGACGATTCATTAAGTTTGGATGACTTCCTAAGTCAACTTCAACAGATAAAGAAAATGGGACCGCTAAAAGAAATAATTGGAATGATACCTGGCATTGGGAATAAGGTTGACGAAATGAATATAGACGAAGACAATTTTAAGAAGATTGAGGCAATTATTAAATCCATGAACAGGGAGGAAAGGACAAATCCGGATATTATCAATGGAAGTAGAAGACAGCGTGTTGCAAAAGGAAGCGGGACTGCCATTCAGGATGTTAACCAATTGTTAAAGCAATTTAGATCTATGAAGAAACTTATTAAACATTTTAAAGGCAGTTCAAAAGGTATGAAGAAATTGGGATTTTTAACCAAAAACTTACCTTTTGCAAAGGATTTGATAAAATAAAATATTTGACAATTGCAAAAGATTAATAGTTCAGATTTTAAATGAAGTATTTGTATTATGGAATATGTGCGTCCATTTGTGAGATGATTATATTCTTAAAAAGGTTTTTAATATTAATTTTATGAGGAGAGAAAATGGCAGTAAGAATTAGAATGAAGAGGTTTGGTCGTAAGAATAGGCCTTATTACAGAATCGGGGCTTTTGATGCACACGAAGAGCGTGACGGCAGTGTAATTGAAAATCTCGGTACGTACGACCCCATGGAAAAGAATGTGGAAAAGCAGGTTGTTTTGAAAAAAGAGCGCATAGAATATTGGTTGAGTGTCGGGGCAAAGCCAACAGAATCGGTAGCGAGTGTTTTGAAAAAGTTTGGAATTGCTTTTAAGAAATAAATTATGAGGATTGATGTTTTAACATTATTTCCTGAGATGTTTGAGAATGTACTGAATTGCAGCATTCTAAGGATTGCAAGAGAGAAGGCGCTGGTTCAGTATAACCTATTTAATATCAGGGATTACGCAGAAAACAGACGGTGTGTTGACGACAGACCTTATGGCGGCGGAGCTGGCATGGTAATGAAACCTGAGCCTGTTTTTAATACGGTGGAGACTATTGAACAGCAGGCAGGTCCGTGTCGGAAAAAAATATTGTTAACACCTCAGGGCGTTAAGTTTAATCAACAAATAGCAAGAGAGCTATCGAGAGAATCTTATCTGATGTTTATTTGCGGTCACTACGAGGGTATTGATGAACGGATTAGGTTGGGGCTAGATGTATTTGAACTCTCGATTGGTGATTACGTCATGTCAGGAGGAGAAATACCTGCAATGGTGGTTATTGATGCCGTTGTTCGTTTGATACCCGGTGTACTGGGCGATTCTGAGTCTGTTGTTAATGAATCATTTGCAGATACTTTACTGGAATATCCTCAGTATACGCGTCCGGCTGAATATAGAGGTATGAAGGTACCGGAAATTTTGATATCAGGTAATCATCAAAAAATAAAGGAATGGCAGAGAGAGAATGCGGTAAAGAGAACTATTGAGAAAAGACCCGATATTTTAAAGAAAATATAGCATTGTTAATTAACATAATTAATGTTGTTTTTAAATTTAGATGATTTAATTCGATTCTTCACTCCGTTCAGAATGACAAGAAGCAAGGTGTTGAGACTATGATTGATGAATTTAAAATGATAACTATACCATCATTCTAAGTGAAACGAAGAATATGGCTGTACATTTTTAACAACAAATATTTAAAATTATTTTTAGTTTATGCAGATTGGGAGATAATTATCATGAACATTATTGATGTAATTGAAAAAGAGCAGATAAAAAAAGCCTTACCTCAGTTTTCAGTGGGTGACCAGGTGGATGTTTCATTAAAAATTATAGAAGGTGACAAAGAACGCATTCAGGTGTTTAGCGGCGTTGTGATAGCAAGAAATGGAGGGGGTTTCAAAGAGACTTTTACAGTAAGGCGTATTGTCCAGGGCGAGGGTGTAGAACGAGTATTTCCGATACATTCCCCACAAATTACTGATATAAAGGTAATAAAATCGGGTAAAGTAAGGCGAGCAAAATTGTATTATATGCGTGAGAGAACGGCTAAGGGTACACGATTACAGGAAAAATACGTGAAAGAAGAAACCAGAACTGCCGGTGTGGCGTCATCTGAAGAACAAAAATAAGTTAAAAAGTACCTCAAATTGTACCTTTTGGTGTTTAGATTGTAGAAAAATACTTCATGTTTAAACATATTACATCAATAATAAGTAATTTGTTTAAACAAAACAAAGGAACGTTGCCTTATAAGAGGGCGGTTGGTAGTGAAGGTGAACAGATAGCTGTAAAATTTCTGAAAAGAAACGGATATAAAATACTTCAGAGAAATTACAGATGCAGGATTGGAGAGATTGACATAATTTGTTTTGACCACGGCACGGTTGTATTTGTTGAAGTAAAAACCCGTCATGGAGATTTATATGGCCCACCTGAACTCTCCGTAACAGAGGCTAAGAAAAGGCGGATTTTAAGGATTGCTTCACATTATATTTCAAAAAATAAGATTGAAGGCATTGACTTAAGATTTGATGTTGTTTCTATTTTTTTCTCTTCAGCAGAAAAAAATCCGGAAATAACACATTTTAAATATGCTATCGCCAGAAATGTGTAAAGTATAGTATTATAAAATTATGATCATTGATACGCATGCCCATCTTGATTTCCCAGAATATAAATCAGACCTTGAATCTGTTCTGTCGCGTGCCAGGGAAGCAAATGTAGGGTGCATTATTAATGTAGGTACAAGCCTTGCCTCAAGTAAAAAGAGTATAGCTTTGGCAAGTAAATTTGATAATATTTATGCAAGCGTTGGAATACATCCGCATGATGCCTCTAAAGTTACCGAACAAGATTGGCAGGTATTAGAATCTCTAGTTAAAGAACCAAAGGTTATTGCGATTGGAGAGACTGGGCTTGATTATTATAGAAACCGCAGTCCTCACGAAGACCAGCAAAAGGTCTTTCGCAAGCAATTAGCTCTGGCTAAAGAGCTGAATTTGCCTGTAATTGTTCATTCACGTGATTCAATTGCTGACTGCTTAAATATATTAAATGAATATAAGAATGGTACTTTTAAAGGTGTTATACATTGTTTCAGCGGTTCTGCCGATACTGCAAAGAAATGTGTAGAAATGGGATTTTACATATCTTTTGCAGGACCAATTACGTTTTCGAATGCTATTAATGTGAGAGAGGTTGCCAAAACAGTACCTATAGAAAGACTACTTTTAGAGACAGATTGTCCTTTCTTGGCTCCACAACCGAAAAGAGGCGAACGAAATGAACCATCATATCTTTCTTTTATTATTCCTGTACTAGCCAACATATATGGTATATCAGTAAGGGATGTTGAGCGGATAACAACATTCAACGCCTATAAATTATTTGGTATTGGTAAGCCTGAAATGGAAGGTAAAGTAGCCTATGCAATAAGGAATTCGTTGTACATTAACCTGACAAATCGCTGTTCAAATATGTGTTCTTTTTGCATGAGGGAAAGCCACCCAATCGTCAAAGGTCATAATTTAAAATTAAAAAGGGAACCAACATTTGAGGAAGTAATTAGCGATATAGGAGATACTGGCGGGTATGACGAAGTTGTGTTTTGTGGTTACGGAGAGCCAACAGAAAGACTCGATGTGTTAATTGCTGTCGCAAGATATTTGAAATCAAAAGGAAAACGTATTCGACTAGATACAAACGGTCTTGGAGACTTAATTAATGGCAGACCGATTATTTCTGAATTAAAAGGATTGATAGATACAATTTGTATCAGTTTAAATGCTGAAAATGCTGAAAAATATGAGAAAATATGCAAGCCTGTTTTTAAAGATAGGGCATATCCTGCCCTTATTCAATTTATTAAAGATGCAAGTAATGTGGTACCCAATGTAAAGGTTTCGATAGTGGATATGTCGGACATTGATGTTGAGAAGTGTAAAAAGATAGCTGAAGAACTGGGCGTTGAATTCAGGGTGAGAAAGTATAATGCGCTTGGATAATTTATCAATTTTAAGAGAGGAGAAAAGACACTAATAAAGGTATTTGCTCTTTTTATAATGTCATCAAACTTTAGTCGTCTGAAATAATCTAATGTTACGCAAAGCTACAATAGATGATATAGAAAAGATTTATAAGCTCATAAATGAATTTGCCACAAAAAATGTGATGCTGCCAAGGTCATTAAGTGAACTTTATGAGAATATAAGGGATTATTTTGTGTATATACAGAATGGCAATCTGGTTGGTTGTTCTGCCCTGCATATTTTTTGGAAGGATCTTGCAGAGGTAAAATCGGTTGCTGTGCTTGAGTCAAGTCAGCATACTGGAATTGGTAAAAAGCTTGTAAGGGTATGTATACGGGAAGCGCGTAAACTGCGTATCGCAAAGATGTTTGTCCTGACGTATGTACCAGAGTTTTTTGAAAAATGTGGTTTTCAAAGGGTAGAGAAAGAAACCCTGCCTCATAAAATATGGTCTGAGTGTGTAAAATGTCATAAGTTTCCTGACTGCGGTGAAATTCCGCTTATTTATGAACTGAATAAAAATAATGTAAAAACAACAACTGATGAAATAAGTAAAATTAATAAATAATTTTATAAAATAGTTGTCTGAATTATTTATTTTCTTCGGTTTTATAATTACCTTACTAATTATGATAAAAAAAAGGGACAGCATTGGTTTTAAAGGTGGTTTTAATCTCTTGGATGCTTATCCAATAAGGTTTTGCAATATTATAGAAAAAATCTTTTCGGATGATATTCAAGGGACATTTGGATTCAACGTACAGGATAAAAATGTAGCCCATGTTATTGTGAATTTATGTCCCACAGAATCGTGGTCTTTACCAAACTGGGTAGTTCTGGAGCACAAAACAACTGTATTCCTCGATAAGATAAAAGAAATAAAAGAGAGATTATTTAATAATGCCACTTTTTATTTAGCCATAAATAAAAAAGAAAGTGAATATGTTGTTGAAGCCGAAAACTATGCAAAAACAATTGAGTGGATGAAGGTTTTCCCATTGGAACCAAAATATCCACAGGACGACCCGGTTATTCTTGCAAAAGTAATTCTTCGTGTGAACCTTGATTTTTACCAGAAAACAACATCACACGGAATATTGATTCTGGATGCACAAACAGTATTAGCAATTTATGAAAGTTACATTCATGGTAATGAGGTTGATTTCCGATTCGTTGCTCTTTCTGGTAGTGGTATAAAAGAAAACGAGATAGTGCATGTGCAAGTCGGGACGTCTACCGAGAAACTGCTTATAAATAAAATCAGAGATGGGATTAAGTATCGGGTATTTATAAATGGACCTTTACGCGGTAAAGAGATAGTAGATTTTTCACAAAAAATAGACTGGTCTGTTAATAATATTGTAGTTCTGAAGGAACAGGATATTAAGGATGCATTCCCAATGTTCAAATCGGAAGAATTGAGATTTACTACAAATATACTGGGTGAGACTAGGCGTTGTGTTTATTGTAATTTTTGTGATGATATTTGTCCTGTTGATTTAGAGCCTGCATTGTATTATCACAGCCGTAAAAGAGGGGTAATAAATACCAGTCTTTACAATATGGAAAAATGTATAGAATGTGGCTTATGCAGTTTTATCTGTCCATCCAAGCTTGAAATTTTAAAGATTATCAAAGAGTGCAGAAGTACACAGTAATAAATTGGAAACGCAAGAGATTGTTACGTAGATTCATGAATCAAAATTGAATTAACCTGAATATGGTAACGAACTGATTGTAGCCCGCCTGTTTAAGATATTTGCTGATGAATAAAATTCTTAAGACAATTGAACCTGTTTTAAACAAGTCCCTCGATCGTGTTGAATCCTTTATTCATTCGAATAAAAAGGTAAAATATTTATTCGGCGCAATTTTTGGCGCTTTTGACGCCCTCCTTCGTAGCAGTAAGGAAACTACTCATGCCCAGCCGTACATAAGAAACAATTATGATGTAAAGAGATTTATGGGCGCAGTGCTGGTTGCGCTGGTTTTTGGATGGGTAATGCCGGCTATTTATTTTTATGGTTGGCAATGTGTTGCATCCAAACTGGTAGTTTCGTTTGTTATTGGTGTCTTTGTTGTAGATGTAATCTGGGCTATTATTGCAAAAGAAGATCATATCAGCGAGGGCGGGTTTGTAACATGTCTCCTTATTCCTGCTATCTTGCCGCCACAAGCGCCGTTATGGCTTATTGGATTGGGTTCAGCGTTTGCCATAATCTTCAGGAATATTTTGGGCGGCGTGGGAAATAATTTAGTTAATCCAGCGCTTTTCAGTCGCTTATTTTTAACAATCTGTTTTCCTTCGTTACTCGTTACTGGTTATCAGGTCCCCTTTACAGGCATCCCGGACCTTCATACGTTTCGTTACGGGCTTGATGCAGTTACACATGCCACACCTTTAACAGCATTTAAGAGCAGTGGAGAGATTGCGTCATTTCTTTCATTATTATTTGGCTCATCTGTTGGTTCTTTGGGTGAGACATGCAGATTTGCGCTGATATTATCCGGTTTGTGGTTAATTAAAATAAAGGTTGTAAATTGGAGAATACCAGTATCCTATCTTGGTAGTGTGCTTGTTTTATCGGTCTTTTTCACATTAGTTTTGGGGAAGTCTGTACCTCCTCCGTTATTTCAAATTATGAGTGGCGGGTTAATATTAGGTGCTTTCTTTATGGCTACTGACCCGATAACGGCAACATATAATCAAACTGCAAAATATATCTATGGTATAGGATGCGGATTCATTACTGTATTGATTAGAGATTTTACTACTTTGCCTGAGGGTGTGATGTACTCGATTCTTTTGATGAACCTTCTTGCAATTCCAATACAATCATTGATGGTGAAAATAAAATATCGTTCGTGAATTTATAGTATTTTGCTATGGAAGAAATTAAAAAAATAACACTACGAATTGCATCAATACTTCTGATTACTTTTTTACCCTGTGCAGGACTGCTCATGGTTTATTTTTACACGGCACCGAAAATTGCTGAATATTATGACATTAAAGAAAAACGTGCCGTGCTTGATATCTTTAAAATACCCTATCGTATTAAAGAAAAGAAATTGTTTGGTCTAACCCTCAGAAGCTATGACAAGAAGGATGTCAGAGAGTCTTTTAATAAAAATATAACTGTTGAAGAGATGTCACCTCCATCGTGGGAAATGCATCCAACCGTGGAACAGGCACAGGAAGCCACCGTTGAAAAGGCGCCAGAGAAGGGCGCTAAAGCCGGCAAGAAGATTTATAAATATGTAAAAGAGGGAAAATTTCAGGGGATTGGATTCGTAGAGTCAAAGCTCGGTTATGGCTATAATAAATCAAGTTTTATTTCTATATTTATATGCGTGGAACCAGATATGGAAACATTAAAGGGTATAGAGGTATTAGACCACAGCGAGACGCCTGGTTTAGGCGGTAGAATTACAGAAGAGTCGTTTAAAAAACAGTTTGCAGGAAAGAAAGTAAAGCCAAATTTGTCAATAGTTAAAGAAAGGAAGGCGGCGAACCCGAATGAGATTGACGCAATTACAGGCGCAACTAATACCAGTAAGGGGATTGAGGCGTTTATAAACGATGCGATGAAGGAATTCTGGGAATTACAAAAGGATATAAAATGGTAGGATTAAAAAGAGTTATTCGGAAAACTTCTAAATTCTTCATGAGGGACAACCTCATATTAACAGCCGGCGCTGGACTGGGTTTTTGTTCCTCCCTGGCTGTAACAAATAAACTTGCGAATTCTTTGACGATGGGACTCGGTGTTACTTTTGTAACTGCAGGTAGCTTCTGTCTTGTATATCCTTTTAAAAAGCTTATAAATACAGCAGGAACACATCATAAAATATCTTTACTAATGATAATTGTGTCTGTGTTTGTTGCAATATTCGGTTTTTTTGCCCAGGCATTCATTCCGGAAGTAACCTCCAATATAAAAGCATACATTGACCTTATTACAACGAATTGTATTGTTCTCGCTGTGATTTCTGAGGGATTAACAGTAAATTTCTGGGAGGCGCAGAAAAAAATATTTAAAGCCTGCCTTGGGTATTCAATTGCCCTAATCATACTTGCGTTTTTACGTGAACCCCTTGGTTTTGGAACAATTATGGGTTTTCAGGTTATTCCTGAAAATATTCCAAGAGTTGTTCTAATGATTACACCTGTGGGTGGTTTCTTTGCATTAGCCGCTTTCAGGCTTCTACTGCGTCCGATATTCCTAAAGACTGGAATTGTGTATCCGGAAGCATCAGCATGTGAATGTGCAACAGCAGAATGTAAAACACCTGTAAATATTAAAAATCAAGCGAAAGTAATCAACCAAACACATAAGCTGTCAAGGACGTCTTTGATAGCCATAGGGTTGGGAGGATGCTTGCTTATCAGTATTATCATACACATTAAGACGACACCCACTTTACATCAGATGTTTTTGCTTCTTTTACCGGTTTTACTAAATGCACTCTTTTTTGATGGTATTGTGTTGAGTAAGCTTCTTGGTATATGTCCACTGATAAATAAATCACGTCAGATTGATGCGGCATGGAAGATGGGTGTTGCAGTAATAATAGTAACAACATTATCTACGACGCTAAATTGGCTCGTATACAACAGTGTTCTCGTTAAATGCAGTAATTTGCTTTCCCAATACGCATCTGTTTCAATAAGACTTGAGAACATATTTTATCTGACAGTATTCATAGTTACGATTGCCGTATTTGTCCAGATACTAAGCGTACTTTTGAGAAAGTTTCTAAAAAATGTATATGAGCAAATGGGACAATTTCTGGAACTTATAACGGTTAATTGTATAGTCCTTGCAAGCGCTACGTTTACTATACCTACAGGGGCTAGTTTATTAGTTACAACTGTAACAGCGTTTGGATACGGCCTCCACTGGATGATGGTGACGGTATGGCTTGCATTGTTAAGACGGCAACGCCTCTTTGTTCCAACAATAGCCTGGGATGAAGATACTATCGCAATCCTTTTATTAGGGATAATGGCTGCTATATTTACGGGCATAGGAATGATTCGTTTATTTTAAATACGTTAAATGAAAATTAATAATTTTAAAATGCAAATTGCAAAATTATCTCAGAATTTAACAATTGTCCAAAAAGGTTGTTTTATTTGTTTTGCATTTTTCAATTTACACCTTTCATTTTGCTATGTTTTTGTGTTTTTACGGCGATGCAGCAGTAGTTGTGGAGCAGAACAATGACTATTCCTCTTTTACTTGCTTCAGGTATCCTGGCATTACTGGTATTGTTATTGAGTATATTCAGTGAAGTAACGTACCAACTCTTTGGTCGTGGAGAAAGACGCAAACTGACGATTTTGAGTGATGATGAGTATAAAAAAGAGTTGGTTATTGAAGGTGGTGAAAGACTCCTTTCTTTACTTCAGAATAGAGGTTTTAACATTCCCGCCGCATGTGGGGGTATGGCAACATGCGGTCAGTGCAAGGTAAAACTACACACCGATGTTGGACAATATACCTCTGCTGAATTGCCGCATTTTGACATGCGGACAAGGGAGGTTTCAAGGAAATATTTAGAAAAAGGAGAAGGGGATGGGTATATTCGGTTGGCTTGTCAGGTCAGGGTGGAAAAAGATGTAAATTTATATCTGCCCAAAGATACCCTGAACGTAAAAAAATACACAGCTAGGGTAATCAAGAAAATACTGCTCACCAGCGATAAAGTGGAATTGTGGTTGAAACCATCAAAGCCAATCCAATACAAACCGGGTCAGTATATTCAATTGGCAATTCCGGAAGATTTTGTTGAGGAGCATTATAAAAAATATGGCGGTTTGATTAAGGAATCTTGTGAAAAGACAGGAAAAGAATTTATACCATATGTCCCTGGTACTAAAATGTACAGGGGATACTCACTTGCATCAACTGAATCTGATATTTTAAAACTGATTGTGCGAATGGCGTCTGTTGACACAACCATGCCTGTTGAAAAAGGAGGTCCTCCATGCATAGGCCCTAGTTGTGTGCATAATTACATTCAGGAGCAAAACCTCTGGAATATGTTTCAGGGTGAAAAGATTAGATTTACAGGTCCGTATGGGCATTTTAATTTGAAAGAACAACCTCATACCGCCGTGTTTGTTGCAGGTGGGGCGGGTTTAGCGCCAATCTTTGCACTTTTAGAACAGTGGTTTAAAGAAGGCAGACAGGGGAAAGCTATATTTTACCTCGGTGAAAGACGATTCCAGGATATACCTGTAATCTATTTACCAAAATGGTTAAACTGGCAAAAGAACAATCCAGACTTTAAATTTGTACCTGTACTTTCAGGTGCATTCCGTGGCGACAATCCTGCCGAGATGAATGATGTTGATAAAAAGTGTTTTTATAATGTTTCAGAGGAAGATAGACAAATTGCCAGAGAGCAGGGGCTTTTTGATGAACACGGTAATCAGTGGGGCGGGGAGGTTGGTTTTATTGGACCGTTACTCAGAAAATACCTTTCTCCCGATCCTGAAATAGTCTTTTATTTATGCGGGCCTGCGCCCATGACGGTTACTGTAATTGATTCAGCAGCCAATATGCTTAATCTAAAAAAGGATAATGCCTTATTTGACGATTTTACAGGTACGCTTACACCATCTGTGGATTTGCTTTATCAAAAACTTGAAATAAAAGAAAGGATTTACGCACTAAATATACCGGACGCTGATAAAATCATAGATAAAATCACTCATATCCTTATTATTCAACTTATATTAAAAGACAAAATCGAAGAAAGTTACCGTTTCCTTGAAAAGTTGAGAGAGGCTATTGGAAAATCATGGCAGGAACTTGAGTTGCTGTTACTTTCATATAAAAGCTAGAGAGGCAAAACTTAAGATTAATAAAAAACGTTAATACTACAGAAACACAGAGGCACAGAAACAGGAAGTTTCTACTCCGAAGAGGGGATTTTCTGATTCACCTCTTGAGAGGGGCAGGGGTGTGTTATTCCTTGTTTCCACGCCCTGCGTGGGAATATCAACGCAATGATTTTTCATGCGATACGTAATCTTAACCATCTTTTTCTTTTGTTTATTTACAGTCACTTCTAAAATGTATTCACAAGATTACTTTTCCATTACCGATTTCAGCAACAAGGAACTGGCTAAGGGTGAGCCTTTAGGTTGGAAGACCCATAAAGGCATTTGCAGAGAAATTAAAGACAGGATTATGCCCAGGATCGTGGAAATTGAAGGCAGAAAGACGCTGTATGTAAATGCCAATGATAACGGCGCTATCCTTTTCAAGCCAGTCCGTCTGAATCCGAAGGCATATCCCTTTTTGAGTTGGAACTGGAAGGTATCAAATACCATACCTGCAAGCAGAGAAAAGGAAGAAGGCGGCGACGATTATCCTGCGGCTGTGTGTGTGGTTTACGGCAAGACGTTTCTCTCCGTACCGTACTGGTACAGGATAATAATCTACGTATATGGAAATAACTTACCTGTGGGTGAGCGATTTGATAATCCCTGTGAGGCAAAGGCAAAAATGATTATAGTACAGAGCGGGGAAAAGGATGCAGGTAAGTGGCTCAGTTATAAGGTGAACCATTACCAGGATTATATGCAGGAATTCGGGGAAGAACCACCGAAAATTATTTATGTGGGCATCCAAACCAATGCCGACCGCAATCATGGTAAGGTTGAGGCATGGTACTCAGATATGCTCCTGAACAGGTACTAGTTCAACTTGGTTGATAAAATGGAGTGTATTCAGTTAACAACCCCCGAAGTCTCCTTTGGTAAGGGGGATTTAAACAACGATGGGTTTACTTTGCGAACCCCATCCTATATAACTAAAATCCTCTCCAAAAATTTCTGCACTTCATTATGGTCTTTCAAATAATACTGCGCATGAGATTTTTTAGGTTGACCGACAAATATAGTCAACCCTTTGTTTTTTATCGCCCGAAAGGCGTCTTCGTCAGTTACATCGTCCCCAATATATATCGGCAATACGTCTTTCTTCCCAAGACTTGCAACTAATCTCTTAAACAGCCACAGCACTGCGTGCCCCTTGCTCCAGTCTATCGGCGGTTTAATCTCAAAAACTTTTTTGCCTTTATTAATTCTTATTTTCTTTACCGCAAGATAAGGCTTAACTGTTTCTTTTAATACAGCCCGCATCTTAATAAAATCTGCCCTTGCGGCAAGACGGTAATGGATACTTAACGTAAGCCCTTTATTCTCTGTAATAATACCGCTAATGCCCGAGAGCCTATTTTTTAAGTCACTACCAATACTTTGAATAACTGCTTTTATGCAGGGAGAAACTGGAGATGCGAATTTAAATCCGGGAGCGTCTATTTCTAATCCATGATTGCCCACATAGATAATCCCCTTTAACCCCGCCATCCTTTTAATGTCATACAATGATCTGCCGCTTACAACTGCTAATTTAACGTAAGAAATACCAGATAAGTTCTTCAATAGTTTCTTTGCTGATACCGAAAGATTAGCCTTGTTTGGTGTATTAACAATCGGCGTTAATGTGCCGTCGTAATCCAAAAGCAGAAAAATAGTTTTTCGCTCTATTTCTTTTTTTAATTTCTCCCAAATACCCGATACATGTTTCATCTTTAAGTCTTTTTTAGCGCGGTCAACTCCGTAACAATATTTGCCGCCCAACGGTAAACATTATTTTCAGAAATAATCTTCCGCATATTTTCCATCCGTTTTCGCTTCTCGTCCGCCGGCATTTCAATAGAAGTCTTTATGGCTTCGGCGAATTCCTCAATCGCAAAAGGATTAAACTGAACCGCATCGGTCAATTCCCGGGCGGCGCCTGTAAACTGGCTTAAAATAAGAACACCGGATAAATCTTTCTTTGACGCAACATATTCTTTGGCAACAAGGTTCATTCCGTCATGCAAGGAACTAACCAAACAAAAGTCGGCCATCTTATAATAAGGAACTATTTCATCAGCAGAAAAATGCTTTTTAAGATAAATAATCGGCTTCCAATTCCCCTCCATATGTTTCCAGTTTCTCTTTTCAACCAGCTCATCGATTTCCGCCATAAGATCGTGGTATCGCTTTATGTGAATACGGCTGGGTGCGGCCATCTGAATAAATACTACTTTTTTCTTATATTGGGGGTATTTTTCAAAAAACCTGTCAATGGCAAGCACCCGCTCAACAATACCTTTTGTATAATCGATCCTATCTACCCCAACGCCGATAATCTTATCGTCTAGCTCAAATTCCTTTTTAATTTTAGCGACCTGTTTGTCCAAATCCGGCGTGTCAATCTCCTTATTCATGTATCCGTTAATGCTAATGGGAAACGCTCTGATAAAAGTTTCCTTATTCAGCCGGACAACGCTGAATTTTTCAGTATCTACCCTCGACTCAAGAAGACGGTTAGCTGTGTCCAGGAAATTGTTACAATGGCTCTGCACGTGAAATCCTATCAAATCGCATCCCAGCATCCCGTCCAAAATATCCTTCTGGTAAGGGCATATTGAAAACGATTCAGGGGTAGGCCATGGAATATGCCAAAATAAAGCGATCGTGGCGTCCGGACGCTTTTCTTTAATCATTTTGCCTAACAGCGTAAAATGATAATCCTGAATAAACACAAACGGATTTTTCGCAGGCAGTTCTTCCAAAACACTATCAGCAAATCTCTGATTAACCTTTTTATAGATGTTCCAATCAGCTTCTCTAAAAAGAGGCCGGGTGTGCGTATTATGACAGAGGGGCCACAATCCCTCATTGGCAAAACCGTAGTAATAGCCGTCCTCTTCCTCTTTATTAAGCCATATTCTTTTGAGGATATACCGGCTATACTCAGGAGGAACTCCGAGTTTATCTTTTGAATTTACAAATTTTCTGTCGGCGTTTCCGGCACCATGAGCAATCCATGTTCCTCCGCAGGCGCAAAGAATCGGATGGATAGCCGTGACAACGCCGCTCGCAGGTCTTATGCACCTAACTGCCCCCGTGGGCTCATCGATGACATGCATATATGGCTCTCGGTTCGAAACCATAAATAATGCGTTATCTCCCAGCTTAGCTCGAACAATATCCCTTAACTTGGATTCCGTCCACGACTCTTCTTTCTGCAACCGCACAGACGCTTCATTAGAAACTGTCCGACGGGCGATACGAAGGCTTAAAGCAACCTGCTCAACTTCGCTGGCAAGTTTACCGAGCTCACCCTTCTCTTTAATAGGATGCGCTTCATCTGTTTCGCCTCGTTGGAAATGAGCAAACCATTCAGTTAGACGCTGGACAGGCAGGGCGAAAATCTGCTGATGGAGAAAAATTGCTATAATAAAAATTATCACCACCAAAATTATAAGAGTCGCGCTGATCCTCTTCCATATCTCTGTCAACCGGGTTAACACATAAGAAGTGTCGTATATAACCTCAACCAAACCCAAAACTTGATCTTCGTCGTTTGTTATAGGAAGAATGTAACTATAAACGGTGTATTCCTTAAATTTTTCCAGCTCACCTCTGGGGGTTTTGTTTAACAACAAATCTTTCAGATAAGGTTTATCTTTTTCTTTCCAATCACTGAAACGTTTAGTAATGGCGAGGATGTTGCCGTCTTTATCATATAAAACGCATCCTTGCAGTCTTTCCCGTGTTTCAAACTTCTCGGCAAGGTAATTGGCATTTCTCATGTCTTTTGCTACAAAGACACCCCTCGCCGACAACTCCATGCTCTCTGCGATGTGCTTCGATTTACGCTTCAAATCATCAATGAGCTTACTTTCTTCATGGCGGACTTGGAAGTAGCCAAATAGAGTAAAAGCGGCGGCAACAACAATTAGGATTGGTAAAATAAACAGAAATATTCTTCTCATAATTTCGTCAGCGACGGTGTGTTATAGTTAGTGGGAAGCAATGGGGTCGCACCTTGATTAGTGATTTATATTTTTCTAATCTTTTGTTCATTTCATCTTCTCCAGACATCTTTGATTTCATCACATGCCTGTTTAATATCAAAAAGGTAGGCTTGGGGATCATGATCCATATATTCGCACCTTGTCTCGATTCAAACTTTTTCTAACGTAAGGATTTTTCACCGCACCGTCTTGAATGACATCAACCTGCGTTCCTAATTGTTCCTCAAGTTGTGTTTTCAGTTCAAAGTACCGGTTAAAGAGTCTGTCATAACCATCAAATTCCACAAGGACATCAATATCGCTTCTTCCAGGTTGAAAATCATTTCTTGATGCAGAACCAACGAGATCAAGACGCTTCACTCGAAGATTACTGCAAATTTTCTCGATGACCTGTTTGTGATCTTCTATTTTAAACATATTCCCGTGTTCTACTTTCTATACCTTATGCCAGAAGCCGTGGTGTCGGCGTCTATGCCGAACGCTGGCATAGAGCCTCATAGCTTCCTGAATTTACCTTTCTTGAAACTGCCTATATGCAGTCTTTTATTGCGGCAATCACAGAAATTCATGTTGTAAATGTATAATAAAATAGACTATTCTGTCAACAAGGATTTAACGTCCAGGAATTTCAAACTAGCCACAAAGTCACTAAGAACTAAGTTTTTTTATTTGTGACTTAGGGTCTCAGTAGCTAAAAGATAGACAAAAATGGTGGTGGGTGTGCTCTGCCCTTCGCAAACTCAGGACAGGCTTCACACAAGCTAATACTGACAATTGGCACCTGATAGCTGTAGCTTACACCTACTTCACCACTTTTACAGCTACCTGCGTGTTCAGGTTGCCGTCCCTAAATATAACCAGCGCATTGCCTGTCTTATTCTTTGCCCTTATTGTGAACACTGCCTCTCCGTTTTCGTCTGTCACCTGCCTTCTTGGAGATACCTCTACTATCTCTGGATTATATACCCTTGTTCTCACAGTATCTCCCTCTACAGGGCAATTATCTTCGCCTGTCACAGTAACTATCACAGTATTGCGCATATTTACTCTTAATATTAATAAGTCAGGTTCTGCATCAATATCAGTTGCCTCATCGCAAATAATCGGGGTTGGTGTTGCCGTTGTTGTTGGCGTAGGCATTACAGAAGACGTTAATGCTATATCCGCCGTTGCTGTTTGCCCGCCAACCACCGTAACCATTGTTGCGTTCGGTTGATAACCAGTTTTCTGTG
>Ga0209343_10000353_pt1 | contig 63357 bp, 56 predicted proteins | sample RifCSPlowO2_02_FD_184026 | JGI IMG/M metagenome (GOLD analysis project Ga0209343, IMG submission 184026) | Groundwater microbial communities from Rifle, Colorado - Rifle CSP2_plank lowO2_0.2 (SPAdes) (version 2) | ecosystem: Environmental > Aquatic > Deep subsurface > Groundwater | place...
TTCATCGGCCAGAGCGCGCCGGCGCCCAGCCGCGTGCCGCGCATGAACACCGCGCGCCGGGTCGAAGACATCATGACCCGCAAGGTGCGCACCGCCCGCCCCGAGCAGGCCATCGCCGACCTGGTGCGCGGCTTCTCCGACGGTGGCCTGCACCACATGCCCGTGCTCGACGCGCAGGAGCGTCTGGTGGGCATGGTCACGCAGTCGGACCTGGTGGCCGCCCTGTTCATGACGCCCGCCAACCCGGCCGCGAGCCCGCCATGAATCCCCCGCGCCGGCCGGGGATGAAGGCCGCGAAACTGGCCTCAGGCCTTATATCCGACTATATTTGTCAACTATGAACGACGCCACCACGCCCCCCACCCAGCCCGGTCCCAAGACATCGACCGACAAGAACAAGATCCGCTTCCTGCTGCTGGAAGGGATTCACCCCTCGGCCGTGGCGGTGCTGCGCGCGGCGGGCTACAGCCAGATCGAGAGCCTGCCCGGCGCCCTGCCCGACGATCAGCTCAAGGCCAAGCTCGCCGACGCGCATTTCGTGGGCATCCGCTCGCGCACCCAGCTCAGCGCCGAGGTGCTGAGCCACGCCCAGCGCCTCACCGCCGTGGGCTGCTTCTGCATCGGCACCAACCAAGTGGACCTGGCCGCGGCACGCGAGCGCGGCGTGGCGGTGTTCAACGCGCCGTTTTCCAACACCCGCTCGGTGGCCGAGCTGGTGCTGGCCGAGGCCATTCTGCTGATGCGCGGCATCCCCGAAAAGAACGCCGTGGCGCACCGGGGCGGCTGGCTGAAGTCGGCCAGCAATTCGTTCGAGATCCGCGGCAAGACGCTGGGCATCGTGGGCTACGGCGCCATCGGCACGCAGCTCTCGGTGCTGGCCGAAGCGCTGGGCATGAAAGTGGTGTTTTTCGACACCGCCACCAAGCTGCCGCTGGGCAACGCCCGGCCGCTCACCAGCCTGGACGAGCTCATGGCCACCGCCGACGTGGTGAGCCTGCACGTGCCCGAAACGCCCGCCACGCAGTGGATGATCGGCGCGGCGCAGATCGCGCGCATGAAACCCAGCGCCGTGCTGATCAACGCCTCGCGCGGCACCGTGGTGCAGGTGGACGCGCTGGCCAGCGCGCTGAAAAACCAGGCCCTGCTCGGCGCCGCCATCGACGTGTTCCCCGAAGAGCCGCACAGCAACAAGGACATGTTCGAGTCGCCCCTGCGCGGGCTGGACAACGTGATCCTCACGCCGCACATCGGCGGCTCCACGCTGGAGGCGCAGGAAAACATCGGCATCGAGGTGGCAGAAAAGCTGGTGAAGTACAGCGACAACGGCACCACCACCTCGGCCGTCAACTTCCCCGAAGTGGCCCTGCCCGCGCACCCCGGCAAACACCGCCTGCTGCACATCCACCGCAACGTGCCCGGCGTGCTCTCCAGCATCAACCGCATCTTTTCCGACCACCAGATCAACATCGCCGCGCAGTACCTGCAGACGCGCGAAGACGTGGGCTACGTGGTGATGGACATCGACGCCGCGCACTCCGAGCTGGCGCTGGCCGAGCTCGCGCGTGTGCCCGGCACCCTGCGCAGCCGCGTGCTGTTCTGAGCGGGGCCGGCACGGCGCCCACGCGCCCGCCGGCCAGCCAACAACAAAAAGCCCCAGGAGCGCCAGCGCACAGACCCGGGTTGCACCACAAGCGCACGATCCGACAATGACCCTGGCGCCACACCGCGCACCCACCAGCAGGAGCCATCCATGTCCGAGCCCATGCACCCCACCGCCACCCCCGGCACCGCGCCGGGCGATGAACCCGACCTGACCAACACCGAGCTGGTGCAACTGCGCATGCGCGTGATTGCCCTGGAAAACATGGTCGTCGCCCTGCTGGCCGACGCGACACCCCGGCAGCAGGCCCTGGCCCGCGAAATGGCCAGCTACATCTCACCCCGGCCGGGCTACACGCCCCACACGCTCACCATCCACGCGGCCGACCAGATGCGCAGCCTGGTGGACCGCGCGGACCGCTACCAGCCCACGCAGGCCAGCTGAGGGCGCTGGCAGGGATTCTTGGCATCTGCCGACCACACCCGGTGGCGGGTGCCGCATTGCAGACTTGAACCCTCCCCAGAAACCAGGCGTGTTGCCGCCCTAGAGTTGCATCGCGACCTCGATGGCGACCAGCACGAACAGAGCGATCCAGAGGCTCGTGGAGAGCATCAGCAGCGTGGGGCGCCACCCGATCCTGGCCAGACCGCCCAGCGAGGTTTTCATGCCCAGTGCGGTCACACCCACCATCAAACAGGCGCGCGAGCCTTCGCCCAGACTCAATTGCAGACTGCTCGACATCCAGCCCGCCGAGTGAACACCCACCAGACCCACGAACAGCACCAGAAAGCCGGGCACCGGCAGGTTGAACCTGCGCATGGGCGGCATGGCCGTGGTCTGTGACGGGAGCTTGCGCACAACCACCGAGATGGCCATGACCACGACCACCAGCAGCCCCACCCGCAGCAGCTTGACGATGGACGCCGTGTCCCCGGCCTCCTGGCCCAGCGAATAGCCGGCCACCACCACCTGCGCCACGTCGTGGATGGTGCCGCCCAGAAAGACGCCGGCCCACAGGGGCGGCAGCGCCAACGCACTGGCCACCAGCGGGTAGAGCAACATCGCCACGGTGGACAGCACGGTCGCCAGCACCACCGCGCTCAAGGTGCAGCGCTCGCGGTGTTCGTCTGGCGGCAGCACGGCCGCAATGGCCAGCGCAGCGGCGGCGCCACAGATGGCGGTGGCGCCACCGGCGAGCAAGCCCATGCTCCACGACAGCCGCAACCAGCGCGCCGCCAGCAGGCCACACAGCACCGTGCTGGCCACCGCCAACAGCACGATGAGGCCGGTGGTCCAGCCCAGGCTTTGAATCTGTCCGACCGTGATGCGCGCGCCCAGCAAACCAATGCCCAGGCGCAGCACCACGCGCATGCACGCGTCCACGCCGGGCGCCGTGCGCGGGTCGTGGCTCTGGTAGTGAAACGCCGCGCCCATGAGCAGGCCGTACAGCATGGGCGGGCCGCCGTGCATGCCCGAGACGAACACGGCGGCCAACGCGATCACGGCGCACAGCGCCACACCGGGCCACAGGCTGGCGAGGTGGCCGGACCGCGCGTGCCAGATTTCCATGGCGCCGGAGCGCCACCCGTGCCCCATGAAGCGTGGCCTTCCAAGGGCACCGCCGGGCCGGCTTTGCCGGACGGCCAGTGCCGCCCCCTTGAGGGGGTGGCGCGAAGCGCCGCGGGGGTGTTTCATTTCTCCACGAAGGCGCGTTCGATCACGTACTGCCCCGGCTGGCTCATGTTGCCTTCGCGCAGGCCCAGCTTGTCGAGCAGGTCGCGGGTGTCGCGCAGCATTTCCGGGCTGCCGCAGAGCATGAAGCGGTCGTCGGATGTGCTCAATGGCGGCAGGCCCAGGTCGTGCGCGAGGCGACCGGTTTCCAGCAGCGTGGGAATGCGCCCCTGGTGGCGGAACGCCTCGCGCGTGACCGTGGGGTAGTACAGCAGCTTGGCGCGCGCCTGCTCGCCAAACCACTCGTTGCGGGGCAGTTCGTGGGTGATCTGGTGTTCGTAAGCGAGCTCGTTCACCTGCCGGCAGCCGTGCACCAGCACGACCTTGTCGAACAATTCGTACACGTCGGGATCTCGGATCACGCTCATGAAAGGCGCCAGGCCCGTGCCGGTGGACAGCAGGTACAGGTGGCGGCCGGGAGTGAGGTTCTGTGTGAGCAATGTGCCCGAGGCCTTGCGGCCGACCAGCACCGTGTCGCCGACCTGGATGTGCTGCAGGCGCGAGGTCAGCGGGCCATCGGGCACCTTGATGCTCAGGAACTCCAGCGTCTCTTCGTAATGCGGGCTCACCATGCTGTACGCACGCAGCAGCGGCCTGCCGTCGACCATGAGGCCGATCATGGCGAACTGGCCGCTCTGGTAACGAAAGCTCGGGTCGCGGGTGGTGGTGAAGGAAAACAGGCGGTCGGTCCAGTGGTGGACCGACAGCACCTGGGCTTCAAACAGATTGCTCATGGTCGGGCTTCCAATGCAAGGGTGGAAGAGAGTTCGCGCAGGTAGGGCCAGGGGTAGATGCCGCGATCGTGGCCATCGTCAAAGCACAGCTGCAGGCCGAACTCCCCTACGGGGTGAAGCTCGGTCATGCGCGTGGTGTCTGGCGACGTGGGTCCCAGGCCATCGCGCCGCAGCTTCACGCAGGCGGCGCAGCGGCAGGCACGGCGCAAGGCGCGTGAGCTCATGGAGGCCTGCAGGCCGTCGCTCCAGCCAATGTCGAGCTGGCCCGACGCCTGGTGGTGAACGATGTCCACCGGGTGCACGGCATCTGCGCTCATAGGACAACCCTCCGTGCTGCGCACTGCGGGACGGAGCGCCTTCGGAACGGCCGGGCGGCGCTCATTCGATGGACCCTCCCACGCCCTGGGGCCCCATCTCCACGCTCAGCCCGTCCAGGCCGCCTTCCATGAGATCGCCCCCCATGGCGGCCAGGCTCTCTTCGCGGATCAGCCCCTTGATGGTCTGCACCAGGGCGGTGAACTCGGGCGTGGCCGTCATTTCGGGTGTGCGCGGCCGAGGCAGCGGCACCACGATTTCGGCCTTCACGCGCCCCGGGCGTGCCGTCATCACGTAGATGCGGTCGGACAGGAAGATCGCTTCATCGATGTCGTGGGTGATGAACAGCACCGAGATGCGCAGGCGCTGCCACATGTTGGTGAGAATTTCCTGCATCACCACCCGGGTCTGCGAATCCAGCGCGCCGAAGGGCTCGTCCATCAGCAAGACCTGTGGGCTCGTGGACAAGGCCCGAACGATGCCCACGCGCTGCTTCATGCCACCCGAGAGCTGATCGGGGTAGTGGTTCTCGAAATGCAGCAGGCCCGCCAACCCGAGCAGGGTGCGTGCGCGGGTTTCGCGCGCGGTGCGCGACACGCCCTGGATCTTCATGCCGAACTCGACGTTCTTGCGCACCGTCATCCAGGGGAACAGCGAGTACTGCTGAAACACCACACCGCGGTCGGCACCGGGCGCCTCGATGCGCGCGCCGTCCAGCCGGGCCTCGCCCCCACTGGGCTGCACGAAACCCGCCGCCACGTTGAGCAGGCTCGACTTGCCGCACCCCGAGGGGCCGATGAGCGAAACGAACTCACCGGGCTGCACATGGATGGAAACCGAATCCACCGCCTGGACCACCGCGCCCTTGACCTTGAACTGGATGGACACATCCCGCATTTCCACCAGGCCGCGCACCGCCATTTCGGGTGGGGACATGACAGCGCTCATGAGCGTTCTCCCGGCGAAGCGGATGACTGCCAGGGCATGGCGAGGCGAGCGGCCTGGCGAATGGCGCTGCTGCACAGCAAACCCAGGATGCCGATGGTGATCATGCCCAGCGCGATCTCAGGGTAGGAGATGAGCGAATACGCCTCCCAGGTGAAGTAGCCGATGCCGAACTGGCCCGAGATCATCTCCGCCGCGATCAACGACACCCAGGCCACGCCCATGCCCACGGCCAGGCCGGTGAAGATGTGCGGCAAGGCGGCGGGCAACACCACCTCGAACAGCAGCGTGGGTTCGCGCGCCCCGAGCGAGCGGGCCGCGCGCAGCAACACCGGGTCGATCGCTTCCACCCCATGGATGCTGTTGAGCAGGATGGGGAAGAAGGCGCCGAGGAAGGTGATGAACACGATGCTGACCTCGTTGCTCGGCCACAGCATGATGGACATGGGCACCCAGGCAATGGCCGGGATCGGCCGGAACACCTCCAGCGCCGGCATGCTGATCTGGCGGAACCACCGGTAGCGACCGATCAACAGGCCCAGGCCGATGCCCAGCACGGCGGCAATGGCAAACCCGTAGAGGATGCGGCGCACGCTGATGCCGATATTGGTGACGAAGGTGGTCGACTGGTTGACCTCGACCACCTTGGCGAACACCTCCGCCGGGCTCGGTATGTTGCCGAAGCGCACATAGAAGTCGAGCCGGTAGTGCGTGGCCAGATGCCAGGCCAGCAATACGCTGCCAATGGAGATCGCGGCCATGATCCAGCAGCTCATCTGGTCCCGCATGCAGGCAGCCAGGAAGGCCATGCCCGGGGTCCTGGCACCCATTCTGCCTGCGGGTTTGGCCTGGCTTCTCACGCTGTTCAACGAAACCGCCGGGGTCTGGGCAACCGGCGCATCCGGCGTCTCTGCGGGGCGCGCGGGCGGGCTGGGATTGTCGGGCACGTAAGCCATGCGGTCACGGCTCACGTCAAGCAAGGAGGCGGCGCGCATGGCCTATTTCCCGCTCATGGCCATGTCGCTGGCGGGCATCGCCAGCGCCAGCGCTTCGGCATACGTGGCCAGCTTGCCGCCGTTTTTCGCAGCAAAGGCTTCGGCGTCCTTCTTCAGCAGGAAAGGCACCACCGCAGGGGCCTTGGGGTTGCTCAGGTTGACCGAGTAGAAGGCCTTGTCGGCGAACAGTTTGATGCCCAGCGCCTTGTCGAACAGGTAGGCCACCGACACCTTCTTGCCTTCGGCCTGGTACTGCCGAACCCCCGCCAGCAGGCAGGCCGGTGAACTCACCGGAACCAGACCCGAGCCTTCGAGCCAGATCTCGCCCGCATCCTTGGGGTGGGTCACCATGCGGTTGCAGATGGGGTCGCGGCCCGTGATGTCGTAGTTGGCCAGGGTCTGCTTTTGCGCGTCGTAGTCTTCGCCACGCTCCTTGAAAGCCTGGCGCACATAGGTCTCGTTGACCCAGGCGTTGACGTCGAATTCCTTCACACGGCCCAGCTTGGACAGCACACCGTGCGCGAGCTTGATGGTCTCGATCCAGCGCGGCTTGATGGTCGGGTCCAGGGTGTGGATGCCGTTCGGGCCGAGGAACATGTAGCCCACTTCCTTCTCGATCTTGGTCCACTCCTCCACCTTCTGCATCGCCATGCTCGGGTTCTTGCGCACCCAGTCGTTGGCTTCCATCAGGGCTTTGATGTAGGCCACCACGGCCTCGGGGTACTCGTCGGCAAAGTCCTTGCGAACCACCACGCCGTGAAAGGTGGGCACTTTCGTCTGTGCGCCGTCAAAGATCTTGCGGGCGAAACCGCGGTAGGGCAGCAGGTCGGCGAAGGGCACGAAGTCGCCGTGCGCGTCGATCTTCTTTTCCTGCAGGTTGGTGGTGCCCACCTCGGGGCTCTGGCTCACCAGGTTCCAGTAGTCGTTGGGCCAGCCGCGTTCCTGCATGGCCTGCAACATCATCCCATGGGCCGCCGAGCCGAAAGGCACGGACACCGTCTTGCCCTTGAGGTCGGCCAGCTCGTAATAAGGGCTGTCCTTGTGCACCACCACGCCGTTGCCCGAGCCGAAAGCGTTGTAGGCAATGATGGCCACCAGCTGGGTTTCATTGCCCCGGTTCTGCTGCCCGGTGGCGCCGTTCACCAGCAGCGGGTAGTCGCCCATCATCCCGATCTGCAGCTTGTTGGCCACCATGCCATTGGTGACCGGTGGGCCGGAGGTGAAGTTCTGCCAATCGAGCTTCCAGGTGATGTTGGCGTACTTGCCGGTCTTGGGCAGGTGCTTTTCCAGCAGCTTGAGCTCCTTGATCACGATGCCACCGGTGACGGTGTTGGTGGTCGTGTTCTGGGTGCCGATGCCAATGATCACTTCCTTCTTGGCCTGCGCCTGCGAGACCGAGGGCAACAGGGCCAGGGCCAGCGACAGCCACATCGCGGGGATCAAGAGACGGAAGAACCAGGGGGGCCGTGGGGTGCGGGTGATAGCAGTCATGAGAACCTCCAGGTGGGTTGATAGATCAATCAAGGGGGGTCGGGGTGTGGCCTTGAGCGTGGGGCTCAGGCGGTATCGCTCAGCAGACTGCGCTTGTCTCTGCGCTCGGCCCATTGCGCCGCATCGGGCAGGGGCTCTTGTGTGGTGGTGATCACGGGCCACTTGGGGGCGAGCGCGGCATTCAGCGCTGCGTACTCCAACTGGTCGGGGCTCAAGTCTTTCTCTTCCAGAATGGCCTCCACCGGGCACTCGGGAATGCAGACGCCGCAGTCGATGCAGGCGTCGGGGTCGATCACGAGGAAGTTGGGTCCCTCGTGAAAACAGTCCACCGGGCACACCGCCACGCAGTCCGTGTATTTGCAGCCGATGCAGGCTTCGGTGACAACGTGGGTCATGACACAGCTCCCGGGTTGCCGTTCATCTGGATCGATGTGAGCGCGAGCTTGGCCAGCTTGCGCACATCGGGGTCGCTGTCTTTCAAGGCGCGCTCCAGTGGCGCAATGCCGCGTGTGTCGCCGATCTCGCCGAGTGCGATCACCGCTTCCTTGCGCAGGTTGCTCACGGCGTGGGTGGTGGCTTCCGCCAGCACCGGCACCGCAGCAGTGGCCTTGAGCTTGCCCAGGCTGCGCGCGGCCTTCACGCGCACCTGCCAGTAGGCGTCGTCCATGGCGCGGATGAGGTCGGGTACGCCCAGCGCGGACCGGGTCTTGGCGAACGTGGTGGCGGCTTCTTCGCGCACCTGCCAGGCGGTGTCGACCAGGGCGCGGCTGAGCGCCGGGTGCACGCTCACGGCGGTGGATTCACCGGCATAGCCCAGCGCCCCCACCGCCACCCGCCGCACCTCGGGCTCGGCATCGTGGGCGGCGATCTGGGTGAGATCCGCAATGGCCTGGGGCCGTTTGAGGTAACCGAGCACGCCCACCGCTTCGCGCCGCACCGCGGGGTCCGCGTCGCTCAGCGCCTGCAGCGCGGGCTCGAAGGCCTCGTCCACCCGCAGGGCCTTCACAGCATGCAGGGCCGCCGCCTTGACGCCCGGATCGGCATCCACCAAGTACGGCAGGATGGGGCCGGCCGAAGCGGGCTCCTTCAGCTCGGCCAGGGTGTAGGCCACCGCCGCACGCACATCCGCATCGCCGTCTTTGAGCAAGGGCACCAGAGCTGTCAGCACATCCATGTCTTCATGGCCTTCGAGCGCCTTGGCGGCCTCCAGCCGCACCAGCGGACTGCTGTCGCCGAGCGCCGCCGTGAGCAGGGGTGCCACGTCGTCTTCTTCGTCGGTGTAGGGGAGTTCAAGCACGGCGACACGGCGCACGCCCGGGTCGCTGTCTTGCAGGCGCTGGCGGATGCTCTGGTGAAGGATCTGACTCATGCTCACCTCACCAGGTAGGGAATGTTCACGTGCACGGCGCCGGTGGGGCAATCCTTCTCGCAAGGCATGCAGTACCAGCATTCGTCGAACTTCATGAACGCCTTGTTCTTCACCAGATCGATGGCCAGAACATCGAGCGGGCAGACGTCGACGCATACGGTGCAGCCCTTGTCGGCAATGCACTTGTCGTCGTCAACGACGACCGGTGCCTGGGTTCGGGTGGTGGTGATGGTCATGGGGATGGCCTTTCGGTGGGTGATGCGGTTCAGGCGGCTTTGGCGGTGGCCGGGCTGGCCACACGCAGGCGCTGGTAAGCCACCTTCTCCTGGTCGTTGAGCTCGACCATGTAGGGTTCCACCTCGCGCTTGCGGAACCTGGCGTTGCCGTTGCCGTCGCTGGTGACGTTGGTGTGGCAGAACCAGTTTTCGTCGTCTTTTTCCGGGTGGTCCACACACAGGTGGTACAGACCCCAGCGGCTTTCGGTACGGAACAGCGATGAGCGCGCGGCCAGCTCGGCGCAGTCGCGGATGGTGTGGGCTTCCATGGCACGCATGAGCTCGTGCGGGTCCGCGGCCACCATGTGGTCCAGGTCTTCGCGGATCTCGTCGAAGCGCTGCAGGCCGATCTCCATCTTGCGGGTGACCTTGGGTGGCTGCAGGTAGTCATTGACCACGCGGCGGGTCTTGTATTCGACCTGGAAGGGTGTGGGCCCTTCGCTGCGAGACAACGGTGCCGCGACGCGCTCGCGCTCGATCTGCACGCGGTCCTGATCGATGCGCGGATCGCTGGCGCCGGCCACGTAGTCGGCGGCGTTTTCACCGCAGAACTTGCCGTAGACGAAAGCACCCAGCATGTAGTTGTGCGGAATGCTGGCGCAGTCACCCGCCGCGTACAGACCGGGGATGGAGCACTCGCCACGCTCATTGGTCCAGATGCCGGAGGCGCTGTGCCCGCTGCAGAAGCCGATTTCGGAGATGTGCATCTCGATCATGCTCTTGCGGTAGTCCGTGCCGCGCCCTTCGTGGAAGCGGCCCCGGCTGGGCCGCTCGTTGGTGTGCAGGATGTGCTCGATCTCGCTGATGGTTTCTTCGGCCAGATGGTCCAGCTTGAGGAACACGGGACCCTTTCCGCCTTCAAGTTCGTTGAAGAACTCCATCATCATCTGGCCGCTCCAGTAGTCGCACTCGATGAAGCGCTCGCCCGCGTTGTTCGAGGTGTAGCCCCCGAACGGACCGGTCACATAGGCGCAGGCCGGTCCGTTGTAGTCCTTGATCAGCGGGTTGATCTGGAAGCACTCGAGGTTGGTCAGTTCGGCGCCCGCGTGGTAGGCCATCACATGGCCTTCGCCGGTATTGGTCGGGTTCTCGTAGGTGCCAAACATGTAGCCGGAAGCCGGCAGCCCCAGACGACCGGCGGCGCCGGTGCAGATCACCACGGCTTTGGCCTTGATCACATAAAAATCAGCGGTTCGGCAGTCAAAGCCCATCACCCCTGTGATCTCGCCGCTGGCACCAGTGAGCAACCGGGTGGCCACCACGCGGTTGGTGATTTCCACACGCGCCTTCTTCAGCTGGCGGTACAGCACGCGCTTCATGTGGTGGCCTTCGGGCATGGGCAACACGTAGCTGCCGATGTGGTGCACCTTGCGCACGGCGTAGTCGCCGGTCTCGTCCTTCTCGAACTTGATGCCCCATTTGTCCAGCTCCTCGATCATGGCGAAGCTGTTGGCCGCGTAGGCGTAGACCCCCTTCTGGTCCACGATGCCGTCGTTGGCCACCGTGATTTCCTTGGTGTACTGCTCGGGCGTGGCGTGGCCCGGTATCACCGCGTTGTTCAGGCCGTCCATGCCCATGGAGATGGCGCCGCTGCGCTTCACATTGGCCTTGTCCAGCAGCAGGACACGCAGCTTGGGATTCTTTTCCTTGGCTTTCACCGCAGCCATGGGGCCGCCGGTTCCGCCACCGATCACCACAATGTCGTACTCAAGTTCGATGGTTTTCATACAGACCTTTCGGGTTCTTCACGGGGAGGGGTTGAGGTGTCAGAGCGGGACGCGATCGACGCGCACCTTGTACTGAAAGGCGTCGCCGCGGTAATAGAGGTGCTCGTAATCGATCGGGGTGCCGTCGCTGGTGTGGGTGGTGCGCTCGATCACCAGCACCGGCGAGCCCTCTTCCACCTGCAGTTGCCCGGCCAGGCGCTCGTCGGCCAGCGTGGAGCCGATCTGCAGGTCGGCATGGCCCAGCGACATGCCGTAGTCGTTTTCCAGAATGACGAAGACATCGCGACTCGCGAGGTCTTCCTTGGCCAGTCGCGCGCCGATGGCCACCGGCAGGTAGGTGATGTCCAGCGAGATCGGTTCGCGGTTGAGGAAGCGCAGGCGCTGCAGCTCGGTGACCTTGGCCCGCTTGGTCAGTTGCAGGCGCTCCTGCACCTGGGCCGAAGGCAGCACCGTGCGCATGGACACCACGCGGGCAAACGTCTCGTAGCCCATCTGCCGCATCGCCTCACCAAACCCTTGCAACTTGCCCAGGTCTTGAAACGCCTTGGGCTTGGCCACGAAGGTGCCCTTGCCATGGATGCGGAACACCAGGCCTTCGTTCTGCAGGTCGCTCAAGGCCTGCCGCACCGTGATGCGGCTGACGCTGAAGGCCGCCATCATTTCGCTTTCGGAAGGCATCTGCTCGTGGGGCTTGTAGGTGCCATCGAGCACACGAGCGCGCAGGATTTCCTTGATCTGCTCGTACAGCGGCGTGGGCGACGACGGCTGAATTTCGTCCACCGGACGGGGCAATGGCAGATTCGTGACGACAGCACGTAAACCGTTGGAGGCCATGGTTTTGCTCACTTCCTGATAACTCGTTATGACAAGTCATGATGAGCAAGGGGCATGCCAGCCCGATACAGGCCAGATGGACGCCCATTGGCGGGATATTCCGGCCCAAAGTGTTGGTAAAAGTCACCAACACACCGCTGCTGGTGCATGGTTGGCCCAAGCCCGGTGCATCCGCATCGGAAATGCACAGTGATCGCGCGCCCGGGTTCGTGTGATCGCGCAAGAAAAGAGCGGTCGTCGCCCTGCTGGCCGACGCGACACCCCGGCAGCAGGCCCTGGCCCGCGAAATGGCCAGCTGCATCTCACCCCGGCCGGGCTACACGCCCCACACGTTCACCATCCACTTGGCCGACCCGATGCGCAGCCTGGTGGACCGCGCGGACCGGTTTCAGCCGATGCAGGGGGATGAGCGGGTTGCTGGCCGAGGCCGCAAGGCCGGGGCGGTTCAAGGCGGGTGAGTGGAGAGCCCCCCCCACTTTCACGGCCGGCTACCGGGCCCGAAAGAGCCGGTACGGTGACTTGGCGCGGGGGCTGGCGGTGACGATGGCAACGGCCCGCTGGATGTGAGGGAGCTGTCGGATGAAGGCTTCGATCTCGGCAGCTTGCGCCGCATGGGCAACGCAACCTTCGACATAGACCACGCGCCCATGAACGGTGACCCAGAGCGAGGTGTTGGGAAACGGCAAACGCTCTCGAACGGCGACCCGAATGCTCTCGGCGATGTCGCGGTCATACGCGTAGGCGTTCGGGCGCTCGCACTCCTTGGCCAGCCAGCAAGTGGTGCCCTTCTCGGCGCGGCGATGCGATTGCGCCTGGCGCTCAGCTTCCGTGACGCGAGGGCCAGCGGGTTCCGGGCAATCTGCGACGGCGCTCGAAATCTTGAAGAACGGATCGCCGAACCAATTGCGCAAGTCGTGTGCGGACGCGCCCAAGGCGACCGGGAAGGCCAGCACCGCTGCGGCGGCGGTTGAACGCAACGAGCGAGCCATTCGAGTTCGAGGTCTAACAAAGCTGCGCAAAAGCCCCATGGCCAGCCACGGTCTGGCGCATGGGCGCGGTCTGCTGGATGGCCATGGCGTTGAGCCCAACACAGTCTCCACTGCACGCCCACCTTGTGCTGACCGTATTGGCCACCCACTGCGGGCCGAAAAACCGGGGCAGTTCTGTCCACGAAACGGCACAACTCCGGTCGCTCAAAAGTCGCATGCAAGTCGATCAGTTCAGAGAAGTAACCTGAGAGGCGTCTTTGTACTCTTGCTCAAGAGCCAACAACTTTTTGGGCAGCTTGACTCCATCGCGGCGGGCGATGGCAAACATGGCTCTTTGGGTGAAGCCTCCGAGAATCTTTCCTTGATCGTCGAGCGCTTGCCAGTCTTCGACGTCGTCGACACTGCAACGATAGATGCGATCGAGATGCCCGGCATGTGTCACCGGCTTTGTGACCAGACGAACCCTGAGTTCTTCTTCACTGAGAGCTTCCAGCACTTCCGCCCAAAGGTGCTCGACCTGGTTGGAATTGCTGACGAACCGAAGCTTGACGACCAGACTCTCGTTGGCGGCGCGGGCGAGGCCGAGGAACTGCTCCCGGGTCTGCTTCGCCTTTTCAAGCGCTTCGATCATCAATGGGTCATCCGGGCTGGTGTGCATGGGCGGGAACTCTGACCGGGAAGCGCGCCAACGCACGAACAGCCAGACGGCCACGACACAGCCGATTGCGACAAGGATGCCGGGATCAACGAGCAAGAAGGAGCCCACCGTTTGACGTCCGGTTGGCGGCCGTTTTATACATTCGTACTTCCTCTTGGGCGCATCTCTCGACCCGTTGGATCGGTTGCCAGTACGGACTCATAGAGACTTCCAATGCGGGGTGGAATCGGGTTGTCGTTTTCGTCAACTTCAAAAAGCCCCCATGCGAAGCCTTCAAGCTCCGGCTCTGAAAATCCAGGGTCGTCGAGGAGGCTGCAGAACTGAAACAACAATTCCGCCTGGGCACCGCGAGCAATATCGATCAGATCTTGTGTTGAGGTTCCGTTGGCAACTGCGCGTTTCAACGCGGCTCCAACACCTGCGTATGGCCCCGTTGGGTAACGTTCCGATTCCTGGATTTGACTGTCTACCCAGACTCCGTCATCTTCCTGGAGAACATGTTTCCATGCTTGGCGCAAAAACAGATATCGCTGAAGCTGTGGAATACCCTCTCTGATTTGTGATTTGGCCCACAACTCTGAATCTTGCACCCCAAGTTTATGAAATAGCTTCGCCAGTTCGGCGATATCGCTCGGAATATCCATTTATGGCCCCAAAGATGAATAGTGTGAAAATGACCGACCCGCAACAACTTTCGGCGAAGCTGCTTCCTGCTATTGTGGATCCGTGTCGATTGACACGTTAAACCTCACGCCCCCTACTTTGAAGCTGGCGCCCGAACATAAGAATTCTTGAAGAGCTTGCCATAGTCAAGGCTCCTGATACCCACCTGACCATTCGGACAACGTGAGTATCGAGTCGGTTCATTTTCAATCAGCCATTCCAGAACTTCCGCGCTGGGAACCGGCCGGCATTCAATCTTCACTTCAGGCTTGAAATCTTCAGGACGAACCCAAAAATCGAAGGGCGTCGACTTCACCAACTGAGACTTTAGGCTGGCGGGAATAGTCACAGGGGAGTTTTTGTCAAGAACGGCAATGGCCCATTGGCGAAGTTGCTCGTTCTCTTTCGTGGGCTGTTCCTTCAGAACTCCAAGCGCCATCTGCACGTAGTCCTTCTTGAGGCCAGCATCGGCCAAAGAGCTCTGAACAGAATAGCCAATCAGCGCCAGTATGACAGGAATGGCAACGGCCGATAGGATCTGAGCAATCTGCTTCAAAATCTCTAGGCGATCATTGATCGGCGACATGATGAATTAGGTCTAACATAATGTAGTTGGTCTAATCTGGAAAAACCAGGCCGGACGACTGGATAAACACGGGCCAGCGCAAGCCCACGGCAGGCCGAAGCGCATCTTTCACCTCTTGACGCGAGCAGTTCTTTGAAGGAACTGTATTTCCGCACATATCTTTGCCACCCCATAAAGCCAGTCGCCGATCCCGCCCCGTCGCCGCGCCAGTGGAATCGGGTACGGGAATTGATTCGTTACAAACACTATAGCCTCAGGCTGGCGCGCTGAGCGCGCCAACAAGCGCCACCCGCGCGAAGCAGGCCTTATCCGTCTTTTCGCCCCCCGCCCAGCCCGGCGATCACCCTGGCCAGGGTGCGAACCCCTTGCTGGATCTGGTCGAGGCCAAGACTGGCGTAGCCCAGGGTCAGGCCCGCTGGCCGATCCGGTCCGTGCATTGTCGGCCGGGCATACAGCGCAGACACCGGGTAGACCCCTACGCCTTCGGCGCGCGCGGCCGCCACCAGCGCGGGCTCGTCTTGCGACCGCAGGAAGGGCAGCCACAGCACCACGTGCAGCCCGGCCGCGGCGCCTGACACGTGGGCCTCGGCGGGCAGGTGGCGCGCGATGGCGTCGAGCAGGGCCGTGCGGCGCCGCTCGTTCTCGCGCCGTACTCGCCGCACGTGGCGCTCGTAGGCCCCGCTCTCGATCAAGGCCGCGAGCACGCGCTGTTCCAGCAAGGGCGCGTGGCGGTCGGCCAGCCGCTTGGCTTGGCGGAACACCGGCACCAGTTCGGGTGGCAACACCAGGTAGCCGAGCCGCAGTTGCGGCGACAGGGCCTTGGAGAAGGTGCCGACGTAGATCACGCGGCCATCGGTGTCGATGGACTGCAGCGCGTCGATGGGCCGCTGGCCGTAGCGGAACTCGCCGTCGTAGTCGTCTTCGACGATCCAGGCCTGCCGCCGTTGCGCCCATTGCAGCAGCTCGACGCGCCGGCCGATGGGCAACACGCCGCCCAGCGGGAACTGGTGCGAGGGCGTCACGTAGGCCAGGCGGGCGACGCCATCCCCGGGCAGGCGGGCGGTCTGCAGGCCGTGTTCGTCCACCGGGGTGGGCAGCGCTTTGGCGCCGGTGGCCTCGAAGCAATGCCGTGCCATCGGGTAACCGGGCTCTTCGAAGACGAAGGCGTCGCCCGGGTCGAGCAGCAGCCGGGCGCACAGGTCGATGGCCTGCTGCGAGCCGTGCACCACCAGGATCTGTTTGGGGTCGCAGGCGAGCCCTCGCGCCCGCCGCAGGTAGCCCTGCAGGGCGCGGCGCAGCGCTGGGTCGCCCTCGGGCGCGCCGTAGCACAGGCTGGGCTGTCGGCGCAGCAGCTCGGCCTGGTAGGCGCGCCGCCAGACCAAGGCGGGAAAGTCGCGCGAGGCCACGGCGCCGTACAGGAAGTCGATGCGGGCCGGCTCGGCGGGCGGCGGCGCCGGCTGGGCCATGCCCGCCACGCGGCGGCCGAACCCGGACAGGTCGGGCGCACGCTGGGCGCGCCGGCCCGGCGCGGGCGCCGCCGGTGGCGCCCGCGGGCCGGTGACGCGGGCCGCCCGCCCGGTGGCGGTGAGCAGGAAACCCTCGGCCGCGAGCTGCTCGTAGGCGGCGGTGACGGTGGTGCGCGAGACGCCCAGATCGGCCGCCAGCGCCCGCGTGGACGGCGCCCGGGCGCCGGGTGGCAGCGTGCCGTCGGCGATCTGGGCGCGCAGCAGGTCGTAGATGCGGCGCCCGGCCCCGGTGGCGCCGCTGCGGTGGGTCGATGGGCTGGCTGGTGGGTTGGAAATCTGGCCCATATGAATCGCAGAAAACTGGTTCTTCTCATTGTGCCGGTTGCGCGCCACAGTGGTGCCCGATCAACAACCCACTGCCCCACCGATCCACCATGTACATCCCACCGCACTTTGCCCAGACCCGGCCCGAGGAACTGCAACGCATCGTCCGCGAACACCCGCTGGGCGTGCTGGTCACGCAGAGCGACGCAGGCCTGGACGCCGACCACCTTCCGTTCGAGTTCGACCCGGCCGCGGGCACGCACGGCGCGCTGCTGGCGCATGTGGCCCGCGCCAACACGCTGTGGCAGCGCTGCCCCACCGGGTCTGCGGTGATGGTGGTCTTTCGCGGCGCCGAGGCCTACATCTCCCCCAACTGGTACCCGAGCAAACACGAGGCGCACCGCCAGGTGCCGACCTGGAACTACGAGGTGGTGCACGCCCACGGCATCCTCACCGTGCGCGACGACGAGCGCTTCGTGCGTGGCCTGGTGGCGCGCCTGACGCGCAAGCACGAGACGGCCGAACCCCGGCCCTGGAAGATGAGCGACTCCGAGCCCGGGTTCATCGACGGCCTGCTGCGCCACATCGTGGGCATCGAGATCGCCATCACCTCGCTGGTGGGCAAGTCCAAGCTCAGCCAGAACAAGGACAGCCGCGACCGCCTCCAGGCCGCCGACACCCTGGCCGAACGCGGCCACGGCGAGCTGGCGCAGTTGATGCGTTCAAGCGGCTGAGACGCGTCGCAGCATGCCGTTCATCGCCTTCCGGTTTCACCGCAAGGAGACGAACGCTTTGCCCTACTTCGGCAAGAACAGCAGCCAGTACACCAGCAGCAGGTTGAACAGCACGCTGAAGCCCAGCAGCAGTTTCCAGAGCATGGTCGGGTCGCGCTGCAGCAACGCCGAAGCCGGGGGCACGGTGAGCGGGCGTGAGGCGCCGCGCTCCAGCGCGAGCAGGAATTCCTCCGCAGTCTCGAAGCGCAGCGACTTGTCGCGCGCCACGGCCTTCTGCACCACGTGGTCGAGCCAGATGGGCACTTCGGGGTTGTGGCGGCTGGGGGCGGTGGGGTCGCGGTAGTAGCGACCCACCTGGTAGGGCAGCACCTCGCCGTAGGGCAACTTTCCGGTGAGCAGCTGGTAGAGCGTGACGCCGAGCGCGAACAGGTCGCTTTGGGCATCGGGCAGCTCGGGTTCGCCTTCGGTGGCGCTGCCGTTGGCGGCCTTGCCGTGGTGGCCCCACTGCTCGGGGTTGACGAAGCTGGGGGTGCCAGCGTGCAGCCGGCGCATGCTTTCGGGCTCGCGCCCGGTGAGGGCCACGCCGAGGTCGAGCACGCGCAGCACGCCGTCGTCGCCCTGGTGCAGGTTGGCGGGTTTGATGTCGCGGTGGATCACGCCCTGGCGGTGCAGCAGGCCGAGCACGCGCAGGGTCTGCATGGCGACGCTGACGGCCTGCCCCGGCCCGAGCTTTTGCTGGCGGTCCAGCAGTTGCTGCAGGGTTTCGCCGCTGTGCCAGTCGTACAGCAGGTAACAGGCGCTGCGCGGCTGGCGATTGGGCAGGTGGTCGTGGATGGCGACGAGGTGGCCGGCCGCGCGCGAGGACATCATGCGTTTGGCGAGCCAGGCTTCGTGCGCGAGCATGGCGCGTTCGTCCTGGTCGTGGGCGCGCGCGGGGTGCAGCGTTTTCAGGGCGTAGAGCGTCTGGCTCTTGGGGTCGCGCACCTGGTAGAGCAGGTTGATGCCGTTGTCGGCCACGGTGGCGGTGACGGTGAGGCCGTCGATGCTCTCGCCCACCTTGAGTTTGTGCGGCACGGGCAGGCTCTGGGCGGCGCGGCCGGCGTCCTGCAGGTTGGGGCCCTGCAGATCAAGCACGCGCACCACCATGGCGGTGACGTTGTCGTCGCTGCCGGCGGCCAGGGCCTCGGCCACCAGGCGCTCGGCGGCGGGCTGGGCGCCTGCGGCCTGCCCGGCGGGGGCGGCGCACTCGGCGATCCGGCGCTCGGAGAGCTTGCCGTGCACGCCGTCGGTGAGCATGACGAAGGTGTCGCCCACCTGCAGGTCGCCCTGCAGGTAGTCCACCACGAGGTGGTCTTCCAGGCCCACGGCGCGCAGCAGCTGGTGGCGCATGTCGGGGTGGTTCACGACGTGGTCGTGCGTGAGCAGCAGGGTCTGGCCTTCGCGCAGCAGGTAGCAGCGCGAGTCGCCCACGTGTGCCACGGTGTACGACTGGCCGCGCAGCACCAGCGCGGTGAGCGTGGTCAGGCCCATGGCGGGCTGGCGGCGGTGGTTGGTGCCGGTGAGCCAGGTGTTTTGCGCGCCGATGATGCGGTCGAGCGCGACGGTGGTGTCCCAGGTTTCGGGCGTGTCGTGGTAGCTGCGCACCAGACTGGTGACCGTCGTCTGCGCCGCCTCTCCGCCCATGCCGCCGGTGCTCACGCCGTCGGCGATGGCGACGATGGAGCCCATGTCTTCCTGCCCCGCGGGCGGCAGCATGGCTGCGCAGAAGTCTTCGTTCTTCTCTTTGCGGCCGGTCTGGCAGACAAAGCCGATATCTATATGAAAGGCCATGCGTTCAGCCCATCAACATCTGCATGCTGCGTTCGTACTGGGCCGACAGTTGCTCGAAATCGTCGAGCAGGCTTTCGCTGGCGGCGGCCAAGCCTTCCAGGCGCAACAGGCGGTCGCGCCCGGCCGGGCGGCGCACGTGGTCGGCCCCGGTCACCACCTGTTGCCAGCCCTGAGCGGCGGACTCCAGCGTGCGGCGGATCTCGGGCGTGGACAGGGGCAGGCCGTTCAGGTAGGCCAGGCCCTGCTCGAAGGCCTGGCGCGCGGCTTCCATGTCGGCCAGGTGCTGGCGCTGGGGCTCGCCGGGCTCCAGCACCCCGAGCAGCGCGGCCTTGGCAAAACGCTGCGAGAGCATGCGCTGGCGCCCGGCCATGTTGAGCATGCGCAGCGGCGCCACGCTGCCAGCGCTCTCCAGGCTGGCGGTGAGGCGGTCGGCGTCCTGCAGCAGGCGCTCGGCCAGGGCGTTGATGGGCGCGAGCTGGTCCAGCGCGGGCTCGGCTTTCAGGGCTTTCTTGAGCGCCTTCCAGGTGGCCACCACCTGGGCCAGCAGGTCGCCGAAGGTGGGCTGCGAGAGGTTTTTGCCGAGCAGCGCGAGGTTGGCGTCGATGCGCTGGGCCGAGTCGGTCTGCAGCGCCAGGTGCTTTGCGGCCTGCACGCCCGCGAGCCGCAGCAGCCAGTGTTTGACAAGGCGCTGCGAGAGCATGCGCAGCTGGCCAGAGCGGTTCACGCCTTCGGCGAAGTGGGCCGACTGGATGATGTGCTGCGCCACCTGGCCCAGGCGCTGGTTGCTGTGCATGGAAGCGGTGCGCAGGATCTCGAAGGCGCCGTCGTCCGACACTTGGCGCGCGCTCATGAGGATGCCCTTGGCGCGCTCCACGGCCTTGCGCTCTTCGAAACGGGTGGACACGTCGCGCAGCTCTTCGAGCAGGGCCTGCTCGCGTTTGAAGCGCGCCTGCGCGAGCTGCATGAGCGGGCGCAGGCGTTGCGCGCCGTAGCCGCCGACCACGTAGGCGTGCACGCCCGATTCGGTGGCCCGCACGATGTGCGCGGCATCGCCATCGTTGGTGAACACCAGCACCGGCAGCGGCGACACCTCGGCCAGGGTCTGCGTGGCCTTGAACAAGGCGTCGTCGGGCTGGGGGGCCTGCACCACCACCAAACTTGGTGCATGGCGCACCACGCTCTGCACCAGCTGGCTGCAGGCATCCACCACCGCCAGCACCTGGGCGCCCGCAGCCTCCAGGTCGTTCACCAGCGACTGGCGGGCCGGCCCATCACACAACAAAACCACAGAAACATGCATATGAATCAAAGACTTGGGTAAACAGCGTGCCCCCGAGGGACGGCACAGATCAGGCGCCAAGAATGCCTGAAAAAGAGGGGCCTGGGCACGCTCCGTTGCGTGGCACAGGTATTGCTTAAATCACCTCGGACGTAACGACGCGTCCACCCCAGCCAATGCGCTGCGGGTTCCACGCACAACGACGTGCGTAGCTTGTCCAGGCGGCCACGAAGGCCTGTCTGGCGCCGACTGCTCGGTCGGCCCGATCGTATCCCTACCCCAATTCGTGTCCTGGCATGCGTGCGCGTTGTCGCTCGCCTCCTCGCCTGGACGCACCTCAGTTATTCACACATGAATGGAGTCCCCGCGATGAAAAAAGCAAAACTGGTGATGGTCGGCAACGGCATGGCCGGTGTGCGCACGCTTGAAGAGTTGCTCAAGATCGCCCCGGACCTCTACGACATCACGGTCTTCGGCGCCGAGCCGCACCCGAACTACAACCGCATCCTGCTCTCGCCGGTGCTGGCGGGCGAGCAGACGCTGGACGAGATCGTGCTCAACGACTGGTCCTGGTACACCGACAACGGCGTCACCCTGCACGCGGGCTACAAGGTCACCGAGGTGGACCGCATCCGCCGTGTGGTGCATGCCGTGGGCCCGAACGGCGAGCAGGTCTCGGCCGAATACGACCGCCTGATCATGGCGACCGGCTCCAACCCCTTCATCCTGCCGATCCCCGGCAAGGACCTCAAGGGCGTGCTGGCCTACCGCGACATCGCCGACACCCAGGCCATGATCGACGCGGCCGCCACCTACAAGCACGCGGTGGTCATCGGCGGCGGCCTGCTGGGCCTGGAAGCGGCCAACGGCCTGATGAAACGCGGCATGACGGTGAGCGTGGTGCACGTCGCGCCCTGGCTGATGGAGCGCCAGCTCGACGACGTGGCCGGCAAGATGCTGCAGGCCTCGCTGGAAGCGCGCGGCATGAAGTTCCTGATCGGCGCGCAGACGCAGGAACTGGTGGGCGGTGAAGACGGGCGCGTGAAGGCGATCCGCTTCAAGGACGGGACCGAGGTGCCGGCCGACCTGCTGGTGATGGCCGTGGGCATCCGCCCCAACACCGCGCTGGCCGAGACCATGCGCCTGTATGTGAACAAGGGCATCGTGGTGAGCGACACCATGCAGACCGTGACCGACCCGCGCATCTACGCGGTGGGCGAGTGCGCGGCGCACCGCGGCATCGCCTACGGCCTGGTCGCCCCGCTGTTCGAGCAGGGCAAGGTACTGGCCACGCACCTGGCCGAGTTCGGCATTGGCCGCTACACCGGCTCGCTCACCTCCACCAAGCTCAAGGTGACGGGCATCGACCTGTTTTCCGCCGGCAATTTCATGGGCGACGACAACACCGAAGAGATCGTGATGAGCGACCCCTCGGGCGGCGTCTACAAGAAGCTGGTGATCCAGGGCGACAAGCTGGTGGGCGCCTGCCTGTACGGCGACACGGTGGACGGCAGCTGGTACTTCAAGCTGCTGCGCGAAGGCCGCACGGTCAACGACATCCGCGACAAGCTGATGTTTGGCGAGAGCCACCTGGGCGACGCCGGCCACCAGGGCCAGAGCAAGGCCGCGGCCATGGCCGACTCCGACGAGGTCTGCGGCTGCAACGGCGTGACCAAGGGCACCATCTGCAAGGCCATCAAGGACAAGGGCCTGTTCACGCTGGACGAGGTGCGCAAGCACACCAAGGCCAGCGCCAGCTGCGGCTCGTGCACCGGCCTGGTCGAGCAGATCCTGATGTTCACCGCCGGTGGCGACTACTCGGCCACGCCGAAGATGAAGGCCATGTGCGGCTGCACCGACCACGGCCACGCAGCGGTGCGCGAGGCCATCCGCACGCCGCTGCCCGACGGCAGCAAGCTGCTGACCACGGCCCAGGTGTTTGCCCACCTGAACTGGAAGACGCCCAACGGCTGCGCGAGCTGCCGCCCGGCCATCAACTACTACCTGATCAGCACCTGGCCCAAGGAGGCGAAGGACGATCCGCAGAGCCGCTTCATCAATGAGCGCAGCCACGCCAACATCCAGAAGGACGGCACCTACAGCGTGATCCCGCGCATGTGGGGCGGCGAGACCACGGCCGACGAGCTGCGCCGCATCGCCGACGCGGTGGACAAGTACAAGATCCCGACCGTGAAGGTCACGGGCGGCCAGCGCATCGACCTGCTGGGCGTGAAGAAGGAAGACCTGGTCAACGTCTGGAAAGACATCGGCATGCCCTCGGGCCACGCCTATGCCAAGGCGCTGCGCACGGTGAAGACCTGCGTGGGCAGCGAGTGGTGCCGCATGGGCACGCAGGACAGCACCCAGATGGGCAAGGACCTGGAACGCGCCATGTGGCGCATGTACGCGCCGCACAAGGTGAAGTTCGCCGTCTCGGGCTGCCCGCGCAACTGCGCCGAGGCCGGCATCAAGGACGTCGGCATCATCGGCGTCGACTCGGGCTGGGAGATGTACATCGCCGGCAACGGCGGCATCAAGACCGAGGTGGCGCACTTCCTCGTCAAGCTCAAGACCGCCGCCGAGGTGCTGGAGTACACCGGTGCCTTCTGCGAGCTGTACCGCCAGGAGGGCTGGTACCTGGAGCGCACGGTGCACTTCGTGAACCGCGTCGGCCTGGACTACGTGAAGAAGCGCATTCTGGAAGACCACGAAGGCCGCAAGGCCCTGTGGGAACAGCTGCAGTTCGCGCTGGACGGCGAGCCCGACCCCTGGTTCGACTTCAAGGAAGCCGCGGTGGACACGCGCCAGTTCGAGGCCGTGAGCGCCCTTTCGTGAAATTCTTCAACTGCGCCATTTTTCTGAACACCAGCGCGCCAGACACTGTGGTTTTTTTGGAAAGAAAATGCCATGAACGCCCATTTGTTTAACCGCCGAACCCTGATCGTCGCCGCCGCTGCCGGCCTCCCGCTGCTGAACGTGCAGGCCCAGGTGGTGGACCTCAACGACGCCATCAACAAGGCCGGCCGCCAGCGCATGCTGTCGCAGCGCATGGGCAAGGCCTGGCTGGCGCTGGTGCACAAGACCGAAAGCGGCAGCGCGCAGGCGGTGCTCGACAAGTCGATGGCCCTGTTCGACCGCCAGCTCGTCGAGCTCAAGGCCTACGCGCCCTCACCCGACATCCGCGACACCTACGTCAAGCTCGAAGCGGCCTGGAGCGACTACAAGACCGCGCTCATCGGCACCGTGCCAGGCAAGCCGGGCGCGGGCGCCGTGCTGCAGGCCGATGCGCGGGTGCTGGCGCTGGCCCACCAGGGCACGGTGCAATACGAAGCAAGCTCGGGCCGCCCGGTGGGCCATCTGGTCAACGTGGCGGGCCGCCAACGCATGCTCTCGCAGCGCATGGCCAAGCTCTACTTCGCCGCCACGCTGCCCGTGGACGCGGCCACCGCCACGGCAGAAATCGGCAAGGCGCGCACCGAGTTCCTGAGCGCCATGGAGCTGCTGCGCAACGCCCCCGAGGCCACCGACCGCATCCGCGCGGAACTGCAGCTGGCCGATGGCCAGTGGTTCTTCTTCGACCAGGCGCTGCAGCGCATGCAGACCGCGGGCGCCGCCGCCAAACCCCTGTCCGACGTGTTCGTGACGAGTGAAAACCTGCTCAGCGTGATGGACCGGGTGACCGGTCTGTACGCCGCCATCAAAACCTGAGGACTGGAAGCATCATGAGTGAATGGAAGCCCATCTGCCGCGTCGACGACATCCCCGTGCTGGGTTCGCGCCGCGTGGCCCGCGCGCAAGGCCTGGACGTGGCCGTGTTCCGCAACGACCAGAACGAGGTGTTCGCCCTGCTCGACCGCTGCCCGCACAAGGGCGGCCCGCTCTCGCAGGGCATCGTGTTCGGCACCAGCGTGGCCTGCCCGCTGCACAACTGGACCATCGGCCTGTGCACCGGCCAGGCCGCCGCGCCCGACGAGGGCTGCACACCGAAGTTCGCGGTGAAGGTGGAAGACGGTCAAGTGTTCCTTGACGTGAACGAGCTGGCGACGCAAGCGCTCGACCTCACACGCCCCATCGCCGGCCCGGCACGACGCACCACCTGCGCATGACCATGAGCACGTCCATCACCCGCTCCACCTGCCCGTATTGCGGCGTCGGCTGCGGCGTGCTCATCGAAACCGAGGGCAACCAGATCACCGGTGTGCGCGGCGACCCGGACCACCCGGCCAATTTCGGCCGGCTCTGCACCAAGGGCACCACGCTGCACCTGACGGCCACACCAACCATCGCCCGGCAGACGCGGTTGCTGCAGCCCATGCAGCGCCTGGCCCGCGGGGCCGCGCCCACGCCCGTCGGCTGGGACGCGGCGCTGGACCTGGCGACCGAGCGCTTCGCCCACACCATCGCGAAACACGGCCCAGACGCCGTGGGCTTCTACATCAGCGGCCAGCTGCTGACCGAGGACTACTACGTCTTCAACAAGCTGGCCAAGGGCCTGATCGGCACCAACAACGTGGACACCAACTCGCGCCTGTGCATGAGCAGCGCGGTGGCGGGCTACAAGCTCACGCTGGGCGCCGACGCGCCGCCCGCCTGCTACGACGACGTGAACCACGCCGACTGCCTGTTCATCGTGGGCAGCAACGCCGCCTTTGCCCACCCGGTGCTGTTCCGCCGCATCGAGGAAGCGAAGAAGAAGAACCCCGGCATGCGGGTGATCGTGGCCGACCCGCGCCGCACCGACACCGCCGATCTGGCCGACCTGTTCCTGCCGCTGCAACCGGGCAGCGACGTGATGCTGTTTCACGGCCTGCTGCACATCATGTTGTGGGAGGGCTGGATCGACCCCGCCTACATCGCGGCGCACACCACCGGCTTCGACGCGCTGCGGGCGCTGGTGCGCGAATGCACGCCCGAGCACGTGGCGCAGGTCTGCGGCCTGAACAAGGAAGACCTGTTCACCGCCGCCAAGTGGTTCGCCACGGGAGCGAGCAGCGACCCGCAGGTTCGGGCGTCCACGCTCAGCCTGTACTGCCAGGGCCTGAACCAGAGCAGCAGCGGCACCGCGAAAAACGCCACGCTCATCAACCTGCACCTGGCCACGGGCCAGATTGGCAAACCCGGCGCCGGCCCCTTCAGCCTGACCGGCCAGCCCAACGCCATGGGCGGGCGCGAAGTGGGCGGCCTGGCCAATCTGCTGAGCGCCCACCGCGACCTCGCCAACCCCGAGCACCGCGCCGAAGTGGCCGCGCTCTGGGGCGTGGCCGACGTGCCTTCGAAGCCGGGCAAGACCGCGGTGGAAATGTTCCAGGCCGCGGCCGACGGCGAGATCAAGGCGCTGTGGATCGCCTGCACCAACCCGGCGCAGTCCATGCCCGACCAGGCCACGGTGCGCCAGGCGCTCAAGCGCGCCGAGTTCGTCGTGGTGCAAGAAGCCTACGCCACCGCCACCACCTGCGACTGGGCCGACCTGCTGCTGCCCGCCACCACCTGGGGCGAAAAGGAAGGCACCGTCACCAACAGCGAACGCCGCATCAGCCGCGTGCGCGCCGCCGTGCCCGCGCCCGGCGAGGCCCGGCACGACTGGCGCATCGTGGTGGACTTCGCGCAGCGGCTGGAAAAAGCCCTCCCCGTTCGGACCGAATCCAACACCGTTCGAGCAAACGGGGTCAGATCCGAATTCCGGACAGAAACCTCCGAGGCAGTCAACAACGCCGATCGAAATTCGGCTCTGACCCCGATTGCGGAGCAGCCGGAGAAAAATGCTGCACAAACCAACACGCTCTTCCCCTACCAAACCCCCGAACAGATCTGGCTCGAACACCGCGAGTCCACCCGCGGCCGCGACCTCGACATCACCGGTCTCTCGTACGAAACGCTGGAAAACGAAGGCCCGCAGCAATGGCCGATGCGCGAAGGCGAGACCACGGGCCAGACCCGGTTGTACGAAGACGGCCACTTCCCCACCCCCGACGGCAAGGCCCGCTTCGCCGCCCTGCCCTGGCAACCGCTGGCCGAGCCGCGCGAATCGCGCTACCCGTTCTCGCTCAGCACCGGGCGCCTGCGCGACCAGTGGCACGGCATGACGCGCACCGGCACGCTCGGCCGCCTGTTTGGCCACGTGCCTGAGCCGGTGGTGCAGCTGCACCCTCAGGACATCGAACGCCGCGGCCTGAAAGACGGCGACCTGGTGCACGTGACCAGCAAACGCGGCTCCATCCTGGTGCCGCTGCAGGCCAGCCGCGACATCGGTCTGTCGCAGGCCTTCATCGCCATGCACTGGGGGCCGGAGTACCTGAGCGGGCGCAGCAGCACGGGCGAGCCGCTGGCCGGCGTCAACGCGCTCACCACCTCGGCCTATTGCCCCACCTCGAAGCAGCCCGAGCTCAAACACGCGGCGGTCAAGATCCTCAAGGCCGAACTGCCCTGGAACCTGCTGGCCATGGCCTGGCTGCCCGCCGAGCGCGCGCTGGCCGTGCAGGCCGAGCTGCGCACGCTCATGCCCTCGTTCCCGTTCGCCTCCTGCGTGCCCTTCGGCCGTGACCGCGCCGGTGTGCTGCTGCGCGCCAGCGCGCACGACGCGCCCGACACCGCCCTGATCGAGCGCATCGAAACCCTGCTGGGGCTGAACACCGCCGACACGCTGCGTTACGTGGACAAACGCCTGGGCCAGCGGCGCACTGCGCGGCTGCTGCGCGAGGGCGGGTCCACGCGGCTCGAAGCCTTCGTGCTGGCGGGCGACACCCGCGCCGAGGTCTGGATCAAACCCCTGCTCGCGGACGAGCTGCCCGCCGAGGGCTACGGCCGGCTGCTGCTGATGCCGGGCGCCAAAGCCCCGGTCGCCATCGTGGCCAGGAGCCGCCAGGTCTGCACCTGCTTCAACGTCAGCGAAGATGACATCGGCACCCACCTGCGGGCCTGCGATGGCAACGACGACCAGCGCCTGGCCGCGCTGCAGGGTGGGCTGAAGTGCGGCACCAACTGCGGCTCGTGCATCCCCGAGCTGCGCCGCCTGGTGCGTGCGACGCCCCACGGGCTGCAGGCCGCCTGACCCGCGGCCGGCGGCCACTTTCCATATAACGCCAGGTCATCAAGATTCCCGGACAATCGCGCACCATGGGTATCAGCCATTACATCAAGGTCATCGGTCGCGGCAAGGACGGCGCCCGCGCGATCACGCGCGAGCAGGCCACCGACCTGCTGGGCCAGGTGCTCGACGGCAGCGTGACCGACCTGGAAATCGGCGGTTTCTGCCTGGCCATGCGCATCAAGGGTGAAACCCCCGAAGAAATGGCGGGCTTCCTCGACGCGGCCCACGCCCGCTTGCGGCGCGTGCCCGACAACGGTCTCACCACCGTGGTGCTGCCCAGCTACAACGGTGCGCGCAAGCTGCCGGTGCTCACACCCTTGCTCGGCCTGCTGCTGGCGCGCCACGGCGTGCCGGTGCTGGTGCACGGAACGGCCACCGAAGACAAACGCGTGTTCGCCTCCAGCGTGTTCGCCGACCTGGGCATCGCGCCCTCGCCGGGCGTGCCCTCGCTCGCCGCGGGCGGACTCGCTTTTGCGCCCACCGAGGTGCTGAGCCCGGGCCTCAAGCGCCTGCTCGACGTGCGCCGCGCGGTGGGCCTGCGCAACCCGGCGCACAGCCTGGTCAAGCTCATGAACCCCTGCGCCGGCAGCGCCTTCATCGTCAGCAGCTACACGCACCCCGAATACGCGCTCTCCATGGCCGCCACGTTCGCCCTGACCGGCGCGCACGCCATGCTGCTGCGCGGCACCGAGGGCGAACCGGTGGCCGACGCGCGGCGCACCCCGAAGATGGCGGTGTTTCGCGATGGCGCCACCCACACCGTGCAGCCCGCGCAGGAAGGGCCGCTGGTCAGCCTGCCCGAGCTGCCGACCACGGTCGACACCGACAGCACCGCGCGCTACATCCGCGCCGTGCTCGACGGCGAACTGCCCGTGCCCACCCCCATCGCCCTGCAGGTGGAACACATCTTGCGAGAAATGCAGCGCCAGCCCGCGCTGGAGACCACGCTCGCTCAGGAGGTCACCACACCATGAACATGCCCGCCACCGTCAACGCTTCCGCCACCCAGTTCAACCCGGGCACCGTCACCCTCGTCGGCGCCGGCCCGGGCGACCCGGAACTGCTCACCATCAAGGCCGCCCGCGCCATTGCCGCGGCCACCGTGCTGCTGGTGGACGACCTCGTGAGCGACGGTGTGCTGGCCCACGCCTCGCCCCGCGCGCGCATCGTTCACGTGGGCAAACGCGGCGGTTGCAAGAGCACGCCGCAGGCCTTCATCGAAAAACTCATGCTCATGGCCGCGCGCGAAGGCGAGGTGGTGGTGCGCCTGAAGGGCGGCGACCCCTTCATCTTCGGGCGCGGTGGTGAAGAGGTGGAGCACCTGCGCGCCGCCGGCATCGAGGTGCAGATCATCAACGGCATCACCGCCGGCCTGGCCGGCCTGACCTCGCTCGGGGCTCCGCTCACGCACCGCGATCACGCGCACGGCGTGGTCTTCATCACCGGACACGCCAAGCCCGGCGACAGCGGTACCGACTGGCAGGCCCTGGCCGCCACCGCGCGCGACGCCAAGCTCACGCTGGTGATCTACATGGGTGTGTCCAGCGCCGAGCAGATCCAGGCCGATCTGCTCACCGGCCTGCCGGCCGACACGCCGCTGGCCATCATCCAGCACGCCAGCCTGCCCCAGCAGCGCCACGCGATCACCACGCTGGGCGAGCTGCGCGCCACCATCGCCCGCGAACAGTTGGGCAGCCCGGCCGTGATCGTGGTCGGTGACGTGGTGCGCGGCGTGGCCGCGATGGATCTGCCGCAGCCGCAACCGCTGTTGCTGTCGCGCGCCGCCTGAGAGGCCAGGGGCGGGCTGCACCGGCAGATCGGGCTGAGCCCGTCATTCCGTTCGCCCTGAGCCTGTCGAAGCAAGCCCTTCGACAGGCTCAACCGTTGGGCGCACCCGCCGCGCGCCACACCATGGGCCAACCTCGCGCCGGTGCACGGGCGCGCCACGCTGGTGCGCCGCTCGCCGCCCGGGCAGATACAACCATGGCCCGGCGATTGCTTGGTGTCGGCCATGACACCCCTCGCCACCCGAAGCACCACCCCATCGCGCCAGGACACGCCGGACCACATCGCGGGCCTGTCGCTGGTCAACCTCGCCGCGCGCCAGCGCATGCTCTCGCAGCGCATGATCCTGCAGACCGTGCTGGCCGCCAGCGGTGACGCCGAGTGGCATCGCGCCGCCCAGCGCAGCCTGCGCATGTTCACCGAAAGCCAGCAACACCTGCAGGCCACCACCGCGCAGCTCGATCCCGCCAGCGCCCGCAAGATCACCGAAACCTACCAGGGCCCGCGCGGGGTCGGCCCCGTGGTGCAGGCCTTCATGCAGCTCATGTGCAGCGCGCTCGACCAGATCGAGACGCGCAGCCCGCGCGCGTCCGCCACCACCGCCGAGCTGGTCGGGCACACCGATCGCATCCTCGAAGCCCTCAACACCGCGACCACCGCGTTCGACGAAGTCGCCAAGGCGCACTCGGACGCCATGATGAAAGAACTGGTGGGCATCGTGGACGACATCCAGAGCGTGGCCAAGGAGGCCAAGGTGGTGAGCTTCAATGCACAGGTCATGGCCGCGCGGGCCGGGCAACACGGCCGCGAGTTCGCCGTGGTGGCCAACGTGCTGTCGGACATCACCAGCGAAATCGACCGGCTCACGCGCAAGGCAGCGGTGCTGGCCGAGCGCAGCAGAGGACGGTGAAGCACCCCCGCCGTGCTTCGCACGTCCCCCCTCAAGGGGGCGGCACCTGCGGCCCGGCGAAGCCGGTTCCGCGGTACCCCTGGGCTTGGTCACCTCGTTCGAGTCGAATCGCCCACCGGTCCGTGCGCCTACACTGCGCGCCATGCAAGATTTCGACGCCATCGTCATCGGCGCGGGTGCGGCCGGTCTTTTCTGTGCCGGTGTCGCGGGCCAGCGCGGCCTGCGTGTGCTGCTGCTCGACCACAGCGAGAAGGTGGCGGAGAAGATCCGCATCTCGGGCGGCGGCCGGGCCAACTTCACCAACCGCGACATCGATCCGCGCGCGCCGCACAAACACTTCCTGAGCGAGAACCCGAACTTCTGCCGCTCGGCGCTCTCGCGCTACACGCCGGCCGACTTCATCGCGCTGCTGCAGAAATACGGCATCGCGTTCCACGAGAAGCACAAGGGCCAGCTGTTCTGCGACCGCTCGGCCGAGGACTTGATCGCTCTGCTGCTGGCCGAGTGCGAGGCCGGCGGCGTGATGCGCTGGCAACCCTGCGGCGTCAAAGCCATCCGCGTGACCGGCGACGGCAGCTACGAACTCGACACCGAGCGCGGCACCGTAGCCAGCCGCGCGGTGGTGGTCGCCACCGGCGGTCTGTCCATCCCGAAGATCGGGGCCACCGATTTCGGCTACCGCGTCGCGAAGCAGTTCGGCCTGCGCAGCGTCGAACCCCGCCCCGGTCTGGTGCCACTGACCTTTGACGGCGATGCCTGGGCGCCTTATGCCAACCTCGCTGGACTGGCCCTGCCGGTGCAGATCGAGACCGGCAACAAGAAAGAACGCACGGTCTTCGCCGAAGACCTGCTGTTCACCCACCGCGGTCTCTCGGGCCCGGCCGTGCTGCAGATATCCAGCTACTGGCGCGAGGGCACGCCGATCCGCCTCAATCTGGCGCCCGAGGTGGACCTGCCCGCGGCCCTGGCGCGCGCCAAGGCCACGTCCCGCAAACTGATCGCCAACGAGCTGGCCACGCTGGTGCCCAGCCGACTGGCCGATGCCTGGGTGGCGCAGGACAAGGACTGGCAACGCCCCATCAGCGAAGCGTCGGACAAGGCCCTGGCCCGGTTGGCCGAGCGCCTCTCGCGCTGGGAACTCACGCCCACCGGCAGCGAGGGCTACCGCAAGGCCGAGGTCACTCTCGGCGGCGTGGACACGCGCGACCTGTCTTCGCAGACCATGGAATCGAAACAGCCCGGCCTGTATTTCATCGGCGAGGTGGTGGACGTGACCGGCTGGCTCGGCGGCTACAACTTCCAGTGGGCCTGGGCCAGTGCCCACGCCTGCGCGATGGCCCTGCCCGGCGCCTGACCCCCGGTTCTCTCAGTCGCCCACGACGTCGCGCCAGCGCGCGGTACCCAGCCAGTCGCGCAGGGCCAACGCGCCCGGCGGCGTGATGGTGAGCGCGCGCGTGCCCGTCCCCCGCAGCAGCCAGCCCCGCTCCAGGCAGTGGCGACAGATCAGCGCACCCAGGTGGCCGGCCAGATGCATGCGGCGTTCGCTCCAGTCCAGGCACGGGCGGCAATGCGGCCGCCGCCCCTGGCCGCCGGCCAGCAGCGCCCCACCGGCGTCCAACCCCAAACCGCGCAAGGCATCCCCCGCACGATCGGTCACGTGGCCCGCCGTGTCGTCGCCGTCGAACACCACCGCCCCCGACGCCAGCAAATGGCCGGCGATCGCCACGCCCAGACGACCGGCCAGGTGGTCGTAGCAGGTGCGCGCCATGCGCAGCGCGGCATCGCGCGGGCCGACAGCCAGGCGACGGGGCACCCCATCCCGAGGCGGCGCCGCGAGCTGCATCAGGCCTTCGAGCACCCGCGCCACCTCGGGCGAAGCCAGCCGGTGGTAACGGTGCCGTCCCTGGTGCGCCAGGTGCAGCAGCTGCGCCTCCACCAGCAGGCCCAGATGGCGACTGGCCGTGGCCGGCGTGATGCCGGCCACGTCAGCCAGTTCGCGGGCGGTGAGCGCGCGCCCGTCCATCAAGGCCATCAGCATGGCGGTGCGTGCGGGCTCGCCGACCAGGGCGGCGACGTGCGCGATGCGGTTCGTTTGCATGGCCCGAGTGTGCGGCAAACCCGCGTTGCAACGCTTCGCTCCACAGCGAAGCATCCTGGCCGAGCCCCGCGACACCATGAGGCCCCATGTCGGACCCATCGCTTCCGCTCCCTCGTCCCTACCGTGAAGGAGAACCCTCCATGACCATCACCTGCTTCATCCGCTACGAAATCGACCCCTTTCAGCGCGAGGCTTTCCGGGCCTATGCCGAAAACTGGGGCCGCATCATTCCCCGCTGCGGGGGCCACCTGCTGGGCTACTTTCTGCCCCACGAGGGCAGCAACGTCGAAGCCTGGGGCCTGATCGCCTTTGACAGCCTGGCCGCCTACGAGGCCTACCGCGCCCGCCTGCGCGCCGACCCCGAAGGCCAGGCCAACTTCGCCCTGGCGCAGCGGCAACGGTTCATCCTGCGCGAAGAGCGCCGTTTCACCGAGGTCGTTGCCGGCACGTTCGAGCGCGCCGCCGGGCCGGTCGATACCGCGGAGGTGCCCGCATGATCGCCGTGATCTTCGAGCTGCGGCCGAACGACGGGCAGCGCCAGGCCTACCTGGACACCGCCGCCGCCCTGAGCCAGGAACTTCAGGGCATGGACGGCTTCATGGGTGTGGAGCGGTTTGAAAGCCTGCTCCACCCCGGCAAGCTGCTGTCGCTGTCGTTTTGGCGCGACGAAGAGGCCGTGCGGCGGTGGCGGGGTCTGGAACACCACCGCCAGGCCCAGGCGGCAGGGCGCGCGCAGCTGTTTTCGGACTACCGCCTGAGGGTGGCCGAGGTGCTGCGCGACTACGGTTTGCACGATCGAGAGCAGGCGCCTGTCGATTCAAGGAGCTTTCATGCCCCCGTTCTCTCGGGCCGCCGCATGGACAAATCCCGCGCTGGTGGGGAGTTGCCTGCACGCCGCGAAGGGCTATAATCCAAGGCTTTGCTGGCAGACCCCCGTCGGCCAATACTAGTTAACAGGCGGGGGAACTTTGCAGAAACGACGCTCGGGCCCGATCTTCCCGGTCATCCTCTTTCTGTGCATTCTGGAATTTCTTCTTCAATGACGACCATCCGTGTAAAAGACAACGAGCCCTTTGACGTCGCTCTGCGTCGCTTCAAGCGCACCATCGAAAAGCTCGGCCTGCTGACCGACCTGCGCGCCCGCGAGTTCTACGAAAAGCCCACCGCCGAACGCAAGCGCAAGAAGGCCGCCGCCGTCAAGCGCCACTACAAGCGCGTGCGCTCCATGCAGTTGCCCAAGAAGCTGTACTGAAGTCGAGCCGCCGGCCTGCCCGGCAGCCGAAAAAGCCCGCTGGAGGACGCTCAGGCGGGCTTTTTTCATTCCAGCACCCCTCTCACCCCCACCCCAGGAGCCCCACCATGAGCCTCAAAGAACGCATCACCGAAGACATGAAAGCCGCCATGCGCGCCAAGGACAGCGAGCGCCTGGGCACCATCCGCCTGCTCACCGCGGCCATGAAGCAAAAGGAAGTGGACGAGCGCGTGGAGCTGGACGACACCATGGTGATCGCCATCGTGGACAAGCTGATCAAGCAGCGCAAGGACAGCATCGAGGCCTTCACCAAGGCCGACCGCATGGATCTGGCCGACAAGGAGTCCGCCGAGATGAAGGTGCTGCAGGCCTACCTGCCGGCGCGCCTGTCGGCCGAGGAAGTGGCCACCGAGGTCAAGGCCATCGTCGAAGAACTCGGCGCCAAAGGTCCCGGCGACATGGGCAAGGTCATGGGCGCGGTGAAAACCCGCCTGGCCGGCAAGGCCGACATGGGCCAGGTGTCGGCCGCCGTGAAGGCCGCCCTGGCGGGCTGACCGGGCGCCCCAACGCCATCGGACTCGCGGTGGGGGCCTTGCTCGCACCCTGACACATCACTGACGACCGCTGTCTCGCTCAGGGAAAACCGCGAGCGGCGCGCAAGCTGGCGCTTCCTACACTGGCGGACCCTTCCCTGAGGTGAACCGTGCGAAGCCCACATCCCCTGTTGTCCCTGACCATCGGCCTGCTGGCCCTGATGGCGTCTCCCTGGGCCTCCGCCCAGGCCGTGAACCCGGTGAAGATCGGCGTGGTGGGCCCGCTGAGCGGCCCCTCGTCGGACTTCGGCAAGCCCATGCTGCAAGGCATTGAGCTCGCCGTCGATGAAATCAATGCCGTGGGGGGTTATCTCGGCCGCCCGCTGAGCCTGGTGGTCAAGGACGACCGGGGCGACCCCGATGCCGGCCTCCAGGCGGCCCGCGAACTGGCCGCCGAAGGCGTGGTGGCCACCATCGGGTACTGCAACACCGGCGTGGCCATGAAAGCGCTGGAGGTGTTCCAGCAAGCCCAAAGCCCCCTGATCATCCCGTGCTCGACCGGCACGCCGCTGACCTCCACCTACCCGGCCCCCCAGAGCTACATCTTCCGCACCTCGGCGCGCGACGCCATCCAGGCCCCCTTTGTGGTGGACGATCTGGTGCGCCGCGGCTGGACCAAGGTGGCGGTGTTTGCCGACACCACGGGGTACGGCGAAGCCGGGCTGAAAGACGTGGAAGCCGCGCTGGCCCAGAAGAACCTCAAGGCCGTGTACGTGGCGCGCTTTGCCCTGGGCGTGAAGGACGTTCGCGAACAGCTCACGGCGGCGCGCGCGGCGGGCGCCAATGTGGTGTTCAGCTACACCGTCGGGCCCGAGAACGCCGCCATCGCCCTCGGGCGCCGGGACCTCCAGTGGGACGTGCCCCAGGTGGGGGCATGGCCGCTGTCCTTCCCCTTCTTCATCGACGGCGCCAAGCAGGCCGCCGAGGGCGCGTTGATGGCCCAGACCTTCATCGCCGAGCCGAGCAACGAAAGGCGCGCGGCGTTTCTGAGTGCGTTTGCGCGCAAGTTCAAGCAGAAGCTCGCCGTGCCCATGGCCGCGGCCCAGGCCTATGACAGCACCTACGTGCTGACCTACGCGCTGTTCGGCATCCGCAACGGCAAGTTCGGCGGCCCGGCCGTCAAGACCGCGCTGGAGAACATTCCACGCGTCTATTACGGCGTGGTGGCCACCTACGAACGCCCCTTCACGCTCGAAGACAAGGACGCCATCAGCCAGAACATGCTGGTCATGGGCAAGGTGCGCAACGGTGCCGTGACCTTTGCCTACCCCGAGGACGCCAAACGCAACCTGTTCGTGCAACGCAAGCAATAACGCACACCTGGCGGGGCGATTCACCGGGGCTTTCCCCACTAGAATTTGCCTTCCTTCATTTGCCCTACCGTGTCATGCCGTTCGCCACCCAGATTCACAGCCCCGTCCGAACCGCCATCGCTCTTCTTTTGACGGCCGCCTGTTGGGCGCCGGCATGGGCAGAAACCACCTACGCCTGCAAGACCGAAGGCGGCACGGCCTACCGGTCGCGGCAACCCTGCCCGAGACTGCCCACACCGGGCATGGTCTATTACGGCCCGGCCCGCCAGGCACCGAAACCGTATGAGCGCCCCGTGCAACGGATCGAACGGGCGGGCCAAGAGCAGGCCTACATGAGCTCCCGATGCGTCACGATGCAGGATGGCATCCGCACCGCGCCCAACCGCGGCCTGAGCTATGAGACGGTCCGCGAGATGCAGCAGAACTTCGAGCGGGAGTGTTCAGACGAACGCTCGAAGGCCTATCGCCAACTGCGCCAGGATCAGCGCAGCAAGGAAAAGCAGGCCGAGGAACAACAGGAACTGGCCCAGCAGCGCCGGTTCGAATCCCAGGAAGCGGAAACCCGCTTTCGCAACCAGTGTGCGGAAATGCGCATGTCGATCCACCGCCGCAAACAGCGCCCCAACCCGAGCGAAGGCGATCTGCGGGATCTGGCGCTGTTCGAAGAGCGCTACAGCGAGCGCTGCCTCTGAACCGGGCCTTCGCGCTCAGCTGCCCGCGACCTTCATGCGGTTGACCAGGATCGAACCCACGGTCTTGGCGCCGTAGTTGTAGGCGTCGGCGCCCACGGCTTCGATCCCCTGGAACATGTCCTTCAGATTGCCGGCGATGGTGATCTCGTGCACCGGGTAGGCGATCTCGCCGTTTTCCACCCAGTAACCCGAGGCGCCGCGTGAGTAGTCGCCGGTCACGTAGTTCACGCCCTGGCCCATGAGTTCGGTGACGAACAGGCCGCGCCCGAGCTTTTTGAGCATGGCCTTGAGATCGTCGCCGGGCTGGGTCAGGCGGCTGGTGAGCGTGAGGTTGTGCGAGCCACCGGCATTGCCGGTGGTTCGCATGCCGAGCTTGCGTGCCGAGTAGGTGGAGAGGAAATAGCCCTGCACGCGGCCCGCGCTGAGCACTTTGCGCTTCTGCGTGCGCACACCTTCGTCATCAAAGGGCGAGCTGCCTTTGCCGTTGCGCACGTGCGGGTCTTCCACGATGTCGAGGTGTTTGGCCAGCACCCGTTTGCCCAGGCTGTCGTTCAGGAACGTGGTCTTGCGGTAGAGCGCGCCGCCACTGGTGGCCTGCACATAGGCGCCCAACAGGCCCGCGGCCAGCGGCGACTCGAACAGCACCGGGCACTCGGTGGTGGCGATCTTGCGGCCGTTCAGGCGCGCCAGCGCGCGCTCGGCGGCATAACGGCCGATGGCCTGCGGGCTGGCCAGATCTTCGGGCGAGCGCATCGAGCTGTACCAGTGGTCGCGCTGCATGTTCGCGCCCTTGCCGGCGATGGGTGCCACGGACAGGCTGTGGCGCGAGCTGGCGTAGCCACCGCTGAAGATGCCGGGTTTGCCGCGTTCGCCGCCGCGCATGTGGGCCGAAAAAAAGTGCGACTGCTGGGCCGAGACACCGGCGCCTTCGCTGTTGCGGATCTGTTTGCTGGTGGCAAAGGCTGCGGCTTCACAGGCCAGGGCGATGCGCAGCGCCTCTTCGGAAGTGATGGACCAGGGGTGAAACAGGTCCAGATCGGGGTAGCTGTCGGCCACGTCCTGCGGGTCGGGCAGGCCGGCCACCGGGTCCTCGGCGGTGAAGCGGGCGATGTCGTAGGCGGCCTGCACCGTCTGGCGGATCGCGTCGGGGGAGAAGTCGGAGGTGGAGGCGTTGCCGCGCTTCTGTCCCAGGTAGATGGTCACGCCGAGCGACTTGTCGCGGTTGCGTTCCACGTTCTCCAGCTCGCCCTTGCGCACCGACACGCTCAGCCCCGCACCCTCGGACACTTCGGCCGCCGCATCGACCGCGCCCAGTTGCCTGGCGTGGCCCAGCGCCAAGTCCACCAGGTCTTCGAACTGGCCCCGCGCGTACTGGAAACCCGTCAACGGGGTCCGCCCGTCGGCCGCGGTGGCGGCGGTGGGGTTGGTTGCGGGGACTGGGGCCGGGGTGTTGGGAGCTTTTTTCATGTGGACGGCTATGATACTTGCCGGTCCCCTTTTTGCCCTTTTTGTTCTCTCACCCATCCCCTTTCCCGCAACGCCAGAGGCACGGCCGTCCTGGCCAGCGCGGATCCACCCTTCGTCAAGCCCAGGGTGGACCGCAGCTGGCGCCCTTTGAGGGGTGAGGCCGCAGGCGGTGCAGGGGATTCATACCAACATGTCCCGCAAACCCACCAAAGGCTATTTCGTCCGTGGCCAGTTCGTCGCCGAAGGCAGTGAACTGGACCTGGAGCTCAAGCGCGAGCTCAAGGGCTCGGCCGACATGAGCAAGACGGATCTGAAAAAAGAGAGCGACCGGCTGCAGGCGCTGGGCGAAAGCATGCTCACGCTCAGCGCCACGGTGATGGCCCGACTCGCGGACGCGCACAGCCTGTCGGACAAGCTGACCGACGCGCTGGCCGAGGCCAAACGCATCACCAACTTCGAAGGCCGGCGCCGCCAGATGCAGTTCATCGGCAAGCTGATGCGCAAGCTCGACGAAGACGCCATCGCCGCCATCGAGGCCGCGCTGGAAGAACAGCGCAAGCCCTCGGCGCAGGCCACGCTGGCCTTGCACCAGGCCGAACAATGGCGCGACAAGCTGATCGCCGACGACGATGCGCTCACGCGCTGGCTGCAGTTCGATGCCGGCGCCGACGTGCAGCAGCTGCGCGCGCTCATCCGCCAGGCGCGCAAGGATGCGCAGGCCCTGAAAGAGCGCCCGGGCGAAGCCGCGCGCCACGCCAAGGCCTACCGGGAAATTTTCCAGATCGTCAAAGCCGTGCTCACGCAGAGCAGCGATGAGGCCGGCGGCGGCGAACCTCCCGCCGAGGACAGCGAACAGCCATGAACCCAACCTCCCCCACCAGCCCCCCTGCCGCCGCGCCGGTGCGCATCGGCATCGTGTCCATCAGCGATCGCGCGAGCAGCGGCGTCTACGAAGACAAGGGCCTGCCCGCGCTGCAGGACTGGCTCACACGCGCGCTGAAAAACCCCATCACCTTCGAGCCGCGCCTGATCCCCGACGAGCAGGCCACGATCAGCGCCACGCTGATCGAGCTGGTGGACGCGGGTTGCGCCCTGGTACTCACCACCGGCGGCACCGGCCCGGCCAAACGCGACGTGACCCCCGAAGCCACACTGGCCGTGGCACACAAGGAAATGCCCGGCTTTGGCGAGCAGATGCGCCAGATCAGCCTGGCCTTCGTGCCCACGGCCATCCTCTCGCGTCAAGTGGCCGTGATCCGCGACCAGAGCCTGATCATCAACCTGCCGGGCCAGCCCAAGGCCATCGCCGAAACGTTGGAGGGCCTGAAAAACGCCGACGGCAGCCAAAAGGTCAACGGCATCTTCACCGCCGTGCCCTACTGCATCGACCTGATCGAAGGGCCCTACCTGGAAACCAACGACGCGGTCTGCAAGGCCTGGCGACCAAAACGGTAACCCCCCTGCGCCGCTTCGCGGCTTCCCCCCGGTGGGGGGACGCACCTGGTGGCCCGGCGAAGCCGGTTCCACGGGTGCCCTCGATGAGACACTTCACTCGGATATTCCCTCATGAAAATCACCAAAGACACCATCGTCACCATCACCTTCCGCGCCACCGATGCGCAGGGCAAGCTGCTGGAGGACGGCAAGGAGCCGCGGGCCTACCTGCATGGCGGCTACAACAACACCCTGCCGGGCATCGAGAAGGCGCTGGAAGGCCAGGAAAAGGGTTTCACGGCCCAGTTGGTGCTGCAGCCCGAAGACGCCTTCGGCGCGCGCGACGAGAGCCTGGTGCACAGCATTCCCAAAAGCGAATTCCCGCCCGGCGTGAAGGTGGGTGGCCAGTTGCAGGGCACCGACGACCAGGGCCGTGAGCAGGTTTTCACCGTCAAGAAGATCAAGGGCGACACGGTGCACCTGGACGGCAACCACCCGCTGGCCGGGCAGGTGCTGCGCTTTGCGGTGAAGGTGGTGGATGTGCAGGCCGCGTCGGCCGAAGAGGTCGCCCATGGCCACGCGCACGGCGCGCACGGCCATCACCACTAAGAGACCGAGCACCGCCAGACCGGCCCTTTCCCATCTTGCGCGCTGTCATCGATTTTCCCGACACCGCCCCTCAGGCCGTGTCGGGAGGCCGTTTGCGGGCCTGCTTCGACCAGCCCACCGAGGTCATCGAGGCCTGGTCTCTGGCCGAGGTGTTCGGCGCGATTGAACGGGTTCAGGCCCATGCGGATGCGGGCCGCTGGTGCGTGGGCGGTCTGGCCTACGAGGCCGCGCCGGCCTTTGACGCCTCGCTGCCCGTGCAGGCGCCCGATCCCGAATGGCCGCTGGTCTGGTTCGGGGTGTACGAGGCCCCGCTGACCACCCCCATCCCTTCATCGGACCGGCCCCGGGCAGCGCACTGGACCCTGCCCGAGTCGCGCGTGCACTACCTGGCCCAGGTGGAGCGCGCGCAGCAGGCCATGGCCGCGGGCGACTGCTACCAGATCAACCTGACCACGGCCCTGGCGGGCACGCTCACCGGCGAACCCGCGGCCTGGATGCATGCCCTGCGCGCGCGGCAGCCCGATGGCTACCTGTTGTGGCTGGACGGTGGGCGCCGCCACGTGTTGAGCGCCTCGCCCGAGCTGTTTTTCGACTGGCAACCCGACGGGCAAGGCGGCCGCGTGCAGTGCCGTCCCATGAAGGGCACCGCCGGCCGGGAGGGCGACCCGGCCCTGGACGCCGCCGCCCGCGAGCGACTGCTGGTCAGCCCCAAGGAGCGTGCCGAAAACGTGATGATCGTGGACCTGCTGCGCAACGACCTGAACCGGATCGCGTGGCCGGGCTCGGTGCGGGTGGACCGGCTGATGGAGGCCGAGGCATGGCCTTCGGTCTGGCAGATGACCTCCAGCCTCTCGGCCCGGGCCCGCGTGGGCACCACGCTCGCGGACGTGTTTCGCGCCCTCTTCCCTTGCGGCAGCATCACCGGCGCCCCCAAGCGGCAGGCCATGCGCTGGATCACCCGGCTGGAGTCCGGGGCCCGCGGCTTCTACTGCGGCGCGCTGGGCGTGGTCCGCCCCGGTGGACATGCGACCTTCAACGTGCCGATCCGCACCCTGACACTGCACCACCACGACCCGGTCACGCCCTCGGCGTGGCAAGCCCGCTACGGCGTGGGCAGCGGGTTGACCGTCTACGCCGACCCCGCCGCCGAATGGGACGAACTGATGACCAAGAGCCACCTCCTGCACCGGGTCAGCGAACCCTTCTCGCTGCTGGAAACCCTGCGCCTGGAAGGCGGCGTCTACTGGCTGCTGGAGCACCACCTGCAGCGCCTGCAGGACAGCGCCCGCCACTTCGGCTACCCCTGCGATCTGCCGGCGCTGCGCGAGCAGTTGTCCCGACTGGCCGGCGCAGGACACGCGCAGGGGCTGTGGCGCGTGCGCCTGACCCTGGACGCCCAGGGCGCGATCGAGCTGCAGGCCTTTCCCATGGCCGACACCGCCCAGCCGGTGCGCGTGGCGCTGGCGCCCGCGCCCCTGCCCACGGGCGGCGCGTTGCAGGAGTTCATCCGCTACAAGACCACGCGGCGTGCGCACTACGACGCGCTGGCCCCCACCGACCCGGCGGTGTTCGACCACCTGCTGGTCAACGAGCGCGGCGAACTCACCGAGTTCACCCGCGGCAACGTGGCGCTTCGGCTCGACGGCGTGTGGCTCACGCCCGCGCTCTCCAGTGGACTGCTGGGGGGCTCCTACCGGGCCGCGTTGCTGGCCGAAGGCCGACTGGGCCAGGCGGTGCTCACCACCGGGGATCTGGCCCGGGCGCAGGGCCTGGCGTTCTACAACAGCCTCAGGGGCTGGCTGGACGCGGAGCTGGTGGCGCGTGCCGATGCGCCACCAGAGGCCGCCGCCGCGCCGGGCGGCGGGTGATTCACTTGCCCACCAGCTGATTCAGCTTCTCGGCCTCGAAGCACTCGCTGCGGGCCGCATCCGAGGGCACGCAGTCGCCGCTGGCCTTGTTGGCCGAGAGCTTCTCGATCGCCTGCCACAGCAGCGCGATCTGGTGCTCCTGCCCGGCGGCGCTGTCGATCAGGCCGCGCATGGCCTGCGACAGCGGGTCGTCTTCCTGCGTGATGCCATAGGCCTGGAACTTCGGATGGGCCTCGGTCACGTCGGCGCTCTCGCCCTGCTTGCTCGGGATGATGCGCGCCGGGATGCCCACCGCCGTGGCGCCCGGCGGTACCGGTTTGATCACCACCGCGTTGCTGCCGATCTTGGCGCCGTCGCCCACCACGAAACCGCCCAGCACCTTGGCGCCCGCACTGACCACCACGTCCTTGCCCAGTGTCGGGTGGCGTTTCGCGCCCTTGTAGAGCGAGGTGCCGCCCAGCGTCACGCCTTGGTAGATCGTGCAGCCGTCGCCGATCTCGGCCGTCTCGCCCACCACCGTGCCCATGGCGTGGTCGAAGAAAACGCGCTCCCCCAGAACGGCGCCCGGGTGGATCTCGATGCCGGTCAGCCAGCGTGCGATGTGCGAGGTGAAACGCCCCAGCCACTTGAACCCGTGCGTCCAGCACCAGTGCGCCGGGCGGTGCAGCCAGACGGCATGCAGGCCGGGGTAACAGGTGATGACCTCCCAGGTGCTGCGCGCCGCAGGATCGCGATCGAGGATGCACTGGATGTCGGAGTGGAGTCGGGCAAACATGCGCTCAGTCTATCGCTTTGCCTTCGCAGCGGTCTGCAACATGGCCTTGGCCACACCACGCAGGATGTGGATTTCTTCTTCGGTCGGTGCAGCCCGGTTGAAAAGCTGGTGCAGACGCGGCATGAGCTTCTTGGGCGCCTCCGGATCCAGGAAGTCCACCGCCACCAGCGCCTGCTCCAGATGCTGCAGCATGCCGGCCAGGGCCTTGGCGTCGGCCAGCGGGCGTTCGGGCGTGCTGGCGGGTGGCAGGGCGTAACCGCCCAGCGCCTGGCGCCAGTCGTAGGCGATCAGCTGCACCGCAGCGGCCAGGTTGAGCGAGCCGAACTGCGGGTCGGTCGGAATGCTCAGGCAGGTGTGGCAGCGGTACACGTCTTCGTTGCGCATGCCAAAGCGCTCCGAACCGAACAGGAAAGCCACGCCCTGCGGCGCGGCACGGTGTGGTTCGTCGCCGGCGTGGCCCGCCGGCGCGGGGGCACCGTGGCCCAGCAGCGCGGCGAAGTGTTCGCGCGGGTGCCGCGTGGGCGGGCCGAAGTCGCGCGGGGTCATGGCGGTGGCGCACAGATGGTCCATGCCGTCCAGCGCTTCGTCCAGCGTGTCCACGATGCGGGCCTTGTCCAGCACGTCGTTGGCACCACTGGCGCGCTGGATGGTTTCCTCGCGCCGCAACACGTTGGCCCAGCGCGGCGCCACCAGCACCAGGTCGTCAAAGCCCATGACTTTCATGGCGCGGGCGGTGCCACCCACATTGCCGGCATGGCTGGTCTGGATCAGGATGAAACGCGTTTTCATGAGGGAATCCCCCCGCGCCGCTTCGCGTCACCCCCCAGGGGGCCACACCAGCAGCCCGGCGGAGCCGGTTCTGCGGTGTGCTTGCATTGCAAGCGCGCCGGAACGGTGTCTGAAGTGGTGAAACGGTAAAATCCCCGATTGTCGCCGCCCCGTATCGCCTGGGGCCCAGCCTTCCCGCTCTTCCACGGTCCCGCGAGCAGCCCGCTGCCGCGCAAAGGTTCACAATTCATGTCGTCCACACTCCACCCCATGCTCAACGTGGCCATCAAGGCCGCTCGCCTTGCCGGCACCATCATCAACCGTGCCGCGCTGGACGTGGAGTCGGTCCGGGTCTCCGCCAAGCAGACCAACGATTTCGTGACCGAGGTCGATCACGCGGCCGAAGCCGCGATCATCGACACCCTGCTCACTGCCTACCCCGATCACGCCATCTGGGCCGAAGAATCGGGCAAGCGCCCGGGCAAACACGGCGGCGCAGACCATGTCTGGATCATCGACCCGCTGGACGGCACCACCAACTTCATCCACGGCTTCCCGGTCTACTGCGTGAGCATCGCGCTCATGGTGGGCAACAAGCTGGAACAGGCCGTGGTCTACGACCCGAGCCGCAACGACCTGTTCTGCGCCACGCGTGGACGCGGCGCCTACCTGAACGACCGCCGCATCCGCGTGGCCAAACGTATCGCCATGCGTGAGTGCCTGCTCTCCACCGGCTTCCCGTTCCGCCCGGGCGACGCCTTCCAGACCTACATGCAGATGCTGGGCGACGTGATGCCCAGGTGCGCCGGCGTGCGCCGCCCCGGCTCGGCCGCGCTGGACCTGGCCTATGTGGCCGCGGGCTTCACCGACGGCTTCTTTGAAACGGGCCTGTCGCCCTGGGACGTGGCCGCGGGCGCCCTGCTGGTGACCGAGGCCGGGGGTCTGGTCGGCAACTTCACCGGCGAAGCCAACTTCCTGGAACAGAAGGAATGCCTGGCGGCCAACCCGAAGATCTACGGCCAGATGGTGGGCGTGATCGGCAAATACAGCAAGTTCGCCAGCGCGGGCGACAAGGCCGCCCTGCGCCAGTCGCTGCCCACCTCGGCGGCGCCCGCCGACGGTGCCACCCCGCCGGCCAGCGACGATCTCCCCCCATCGGAACAACCCGCCGCGCCGTTCTGACCACCTGACACCCGGGTTCGCCGGCTTTCCTCAGGCCGGCGGCAGGGTCCACCAGAAGGTGGCGCCGGTGTCGGGCGTGGACTCGGCCCAGATGCGCCCGCCGTGGCGCTCGATGATGCGCGCCACGATCGCCAGCCCCACCCCGGTGCCGGGCACATCGGTCGCCGCGTGCAGGCGCTGGAACAGGCCAAACAGCTTTTGCGCGCGGGCCATGTCAAAGCCCATGCCGTTGTCGCGCAGGAAAAACGCCTGCTGCACCCGGTCAAAACCGAGCACCAGTTCGGGCTGGGCCCGGTGGCGCGAGTACTTCAGGGCGTTGTCCATCAGGTTGACCAGCACCTGGCGCAGCAGGACGGCGTCGCCCATCACCTCGGGCAAGGACTGCCGTTCGATGCGGGCGTGCGGCACCCCCGGCCCCAGGTCGTCGGCCGCGCCCAGCGCCAGCAGGTTCATGTCCACCGGCACCGGCGCCAGCTCCACCCGCACCACCCGCAGCAGCTCCAGCATGTCGGTGATCATCTGGCCCATGCTGCGCGAAGCGCGGGCGATGCGGCCGAACATCTCGCTGGCCAACGGGCTCAGGCGCCCGCCCTCCTCCTCCAGGATCAGCGCGGCGAAGCCGTTGACCGAGCGCAGCGGCGCGCGCAGGTCGTGGGCAATGGAATAGGAGATGGCCTCCATGTCTTTCATGGAACGCTCCAGCTCGGCGGTGCGTTCGGCCACGCGCCGCTCCAGGCTGGCGTTGAGGGCACGCACCTCCTCCTGCGCGGCCACCCGCTCGTGGATGTCCAGGTGGGTGCCCGAGATGTACAGCGCCCGCCCGTGCTCATCGCGCCGGTGCACCCGTCCGCGGTCGTTGACCCAGATCCAGCGGCCGTCCTTGTGCCGCATGCGGATGTCGCATTCGTAGTAGGGGATCTCGCCACGCCAGTGCCGGTGCAGCACCTCCTGCGCGCGCTCCAGGTCCTGCGGCTGCACCAGCCGGCGCCAGGTGTCGAAAGTGACCGGTTGCAGCTCTTCGACGGTGTACCCCAGCATCTCGGCCCAGCGGTCGTTGATCTTCATGTCCCAGGTTTCGAGGCTGGTTTCCCAGATGCCCGGGCGCGTGCCCTCCAGCACCCACGCCAGGCGCTGGCGCTCCTCGCGCAGGGCTTCCTGGCCGCGGAAATAGGAGGTGACGTCGGTGTAGGTCCGCACCATGCCGCCGTCGGGCAGCAGGCGCGTGAACACCTCCAGCGCGCGGCCATCACGGGTCTTGCGCACATAGGTCTCGGGCGGCTGCGCGTCGGGAAAACGTGCGACGGTGCGGCGCGTGACCAGGTCCAGCAGTTCCAGGTTTTCGCCAAAGTCGCCACGTTCGGTCTGGAACTGCACCACCTCCCGGTGGGTCGGCTGGCTCGCCAGCAGCGACTCCGGCAGGTCCAGCAGCTCCAGCATGCGCTGGTTGTAGAAGCGCACGCGCCCCGCGCTGTCCACCATGGTCAGGCCCTGGCTCATGCTGTCGAAGGTGAGCTGCAGCGCCGCGCTCTTTTCGGCCAACAAGGCGCTGGTGGCCTGGAACTGCTGCCGCGCGCGCTGGCGCTCGGCGTGGGCGCGCCACGCCAGCACCAGCTGGCGCACCGTGCCCAGCAGGGGCTGCAGGAACTCGACGTCGGCCTCGCTGTAGCCGCCGGGCCGGTTGGCCAGCCCCACCATGGCCACCAGCCGGCCCCCCACGGCGAGCGGAATGCCCAGAAAGGCCGACATGCCCGGATGGCCCGACGGACGCCCCCCCGCTCGCGGGTCGATCAGGGGATCGTTGGCAATGACGATCTCGCCCGTGGTCAGGGCATGGCCAAACAGGGTGGCGGGATTGCGGAACTCCAGGCCGGCCTCGGACTGTTCGTCGTACTGGCGCCGGGTCTGCTCGTTCCAGGCGATGTTGGTGATCGCATGGGTCTTGAGATAAGGCGCGTCACGCAGGTCGTACAGCACCTCGCCCACGAAACCATATTCGCTGTCGGTGACGGCCAGCAGCGAGGCCAGCAGACCCTCGAACGCCTGCCGCTTGTCTTCGGTCTCGATGAACAGCGCCTGCGCCTGGCGCACGGCGTCGAGCAAGCGGTGCTGCCGCTCCAGCGCCTGGGCGGCCAGCCGGGACTCTGTGACGTCGAAGGTGAAGCCGTGCCAGAGCACCGATCCATCGGCCTCGCGCTGCGGCACCGCCTCCGCGCTGTACCAGCGCAGCCCCCGGCGGGGCAACTGGATGCGGTAGACCTGCCGCCACAGCGTGAGATCGCGCGCGGACGCCGCCAGGGACGAGACCATCTGGGGAAGATCGTCCGGGTGCACGCGGGCATAGAAGAGCCTGGCGTCGCGCGCGAGATCGCTCGCGTCCAGTTCCACCATCTCGCGCACCGCGTCGTTCACGTAGGGAATCGTGCTGCTGCCGTCGGGATACAGACGGATCTGATACACCATGCCCGGCACCCGGGCCGCGATGTTCTGGATGAAACGCAGCTGGCCCGCCAGTGCCTGGGTGGCTTCGCGCTCGGCCGTGATGTCCTGCACCACACCGAAGTCGGTCTGCGGATTGCCCGCCACCGCGGTCTGGCCGATGCGGGTGCGCAACCAGCGCTGCTGACCGTCGGGCCGCCGCCAGCGGTACTCCAGCTCGCGACCGTCCTTGGCCTCGCGCGCGCTCTGCCAGGCCGGCATGTCCTCGGGGTGGATGCCGGAGCGGCCCTCGCGGCGGCTCAACACGGGGCTGGGCTCCAAGCCGGCGATGGCGAACAGCCCGGGTGACCAGAGCACGTCCTGGTCGTTGCGGGCGTTGGTCCAGTGGCCGACGCGCGCAAGCTTCTCGATCACGCCGTGCAGCTCCACCTGTTGCTGCAGCTCCCGGTGCGCCTGCTGCAAGGCCTGCTCGGCCTCGAACTCCTTGGTCACGTCGGACAGGAACACCAGCAACATGGGCTCGGGCCGCACCGCCAGCAACGAGGTGTGCAGCCGGACCCGCCGCTGCCGGCCATTGCTGTGCACCAGACACATCGAAGCGACCGAGGGCAGCGGCGCCTGCAGGTAACGCTCCCGCGCGGCCTCGTCGGGCCAGTGCCCCAGCTCCACCGTGGTGCGTCCGATGGCCTGCTCGCGCGACAGCCCGGTCAGGGCCACCCAGGCGTCGTTGATGGCGAGCAGGCGCCCGTCCGACACCCGGCTCAGGCTGCCCGCCAGCGGCGCGCTCAGGAACATCGCCTCGTACGGCAGCTCCGTCTCCATCGGCCATGGCCCCGGCTCCGAGGGCGTCTGACCGGTTTCGGATGGGGCTGCGGGCTCTGGGACGGCGTTGACCATGCGTGCGGACGGGAGCGGCGGGTGAAGGTGGGAAGATTGTGAGGCAAAGCCCATTGGGGGAAAACCCGAACTGCTACAGTCTTGGGCCGACCCGAAACCGCCCCCCACGAGCACGCTTTGAACGCCCCGCTGGACAAACACACCCCCATGATGCAGCAGTACCTCGGCCTCAAGGCCGGGTACCCGAACACGCTGCTGTTCTACCGCATGGGCGACTTCTACGAGCTGTTCTTCGCCGACGCGGAAAAAGCCGCCCGCCTGCTGGACATCACGCTCACGCAGCGCGGCCAGTCGGCCGGCGAGCCGGTGGTGATGGCCGGCGTGCCCTTCCACTCGGTGGACAACTACCTCGCCCGCCTCATCAAGCTCGGCGAATCGGCCGCCATCTGCGAGCAGGTGGGCGACGTGGCCACCGCCAAGGGACCGGTGGAGCGCAAGGTGGTGCGCGTGGTCACGCCCGGCACCCTGACCGACAGCGAGCTGCTGTCCGACAAGACCGAAGCCGTGCTCATGGCCGTGCACGCGGGCGCGCGCACCGGCGTCGGCCTGGCCTGGATGTCGGTCACGCAGGGCATCGTGTTCCTGGCCCAGTGCGCCAGCGACGAGCTGGCCGACTGGATCGCGCGCACCGCGCCCGGCGAGCTGCTCTACAGCGCCGAGGTCACGCCCGCGTTTGAAAAAAACGTGCAGGCGCTCGCGGCCCAGCCGCTGGCCAATGGCCAACGCACCGTGGCCGTGCTGCGCCCGGCCTGGGCGTTTGACGGCGCTCTGGGCGAACGCAAGCTGCTCGAACAACTGGGCGCCGCCAGCCTGGCCGCCTGGGACGCGCAGGGCCTGAGCGACGCCCACGCGGCGGCCGCCGCCCTGCTCGACTACGCCGAACACACGCAGGGACGTGCGCTCAGCCACGTGAAAAGCCTGCGCGTGGCTCGCAGCGACGAGTTGATCGACCTGCCCATCACCACCCGACGCAACCTCGAACTCACCCACACCCTGCGCGGCGAGACCAGCCCCACGCTGTTCTCCCTGCTCGACGTCTGCCAGACCGGCATGGGCAGCCGCGCGCTGCGCAGCTGGCTGCTGGAACCGAAACGTGAGCGCACGGAAGCCCGCACGCGGCTCGAGGCCATCGGCCTGTTGCGCAACGGTCTGGGCCACACGCTGCGCAACGCACTCAAGGGCGCCAGCGACGTGGAGCGCATCACCGCGCGCACCGCGCTGCGCCAGGTGCGCCCGCGCGAACTCGTGGGCCTGGGGCAGACGCTGGGCCGCGCGCAGCAGCTCGCCCAGGCCCTGCAACAGGGTCTGCCCGAAGGCGGCCCGGCCCTGCTGCAGCGGATCGCCGCCGACCTCACGCCCCCCGCCGGCTGCGCCGAATTGCTGCGGGCCGCGCTGCTGCCCGAACCGGCCGCGCTGGTGCGCGACGGCGGCGTGATCAACGACGGCTTCGACGCCGATCTGGACGAGCTGCGCGGCATCCAGACCAACTGCGACGGCTTCCTGATCGACCTGGAAACGCGCGAACGCGCCCGCACCGGTATCGCGAACCTGCGCGTGCAGTTCAACAAGGTGCACGGCTTCTACATCGAGGTCACGCAGGGCCAGATCGACAAGGTGCCTGACGACTACCGCCGCCGCCAGACGCTGAAGAACGCCGAGCGCTTCATCACGCCCGAACTCAAGGCCTTCGAAGACAAGGCGCTGAGCGCGCAGGAGCGCGCGCTGGCGCGCGAGAAACACCTGTTTGAACAGCTGCTCGATCAGTTGCAGGCGCACATCGACCCGCTCACCCGCCTGGCCCGCGCGCTCGCCGCGCTGGACGCGCTCTGCGCCCTGGCCGAACGTTCGCTCACGCTGAACTGGAGCGCGCCGCAGTTCGTCGCCGAACCCTGCATCGAGATCCGTGGCGGCCGCCACCCGGTGGTGGAAGCGCGGCTGAACGAAGCCAGCGGCGGCAGCTTCATCGCCAACGACACGGTGATGGGCCCCAAGCAGCGCATGCAGGTCATCACCGGCCCCAACATGGGCGGCAAGAGCACCTACATGCGGCAGGTGGCCGTGATAGCTCTGCTCGCCAGCATGGGCAGCTACGTGCCCGCGCTGGCCTGCCGCCTCGGCCCGATCGACGCCATCCACACCCGCATCGGCGCGGCCGACGACCTGGCCAACGCGCAATCGACCTTCATGGTCGAGATGACCGAGGCCGCGCAGATCCTGAACGCCGCGACACCACAAAGTCTGGTGCTGATGGACGAGATCGGCCGTGGCACCTCCACCTTCGACGGCCTGGCGCTGGCCGGCGGCATCGCCGCCCACCTGCACGACAAGGCCCGGGCTTTCACCCTGTTTGCCACCCACTATTTCGAGCTCACCGAATTCCCGGCCGGCCACCACGCCGCGGTGAACGTGCATGTGAGCGCGGTCGAAGGCGGTGGAAAATCGGGCATCGTGTTCCTGCACCAGATCGAACCCGGCCCGGCCAGCCGCAGCTACGGCATACAAGTTGCAAGGCTCGCCGGCGTGCCGGCCGCGGTGGTGCAGCACGCGCGCCACGCCCTGGCCGCGCTGGAGAACCACAGCGAGCAAAGCCGCAGCCAGGTCGATCTGTTCGCCCCGCCGCCGCCGAGCGCCGAGCCCGAAGCCCACCCTTTGCAGACCGCCCTGCAAGGCATCGACCCCGATGCGCTGTCCCCGCGCGAAGCCCTGGAACAGCTCTACGTCCTCAAGAAACTGGCTGAAAAATCATGACCTACTGTGTCGCCGTCAAACTCAACGCCGGGCTGGTGTTTCTCTCCGACTCGCGCACCAACGCGGGCCTGGACCAGATCAGCACCTTCCGCAAGATGATCGTCTACGAGAAGCCGGGCGAGCGCTTCATGTGCCTGCTCTCGGCGGGCAATCTGAGCATTTCGCAATCGGTGCGCGAGATCCTGCAGGTGGAGCAGGTGAAGGACATCGATGGCGGCGAGCCCATCACCATCTGGAACGCCAAGAGCATGTTCGACGCCGCGCGCGTGCTGGGCTCGGCGGTGCGTCACGTGTACGAGCGCGACGGTGAATCGCTCAAACGCGCCGGGGTGGACTTCAACGTCTCCATGATCTTCGGCGGCCAGATCCAGGGCGAGGGCATGCGCCTGTTCCAGGTCTATTCGGCCGGCAACTTCATCGAGGCCACGGCCGAGACCCCGTTCTTCCAGATCGGCGAGTCCAAATACGGCAAGCCGGTGCTCGACCGCGTGATCACGCCCGAGACCCCGTTGGACGAAGCCGCCAAATGCGTGCTCGTGTCCATGGACTCCACGCTCAAGTCCAACCTCTCGGTGGGTCTGCCGCTGGACCTGGCGGTGTACGAGGTCGACCAGCTGCAGAGCGACAAGATCACCTGCATCGACGACAACAACCCCTACTTCCGCATGGTGCACAACACCTGGGGCCAGAAACTGCGCGAGGTGTTCGACAGCATCGAGCACCCGACCTGGGACGGCGCCCACACCGAAGTGCCGCTGCTGTGCAGTGGCCCGCGCAACCAGCCGCTGCGCAAGATCACCAACGCCAAAGAGAAGTTGATCTGATGGCAACAAAGGCTCCTGCAGTGCGGGCGTGCGCCATCCTCCGGAGCGAAGTGTTTCAACACAGGGATGCGGTGGAACCGGCTTTGCCGGGCCACTCGCATCGCCCCCTTGAGGGGGTGACGCGCCAACGGCGCGGCGCAGGGGTGGGCTGATGTCCCTCATCATTTTTTCCCACGCCAACGGCTTCCCCGCCGGCACCTACGGCGTGTTGTTCCGGTCGCTGCGGGCGCGGGGCTTTTCGGTGCGGGCGCTGGAGAAATACGGCCACGAACCGCAGTACCCCGTCACCAGCAACTGGCCGCATCTGGTGCAGCAGCTGGCCGATTTCGCGGCGCCCGAGATGGAGCGCCATAGCCAGGGCGCCTGGCTGGTCGGTCACTCCATGGGGGGATTCATCAGCCTGATGTGCGCGGCGCGCCACCCCGAGCTGGGAGGGCACCGGGTCAAGGGCGTGCTGCTGATCGATTCGCCCGTGCTCGGCGGCTGGCGCGCGCGCACGCTGGAGCTGGTCAAACGCACCCAGCTCGTGGGCTCAGTCTCGCCCGGCAAGGTCAGCCGCAAGCGCCGCGACAGCTGGCCCGACGCCGACAGCGCCTGGGAACACTTCGCCCACAAAAAGGCCTTTGCGCGTTGGGAGCCGCAGGTGCTGCGCGACTACATCGACCACGGCACCCACGAGGCGGGCAGCGGCCCCGACGCCCGGCGGGTGCTGAGCTTTCGGCGCGAGGTCGAGACCGCGGTCTACAACACCCTGCCCCACAACCTGGACCGCCTGCTGCGCCGCCACCCCCTGCAATGCCCGGTCGGGTTCATCGGCGGCACGGAGTCGCTGGAGATGAAGCAGGTGGGCATGGCCATGACGCGCAGGCTGGTGGGCCGGGACCACCCCGAGCGCCTGCTCATGGTGGACGGCAGCCACCTGTTTCCGATGGAAAAACCCCAGGAAACGGCCGCGGCCATCGAGCGCGCGCTGCACGCCCTGTCGCCCTGAGCGGCCACCGGCGCCCGGCTGCGGGCACCGAAGGGCAAGACATGCAGGGAATCCGGTATTTGTTCGCACGGCCGGCCCAAGGCATCCTCCGGTATAACGGAGAGCACTGGCACACTGCTCCCTACCGGACTTGCCCAGCATCCATGCCCTACACCGACCCGCCGTCGAGCCCGATCCATCGCCTCTGGCGGCAGATCGCGGCCTGGCAGCCCGAGCGCCGCAGCGCCTGGAGCCGCTATGCCGTTGCCGTGGCCCTCACGCTGGTGGCCGCCGGGTTGCGTGTGACCCTGGCGCCGGCCGAATCGGGCGGGCGCTTCATCACCCTGTCCCTGGCCGCGGCCCTCTCGGCGCTGTACGGCGGTTTTCGCGCCGGTATGCTCAGCACCCTGCTGGGCATGGTGGTGGTCAACTTTTTCCTGGTCAAACCCTATGGCTCGCTGGCGTTCCACGACCTGCGCGAAGCGTTCTGGCTCAACCTGTGGCACTTCGCCACCGAGCTGGTGGTGGTGGGGGCCATCGCGCTCATGCAGCGGCAAAACCGCCTCTGGCGCGAAGCCGGCGAAGCGGTGCAGCGCAGCACCCGGCAGCTGGAAGACACCTTCGAGCACAGCGCCACCGGCATGGCCCACAGCCAGCTGGACGGGCGCTGGATCCGCGTCAACCAGACCTACTGCGATCTGGTCGGCTACACCCGGCAGGAAATCGAGACCATGAGCTTCCGGGATTTCACCCATCCCGACGACCTGGGGCTGGACCTGAGCCTGCAGGCGCGCACCCTGGCGGGCGAGATCGACCACTACAGCATCGAAAAACGCTACATCCACAAACAGGGCCACACCGTCTGGGTGCACCTGACGCTGTCCCTGATACGCACGCCCGCGGGAGAGCCCGATTACCTGATCGCGGTGGTACAGGACGTGAGCGACCGCAAGGCCACCGAAGAGGCCTGGCACACCAGTGAACAGTTGCTGCGCCAGGCACAGAAGCTGGCCGGCCTGGCCACCTGGCAGGCCGACGTGGCCACCCGGCGCTTCACGGCCCTGACCGGCTCCCAGGACGTGCTGGGCCTGCCCGGCACCGAATTCAGCGACGAGGAGCTGCTCGCGCTCACCCACCCGGACGACCGCCCGCTGGTGCTGCGGCAATGGGCCCTGGCGGTGCAGGGCAAGGCGGTCTATGACATCGAATACCGGCTGCGCATTGGCGACCAGGAGCGCTGGTACTCGGTACAGGCCGATTTCGAGCGCGACGCGCAGGGCCGGGCCGTGCGCGCGCTGGGCGTGACACTGGACGTGACCGAGCGCAAACGGACCGAGCTCGAAATCCAGCGCCTCAACGCCTCGCTGGAGCAGCGCATCCAGCAACGCACCCAGGCCCTGCGGGGCGCCTACGACGAGCTGGAGAGCTATTCCTACGCAGTGGCGCACGACCTGCGCTCACCGCTGCGCATCATCAACGGCTTCGCCCAGGCCCTGCTGGAAGACAACCCCGCGCTGGACGCCGCCAGCCGCACCCACCTGCAGCGCATCATGGGTGCCAGCAAGAAGATGGGCGAGCTGATCGACGGCCTGCTCAAGCTCTCGCAGTTCGCCCGCGGCGAGGTGCGGCGCGAGCCGGTCAACCTCAGCGCCATGGCCACGCGCCTGTTCGAAGAGCTGGCCAGCGAGCACCCCCAGCGCGAGGTGGCCTGGTCGGTCGAACCCGGGCTGCAGGCCCGGGCCGACCCGGCCCTGGTGGAGGCCCTGATGCAGAACCTGCTGCACAACGCCTGGAAATACACCGCCACCACGGCGCAGCCCTGCATCCGCGTGTACGCCCGGGCGCTGGACGACCAGACGCACTACTGCATCAGCGACAACGGCGCGGGTTTCGACATGACCCACTCCGACAAGCTGTTCCAGCCGTTTCAGCGGTTGCACATGCCCAACGAATTCGACGGCCTCGGCATCGGCCTGGCGACCTCGCGGCGCATCGTGCAGCGCCACGGCGGCACGCTGCAGGCCTGGGGCGCCCCGGGCGAAGGCGCCACCTTCTGCTTCACCCTGCCCGCCGCCACCGACGCCCCGGGCGGGTGAAGGGCGCTGCGGCCCCTCAGGCGGTCCAGTTCACCCAGCCGAAATGGGCGGTCAGCAGGATCAGCGCGCCGAAGGCGATGCGGTACCAGGCAAACGGCACGAAGCTGTGGCTGGCCACGTAGCGCAGCAGCCAGCGGATGCAGACCCAGGCGCTGAGAAACGCGAACACCAGGCCCACGGCAAACAGCGGCAGATCGGCCATCGAGAGCATGTCGCGCGCCTTGTAGAGGCTGTAGGCGCCGGCACCGATCAGGATCGGGATGCCCAGAAAGAAGCTGAAATCGGTGGCCACCTTGCGCGACAGGCCGAACAGCATGCCGCCGATGATGGTGGAGCCCGAGCGGCTGGTGCCGGGAATCAGGCCAAAACACTGCGCCAGACCCACCTTCAGCGCGTCCAGCGGGGTCAGGTCGTCCAGATCGTGGACGCGCACATTGGCCTGCTGGCGCCGCTCCGCCCAGAGAATGACGAAGGCCCCCACGATGAACGCCGTGGCCACCACCGTCGGAGTGAACAGGTTCGCCTTGATGGCCTTGCCAAGCAACAGGCCCAGAACGACCGCGGGCAGGCAGCCGATGACCACGTTCAGGGTGAAGCGCTGCGCCGTGGGCTGCGAGGCCAGACCCAGCAGCGTGGCGCGCAGGCGCTGCGCGTACACGATGATCACCGCGAAGATCGCGCCGGTCTGGATCGCGATCTCGAACACCTTGGCCCGCTCGTCGTGAAAACCCAGCAGGCTGCCGGCCAGGATCAGGTGACCGGTGGAAGAAATCGGCAAAAACTCGGTCAGGCCCTCCACCACGCCCATGATGGCGGCCTTGATCAGCAACACAAGATCCATACAACAGTGTCCGGCACGCGGCGCGGTTCGCAAAAAAGACAACAGGCCAACCGCTGGCCTGTTTGTGCAGCGCCTATCCTAAGGCAACGCTGAACAAGTCCCTCGCGGCGCGCTATTCCTGTTGAACCGGATCCAGTCGCAGTTGCAGCCCTCCGGGCACCACCTGCAGCCCGCCGGGCTGGTAGCCCCAGCCTTGCGCCGTCTCCAGGTCTTTGGGCTTGAGGCGGTAGACCACCAGATCGGGCAACAGGTTTTCCACCAGATCGGTGCCCAGCCGCCGGAAACGCGCCGCATGGGCCGGCGACATGCCGGGCAGGTCCAGCCCTTCCATGCGCACCCCGGTGAGCCGCACCGTGTTGTCCACGGGCTCCAGGCGCAGGCCGTAGCTCAGGGTCAGCGTGCCGCGCTGCGTGCGCGTCTCCACCAGCGGGGTACCCACCGTGAAATCGAGCTGGGTGCCGATGCGGTTCTCCGCCGGGATCAGGCGCACCCGGGGCGAGGTGAGGGACACGTCGAACAGGTCGAGAAGGCGGCTGTTGTGCGGAAACTGCCGCGTCACGGCTTCGACCAGTTTCGCCTCCGGGATGTCCACCGTGCGGGGCCCGGGCCGCAGCGAGGCGCAGCCCGGCAGCGCCAGCACCAGCAGCGCGCCGGCCCCCAGGGCACAGGCGGTGAACAGTTGTCGTCGGGTGGTGGGGTGGGTCATGCGGTGTTCCTCCTGGGGGACGGCGGCGCCGCGCACGCCGCCCAAGCGCTGGCGGTCTGGCGCGGTGGGGCCAATGTTCCATTGTAGGAACCGCCGTTCACGCGACCCGGTGGCGTTTCACCCCCCCGCCACGGCATTTCATCGCAACCCGCTCGCGCCGGCTCTGCGCCCGCGGCACAGTCGCGCCACGTCCCCGCACTGCCCCACTTGGCAGTCCCCTCCCGCCCCACCACAAGGAGTCCCCATACCCACATTTCAAACCCCGTTGTCCCCCGAACTGGAGCGCCAGGCGCGCCGCCGGGCGGGCCAGCAGACCGGCTGGCTGGTCCACGCCACCGTGTTCGCCCTGGTCAACGCCGCGCTGTGGCTGGCCGGCCACCGCGGCGGATGGCTGGGCCTGCCCACCGGTGGCTGGCTCATCGGCCTGCTGATCCATGGCGCCGTGGTGTGGCTGCGCCCGCAGGGTCAGCACCTGCACCAGCACCTACTGACCCGCGAACGCCGTCGGTTGGCCGGGCAAGAGGCCAGGCGCCTCCCATGAAGGCGCCGCCGGTTTCAGGGCGGCGCCAGCCCACCGCCTGGCTCGCGGCGCTGGCCCTGGCGGGCCTGGGCCTGCTGCTGGCCACCCCGGCCCGGGCCGCGACCGGTCTCACCGAGTTGCCGGGGCTGGCGGGCGACGGCCCGGTGACGGTGTTCTACCCCTCCAGCGCCAGTGAGCAGCCGCTCCAGCGCGGGCCCTTCACGCTGAACCTGGCCTGGCAGGGTGAACCGGTGCGCGGCAATGCGCGGCTGGTGGTGATCTCGCACGGTTCCGGTGGCAACCCGTGGGTGCACGCCGACCTGGCGAGCGCCCTGGTGAAGGCGGGCTTCGTGGTGGCCGTGCCCCAGCACCGGGGCGACCACACCGGCGGGTTCACCGACCCCGGCCCCACCAGCTGGAAACGGCGCCCGGGCGAAGTCTCGCGCGCCATCGACGCGCTGGCCCAAAGCCCCCGCTTCGCCCCCTTGCTGGCACTGGACCGGGTGGGCGTGTACGGTGGCTCGGCCGGTGGCCACACGGCGCTGACCCTGGCGGGCGGGCGCTGGTCGGCGACCCGTTTTCGCGACCACTGCGAAGCCCACATCGCGGAGGACTTCCCATCCTGCGTGGGCTTCACCACCCGGCTGCGCGGCGATGTGCTCGACCCCCTCAAACTGTCGCTGGCCCGCGCCGTGATCCGCTGGCGCTTTGACGACGCCAGCTGGCACAGCCACCACGACCCGCGCATCCAGGCCGCCGTGGCCAGCGTGCCGTTCGCGGCCGATTTCGACCTGGACTCGCTGCGTGCGCCCCGCATCGCGCTCGGTCTGGTGGTGGCGGGCCGCGACGTCAACCAGCTGCCCCGCTTCCACGTGGGCGCGGTGCGCGCGGCCTGTGGCCCCTGCGTGGTGATCGCCGACCTGCCCGAGGCCGGCCACGGCGCCATGCTGTCGCCGCTGCCACCGTTCCCGCCCGGCAGCCTGGAACACGACCTGCTGGGCGACCCGCCCGGCTTCGATCGCGCCGTGCTGCCCGAGGTCGACCGCCAGATCGCCGGCTTCTTCCGGCAGCACCTGCTGGCACCCCCGTGAACCGCACGCCCCGGCTCGCCCTAGAATGCCCCGCACACCCATGAACACCCCCTTGTCCCCCGACGAAATCGAACTGCTGGCGCGCCGGCGTGCCGGCGCCAAACTGGGCTGGTACATCCACGCCACGGTGTACCTGCTGGTCAACCTGTGCTGGTTCATGCTCTGGCAGTTCGGCCCCGAGTTCGGCCTCGGCGCGCGCCGCTGGTCGATCTTTCCGGTGCTGGGCTGGGGTCTGGGCCTTGCTCTGCACGGCGTCTCGGTCTTCGTGCTGGGCAACGGCAGCGGGCTGCGCGAACGGCTGGTGCAGAAAGAACGCGAACGGCTGCAGCGTGGGCGCGGCCCAGGCGGCAGCTGAGCGCCAGAGACCATGAAGCCCGACGGCATCACCCTGCTGCGGCACCTCCTGCAGGTGTGGGCCTTTGCGCTGGTGATCGCCACGCTCCAGTACGCCTTCATGCCCGAGCGCCCCTATGGCCCGCCGGTGGCGTACTCGCTGCTCATCAGCACGCTTGCCTGGGCCATCATCGATCTGGGGCGCCGCTTCATGCCGTCGGCCGCCGAGACCGGCTGGCCCCCGGGCTGGGCCGGCGTGCTGCTGGTGCTCACGGGCATCACCGTCGGCTACCTGCTGGGCACCTTTCTGGCCGACCAGCTGTGCCGCCACTACGGCTGGTACCTGGCCGGGGGCGGCGCCAACACGGCCACGCCGCTGCGCACCTCGATCCTGATCACGGCCCTGGCCGGCGTGGTGGTTTCCTACTATTTCTACAGCGCCAACAAAGGCGCCTACCTCGAACGCAAGATGCGCGAGGCGCGCCAGCACGCCAACGAAGCGCGGCTGAAACTGCTGGAGGCCCAGCTCGAACCCCACATGCTGTTCAACACCCTGGCCAACCTGCGCGCGCTGATCGGCACCGACGCGGCCCGCGCGCAAACCATGCTGGACCACATGATCGCCTACCTGCGCGCCACGCTGGCCGCCTCGCGCAACAGCGACAGCACGCACACGCTGCAGGCCGAATTCGACCGGCTGCGCGACTACCTCGCGCTGATGAGCATCCGCATGGGCCCGCGCCTGAGCTGCACCCTGGACCTGCCGGCCCCGCTCGCCGCCCAGCCCGTGCCCGCGCTGCTGCTGCAGCCGCTGGTGGAAAACAGCATCCAGCACGGGCTGGAGCCCAAGGTGGAGGGCGGCAGCATCCGCGTGAGCGCCCGCCAGGAGGGCCCCGACCTGGTGCTCGAAGTGGCCGACACCGGGGTGGGCCTGGCGCTCCCGGCCAGCGCCACCGGCACCACCACCGGACCGGGCTTTGGCGTGGCCCAGGTGCGCGAGCGCCTGGCCACCGTGTACGGCAGCCGCTCCACCCTGGCACTGTGCGCCGGGGCCGATGGCGGCACGCGCGCCACCCTGCGTCTGCCCCTGCGATCATGAACGCCAGCGCCCTGATCGCCGAAGACGAACCGCTGCTGGCCGCCGCCCTGCGGGCCGAGCTGGCGCGCGCCTGGCCGGCGCTGCGCATCGCGGCCGTGGTCGGCGACGGCCGGTCGGCCGTGGCCGAGGCCCTGCGGCTGAAACCCGACCTGCTGTTCCTCGACATCCGCATGCCCGGCCAGAGCGGCCTGGACGCCGCCGCCGAACTCGCCGACGAGTGGCCCGCCGACACCCCGTTTCCCGCCATCGTGTTCGTCACCGCCTACGACCAGTACGCCGTGCAGGCCTTCGAGGCGCAGGCGGTGGACTACCTGCTCAAGCCGGTGCAGCCCGAGCGCCTGGCGCGCACGGTGCAGCGCGTGCAGCAGGTGCTGGCGCAACGCGACGTGGCCGCACCGCTGGAACACACGCTGACCCAGCTGCGCGCCCTGCTCGCGCCCGCGCTGGCGGCCACGCCCAGCGAGCCGCTGCGTGTGATCCAGGCCAGCGTGGGCCAGCAGATCCGGCTGGTGCCGATCGACGAGGTGCTGGTGTTCGAGGCCGCCGACAAATACGTGCGCGTGCTCACTGCAGACACCGAGCTGCTGATTCGCACCCCCCTCAAGGAGCTCATTCCCCAGCTGGACGCCAGCCTGTTCTGGCAGGTGCATCGGAGCACCGTGGTGCGCGCCACCGCCATCCACAGCGTGCACCGCGACGAAGCCGGCAAGCTCAGCCTTGACCTGCGCGGCCTGAAGGAACGCCTGCCCGTCAGCCGCCTCTACGCCGGGCGCTTCAAGGCGATGTAGGCACAGCGACGGAGCGTGGAGGCATGGTCCGCTGCGCGTGCCTTCACCCAGGGCAGCCGTGGAACCGGCTCCGCCGGGCCACAGGGCTGCGTCCCCCCTCCCGCCGAAGGCGAAAGAGAGGGGGAAGCCGCGCAGCGGCGCAGGGGGGCGTTCCTAAAAGCTGCCGGTGAACCGGTAGCGCGCCGCCGGGTGCCACATCGCCGCCACCGACGCCACCTGGCCTTGCGAATGGGTCTGCCGGCGCAACACCAGGCAGGGTTCTTCGGGCGCCATGTGCAGCATCTCGGCCACGTCGCGCGGCGGCAGGCAGGCTTCGATGATGAAGCGCACGCCCTGCAGTGGCGCCACCCGCATCAGGTAGGCGTTGGGCGTCTGGCTGTTGAAGTCCATCTGCAGGTAGTCCGGCGCCACCGTCGGGTTGACGTAGCGGTCTTCCACCTGGATCGGCTCGCCGTTCTCGAAGTGCACCACCACCGAATGGAACAGCGGCTGCTCGGCCTTCAGCCCGAACTGCCGCCCCAGCGCCTCACCAGCCTTGGTGCGCTCCAGCTTGTGCAGCTCGCTGCGGTGCACGTGGCCGCGCGCGGCGATCTCTTCGGCGATGTTGCGGATCTCGACCAGCGTGGCCTGGTACTTCTGCTGCGCCACGTAGGTGCCCGAGCCCTGCACCCGCTCCACGATCTGCTCGTCGCTCAGCTCGCGGATCGCGCGGTTCACCGTCATGCGCGACACGCCAAAGGTGCGCGCCAGCGCCTCTTCGCCCGGGATCGCCTCGCCCTCCTGCCAGATGCCGCTCTGGATCTGCGCCAGCACATGCTGCTTCACCCGCAGGTAGGCGGGCGTGCGGTCGTCGGCGGCCGCGGTGGGCAGGGGGGTGGAACCGTTGTTCATAGGGTTTCTACCGGGGTGCAAACCGATGAAGTGGTATTGACAGCAGTCATTATGGCCAGATAAAGTTGTATATACATATTGAAGACGTGTGTTTCTATATGTATAGCCATACCATCGAGACCGACCCGAGGAAACCGCCCATGAACACCCGCACCGCCACGGCGTCCAGCCCGCCCGTCCCCGCCGCCGCCCTGCTCCGCCTGCTGGCCTACAGCAGCATCGGGCTGGTGATGTTTTTCCTGCCGCTGGAGATCGCCGGCAAGACGACCATCCTGTTCGACCACGCCGCCACCTACCTTGCGCAGCAGCAGCGCAGCCTGTCGGTCGCGCTGGTGCTGGCGCTCATGGCCTGGGGCGCGGCCGCGCCCTTCGTCAAAGGCCGCTGGCGCGCCAGCACCACCACCGCCGTGTTCAGCGGGCTCAAGGTCCTGGGCCTGGTGCTGGCGCTGATGTACCTGTTGAAACTCGGGCCCGCGCCGCTGTTCGAAAAGGACATGCTGCCCTTCCTGTTCGACAAGCTCGCGCTCACCGTCGGCCTGATCGTGCCGCTGGGTGCGGTGGCGCTGGCCTTTCTGGTCGGCTTCGGCCTGCTGGAGCTGGTCGGTGTGCTGATGCAGCCCGTCATGCGCCCCATCTGGCGCACGCCGGGCCACTCCGCCATCGACGCCGTGGCCTCCTTCGTCGGCAGCTACTCGGTCGGCCTGCTGATCACCAACCGCGTCTACGTCGAAGGCAAGTACACGGCGCGCGAAGCGGCCATCATCGCCACGGGTTTTTCCACCGTCTCGGCCGCCTTCATGGTCATCGTGGCCAAGACACTGGGCCTCATGCCGGCCTGGAACTTCTACTTCTGGTCCACCTTCGTGATCGCGTTCGCCGTCACCGCCATCACCACCTGGCTGCCGCCGATCTCGCGCATGGACAACAGCGGCGGCGTGAGCGCCACGCTGCCCGCCGGCCGCAACCGCTGGCAGGCCGCCTGGGACGCGGGCCTGGCCCAGGCCAACGCCGCGCCGCCGCTGTGGCGCGTGCTGCGCGACAACCTGCGCGACGGCCTGGCCATGGCCAGCGCGGTGGTGCCCACCATCCTCGCCGTCGGCTTGATCGGCCTGCTGCTGGCGCGCTACACCCCGGTGTTCGACGTGCTGGGCCTGTTGCTGCTGCCCTTCGTGTGGATCGGAGGCCTGGCCGAACCGGTCGCCACCTCCAAGGCCCTGGCCTCGGGCCTGGCCGAGATGTTCCTGCCGGCGCTCCAACTCAAGGGCGCCGACCCGGTGGTGCGCTACGTCGCCGCCGTGGTCTCGGTCAGCTCCGTGCTGTTTTTCTCCGGCTCGATCCCCTGCGTGCTGGCCACACGCATCCCGATCTCGCTGCGCCAGATGGTCGGCGTCTGGTTCGTGCGCACCGCGCTGAGCATCCTGCTCGCGGCCGGCGCCGGCCACATCGCCCTGGCCCAAGGCTGGATAGCCTGACCCCGCCCTCTTCACCTCACCGCATTTTTCAGGAGTTCCCCATGAACACCAACACCGACCCCCGCCTCGACCCCACCCGCGTCATCCGCGCCCCGCGCGGCAACCAGCTGAGCTGCAAGAACTGGATCGCCGAGGCCGCCTACCGCATGATCCAGAACAACCTCGACCCCGAGGTCGCCGAGAACCCGCAGCACCTGGTGGTGTACGGCGGCATCGGCCGCGCCGCGCGCGACTGGGCCTGCTTCGACCAGATCCTCGCTTCGCTGAAAGACCTGAACGACGACGAGACCCTGCTGGTGCAGTCGGGCAAACCGGTCGGCGTGTTCAAGACGCACAGCAACGCTCCGCGCGTGCTGATCGCCAACAGCAACCTGGTGCCCAAGTGGGCCACCTGGGAACACTTCAACGAACTCGACCGCAAGGGCCTGTTCATGTACGGCCAGATGACCGCCGGCAGCTGGATCTACATCGGCAGCCAGGGCATCGTGCAAGGCACCTTTGAGACCTTCGTGGAAGCCGGCAAGCAGCACTACAAGAATGATTTGTCCGGCCGCTGGATCCTCACCGCCGGTCTCGGCGGCATGGGCGGCGCGCAGCCGCTGGCCGCCACGCTGGCCGGCGCCTGCTCGCTCAACATCGAGTGCCAGCAGAGCAGCATCGACTTCCGCCTGCGCACGCGTTATGTGGACAAGCAGGCGCGCGACATCGACCACGCGCTCGAACTGATCCGGCAGCACACGGCGGCCAAGGAAGCCGTTTCCATCGCCCTGCTGGGCAACGCCGCCGAAGTGCTGCCTGAACTCGTCAAGCGTGCCAAGGCGGGCGGCATCAAGCCCGACTTTGTCACCGACCAGACCTCGGCGCACGACCTGATCAACGGCTACCTGCCGGTCGGCTGGAGCGTGGCGCAGTGGAAGGCCGCGCAGAAAGACCCGGCGCAGCACGCCCGCCTGAGCGCCGAGGCCGCTCAGGGCTGCGCCGTGCACGTGCAGGCCATGCTCGATTTCCAGCGCATGGGCATCCCCACGGTGGACTACGGCAACAACATCCGCCAGGTCGCGTTCGACCAGGGCGTGAAGAACGCCTTCGACTTCCCCGGCTTCGTGCCGGCCTACATTCGTCCCATGTTCTGCGAGGGCAAGGGCCCGTTCCGCTGGGTCGCGCTCTCGGGCGACCCGGAAGACATCTACAAGACCGACGCCAAGATCAAGGAGCTGTTTCCCGACAACAAGCACACCCACCGCTGGCTCGACATGGCGCGCAGCAG